>Ga0265313_10001380_pt1 | contig 22810 bp, 15 predicted proteins | sample 4123metaG_FD_203122 | JGI IMG/M metagenome (GOLD analysis project Ga0265313, IMG submission 203122) | Rhizosphere microbial communities from Carex aquatilis grown in University of Washington, Seatle, WA, United States - 4-1-23 metaG | ecosystem: Host-associated > Plants > Roots > Rhizosphere >...
TTCGGCGCGGACGCCAGCCGCGGCCGGACTTGCTCGATGACATCGCAGAGTTTGCCATAGATCAAGGGAACGTTAGGACGGACCGCGTCGGGGTCGCTCACGGAAGCGCTCCAAACCGGTCCCGCGGGCACGAAGTCGCGACCCAGAACTTCTTGTTCAAGCTTCATCCGTTCCGGCAGAAACGGGTTGCAGTAGCCGAGCCGCGCAATCGCACTGAGGACGCGCCGTTCATCAGCCGAGAATACGCTCATGACACTAAATGTACATTGATGCACATTCAATGTATAGTCTAGGCGGATACGAGATCACTGGAAAATCCGTAGGTTATTAGAAATAAAGCCGATCCTTCCTCCCGGCAGTTTGGGGTACAAGGTGCCATATCAAAACTATGAGCCATCAGAACGATCCCCAAACCGGATACGGCGCGCTGCTTGTGAATCCCAGATTCCAATCCTTCTTGTGGACCCAATTCCTCGGCGCTTTCAACGACAACGTCTATAAAATGATCGTGTCCGTCGGCGCCGTTGAACTGGCGGCCAACCAAAAGCTCGGAGCCACCTACCTGGCTCTGGCAGGCGCGATTTTCGTGATCCCTTTCCTGCTCTTTGCGGGTTACGCGGGTCAGATCGCCGACCGGTTTAGCAAGACTCGGGTTCTTCAGATCACGAAGGTTTTTGAGATGGTGATTATGGTTATCGGCGCTGTCGCGTTGCGGATGCACAGCGTGGAACTGCTGCTGGTGGTTCTGTTCCTGCTCGCGATGCAAGCGAATTTCTTCAGCCCAGCAAAGTACGGGATTCTTCCCGAGATGCTGAGAGAGACGCAGCTTACGCGTGCCAACGGATTGTTGGAACTTTCGACGTTCGCCGCCATCGTGCTTGGCACCAGCGTTGGCGCGTTCCTTTTCGCTCGCTGGAAAGGCGAACCCCTGGTTCTGGGCGGGATGCTGCTTGGGATCGCGGTGATCGGGTCGTTCACCAGCTTGTTCATTCCCAAACTGCGCGCATCGGGATCCCGCGAGCAGTTTCATTGGAACCCCTTCCAAGAGGTTTGGATCGGAACGAAGCGTATCTACCGCAATCGCGCGCTGTGGCTCACCGTCCTGGGAATCTCCTATTTCTGGTTTCTGGGAGCGTTGTTCCAGCTAACAACCATTCTGGTCGGCAGCGAAACGATGCATCTTTCCGACCCTCATACTGGCCTTCTGGTGACCGCATTGGCCGTGGGGATCGGCTTCGGCAGTCTCGCGGCCGGATGGGTCTCGGGGGATCGCGTAGAAGTCGGCCTGGTTCCTTGTGGCGCTGCGCTTATGGGAATCGGCGCTCTGGGCGTGGGTTTCTCGCATTCGTTTACAACCGTCGCGGTATGGCTGGCAACCACCGGTTTCGCGGGAGGTTTGTTCATCGTCCCCTTAAACGCGTACTTGCAAGACTACGCAGAGCCGCATGAAAAGGGGCGTCTCCTCGCGACAAATAACTTCCTGAACATGGTCGGCGTGGTACTGGCCTCAGGGTTCCTGTATGTTCTCCACGACAGGCTGCACTGGCAACCCTCGTCCATCCTGGTGGGATTGGGAATACTTACTCTGACCGGCACCATCTACATTATCTGGTTGGTGCCAGCCGCAATGGTCCGACTGGGAATCTGGTCCGTGACCCAGTTGTTTTTCCGCGTGCGAGTGGTTGGCGCCGAGAATCTTCCGAAAACGGGCGGCGCTCTCATCGTTTCGAATCACGTCTCTTATGCGGATGCGATCCTCATTGGTTGCGCCACGCCGCGGTTCATTCGGTTTCTGATGTGGCAGCCAATCTATGAGAATAAGTGGCTGCATCCGTTCTGCAAGCTGCTGCAGGCGATTCCTCTCCCTACGCGCTCGCCCAAGGAATCGCTGCGGGCCCTTCGCCACGCACGCACGGAACTTGAGAACGGACAATTGGTGTGCATATTCCCGGAAGGGGAGTTGACGCGCACATCACACGTTAAGCCTTTCGAGCGCGGCGTCGAACTCATCACGCGCGGTCTTGGTTCCACTCCCGTGATCCCGGTTTACCTCGACGGTTTATGGGGACATGCGCTTAGCCTGAAGGGCGGACGGGTCTTTGGTGCGTCAGGTCTGCGCTTACGCCACAGCGTCACCGTTTACATCGGTGAGCCCATCGAAGGCGAGATCTCGGCGGAACGGCTGCATCAGAGGGTTCTCGAAATTGGCACGGAAGCCGCCGAATACCGCAAAAGCCCAACTACTACTCTTTCGCGTCAGTTTGTGCAGGTGGCCAAAGACAACTGGTCTTCACCGGCCATGTTGGATTCCACCGGAAAACAAGCCACTTTCGGGGAAGCACTTACAGCCGCGCTGTTACTTAAGAAATCGATCCACCGGCAGTGTGCGGGATCCGATTGCGTAGGCCTCTTGCTTCCGACTTCCGTTGGCGGGGCCCTCGCCAATCTCGGCGTGACCCTGGCGGGTAAGATCGCGGTCAATCTGAACTTTACCGCCGGCGAAGATGCGATGCGTCACGCGATCGAAAAGTGTGGAATAAAGACGATTCTGTCGTCGCGCGTCTTCTTGCAAAAGGCGAACCTGCCAGACCTGCCCGGAATTGTCTTCCTGGAAGATTTGTTCTCCACAATCACGCCGATAGCAAAACTTGTCGCGGGACTCGCGAGCCGGTTCCTGCCCGCGCGTGTCCTGGTTGCAACTTTGCGTCCCGAGGCGCCTGCAGCAGTTATATTTTCGAGCGGAAGTACCGGCACGCCCAAGGGTGTGGTGCTCTCACACTGGAACTTGGTCGCAAACGTGCAATCAACGGCCCAGGTCTACTCCGTCGGTTCCGCCGATTGCATGCTTGGAGTGCTGCCGTTCTTTCACTCCTTCGGTTACACGTACACGTTGTGGTTTCCGTTGTTGAACGGGTTCAAGGTGGTTTATCACTCGAACCCCATGGATGCCAAAATCATCGGCGAGCTTGCCGGTGAGCATCATCCCACGATCTTCCTGGCGACTCCGACCTTCTGCCTGGGATATTTGCGCAAATGCACTCGTGAACAACTGGGCGGCATCCGCTACCTTCTAGTAGGCGCGGAGAAATTGCGTCCGTCTTTCGCCGAAGCGTTCGTGAAGAAATTTGGTGTGACGCCGCTCGAAGGGTACGGCTGCACCGAAATGGGACCGGTGGTTTCTGTCAACGGTTCAAATACCGAATCGCTGGCGTACCGTGCGGGCAGCGCCGGGCGGCCACTTCCCAATGTATCGGTGCGAATTGTCGACCCGGATACCTTCGCTCCGCTGACGGTGGGCGAGACGGGTCTGCTGCTGGTCGCGGGCCCGAGCCGCATGCAAGGTTATCTCGGAGACTCAGGCAGAACCTCCGAAGCCTTCCGCGATGGATACTACGTCACCGGCGACCTGGCTCAGCTGGATCACGAAGGGTTTCTGCACATTACCGGCCGTCTGGCTCGCTTCAGCAAGATCGGCGGGGAGATGGTGTCGCACTTGAAGATTGAGGAAACAATCGATTCCATCCTCGGCGAACACTGCTGTGTTGTGACCGGCATTCCCGACGATCAACGGGGCGAGCGGATCGCCGTTCTCATGACACGCCGGGACATTCCGGCCGGCGACCTGTGGAAGAGCCTGTCCGCGACCGATTTGCCACGCCTGTGGATACCAAAGCGGGAGAACATTTATCCGGTGGACGCGATTCCCATGTTGGGGACCGGAAAGATCGACCTGCGTGCGACGAAAGCAAGGGCGATAGAGCTGGCGCAGCCCATTTTGGTGGGTGCAGGAGGGCTCGATGCAAATTGAATTGCAGTCGCGGCCGCACGGTGGCTGCTCGAACGCTCCCGGGGTCGTCGCGAGCCTCGCCATTCTCTCGCTGATCGCTGTTGGAGCATGGTTTCTTCTGCCGCCGATCCCACAGAATCCGGGGTATCACTCTTTCGCGGATCAGCGAACATTATGGGGAATTCCCAACTTCTGGAATGTAGTCTCGAACTTGCCGTTTCTGGTGGTGGCAGCAATCGGCCTGAAGACGCTGCGCTCACCAGGAGCATTCACCGAGCCATGGGAACGCAGGGCCTATATTGCCGTGCTGGCTGGAGCGGTCCTGATCGCATTTGGCTCCGGTTACTATCACCTCCGGCCTTCATCATCAACGCTGTTCTGGGATCGGCTCCCCATGACCCTGGTCTTCATGTCACTTCTGGCGACGACGATTGGCGAACGGGTGAGCCTCACTCTCGGCCGTCTTTGCTTTCTCCCGCTGATTGCCCTGGGCGCTTTGTCGGTCTGCTATTGGCGGGTTTCGGGGGATTTGCGGCTATATGGAATCGTCCAGTTTTACCCCATGATTGCGATTCCCCTGCTGCTCGTTCTCGCGTCACCGCTTTATAGTGGCGCTTCCGGGGTCTTCGCCACGATCGGCCTTTACGGACTGGCCAAACTTCTCGAGCAGTTGGATTATCCTCTAGCGACAAATATTTCGACCGGAGGCCACCCCTGGAAACACGTGACTTCCGCCGCCGCGCTGTTGTGCTATATCCTGACGGTGGCGCGGCGTCAATCTGTTCAAGCGCGTCGGTCTTTGGTCTTCGAGGACGAACCTGATGAACACACTTGCTTTCCACGGCGGTAAATCGTTTGAAGCGATCGGCGAGGACTTCCAGAATCTCGATCGGGCCGCGCACGTGATCAACGCCGACGTCCTCGACGCTTGGTTTGATCCCTCACCGCGGGTCTTATCGAAACTCCAGCAGTATCTCCCGTTCCTCGTTCGTACATCGCCGCCAGCTTACTCGAGCGGACTGGTCGCGGCTATCGCGCGCGTACGAGGTATACCGACGGATTGCATTCTCACGGGGGGCGGTTCCTCGGACCTAATTTTCACGTGTCTCCCCAGACTGAACTCGAGGATTCAGACGGTCATGATTCTGGATCCCATGTACGGCGAGTATCGCCACGTGATCGAAACGGTCTTGGGCGCTCAGACCGTCTCCTTTATGCTGCACAAAGAGGAAGACTTCCGGATCGACACGGATCGCCTGATCGCGTCGGTGCAGAGACACCATCCCGATCTTCTTGTGTTTGTCAACCCCAACAGTCCTACGGGTCAATATTGGCCGCGGCGTGAGGTCTTCCGATTACTCGATGCCACGCCCGCATCAACCTGGATTCTTATCGACGAGACCTATATCGAATATGCGGGGCGCGAAGAATCACTGGAAGCGGAAGCCTGCAAGCGTGACAGGCTGATCGTGTTGAAGTCGATGTCGAAAACATATGCTCTTAGCGGGATGCGAGTGGGATATCTGGTGGCGGGCCCCTCGACCATCAGTCTCCTGGCCAGATGGGTTCCGCCCTGGGCCGTGAGTCTGCCCGCCCAAATAGCAGCTGTGGAAGCACTGGGAGACGAGGATTACTACGGGGGCAAATATTGCGAGACCCATTCCCTGCGCGAAGACCTTGTGCACCAACTGCGGCACAATCCTCAAATCACTACGTATCCCTCCACGACGAATTTCGTGCTCGTGGAGACGAGAACTAGCGCGCAAGATACTCTCGAGGAGATGCGCAAGTCCGACGTGTTCGTACGCAACTGTGATTCAATGGGCGAGCGCTTTGCAGACAGATTCATCCGCATCGCCGTGAAACGCCGCGTCGACAACTCGCGCATCGTGGACGCGCTTTTTCGAGCCACAAACGACCGCAAAACGGAAGACTCTCGCTTAACCACCTCGCCTGACGCGTGCGTGACGCAAAGATAGCTAGCGATATTGGGTCTTAAGTGTCAGCGCCGACACGACGTGTCTGCCATGACACAAAACGCGATCACCTAACTCCATTGGAATTAGTGGTTTACGCGATGGCTCCAGGCCTGCATTTTAGGCCGGCATGAAAAACGTAAACCTGAAATCGACTACAAAGCTGATGGCGGTCCTGGCGATCGCCGCCTTTGACGTTCGCGCGGGCGAGATCGCCCGGGTAGCGAACGCACCCGAACGGCGACGCATCGTTGTTTCGATCCCAGATCGCAAGCTGGTGCTGTTTGAAGGCGACCGTGTGTTGCGGATCTACGACGTCGCCGTAGGGAAGCCTTCCACGCCGACCCCGCAGGGCAAATTCGCGATCATTAATCGCGTTCCGAATCCGGCCTGGTTCGGACCTTCGGTCACCGTCGCGCCGGGAAAAAACAATCCGCTCGGTTCGCGCTGGATGGGTCTCAGCGCCAAGGGTTACGGCATCCACGGCACCAATGTGCCGTCGTCGATTGGTAAGGCCGCCTCACATGGATGCGTGCGGATGCGCAAACAGGATTTGGAAGAACTGTTCGAGATGGTGACAGTCGGAACCACGGTCGAGCTGCAAGGCGAATCTTCGGAATCGCTGACCAGGATTCTTTCAGCCGCGGTTTCCGAGTGACGGTTTTCCGAGTGAAGGTCGAGAGAAAAGTTCAAGGAGAAAATACATGCTGTTACTGAGATACCTGCTGATGTTTATCGGGATCGGCCTGCTCGCCGGGGCAGCCGGAATCCTTGTCTGGGACCTGTATCAAATTCTGAAATCAAAGAAGATTCGTGCGACGCTGCCGGGGGAAGGAAGCCCGTCCAGCCCGGAGTTGATGGAGCCGACCCCCGCCCTTGCTTGGAAAGATGCCCACTGGCAAGCCGCGAAGCACCTCGCGACTTGGGGCGTCGTACCGTTGCTGACCGGATTGAGCATTGCGGTAGTTCCGAGCGGATCAGCGGCCGTACGGGTCAACCAGTTCGTCGGCACTCGTCCCGCGACGCTCTATCCGGGCGTCCATTTCATCCTGCCGCTCATCGAGAACATGGAGACCTACAGCGTTCGCGATGAAGTGTTCGCCACCACTCTGGTGGAGGATCCCAAGAAGTCCAAAGGTGAGGGAACTCTTCGCGTGCAAACTCGCGAGGGCTTAACCGTGGGGATGGCAGTGGCGGTTCGCTATCGCCTGGATGCTTCGAAGCTCGCGTATATACATTCGAATCTTCCGCAGCCGATCGAAGAAGAGATGATCGCACCGGCCGTCTCGAGCATCTTCCGCGATCTGGCGCCCACTTACGTCGTACGTGAGATGTTTTCGACCAAGCGCGACGAGGTCCGGCAGGCGGCCGCCACGCGTATCGCGGCTAAGCTCGGGGCCGACGGGATCGTAGTGAAGGAAGTAATTCTGCGGGATATCGAGCTTCCGGCCGATTACGCTAAGGGGCTCGAAGGTCTGCTGCTGAAAGAGCAGGAGAACGAACTTCTGAGCGTGGAGCTCGAAGTGAAGCCAAAAATGGTCCGGCAGGCGGAACTGGAAGCTGAGGCGCAAGAGGCTCGCGACGTGAAGGCCGCGGAAGGACAGGCGCAGATTGTTGTGATCCAGGCCAAGGCACAGGCAGATGCGATGCAGCACACGCTTCCGTTGAAAGAAAAACAAATCCAGCAGTCGAAGCTGGAAGCGGAGGCGCGCAAAGAATCCACGGTGAAGAACGCCGAAGCCATGGCGGAGGCCAAGGTGATCGACAGCAAAGCCGAGTTGGAGAAGCGCAAGCTGCTGAATCAGGCTGATGAGGATCGCATCCGGCGGCTGGCTTCGGCCGACTCCGAGCGAATGAAGCTGGAGGCGAGTGTACTGAAGGAGAATCCTCTGCTGATCCAGAAGATCATTGCGGAGAAGCTGTCCGATAAAGTGCAAATCATGATGGTGCCGAACGACGGGAAGTTTTTCTTCGCCAATGACGTTCTGAAGGGAATGACGGCTTCTGTTCAGTAAAGTTAGTCGCGAAAGACGGCGCGTGGACGCTGGACAAGGGGCGGGCAGACAACTAAGCCCGCCCCGTATTTTTGTTATGATTCGTGCGGTGGCCCGGGCATTTCTGCTATTGATGATCGCTGCGGCAGCACACGCGGACACCCTCGACGAAGCCATCGCGGCACTGGCCAAAAGGGTATCCGCCCGGTTGGAGGCCTCCGAAACAGCGCGGATCACCTCCCGTAATATCAGCTCACTTCCCACGGCTGAGGTGGCGAAAGCGCAGACCGCGTTGACGCGAGCCCTGCAACGTCGAGTTCGCAATCCGATGCAGGTGGATCTGATTTTGACTATCTCGGAGAACGTGAGGGGTTATCTTTTGGTCGCGGAGATCCGTCGAGAGAATGAAACGGTGGTCGAAATGGCGGAATTCCAGGCCCCTTCTTCCGCAGCGCCGGTGCGTGCGCCATTTACGATCGAAAGCAAGCTGTTGTGGGAACAGGAAACGCCGATCTTGGATGTCGCTCGGCTCTCGGATTCAACTCTGGCAGATTCGATGCTGGTGCTCGACACTGCTGGCCTGGTTCGGTACGAGCGGAGAGAAGGAAAATGGGAGCGCGCGGCTGCCGTTGAGCTGCCTGTCGTAATCCGTGATCCGCGGGGACGCTTGGAAACGAGCGCAGATTCTATAACGATCCAGGAACCCGGCACGGCGTGCACGGTGCCAATAAAAATGACCTCTCCTGCGCAGTGTGAGGACGGCGGACAGTTCAAAGCTACTCGCAACACGCAAGACCTGCACGATTGGCGGGGCGAATTCTTCTCCAGCGCGGAACTGGGAGGCGATAGTGTCGTGGCGGAAGTGGACGGCCGCATCCATATTTATGATGGGGCGCACGCGCCGCAGGCCGTATTCGACGGCTGGGGCAGCGAGTTCGCCATGATCGCGGCTTGTGGCGGCCGGCACATCGCGGCTACGGCGGCCGGTGATGCCGCTTCATCAGACTCTATCGCGCTCTACGAATTGGCGAATCGAACTCCCATGCGTGTCAGCGAGCCGATCGGGTTTCCTGGCCCTGTGACCGCTCTATGGCCGGCGGGTGACGGCGCGATGGCCGTCGCTCGGAATCTTTCGACGGGAAAATATGCGGCGTACAGCCTTACGCTCGATTGCAGCCGCTAACGCCGTCCTGGCGCTGGCGGCCGGGCTTGAGGCGGCGCGTCGGCCCCGCTATGGCGGTGAATTGCGGGTCGAAATGCGGGCCGCCGTCGCGAGCCTGGATCCCGCTGTAGTTCCCGACGATCCCGCAGCGTTGGGGGCGCAACGCCAATGGATGCCCCTGGTGTTTGAAACACTGGTGAGTCTGGACAATCATGGACGTCCCCAGCCGTGGCTGGCTACGTCCTGGACGCACGATGCAGCGCGCAAGGCGTGGATCTTCCAGGCACGGAAGAACGTCAAGCTCCATGATGGATCTATATGGTCGCCCCCAGGAGGTTCGATCATGGTCCCCGATGACCGACCGATCGAGCAGATCCTGCGCGAGCTGGCAGGCGCACGGAGTGCCGTTACAGTAAAGGCGGAGGATGGGTCACTATTGGGAACGGGGCCATTCCGAATCGCGAGGTGGGAGGCTGGGAAAGCCGCCACGCTGGTGGCGCACGATCAGTATTGGGGCGGGCGGCCGTTTCTCGATTCGATCAGTGTTCAGATGGGGCGCAGCCTCGCGGACCAAGCCAGCGATTTTCAAATCGGTAAAGTGGAGGCGGTGGAGATTGCGGCGCGAGATCTGCGCGCCCCGAAGCAGCGCGGAACCACGATCGCGAGCATGCAGCCGCTGGAAACCGTGGCGCTTCAGTTCGACGGTGGCCGTGTACCGGCGCCCGTGCGGCAGGCTCTGTCGCTTTCGATCGACCGCACCGCGATCCTCAATGTTCTTCTGCAGAAACAAGGAGAGACTTCCGGCGCACTCCTGCCACGTTGGCTAACCGGATATTCATTTCTGTTCCCGAGCGAGCGCGATCTCGCCAAAGCCAAGCAACTCTTACCGGCGCCCCAATCTCTCACGTTTGGCTACGACCGGCAGGACCCGGTGATCCGGCCAATTGCCGAGCGGATCGCCGTCAACGCGAGTGAAGCGGGGATCACGCTGCGGCAAGGCGCCGGCGCCATCGACGTTCGGCTGGTGCGATTGCCCATAACGGCTACCGATGCATGGCTCGCGCTACAGGATTTGACCGCGCTGCTGAAGGTCGCTCCGCCTTCGCCCGCGGCCAATTCTTATGAGTCAGAGAAGGCTCTCATCGACAGCTCCGGAGTGATCCCGCTCTTTCATCTTCCGCGCGGTTGGATGCTCTCTTCGAGGGTGAGGAATTGGCCGCGTTTCGACGAAGTCTGGCTGGATGTTGGAGCAGCGCAGTGACGTTTCGCACCAAGCTGCTGTTCATTTCTTCTTTCACAGTAGCGGGGGCCGTGGCTCTGGTCACCGGAGCGGTCTCGATTTCCACACGGCGCGCATTCGACACGATCGATCGTGAGCGCCGTGAAGCTCTGCTCACGCAATTTCGCGACGAATTAGCGGCGCGCAGCGTTGAGGTCGCGCGGCGCGTGGAACTGGCTGCGGCATCTCCAGGCGTGCAGCAGATCGCGGCCGGCGCCGCGGAATACGATCGCGCACAGACCGAGGCAGTGACTGCTGATCTGGATTTTCTGGATGTGGTCGAGCCCAACCTGACCATCATCTCCTCGGCACACTGGCCCGCGCGATTCGGATATCAGAACGATTGGCAGATTGCCCCCGACGACTGGCACACATCCGACGTCTTTCTGGCACGCATTCCGACGCCGGAAGGGAGTGCGATGGCGCTGATGGCCGTGCGTCCAGTGGCGGGCGGCAAGGCGCTGGTCGCTGGCGGACGGCGCCTCAGTCCCGAGCTGCTGAAATCGCTCGGCGTTGCTCCCGGCATGCGCGCTTTGCTGTGGCTGCCTCCCGGAGAAGTGATCGACGCCGAGGGATCGGTCAGGGATGCTCAGAAACTCGCGCCTCTGATTCAAGATGTGCGATCCACCAACGCAGAAGCTACCGGCTCCGTGCAGTGGACGTCGGATCGCCGGAGTTCGGAGGCGTTTCTGGCATTACCGATTACCCGCGCTGGAACGCTGGCAGGAGTCCTGCTAGCCGGGACGTCGCTGAGCACGCAACTCGGATTGGAACGATCGATTCTCCGCACCGGCGTGGTGGTTGGAGCATCCGGAATCGTGATCGGCGTACTGCTGGGCTGGTGGACCACCGAACGGATCACCCGGCCCGTGGAACGGTTGGCAGCGGGAGCCAGGGCCGTGGCTGGAGGCGATCTGTCGGCACGAGTGGAAGTGTTGTCGCGGGACGAGATCGGCGAATTGGCACAAGCTTTCAATCGAATGACCGAACAACTTCTGGAGCAGCGTGAGCGAGCCATCCAAGCCGAACGTGTGGCGGCTTGGCGCGAGCTGGCGCGTCGATTAGCTCACGAGCTGAAGAATCCGCTGTTTCCGTTGCAGATTACGATAGAGAATCTGCAGCGTGCTCGCGAGTCGTCCGAGTTCGATGAGGTATTTCGCGAGAGCACAGCGACATTGCTGGCTGAGCTCGGGAACCTGAAGACCATCATCGGGCGTTTCAGCGACTTTGCGAAAATGCCCGCGCCGCAATTCGAGACCGTGGACATCAACGAGATCGTTCGCGGCGTGATGAAGCTCAATGACGCGCGCCTTAAGGCCGAGGGCGGGGCGACGGTGCAGCCGCGTCTGGAGCTGACAAGCGGTAGCACGCAAATCCAGGCCGATCCGGATCAGTTGCGCCGCGCACTCGGAAATCTGGTGCTCAACGCTCTGGATGCCATGCCCGATGGCGGCACCCTTCTGGTTCGCACCGCGCTACACGATGGCGGTGTGCGCCTGGAGATCTCCGACAGCGGCCAGGGGCTGACGGAAGAGGAGTGTCAGCGCCTGTTCACTCCGTACTACACGACCAAGCAGCACGGTACCGGGTTGGGACTGGCGATCGTGCAGAGCGTGGTGAGCGATCATCGCGGAAAGATTTCGGTCGCGAGCGCCTCCGGACGCGGAACCACATTCACGATCGATCTGCCTTGGACGCAGGCTGATTCGCTTGTTGTTACGGGAGAGTCGGCGTGAGCCACCTGCTAATCGTTGACGATGATCCCAATACGCTGGCGTCGCTGGCTCGGGCTTTTCGTCTGGCGGGTCACGAAGCAACCGTGGCGGATCGCGCGTCCCGAGCGCTGGAGCTTGTGCGCGCACAATCATTCGACCTGATTTTCTCCGATGTAGTGATGCCGGATAAAGATGGAATAAGCTTGCTCGAAGAGATGCGAGCCGCGGGTGTGACCACGCCGGTGGTCATGATCTCCGGCCAGGCTACGCTGGACATGGCGGTTCGAGCCACGCGCCTGGGCGCGCATGATTTTCTCGAAAAGCCGCTTTCCACGGAAAAGTTGCTCCTGACGCTCGAAACCGTACTTAAGCTGAAGCGGCTGGAGTCCGAAAATCGCGAGTTGCGGGCACGCCTGGGGCGGCACGAAATCGTTTGGAAGAGCGACGTCATGCGGCGCGTCATGGCACAGGTGGAGCGCGTGGCGTCCAGTGATTCACGTGTTTGCATCCTGGGAGAAAGCGGTACTGGTAAGGAGTTGATTGCCCGCGCTGTTCATGACAAGAGCGCCCGCCGCCTGGGGCCTTTTATCGCGCTCAACTGCGCCGCGGTACCAGCGGAATTGATTGAATCCGAACTTTTCGGCCACGAAAAGGGAGCGTTCACCGGAGCAGCCGCGCGGCATGCGGGAAAGTTCGAGCAAGCCCACAAAGGTACCCTGTTTCTTGACGAGATCGGCGACATGCCGGCCGTGATGCAGGCGAAACTTCTGCGTGTCCTGGAAGAGGGCGAAATCGAGCGTGTAGGCGGTTCCGGCGCCCAGCGGGTGGATGTGCGGGTAGTGACCGCGACGCACCGAAACTTAGAAGAGCAGGTACGATCCGGAGCATTTCGCCAGGACCTATACCATCGCATCTTCGTATTTCCAGTCCAGCTGCCGCCACTCCGGGAGCGCAAAGATGACATCGCCGTGCTGGTGGAACATTTCAATCGTTCCATCTGTGAAATGAACGGATGGAAGTTGAAACCGTTTACCGAGGCCGCCGTTACTGCCCTGCAACACTACACTTGGCCGGGTAATGTGCGTGAGCTCCGCAATGCCGTCGAACGACTGTTGCTTTTGGCGGATTCCGAAGTCGGGGAGGAAGATGTGCGGATGGCGCTGCCGCAGGTGGCCGCAGCGGGACATCCCTTAGGAACGGTAGCTTCAGGAACACTCGCCGCGCGGACCGACGCGTTCGAGCGAGAAACGATCCGCGCGGAACTAGAGCGATCGCAGCATAGTATGACGGAGGCAGCTCGGGCGTTGGGCCTGGAGCGCAGTCACCTGTATAAGAAGTGCGCGCAGTTGGGCATCGATATCAAGAGCTTGAGGCGGCCGGAAGAGTAGGGTGTTGCCGATGCGTAGAACTGCCTCCGTCGGACGCTGATCACCGTGCCGTGAATTGGAAGCCAGCCCACAAAATCGCCCGATAACGAGCATTAACGGTAGCTATCAGCCTTCGTAGCTGGAGCCACTGAGCGCCCATCTCCACTGACCGCCCATCAAGGTATCCAGGCTCACGCCGGAAATATCCTTGCGCGCCCGTCTGGGCGAGAGCCCGGCGATTATTAAAGCCTTGGCGTACTCGCTGTCACCATGCGAATCCTTGAGTTTTCGTAGTCGGCGATGTAGATGTCCCCGTTTCGGGCTGCACAGGCACCACGCCAGTTGTAAAGGGCGTTGACTATCCCTCCGTTTCTCATCTGTAGGGCAGTGTCGAAATCAGGGCAAACGGATTGATTCTCCCCCTCTGAATAGTCAGTGTCACAACCCAGCAGTTCGGTTATTCTTGCGGCCCAACTGAAGCCGAAGGAAGTAGCGTCTCTTCAGGCAGTCATACTCATGCAGAACCGGCCATGGCCGGATGCTGCTATATTACGGCGTATCCGGAAACTATCCGGATCGGCGACCGTCGCGAACCCGGGCATAGGGGTCGTCGTCTCGAGCATCCAGTAGTACAATCTGGCAGGTAACGGTCAGCTATGGAGGGAACCGCCATGACATCCAGAACTCTTCAAAACAGATGGCGAGCGGCGCTCTCTGCCGTCTTGTGTGGAGCCGTCGCAGCCCTGATCATGGTTGCGTCACCCGCAAAGCTGCATGCTCAGGCGCCCGCGGGGGCAGCAGGCGCGGGGCGCGGCGCGGTTGCGCCGGCCGAGGCGCTCTTCACATCGGCACAAGCGGTCGCGGGGAGGGCAGCATATCAGCAGAACTGCGCCAGCTGCCACGGCGCGAGCGTCGATGACGGCAACACGGCTCCTCCGCTCCGCGGCGCGGCTTTTCTTGGTAAGTACGCCGGGAAACCTGCGGCTGATTTGTTCACTTATGTGAGCACGAAGATGCCGCAGGGTAATCCGGGAAACCTCGACGGCGCCGAGTACGCGCGGATCATCGCCTACGTGCTCCAGCAGAATGGTTTTGCGACCGGACGACGCGAGTTCGCATCCGACGCGGCAGCGCTCGCTTCGGTGACCATTCCCGCTCCGCCGGGAGGACGCGCCGGCGGGGGCGGATTGTCGGCCGGCGTGAAGCTGCCTCCGGTCCCGAAGAAGGCCAACCCTCTGGATAAGATCACTCCCGTCACCGACGCGATGCTGCAGAACCCGCCCACAGGCGAGTGGCTCACGTGGCGCCGGGGTTTCGACGATCAGGGATTCAGCCCGCTGAAGCAGATTACGAAATCGAATGTGAACAATCTTCGGGTCGCGTGGAGTTGGACGCTTTCCCCCGGCGCCAATGAAGCCACGCCTCTGGTTCATGACGGCGTGATGTTCCTGCATAGCCCCGGCGACAAACTCCAGGCACTCGATGCCGCCACAGGCGACCTGCTGTGGCAGTACGCGCGAATCTTGCCTCCGGGCGTGAACGCCGGCAACAAGCGCGCCGTTTCGATTTACGGGAATAAAGTCTACATGGCGACTTCCGACGTGCATGCAGTGGCGCTGGATGTGAAGACCGGCCGGGTGGTCTGGGACCAGCCGCTGGTCGAGGAAAGGGGCTTCAACCTGAGCGGCGGTCCGCTGGTCGCGAAAGGCAAGGTGATGATCGGAACCAGCGGCCGGGTGGGCGGAAAGAACTACATCATCGCGCTTGACGCCGAGACCGGCAACTTCGCGTGGAGATTCAACACCATTGCGCAGCCCGGCGAGCCCGGCGGCGATACCTGGAACGATCATACAGCTGAGGAGCGCAACGGCGGCTCCGTCTGGACCGCGGGAAGCTACGACTCGGCGCTCAACCTCGCGTTCTTCGGTGTTGCACAGACCTATGACACCGCTTTGCTGGTGAAGCCCGTGAGGCCGGGCGTCAAGACCGACGGTCTGTATACGGACTGTACCCTGGCCATCAATCCGGACACCGGCAAGCTGGTCTGGTATTACCAACATTTGCCGAACGATCAGTGGGACCTCGATTGGGTGTTTGAACGCCAGATCGTACGCATGCCGGTCAACGGCGTGGTTCGGCCGGTGATCATGACTTCGGGCAAACAAGCGACCTATGACGTGCTCGACGCGGAAACGGGAAAGTGGATCTACTCGAAGGACCTGGGCCTGCAAAACATCGTTTCCTCGATCGATCCCGTCACAGGCAAGAAGACCATCAATCCGCAAACGATGCCGGGCGACGGGCAATCGAAGATGGTCTGTCCCCATGTGGACGGTGCCAAAAGCTGGATCCCGGGTTCGTTCAACCCGGACACGAAGATTATGTACGTACCGCTTATCGAGGCGTGTATGGATTTGACGCCGGTCACCGATGGCGGCCGTGCGGGCCTTTTGTCGGCGGGCGGCCGTCCCACTCTCCGGCCTCGTCCGGATTCGGATGGCAAGTACGGCCGCGTGGAAGCCATTAACATGGTGACGCGCGAAGTGGTTTGGACGGAGCGTCATCGCGCGCCCGTGTCGAGCGGCGCGCTGGATACGGCGGGCGGGGTGATCTTCAACGGCTCCATCGACCGGTTCTTTCGCGCTTACGACGATCAGACCGGCAAACTCCTCTGGGAAACGCGTCTGACCGATGTGCCGAGCAACGCCCCGATTTCGTACACCGTGAACGGAAAGCAGTACATCGCGATCGGCGTAGGAAACGGCGGCGCCCAGGCGACGGGATTCACAGCGCTGGTGCCGGAAATCCAGAACGTCGACCGTTCTCCGGCGGTGTGGGTGTTCCAACTGCCGTGATCGGAATTATTTCGCCGCGCGAATTCCAGCTAGGAAGTGCGCGGCGCTGAGAGCGTTCGATCGACCCTGCGCCGTTTTGCGGGAGTGATCTGATCAAGATTGCTACTTTCCAGTGGGGTTACCCGGCGTGGACTGGAATCCCCCAAAAAGCTTGCGACCGTCGGGCAACGTCACCATACGCGCGTTGGCTACGCTGGCACGTTGTTTTGAGCTATAGCCGTCGATAGTCACTTGATCGCCCCGCTTCAACTGCCCCTTTTTCCAGCCTCTGTTAAGAAGGCCGCCGGGAGCGCCCATTTCGAAGCTCCAATTAGTGACCTTGCCGCTCTCATCTCTAACATTTAGATACAGCCAGGCATGCGGGTTCGTCCACTCGAATTTAGTAACTACGCCAGTCACGGTCACTAATTGTTTCTCATCGTATTCAGCTTCGAACGCGTGATGAGCCGCAGCGCCCATTGTCGTCACCAGGAGGGCAACGATCGTAGCGGTCAATTTAGGTTTGTTCATTTTTGACACGATGCTCTCCTGTCGGGTTCGAGCGCGACAGGACTCCTATAATTTACAGCTCTCGGCTGCCCTTGGCCGCAGCGCCCACGTGGTCGAATTGCTTCGTCCTCCTTGACTCCGAGGCCGACGGCGATCATCGGGACGGGGGCAGTGGTGAACACTGCGGTCGAACGGTAACCGCCCTAGCCAGAAGAATCATCGGCAATCGTCGAAGTGTCCACTCGACGCACGCCTTCAATCGTGCAATATGCCTACTCTACCGTGGCTAATTCTCAGAAGGCTTTTCCACCTTGTCGATGACCATGACGTCGACCGGCGCCTTAGTCGATTCCAGCTTCAATCCCAGCTGCTGCTGGAAGGCGGTGAACAGATCCGGAGCGGCATCGGGATTGTCGGCCGCAGGAGGTGGAGGGCCACCAATGAGCGCCGCCTGAGCCGGATCGGGTGTGAACGTCACCGTGAAGTCGTACCTTCCGGAAAGGCCTGACTGGTCCACCACAGGTTTATCCATCGAGTTTTGTAACACGGCGGTGACTTGCGATAGTGGCGCGTTCCTGAAGGTGATCCTCGTTCCCGATGGAGTTCTTCCGAAACCCCATGAGGGAATGCCCTTCGGATCGTCCTGGCTCTGGATAAGTTTCGCTCCGGTTTTCGCGATCCCGATCGCGTATACCGGGAGATCTCTCTTCTCGAAATGGAATTTGAGCTGGAAGCGATCGCCCAGCAACTTCTGAATCATCATCTTCATCTGGTCCACGTTTGGCTGGCCCGGCGCATCGGGCTTTCCCGCCACGTCGAACTTGTCCGATTCCGTCCAGGCCGGTCCGCCGGTAAGCTGCTTGGGATGGAGCCAGTAAGCCAAGTTGATCAGATCGTGCACCGTCACATTCGTTGTGATCACTTCGGCGCCTCTCAACGTAATGATCTGCTCCGGATGGGCAGGATCGCTCGGCCTGATCGTGGCCACTTCGAATGCCGGATTCGCATTCGCTGACATCCGTATTGGCGGAGGTGGAGGTTCCGGAATCTCCCAGGCGGTCTCGGGAGTGGCGCGTGCCAGGTTCAAGGCCAGCGGCGCGCCTTGGCTCCAGGTTCCTACGATCGAGTTTCCGTCCCCGCTCAGCTTTCCTTCATATTTGCCGTTTAAGGCGGGAATTGTCATTTTTACGGTCGAACCGTCTTGGGTGATCGTGGTCGCGATAGGCGGCGATGGCTGGTCGATGGTGCGGAGCGAAGCCGTCAGCTTGTCATTTTCCAGCGCGACCTTAAACACGATGCGCACTTTTTGCGGGCCGGCCTGCAACGTGCCCTGCCAATTGCCGGTTATATTCTGGGCTTGCAACGCGCTTCCCTGAAACGCCGCGAGAGCCATGATCCACAACGTCAACTTTTTCATCGGCGACCTCCTGTTTCCCTCGCTGATCAAATAAGAATGATGTCACGGACGTATTGGCTCAGCAAAGGGGTCGCCACGCCGCCTCAAAGACCGGTAAGGAGCCGTGGGTTGCTAAGCTGCCATACACCGCGATTTCCATCCGCCATGACGTACTATGAAAAGAACGGAAAACAATATGTCGCGATTGCGTTGGTAGTCTTCGCACTTCCATGACACGCGCCCATATTATCGCCTTCGCGCTCTGCGGCAGCATGGCCGCGTGTTTTGCCCAGTCCAAGAGCTCTGGTCAGAAGACCGCTGGGACAGCTTCTGACTGGCCGACCTATAATCGCGATCTCGCGGCCACTCGCTATTCCCCGCTCTCGCAGATCAGCAAAAACAATGTCGCTCAAGCCCCCTCCGCTGGCTCGCGACCAGCTACGGGATCTCTTGCTTGATTATTTGCCGAATCTCAGTTTAGCTGCCAAATCGGTCTCCAACAGCGTTTACCGTGTGGAAGGAAACATCCATACATGGACGTCCGGACACCATCCCCAAAAGGGCGGTCCTGAGTCGTGGGCAACTGCTTCCGTCTACCATTTCATTCACGCCCTGGATCGTGTGGTGGCCGAAGCCGTCCGTCGCGAACTATTTCGCTACTTGGGCTCACATCTTCCCCCACCCACCCAACGTAAAGAGAAGAAATCCGATTTCGCGAATGGATTTCTCGATAGTCGGGTCAAGGTGAACGGCAAGCGCCTTTCTCTCAAGAAGTTCCTTTGGGACAGTTTTGTAGAGCCCCTCTGGAAAGAATGTGACGGCATCGCTGCGGGGCGTATGTTTAGCAAGAGGACGCCGAGGTCGACGATTTTCTTTGGGCCTCCGGGCACCTCGAAGACCGATATGTCGCGGAAAATTGCCGAGTTTCTGGGCTGGTCCCTTCTGTCGGTAGACCCGTCTCATCTCTTGCGAAATGGGATGGAGGGAATCCAGGCGGAAGCCAACGCGATCTTCCGAATGCTGGAGCAGAGCGAACGCATTGTGGTTTTGTTCGACGAGTTCGATGAACTTGTGCTCGAGCGCGGTTCTCCAAAAGCGGAGACATTTTCGCGATTCCTCACAACAGCGATGCTTCCGAAGTTAGCGAGTATTCATGACCGAGCGACGCTGGTCTTCATCATAGCGACTAACAACATAGGCGACTTTGATCTTGCTATCCGTCGGCAGGGACGATTTGACCGCGTCATTCAAATCATGCCTCCAACCTTCGAGGCGAAAATGACTAAGAAGAACTGGGGTTCCGCCGAAATAAACATCGAATCGAAATTCCGACAACTCCGCGTCGGCTTAACACCATTGATCCGCAAGCAACTGGGAGACCTTACCTACGGCGAAACCGATGCCTTTGCTAGCGAACTTGCAAGGCTGACTGACAAACAAGAGGCGATCAATGTCTTGGGTGAGTTTTGGAAGAAATGTACTCTTGAAACTCGTGTCATCCGTGCTGAGGCCAGCAAGGAAGAGGGGATAACGTGGGCAAAGCGTTGCCAGAACGAGGCGAAACACAATTCCTAGTTAACACCCCGGAACCAGAGGTGGCACTATCGGCACAGGATCCCATTCTGGGACGGGTTATCGCCTCTCAGTCGTCTCGCTGGCCATGTGGCCCAGATGAGGATCCAATCTGGGGACTCGTCCGTATCGTGATGGCGCAGCAAATTTCTACAGGCGTAGCCTGTCGGCTCGCGGACCGGGTGAAGACGGCCTATCCTATGCTCACAACACTGTCGCCCACTGTCCTCCCAGATCTTGCGAGGCTGCGCGCGTTCGGTCTTCCGGAGCGCCGAGCCCAGTGCTGCATTGCCGTTCTCACGAGGTCAGAGGAAATTCGCGCGAAGGTCCAGGAAGGGCAACGATGGGAAGATGCCCTCGCCGGCATCAAAGGTATCGGACCGTGGATGCTTGCGGTGTTTCGAATCATGGTCCTTCGCCATCCTGATGTCCTTCCTTTGGGCGATGTCGGGCTCGAAAGAGCTGTCACAAAACTGTACGGAAGCGACCATCGTGTCGACCGCCTTGGGGAGAAGTGGCGGCCTTTCCGATCCGTAGCCTGTTGGTATCTATGGAGGACCCTCGGGAACGAGCAACTCGGGTGACGCGGGGCGATTGCCGGATCATTTTTGCTGATGGAGACAACGCTCTGAAGGTGATGAGCGTAAACCACCGGAATTTCCGGCTCCAAGCAGACAGTGTCCGTTAATGGGCATTAACGGTAGCTATCTCATGTGGACATTACCTCGGTGCGCCGGGAACATCAACCAGGACCAAGGGGATCGAATCCCGGAAAATTTGGCGGGTGACCCCTGCTAGCGCACGCCAGCTCGACTCAATCGAGGTTGTCATGTAACCGCTCGGTTGCATGACGGGGTCCTCTAGGTAACGGTCATGCCCTCGGGTGTATCAGCCGCCGCGCGAGCACAAGCCGCTCTCAAACCGTCTCGGCCGGATTCATGGAGTTGGGCCGAGCCCTCCGTGGAGATAACGTCCGCAATTCAGGCGACCCGTCTTTTACCGTATAAAATTTCGCTCAAGTTCATACCGCTCTGTGCGAACGTGGTCCACGCGCCGCGGGGCATGTTGCGGAGAACAATCGAAATCTGTTTCGCCCTCAACCGTGCTGTCAAGTGTCAGAAACAGGGCACCAAAATGACTTCGAACGCTATCATGCCCGACGCTCGTTTGCGGTATGATCAGAGCCCCGGGTCACCAGGCACCGAAGAGAGGGGCCAGTTGGAAACTTCACGCTGCCGACCTTTTGAAAATTTGCTACCCGGTGAGCTGCGGCCTCAAGTGTGCGTTCCACGACAGCGTCGATCAGTCATCGAAGGGCGGAGCGTCCCCAAGGTTTTCAAGGAAAAAGCGCAGTACCAGATTCCGGTCGGTCGGGAAATGAGCGCGCAGATACCGACTTGTGACGGGAACGGACATTCTATGTGGAGCATCCTGCTATGGCTAGTGGTAGCGTGCCTCGCCTGTCCGGAAGCACGGAGCGCTTCCGCGCAACTAAAGTTGCAACTCGGCCACTCGAATCAGGTTAATTCCGTGGCCTTCTCTCCCGATGGCCGCTGGGTTCTCACAGGCGGTGACAGTACAGCGCGGCTGTGGGATTTGAGCAGCGGCCGGGAGATCCGCCGCTTCGAGGGTCAGTTATCGGGAGTTTCATCCGTGGCCTTTTCGCCCGATGGCCGCTTGGTTCTCACGGGAAGCTCAGACAGTACGGCCCGGCTGTGGGATGTGAGTAGCGGGCACGAAATCCGCGTCTTCAAGGGTCACTCGGAGGAAGTCACTTCCGTGGCCTTCGCGCCCGATGGCCGCTCGGTTCTCACGGGAAGCGGGGACAAGACAGCACGGCTGTGGGATCTGAGCACCGGCCGGGAGATCCGCCGCTTCAAGGGTCATTCGGACGGAGTTTCTTCCGTGGCCTTCTCGCCCGATGGCCGCCGCGTTCTCACAGGAGGTAATGGCAGATCGGGCCTCACAGAGGTTGCCAGTACAGCGCGGCTGTGGGACGTGAGCAGCGGCCTGGAGATCCGCCGCTTCGAGGGTCACTCGAAAGGAATTACTTCCGTGGCCTTCTCTCCCGATGGCCGCTCGGTCGTTACGGGAAGCAGGGACGAGACAGCTCGGCTGTGGGATGTGAGTGACGGTGGCGAGATCGATTTCTTTCTTTCTGGGTTTCTGACTGAAGCCCATATTAATCTCGTTAATTCCGTGGCCTTCTCGCCCGACGGCCGGCTGGTACTTACGGGAAACGAAGACAATAAAGTACACCTGTGGGATCTGAGCAGCCGCCGGGAGCTCCGCCGCCTCGAGGGTCATTCGAGCTCAGTTTCATCCGTGGCCTTTTCCTCCGATGGCCGCTACGTCCTCACGGGAAGTGCTGACAGGACGGCGCGGCTGTGGGATCTGGGGAGTGGTCGCGAGATCCGCAGCTTCGACGGTGACTCGGACCCCGTTAATTCCGTGGCCTTTTCCGCCGATGGTCGCTCGGTTCTCACGGGAAGTGCGGACAAGAAAGCACGGCTGTGGGATCTGAGCAGCGGCCAGGAGACCCGCCGCTTCGAGGGCGACTCGGATTCCAAGGTCTTGGCTCTAAACCGCGACGACTGGTACGGCGTTAGATCCGTGGCCTTCTCCCCCGACGGGCGCTCGGTGCTTACGGGAAACGAAGACAATACAGCACGGCTGTGGGATCTGAGCAGCGGCGGGGAGATCCGCCGCTTCGAGGGTCACATGGGCCCCGTTGATTCTGTGGCCTTCTCGCCTGATGGCCGCTCGGTTCTTACGGGAAGCGGGGACGAGACAGCACGGCTGTGGGATCTGAGCAGCGGCCAGGAACTCCGCCAATTCTACTGCGGTTTCTTTGTGGAAGTAAAATCCGTGGCCTTCTCCCCCGATGGCCGCTCCGTCCTTACGGGAGACTCAGTCTTGGGATCTAAAGCACGGCTGTGGGATGTGAGCAGCGGCCGGGAGATCCGCCGCTTCGAGGGTCACTCGGGTTCCGCTAATTCCGTGGCCTTCTCGCCCGACGGACGTTCGGTCCTCACCGGAAGCTCAGACAATACAGCACGGTTGTGGGATCTGAGCAGCGGCAGTGAGATCCGCCGCTTCAAGGGTCATTCGGATCCCGTTAATTCCGTGGCCTTCTCGCCCGACGGACGTTCGGTCCTCACCGGAAGCTCAGACAATACAGCACGGTTGTGGGATCTGAGCAGCGGCAGTGAGATCCG
>Ga0265313_10001381_pt1 | contig 22794 bp, 21 predicted proteins | sample 4123metaG_FD_203122 | JGI IMG/M metagenome (GOLD analysis project Ga0265313, IMG submission 203122) | Rhizosphere microbial communities from Carex aquatilis grown in University of Washington, Seatle, WA, United States - 4-1-23 metaG | ecosystem: Host-associated > Plants > Roots > Rhizosphere >...
GTGCTCGCGTACGGTCGTACGCTCCGCGCGCTCGCCGCTGGCCTCGCTCGCTCTCGGCGAGAAGCACCGGGCTTCTATCCTCCAGTACCGCGGCCGGTTGGGGGGCGGTCAGGTCGAGTCTGTCGCGATGGGTGGTGCGGGTAGGCTGGTCGGCCTCGAAGGGCCAATGGCGCCGTTCCGGCAGCCAAACACGCCAAAAGATGCGAGATCGTTGCAGGAGCGACCGCGCCAAGCCTTTTTCCCCTGCAATTCTTCATGATGAAGAGCGCCCTGGCGGTGCTCTCGTACGAGGAGAATTCACACATGGATGCGAACGGGACGCGCATCGCACACTTGTCCGATGTGCACATGCTCGATTCTCGGCCGGGCCGGTCTCGGTCGGGATGGTCGATGAGGCATCACTTCTTGAGCTTTGGGCGTCCGCTCGACGACGTCGGCCGGCAGCGCAAGTTCGCACACGCGCTCTCGGCCTCGCGACGCGCGGGGGCGAGTCACGTGGTGGTCTCCGGCGACCTCACGGAGGTTGGGGCTCCCGGCGAGTTCGAAGCCCTCGCCGAAGTGCTCCACGAGTCCGAGTTTTCCCCTGAGCAGATCACGCTCGTTCCGGGCAATCACGACCTCTACTCATCTCCCGACGGCTGGCGCTGGGCGATCGAAGGTCCCCTATCCGCATTTGCGCGGACAAGCGCGGGGGACGCCGGGCGTGTCATCGACTGCGCCGGAGTGAATCTTCTGCCGCTCGACGTCACGCTTCATCAGCCCGTCACGCGCTCGGCTGGGCTAATCCCTGACGACGCGCTTTCGATCGTGGCGCGCCGCGCCGCCGATCCCACGTTCGCCGACCGGCCGCTGGTCGTCGTGCAACACCACCCTCCGTTCGTGCGCAAGACCATGGCGCTGCATTGGATCGACGGCCTCGTCGGCGCCGCGAAGCTCATGATCCTCTTGGAAAAGTTCCGACACATGTTCGTCGTGCACGGCCATCTCCACTCCTTGGTGACGCGCGCGCTCGGATGCGGTGTCCCGCGCGTTCTGGGGGCCACCGCAGTCGTCGACGATCGCGAAGCGCCTAGGCTCCGCCTCTACGACGTGCGGGCAGGTCGCTTCGAAGCGACCGATGTGCTCCTGAGTTAAGCGGCCAGAATCCTCGGCAACACGTCCCGCGCAGGCGATCGCGCCTCCCAAGCCGCAGCGATGCGAAGCATCGTGGCCTCCTGAAGAGGTCGCGCCATGATCTGTAGCCCAACCGGGAGTCCGGCCGTCGTGGGCGCGCAAGGTACGCTCATCGCGGGAATGCCGGCCAAGCTCGCCGGGAGCGTGTAGACATCGCTCAAGTACATCGCGAGTGGATCGTCGACGCGCTCGCCCAGGCGGAACGCTGGCGTCGGCGATGTGGGCGAACAGACGACGTCGACCTCGCGAAATGCGTCGTCGAAATCGCGCCTCAAAAGGGTCCGTACTTTCTGGGCCTTGAGGTAGTACGCGTCGAAGTAGCCGGACGATAGAACGAACGTGCCGAGGAGGATGCGGCGCTTCACTTCGGGTCCGAAACCCGCGTCGCGCGTGGCGCCGTACATCGCACGCAGGTCCGCGCTCGGATCGTCGACGCGCAGCCCGTAGCGCACGCCGTCGAACCTCGCGAGGTTGCTCGACGCCTCGGCGTTGGCGAGCACGTAGTAGGTGGCCACCGCGAAGCGCGTGTGCGGCAGGCGGACCGGCACCACGACACAGCCCTCCTTCTCGAGATCGCCGATGGCAGCGCGGACGCTCGCCGCGACTTCGCCGTCCAGTCCGTCGGCGAAATATTCCTCGGGCACGCCGATGCGCAGGCCCTTGATGCTGCCTCCGCAAGCGGCCTCGAAGTCGTCGACCGCGGCCTCGAGCGACGTCGAGTCGCGCGCATCGCGCCCAGCGATGACCGAGAGCACGCGCGCGGCGCCCCGGACGTCCGTCGCGATCGGACCGATCTGATCGAGGCTGGAGGCAAAGGCGATGAGCCCGTAGCGCGGGACGCGCCCGTACGTCGGCTTGATGCCCACCGTCCCCGTGAGCGCGGCCGGCTGTCGGATCGATCCGCCCGTGTCGCTCCCGAGCGCGCAGGGCGCCATTCGCGACGCCACGGCAGCCGCGCTGCCGCCGGACGATCCGCCCGGCGTTCGGGTCAGGTCCCAGGGGTTTTTGGCAGAACCGAAGGCGCTGTTCTCGTTCGACGACCCCATCGCGAATTCGTCCATGTTCGCCTTGCCGATGAGGATGGCGTCGGCCGCGCGAAGGCGCTCGACCACGGTGGCGTCGTATGGAGGCACGTACCCAGCCAGGATCTTCGAGGCGGCGGTGGAGGGTAAGCCTCGCGTGCAGATCGCGTCCTTGACGGCGATTGGAACGCCGGCAAGCGCCCCCGTCCGCTCGCCGCGCGCGCGCTTTGCGTCGACGGCGCGCGCCTGATCGATCGCGCGCTCTCCCGCCACGTAGATCAAAGCGTTGAGGCTGGGATTGAGCTGAGCGATGCGCGCGAGAGCCGCTTCGGTGCGGGCTTCGGCGGTCGTCTCGCCCCGCTGCACGCTGGCCGCGGTCTCGGTGACCCCTTGAAGCATGGAGATCACTCGATGAACGCGGGCACTGCGAAGCCGCCGCGCTCCGTCCGCGGAGCCTGGGCCAGCGCCTCGTCGTGGGAGAGTCCAGCGATGGGCTCGTCGTTCCGCCAGGCGGCCCGGTCGAGCTGCACATGCGCCGTGGCCGGAACGTCCCGGGTGTCCAGCAGGTCGAGCTGCTCGACGTGGTCGACGATGCGCGCCAACCCCCCTGCGAACCGATCCGCCTCGGCGTCGGAGAGCGACAAGCACGCGAGCTTGGCTACGCGGAGCACGAGCGCCCGGTCGACCTTCGGAGCGGCCATGTGAATGACGCTAGTCCAGATGCCGCCGAGCCGCCATGTGCACGGACGCGGCGCCCTCTCCGCCAGCCGGACGGCACGCGGAGAGGGCGTACGGAACCGTCACTCCGCGGCGGCTTCCGCTGTGACCTTCGACGGCCGCCCCGACGGCGATGCCATGGATGAGGAAACGCCTCCGATGAGCTCCGGATAGGCGGGGCCTCCGTGCTCGTGAACGTCGATTCCTTCGAGCTCGCCCTCTTCGGAGATCCGCAACGTGCGGGTCGCTTTCACGGCGTACATCATCGCCATCGAGACCGCGAAGGTCGCAACGGTGACGACCGCACTTCCGATCGCCTGGGAGATTAGGACATTGACCCCGCCACCATAGAACAGTCCCGTGACGACGCTCGCTTCCGAGTTGTCGGCGCCGGTGGGTCCCGGAGCGCCGTACTTGCCGCAAGCGAACAAGCCCAGGCTCAACGTGCCCCAGATGCCGCACGCGCCGTGAACCGCCACCGCGCCGATGGGATCGTCGACGCGCATCCACTCGACGACGTCGACGGCGACGATGCACACCACCCCGGCGATGGCGCCGAGCACGATCGCGCCGAACGGCGAGACCCAATAACAGGGGCACGTAATGGCCACCAAGCCGGCCAGAAATCCGTTGACCGTCACGCCGCAGTCCCAAACCTTGTTGCGCGGATAGATGTATGCGAGCGCGGAGAGACCACCGGCGCAAGCGGCGAGCGTCGTGTTCGCGGCGACGCGGCCGCAACCGGCGGCGTCCATGGCCGACAGCGTGCTTCCGGGATTGAATCCGTACCAGCCGAACCACAGAATGACGCCGCCCACCGCCGCGATCGTCATGTCGTGACCGGGCATCGGTCCGCCTCCGTCCCGCTTGAACTTTCGGCCGATGCGAGGCCCGAGGGCGATCGCGCCGGCGAGCGCCACGAACCCGCCGATCGTGTGAACGACCGTGGAGCCGGCGAAGTCATGAAATGCGACGGGCTTGATCGTGGTGAGCCACCCGTCGGGTCCCCAAGCCCAGTGACCGATGATGGGATAAATGAAGCCGCTGACGCCGAAGCTGTAGAGAAGGTCGCCGACGAAGCCCGTGCGCCCAACCATCGCCCCCGAGGTGATGGTGCTGCACGTGTCGGCGAACGCGAACTGGAAGAGCCAGTAGGCGAGGAAGGCCACGCCTGTGCTTCCGTAGGTTTCGGGGACCCCTTGGAGGAAGAAATACTGGTGGCCGATGAAACCGTTCCCGGATCCGAACATGAAGGCGAACCCCCAAGCCCAGAAGAGAATGCCGCAGAGGCAGGTATCGACGATCCCCTCGAGAAGGATGTTGACGGTCTCGCGAGATCGGGCGAAGCCCGCCTCGAGCATCATGAAGCCGGCCTGCATGAAGAAGACGAGGAACGCCGCCATGACGGTCCACATCGTGTTCAACGGATTGACGTAAGGAGGGGGCTCCGGTGCGGCGTCATCCGCGAAGGCGGGGGTGAAGAGGTAGGCGGTGACGCCCTTGATCACGAGGAGGACGAGAACGGCGCCGACGATCTTGCTGGCCAGAATGAGACCGAACAGTCGTCGATATTCCTTCTGCCTCACGCGCTCTTTCAACTTTGTTAACAGCATTGGGCCTCCTGGTGGTTCTCCCGTATTTGGCGAACGCTTGTTGCTCGAGTCATCGAGCCTTTACGCTTTCTTAATGCAGCGATTGTTTCGGATGCGTATCCGTATGACATCGCGAGACATTCTCGTTTTTTTATATCTCGTTCGCGCCCAAGAGGCCGCCTCCGCGTCCCGCGTCCGGAGAGTGCCATCGCCCGTTCGCGAGTCGGAAATCTTCGAGAAACATCGTTGAATGATATTGGCCACAGTGCTGAAGGTTCAGGCCATAATTCGGGAAGAGCGGCTCGAAGCGGTCGTCGAACGGCTCGTGGCGATTGGCGTTCGCGGTCTCACGCTGGCACCCGCCAAGGGGATGGGCCGGAGCGGGGGGCACTCGATCTTTCGCGGTAGCGCCTATCGCGTGGATTTCGTATCGAAGGTGCTTCTCGAATGGTATGGCCCGGACGACGAGGCTGAGGCGGTTGCGCGCGCCATCCTTCAGCGCGGGGCCACGGGCAAGATCGGCGACGGCAAAATCTTCATCCAGCGCGTGGAAGAAGCCGTCCGCATTCGGACCGGGGAGCGCGGCCTCGCAGCCTTCTAAAGATTGATTTGCATCCCCAGTTCGACGACTCGGTCCGGCGGAATTCCGAAGTATTGGGTAGCCGACCGCGAATTGCGCGAAATAAAGGAGAAGAGCGCCTTTCTCCACCGGAACATCTTGCTTTCGCCGGTGGTCAAGAGCGTTTCCCGCCCAAGAAAGTAGCTCGTTCGTCCGGGCGTGTAGGAGACCCCGTGGTGCTCCGCCGCCTCGGCCAGCGCGCGCGGAACGTTCGGCGTCTCCATGAAGCCGCAGTGGGTGGTTATCTGCACCAGCCCCTGGCCGAAGTCTCTCACGGTGATTCGCTCGCTGCTCCGAACCTCGGGAACTGGCTCGGAGACCACCGAGAGAAGCACGACCGTCTCGTGCAGAACCTGATTGTGCTTCCAGTGGTGGAGAAGCACGATCGGAACGCCGTCGGGGTTCGACGCCATGAAGACGGCGGTGCCCGCGACGCGGTGGGGGCGATGCGCGATGAGGTCGGCGACGAAGGCACCGATCGGCAGCATCTTGTCGGCGAGGTTGTGCGCCAGGTGCGAACGCCCCGTTTTCCACGTCGTCATCACCAAGAAGAGCGCGAGACCCACGCTGATCGGGAACCATCCGCCATGGAGGAACTTCATGGCGTTGGCTGCAAAGAAGGGGATGTCGAAGCTCAAGAAGACCGCGACGAGGGGCACCGCCTTCCAGAGCGGCCACTTCCAGGTTCGCCGAAGAACCACGAAATAGATGAGCGAAGTAATGCCCATCGTGCCGGTCACGGCGATGCCATACGCCGCGGCGAGCGCGCTCGACTCTTTGAACGTGAGCACGAGCCAGACGCACGCAATGGCAAGCGCCGTATTCACCTCCGGAACGTAGATCTGGCCCTCTGCTTCGCCGGAGGTATGGACGATCGTCACGCGCGGGCAGAAGCCGAGCTGCACCGCCTGGCGAGTCAGGGAATATGCGCCCGAGATGAGCGCCTGCGAGGCAATGATCGTCGCGACCGTGGAGAGCGCGACCATCGGGTAGATGAGCGCCGTCGGAACCACTGCGTAGAACGGATTTCCCGAGGACTCGGGATGTTGCAAGAGGCAGGCGGCCTGGCCGAAGTAGCTGAGGAGGAGCGCGGGCATGACCAGGGAGAACCAGGCGAGCCGAATGGGAGCGCGCCCGAAATGCCCCATGTCGGCGTAGAGCGCTTCGCCGCCGGTGATGACCAGAACCACGCTGCCGAGGACGAGAAACCCGTACCATCCGTGATGCACGAAGAACGAAACGGCATGAACGGGTGAAACCGCGATTAGGACGCCCGGGTAGCGCGCGATTTGGATCCCGCCGAGCACGGCGAGCGTTCCAAACCAAACGATCATGACGGGGCCGAATACACCCCCGATGCGGGCCGTCCCGCGCTTCTGAACCCAGAAGAGCGCCAAAAGGATGGCCACCGTGATGGGCACGATGGCAGGGCTCAGTCGCGTGGTGCCGACCGCGAGGCCTTCGACCGCGCTCAGCACGGAAATGGCCGGAGTGATGACCCCGTCGCCGTAGAGCAGCGCGGCTCCGAAGATGACGGGACCTGCCACCCAGCCGATGCGCGCGCCCGCGGCCTTGTGTCGCGTCGGCGCGAGGGCCAGGAGCGCGAGAATGCCTCCCTCGCCGCGATTGTCCGCCCTCATGATGAAGGTCAGGTATTTGACCGTGACCACCATCGTCAGCGACCAGAAGACGAGCGACAGGATGCCCAGCAGGTTTTGCGCCGTCGGTGCCACGCCGTGGTTCGGATCGACGCACTCCTTGAGGGCGTAAAGGGGGCTCGTCCCGATGTCGCCGAAGACGACACCTGCAGCCATGAGGACGAGCTTTCCGGTGCTCGCATGCGCGCCCGTGGGGGCGGACTCCGGGTGCATCGAAGTCGCGACCCCGGAAATGGGCGCGGAAGCGACCGCGCCCTGCGCCGGAACTTCTGAAGCCGTCGATTCGATAGAGCCGAGCACTTCGTCGGCGAAGGCGGGAACCATGCATCCCCCTTTCGGGAGCCCAATTTATGCGTTGTTAACGCACCCCTACGGTTTCGCGATCGTTTCCCGCGCCGCCATCGCCGTCATTTGTCCTCGTTGCTCCGGACCTCCCGCCAGGTCCAGCCAGTTGAATCCGGCGCTCGTTGGGGTTAGGTGTGCCAGCGCGTATCGTCATCCGATGTCGACCCGGAGCGCAATCTGCCACCTTTGCGGAAAGCCCGTCACCGGCGGGCTTCACCAGAAGCAAGCGGGCGCCACCGAGCGGCTTCAGTGTGCGATCTGCGAGCGGGAGTACGACACGGTCTGTCGCGCGGAGGATGGCACGCGCGTGTTTCGTTGCCCGAACGGCCACCGGGCCAAACTGACCGCCTTGAAGTGAGGCGCGCCGCAGCGAGTCGAATCGTCGATCAGCGACGCGAGAGGGGAGGGGACCGCGGTGAGCTCGAGAGGGGAGGGGGCCGCGGTGAGACAGAGGACGAAGGGGTCGCGGCTGGACCCGGGGGCGGGGTCGGGACGGGGTTCGCCGGCTCCTCGTACTCCGGCGGGGGCAGGGTCGGGTGGCCGTGGTGACCCCCACATGCGGCGGCTGCGATAGCTCCCGCAAGGACGGACCATCTCATCGTCCCGCCGTCATAGCTTGCTTTTTCCCCCCTCGCGCGTAAGTTTCGCGCGAACTCATTGACCCTAGCGGGGGCGTCCTTGCGTCCCCCACCCACCCCACACGCTCTCCCGCGCGAACTTGTGCCCGGTGCGCCGCCCTAGGCGGCGTTGGCGCAGGACGGAGAGCAGAGGCCCAACCGAAAGGATGCGCAACCCCATGACCCAGACCAACGAAATCAGCGCCCAAGGCTTGCCGCAACTCCGCGGCGACCTACCGCTGCCGCTCCGCTCCTTGCTCGATGCCGGGGTCCACTTCGGCCATCAGACGAAGCGCTGGAACCCGAAGATGCGCCCGTTCATCTACGGCGCGCGCAACGGCATCCACATCATCGACCTCGACCAAACGGCCCGTCTTTTCGCGCGTGCGTACACCTTCGTCGTCGAGACGGTCGCCCGTGGCGGACACATTCTCATGGTCGGCACCAAGCGCCAGGCCCAGGAGATCGTTCAAGAGGAGGCGCTGCGGTCCGGCAGCTTCTTCGTGGTCAATCGATGGCTCGGCGGCACGTTGACGAATTTTCGGACCATCAAGACCGGGCTCGAGCGCATGCGCCAGCTCGAGCGGATGAAGGAAGACGGCACCTACCTTTCCATCACCAAGAAAGAAGTGTCACGTCTCGAGAAGGAGCGCGAGCGGTTCGAAAAGTACCTGGGCGGCCTCAAGAACATGGGCTCCCTTCCGGGGGCGATGTTCGTCATCGACCCGGCCAAGGAGGCGATCGCCATCCAAGAGGCCAACAAGATCGGCATCCCGGTGGTCGCGATCACCGACACCAATTGCGATCCGGACAAGATCGATTTTGTCATCCCTGGCAACGACGACGCGATCCGTTCCATCAAGCTGATTACCGCGCGCGTCGCCGACGCGGTCATCGAAGGCTCCCAACGACGCAAAGAATTCGCCGGCCGCGACGATCACCAGCAGCAGGGCGGTCGTCGCGATGGCCCTCAGGCGGAGATCATCCGTGGCAGCCGCCCTCGCCGCGACGACAGCGCCGATCGCCCGAGCTGACGCAGGTAGGCAACTGAATGGGACGTTCGGAAGGCCTCGAGGCCTTCAGAACTCCTTTGGTCTTCAATCATTCGAGAAGGAAAGTTAGTCATGGCCGAGATCACAGCTTCGTTGGTCAAAGAGCTTCGCGAGCGCACGCAGGCGGGGATGAGCGACTGCAAAGGCGCGCTCGTCGAGGCCGGCGGCGACATGGAAAAGGCCGTTGAAATCATCTTGAAGAAGGGCATCGTCAAGGCAGCGGCACGCGCCGGCCGCGTCGCGGCTGAGGGGGAAGTCGCGACGTGGGTCGCCGCCGACGGCAAGCGTGGCGTCATCGTCGAGGTCAACAGCCAAACGGACTTCGTGTCGCGCGGGGACGATTTCAAGTCGTTCGTGAAGAACGTGCTCAGTCTGGCGTCCAAAGCCGCCGCTGGTTCGGATCTCGGCGCGCTGAAGTATCCAGGCAGCGACAAGACCGTGGAGCAAGTGCGTGCGGAGCTGGTCGCAAAGACCGGCGAAAACTGCGTCGTGCGCCGCTGGGGATCGCTCGAGGCGAAAGAGGCTGGCGGTATCGTGCACGCCTACGTGCACGCGGGTGGCAAGCTCGCGGTGCTCGTTCACGCCGAAGGCAGCGCCCCCAAGAGCCCTGATTTCGGCCACTTTATCGACAACGTCGCGATGCAAGTCGCCGCGATGAACCCGATGGTCGTGCGGCGCGACCAGATCGCCGAGCCGCAGTTCGAAAAGCAGAAAGAGATCTTCGCGGCGCAGCTCAAAGAAGAGGGCAAGCCGGAGCAGGCGTGGCCGAAGATCATCGAAGGTAAGGTTGCCAAGTGGGTCAGCGAGGTGACGCTCCTCGGCCAGGACAACGTGTGGGACCCGCCCGCGGGAACCATCGACAAGATTCGGCTGGAGCTTGGAAAGAAGCTCGGCGGCGAAGTGAAGATTCATGCCTTCGTGCGCTTCGCGCTGGGCGAGGGGATCGAAAAGCCGGTCCACGAAGACCTGGCCGCCGAGGTGGCGAAGACCATCGGCGGATAGGGCGGCGGCTCAGAGGCTCAGCGTCGTGCGGCTCTGCGCGGTAAGCGTCGATCTGGACGAAATCCCGAATTACTTCGGCATCCACGGGCTCGAAGTGCCCGTGGGGCCGGAGCGGTCGCTCGTTTACGACGTCGCAGTCGACCGGCTGCACGATTTCGCCGCGAGCGCGTCGATCCCCCTGACGTTCTTCGCCGTCGGCAGCGACTTGGCGCGGCCGGAGGCGGCGCAAAAGCTGCGAACGGCGCGCGAGCGGGGCGTCGAGATCGGCAACCATACGCTCGAGCATCGTTACGACCTCACGCGCGCAGGCCGTGCGGAGATCCGGCGTCAGGTTGGCGAGGGGGCAATCGCGATCGAGCGCGCGACCGGTACGCCGCCAACCGGCTTTCGGGCGCCCGGGTACACGATCACCGACGAAGTGTTCGACGTGCTCGCGGAGCTCGGCGTCCGGTACGACTCATCGGTCTTTCCGTGTCCGATGTACTGGGCGGCGAAGACGGCCGCGATCGCGCTCATCGGCGTTCGGGGCCGAAAGAGCCGCTCGATCGTCGACACGCCCGCCGTGCTCCGGGCCCCCACGCGCCCATATCGCACGGGCCGGCCCTACTGGCGCCGCGGCGGCGGCCTGCTCGAGCTTCCGATCCAAGTCACGCGCGCCGCCCGCTTACCGTGCATCGGCACGTACGTCACGCTCGCGGGACCCGTGGTCGCGAGAGCGTTGGCGCGGATGTGTGTGGGGGAGCCGCTCGTGAATCTGGAGCTCCACGGCATCGATGTGCTCGACGCGGCCGACGGGCTCGCGGCGTTACGGCCGCACCAGCCGGACGTGCGGGTGCCCAAGGAGCGCAAGCTCGAGTCGTTGCACGCCGCGATCGATGTGCTGAGGCGCACCGGGTACACGTTCGTCACGTTGAGCGAGGCCGCGAGCGCCTTTTCCTGATTCCCGCGTCCCCACCTTCGCGCCGCGCCCGAGGCCCATCAACGTTTGCGCTCCTTCCAAATCGCGTCGACGTCGACCCCCGACTTCTGGATGAAGTCGCGCGCCACGTCGCTCTCGCCGTGCGCGAGTTCGTACGGGGTCCCCCTGGCGACGATTTCGCCCTGAACCAGGAGAACCGCCTGGTCTGCGATGCGAAAACAGCTGGCGATGTCGTGCGTGATCACGAGACTCGTGACGCCGAATCGGTGGCGTGTGTCGTCGATGAGGTCGTCCACCGAGCGGCTGGTCAACGGGTCGAGGCCGCTGGTCGGCTCGTCGTACACGACGATGGGTGGTTCGAGCATCAGTGCGCGCGCGAGTCCCACACGCTTTCGCATTCCGCCCGAGAGCTCGGCGGGGTACTTGGCGAGAACCGTTTCGTCCAAGCCGAGGGCGCTCAGCTTGTCCATCACCCGCTTGCGGATCTCTTTGCGGGAAAGGTGGGTGTGCTCGACCAGCGGAAAGGACACGTTGTCGAGCACGCTGATCGAGTCGAGCAAAGCCGCGTACTGGTACACCATTCCGAATTTTTGCCGCACCCGGTTGAGCTCCCGTTCGCCCATCCCGACCGTGTCCTCCCCGTCGACGAAGATGTGACCACTCGTCGGGCGGTCGAGCGCGACCACGAGGCGAAGCAAAGTCGTCTTTCCCGCGCCGGAGCCGCCGACCACGCACGTCGTTTCTTTGCGGCGAAATACGAGGTCGATCCCTTTGAGGACCTCCTGATCGCCAAAGCTCTTGTGCACCTCTTTGAGTACGACGATGTCGGTCGTTCTCGACGACGGCACACGGGCGCCGTCGTTCTCTTCTTCTCCCTTGGAGTCGCCGGCGGCGTCCGCAGCTCTCGGCATTCGAGCCGGGTAGCCTACCATCGACTCGGAGCCGGCTTCGGGGTAGAAGACCGCATGACCGGGGACCAAATCGACGCCATCCTCAAGCTTGCCGGAGCCAAGATCGAGAAAGACGGCTGGGTGACCCTCGCGGACGGAGGCACGATAGCCCTGCACGTCGCCCACGACGGCGCCAGCATGAACGTCTCGCGCATCGAGGCGATGCGGCAAGATGGAGAGCTCGTCTACGCGCGGAACGCGAAGCGTGAAATCTTCGTCGTCGTGCGCAGCGACGTGTTTGCCGTCGCGCTCGAGGCCGAGTCGGTAGCCGGCAAGGTCGTGCGTCGCGCCGGCTTCGGCTGAGCGGCGTCCGTGACGGCACTCCTGCGCGTCCTCGCCGCCGTCGCGGCCGCGCTTCCGTGGCGAATGCTGGGCATCGTAGGGGCCGCGGTCGGATGGGTCGCCGGAAGTCTCTTTCGAGTTCGGCGGCTCCACGTCGAAGCGGCGATGCTCACGGCGGGGATCGATCGACCTCGCGCCGAGGCCCGAGCGATGTACGAATCGCTCGGGACTTCGGCCCTCGAAATTCTGTACCTGTCGGCGCGCGGTCCCACGGCCCTTCGACATGCACGCATCGACCCAGCGTCCGTGCCGCGCTGGCAAGACGCGCTCGCGCAGGGCCGCGGCGTCGTCGTGGCGGCATCCCACACGGGAAACTGGGATCTCGCCGCGTGCGCCGTGGCCCGCGACGTCGAACTCCTCGTCGTCACCAAGCGCCTGCGCGTCCGGTTCCTCGACGCCTTCTGGCAGTCGCTGCGTTCATCTCTCGGCGTGCAGCTCACGGACGCCGAAGGTGCCTTGTCGCGGGCGCGAGAAATTCTCAAGCGAGGGGGTGCCGTGGCGATGATGATCGACCAGGTCCCGGCTTCGCCGAGCCATGCGGTCGAAGTGGAGTTTCTCGGGCGAGCGGCGCTCGCCGATCGGTCCCCCGCCGCCCTGGCCGCCGCGTGTCGTGCCCCCCTGGTCGTCGCGGCGAGTCGCCGCGAGCCGCGCGGCGAGCACGTCATCTTCGTGCTCGACGTCATCGAGCCTCCGATGCGTCCGTCGCGCACCTGGGTGATCGCGGCGACCGAAGCCGCCACCCGCGCGCTCGACGCGTTCGTTCGCGCGCGCCCCAGCCAGTGGCTCTGGCTTCACCGGCGCTGGAAGCGACTCGACCGAACCGGGGGGCGGGGTACACTCGCCTCGTCATGCCCCACCGGAGCGACCCGCTCGTCATCGCAGGCCGAGCCTTCGAAAGCCGCCTGATCGTCGGCACCGGCAAGTACAAGGACGTCTCGGAGACCGAGCGCGCCATCGACGCTTCGGGCGCACAAATCGTGACCGTTGCGCTCCGCCGCGTGAACTTGAACGACCGCTCGAGCGGATCGCTCATGGGACTGCTCGCGAGCAAACCGTGGGCTGTCCTACCGAACACGGCCGGTTGCTACACGGCGGAGGAGGCCGTGCGAACGCTCCGCCTCGCGCGCGAGCTGGGAGTCGCCGATATGGTCAAGCTCGAGGTCATCGGCGACGCCAAGACGCTCTACCCCGACAACGAGCAAACGCTCGAGGCCGCGCGGCAGCTCGTGAGCGAAGGTTTCGTGGTCTTGCCGTATTGCATCGACGACCCGATCGTCTGCCGGAAGCTTCAAGACCTGGGGTGCGCAGCCGTGATGCCGCTCGCGGCGCCCATCGGGAGCGGCCTCGGGATCCGCAACCGCCACAATCTGGAGATCATTCTCGAGCAGGCCCGCGTGCCGGTCATCGTCGATGCGGGCGTGGGGACGGCGAGCGACGCCGCGGTGGCGATGGAGCTCGGCTGCCACGGCGTCTTGATGAACACGGCGATCGCGCACGCCAAGAATCCGGAGCTGATGGCCGAGGCGATGCGCGACGGCGTGCGCGCCGGTCGTCAGGCGTTTCTCGCGGGGCGAATGCCGAAGCAGCGCTACGCGAACGCCTCGAGTCCGACCGCCGGCGTCATCGAGTAAATGGCGCAGGCATTGGCCGCCCGCATCATCCTCGTGACGGATCCCGCGTTCGGCGACGACGGGATCGAAAGGTGCGTGCGCCTCGTCGCGGCCGCGCTACCGCCGGGCGCGCTCTGCGTTCAGCTGCGCGACAAGATGCGACCGCTCGTCAGCCTGCGCCTCTTCGCTCTGCGCCTCCGCTCGGTCACGCGGGCCTCCGGCGCATCGCTCGTCATCAACGGGAGCGCTCGTCTCGCGCGCGACGTCGGGGCCGACGGGGTCCACCTCGGCGAAGGCGCAGGGAGCGTCGCCGAAGTTCGAGCGACGTGCGGCGTAGGGGCATGGGTTTCGGTCGCCGCTCATTCGGACGATGCGGTGCGACTCGCCTTGGCAAGCGGCGCGGATGCAGTCTTGGTGTCGCCCGTGTTTCCAACGCGGCCGCCCACGCAGAACGCGCCGTGGAAGCAGGCGCGTGGCGTCGGCGCGCTCCGCTCCGCGCGCGCCATCGCAGGCAATCGGATGGCGGTGTACGCGCTGGGCGGCGTCACGGTCGAGCGAGCGCCTACCTGCGTACAGGCCGGCGCGTACGGGATTGCCGTCGTTCGAGCGTTGCTGGACAGTGCCAAGCCCGACCGTGTCGCGCGCGCTCTCCATGACGGCATGGCCGCACGCTGCTACCCTCGTCAGGATGTCGAGCTTCGACGAGTCGCTGAGAATCACGACTGAGCTTCTCCGGCGTCACGTCGACGAATCGCGTCCAATCCGGCCGTCGGATCACATTCAGAACGACCTGGGTCTCGACAGCCTCAGCGTGATGGAACTCGTTTCGGACGTCGAGACCCGATTCGGCGTGAACATTCCCTCGGAGATGTTCGACCGAATCGGGACTGTGGAAGACGTGGCGCGCCTCGTGTCGTCCTTGACGTGCAGTCTGCAGTCCGTGCCGTCCGGTTGAAAGAGGGCTTCAGATACGCGCCGGGAGCTCGAAACGGGCGAACAGGCTCGGGTCGAGGAACGCGGTGATCGTCATCACGCGGTCTTCGGACAGTGAAAGAAGGTGCAGGGCCATGGGATCGAACCCATGGTCCGGCGCACGGCGGTAGGCGGCGAAGGCAGGCAAGCCGTTGGCCTCGGTCTGCAAGAGCCTCAACTGCCCGCGGGCTTCCGGGACGAGGACCATCGCTCCGATCGATTCGGCAATCGCGCGCACGCCGCGGAGCCACATCGGCAGTGGCGGCATGGAAAGCGTCGCATCTTCGTGCAGAAGCTTCGCGAGCAATTCCACGTCGGCGCTCTCCCACGCCTGGACATACCTCTCGAGCAGTGCGCGCGTCGTCTCCGGGCTGGGCAGCGTTGGTCGCCATCGCTCGGCTCTCGCCTCCAGCGTCTCGCGGGCGCGCTGCACCGCGCTATGGACAGAGGCAACGGTCGAATCGAACATTTCGGCGCATTCCGGCGCGGTCCACCCGAGCACGTCGCACGCGAGAAGCATTGCGCGTTGCCTCGGGGGAAGGAGCTGGAGGGCGGCGAGAAAGGCGAGGGCGACGCTTTCCTTCTGGCCGTAACGCGCTTCGGGGGATGACTCGCTGTCTTGGAGCATCGAGGCCGGGCACGGGTCGATCCATCGGTCTGGCTCCGGAGCCGGCAAAGGGTCGTGCGGGGCTGCGGGTCCGCGGCAGTCGATGGCGAGCATGCGGGCGGGTCGGTTCTGGGTGGCATCGACGCACGCGGTGAAGGTCACGCGGTAGAGCCACGTCCGGAAGCTCGAACGGCCTTCGAACGAAGGCAAACCGCGCCATGCCCGGAGGAGGCTCTCCTGCAGTAGATCGTCGGCATCGTGCAGGGAGCCCGTCATGCGGTAGCAGTAGGCGCGAAGCTCCCGTCGGTACCCGGCCACGAGCTCACCAAACGCGGATTGGTCACCCGCTTTGGCCGCGGCGAGTCGAGAGAGATCCTCCTGCATGCGCGCGAGGGTCACCCTCGACACCCGGGTCCGTCAAGCGGACCTGGCCCGCTTGGTCCGCCGTTCACGCCATTGTCACCACTCCGACCAGACGCCGCCCGTGCCCTCTTGCCACACCGACGTCTGCGGCTTTGCCGCGAATGCCTTCTCGTAGCCCGACAGGCTGTCGTAGTGGGCTTTCATCCCGGCCGCGTCGAACCATAGATCGACGCCGAGCACTTCGGGTCCGCTCGAGTCGCCTGGCGCCGGAATCTTGACCAGCAGTTGGTGCGAGAGTTGCCCCCGCTGCCTCGCCAGGGAGAGCTTGTCGGCGAGGACCCCTCGGAACACTTCGATGGCCCGTTCAGGGCTTGCGACCGGGCCCCGGACCACGCCAACCCATCGCTCCGGACGATGGGCCGGCGGCGGGAGCTCGAACCCGAATGCGCTACGCGCGGGCGTCCACATGGTGGCCTCGCGTTCACTGAAAAGCTTGGACGCCATCCCGTGAACTTGTGGGTTGGAGAAGAACTGGGCGATCCCATCGGCCGTTTTCCACCAATCGAAGAAGAGGACCTCGCCGTCCTTCGCTCCGAGCCCGGGGACGGGGGAGTAGACCTTGTGGCTGAGATCACCGAGAGCCCGCGCGGCGGCGATCCCCTCCGGCGACCCCGCGGTTTGGTTGTGGAGCTGGCACCCAGCCTCGAGCGTCTTTGGAACGAGGGTACCGCGCACGGTCAGAAACACGAGAGACTCGTTGGATGGTGACATGGGCATTTCCTTTCGAGACATATGGACGGGGGTCGGCGCCCAAGCTCATCGGTCAATCGACGGCGGGGTCCCTTTTTTCGTCCGGGCTGGGCTAAAACGTCTTCAGGCGGATGCGCGTCCTTGTCGCAGACGATTTCTCCGAGCATCACATCCGCGAGCTCGAGGCGCTGGGTTTCGACGTCGACTACGACCCGCGATGCTCCGCGGAGGATTTGGCGTCGGAAGGGCGCATCGGCGACGCCGAAGTCTTGGTCGTGCGGAGCACGCGCGTCACCCGCGCGGCCATCGACGGTGCCCGGCGTCTGGCGCTCGTCGTTCGCGCAGGCGCCGGAGTCGACACGATCGACGTCGACGCCGCGAGTGACCGAGGGATACGCGTCAGCAACTGCCCCGGCAAGAACGCGGCCGCCGTCGCAGAGCTCGCGATGGGTTTCATCCTCGCGCTCGATCGTCGCATTGCCGACGCCACCGTCGACCTGCGCGCCGGCCGGTGGAACAAGAAAGAGTACAGCCGGGCCGACGGTCTGAAAGGCAAGACGCTCGGGATCGCAGGGCTGGGACGGGTGGGGAGCGAGCTCGCGAAGCGTGCTCGCGCATTCGAGATGCGAGTCGTCGCCTGGTCGGTCCCGTTTCACCCCGCGCGGGTCGATTCGCTCGGCATCGGCTTCTGCGGGAGCCTCGAGGATCTCGTCGAGGAGTCCGACGTCGTGAGCGTGCACCTGCCACAGAGCCCCTCGACCCGCCGTCTCTTCGACGCGGCGGTGTTCGCACGAATGAAGCCGCACGCGATCTTCGTCAACACGAGTCGCGGCGGAATCGTCGACGAAACGGCCCTGGCGGCGGCGATGCAGGAAAAGCATATCCGAGTGGGTCTGGACGTCTTCGACCCCGAACCGGCCGAGGGCGTTGCGGCGTTTCGGCCTGCACTTGCCGACGCTGGATCGTTCGTGGGGACACCGCATATCGGCGCGAGCACCGCGCAGTCGCAGAACGCCATCGCGGCGGAGGCCGTGCGCATCTGCTCGGAGTTCTTCAAGACCGGCGGAGCGCCGAACACCGTGAACATCGAAGAGAACGCGCCCGCCGAGTGCCAGCTCGTCGTGAGACACTACGACCGGGTTGGGGTGCTCGCGTCGGTGTTGGCCGTGCTGCGGACGCACCGCGTGAACGTCGAGGAGATGAGCAACGCGATCTTCCGCGGCGCGAAGACCGCGGTGGCAACGATCCGCCTGTCGAAGATGCCCGCGCCCGAGGTCGTCGCCGAGATCACGGCGCTCGAAGACGCGGTGATCTCCGTGGATGCGAAGCGGGTCTGAGACGAGTTAGGCGCGTGCGAGGCGCGCGGACCTTTGACCTCGTCGTTTACTCTTCGAGCGGGCCGATTTCCTCGCCGGAGAGAACGAAGAACGCTTCGCCGTATTCCTTGAGGAGCGCCAGGGCCCGATCGAGGTCCTCTTGGGTGTGGCCTCGGGTGACATTGAGGCGAAGCCGTTCTTCGCCGTATTTCACGGCGGGATAAATCACTGGAACCATGAGCACGCCGCATTCGAAGAGCGCTATGTGCATGAAGATCGTCTTTCGCTCGTCGCGGCACATGACGGGCATGATGTGCGTACTGCTCGCGCCGAGATCGAATCCGGCCCGCACGAGCTCACCGCGCATGTAGCGAGCCTTCTCGTGGAGCTCGGCCACGAGCTTGTCTCCCTCGGTCTCCACGATGTCGAGGATCGTCGACGCCGCAGCGACGACCGGCACGGGCAAAGACGCGCTGAACATGAAGCTTCGCGCCGAGTGCTTCACCTGATCGAGGATCTCGGCCGGCCCGAAGAGAAGTCCCCCGATGCCGCCGAATGTCTTGCTGAGGGTCGAGACGACGATGGGAACCCGTCCTTCGAGGCCCATCGCTTCGAGCGTTCCGCGGCCGTGCGCTCCCATCGTTCCGCTGCCGTGGGCGTCGTCGACGACGAGAAGCGCGTCGTAGCGGTCACACAGTTGGACGAACTCCTCGAGCTTCGCCGTGTCGCCGTCGAGCGAATAGACGCCCTCGACGACGACGAGAGCGTTCTTGCGCTCCCGCGTCGTGAGGATGCGCTCCAGGCTCTTGGCGGAATTGTGATTGAAGAAGCGAATTTCCGGGCTGTTCTTGGGCACCCCGGCCGCGAGGAACGATCCGTCGAGGATGCAGGCGTGGCTGTAGGCGTCCAGGGCAATGGTCGTGTCCTTGTCCGCGAGCGTCACGAGCGCGCCGACCATCGCCTGATAGCCCGTCGTAAAGAGGAGACAGGACTCGAAGCCGAGCCACTTCGCAAACCGCCGCTCGAGCTCGACGTGCTCGACCGTCGTCGCCTGGGGCCGCGAACTCGAGAGCCCGCAGCCGTATTTGTCGACCGCTCGCTTGGCCGCCTCTTTGACCTTCGGATGACTGGTCAGGCCGAGGTAGTCGTTCGAGCTGAAATTGGTGACCGGCCTGCCCGCGATCTCCGTATGAAGACCGCCGGTCTCGAATTCGCGGAAAAACGGATACGTCTGGTCGGCACGCGCCTTTCGGCTGCGCTCGTTCTCGGCCCGTGCCTTCGCAAAGGCCCAGCTCCCGCCGCTCGGGCTACTCGGGCTGGTCAATCGAATCGCCGACGTCATGCCGTTTGCCTCCGTGCAATTGGGGGTCCTCTTACCCCGAAGGGTGGCGCATGACGAGCGCCGAAGCGTTCCCGTAATACCCCATCGACGTGACGAGCGCCGTACGCGCCTCGGCGCGTAACGCACCGCGCAGCACAGGCGCGTTGGGGCAGCGCGACGCCGTTTGCCCCAGCCAAGCCGTGGCCGCGAGCATGCCCATTGCCCCGCTTGCGCCCAGCGTTTCGCCAAGCGCGAGCTTCGGCGCGACGACGCACACCTTTTCGCCGAAGACGTGCCCGATCGCGCGCATCTCCGCGTCATCGAAGACACGGAGCCCGGACACGCCCGACACCACCAGATCGACGTCGCCGGCCGCGACGTCCGCGTCCAGGAGGGCCGACGCGATGGCCCGGCTGACCGCCTCGGAAGAGGCATACACGAGCGTGGCCTCGCGCCTGGGCGGGGAGAAGGCCGTTCCGAACCCGCAGATGGTCGCGAGGATCCGCGCGTCGCGGGCGCGCGCGGCATCCAGCGGCTCGACCGCCAGGATCGCGGCCCCCTCTCCGAGGCATGCGCCTTCCGCGAAGGCCCCCAGCCGATCGAACGCGAACGCGAGCGCTTCGCACATCGCCTCGACGCCGCCGACGAGGAGGGCGGCGGCGCGCTCTTGCTCGAGAAACAGGTTTGCGCACGCGACCGCGTCGAGCGCGCCCGCGCCTCCGTCGCTCACGGTCACGTTGAGCGCGCGCAGATCCTCCCAAATGCTCGCGTACCCGGCCGCGCTGTTCGACACCGTCAGCGGAAATCGCGATGGATTGATGTAACGAGCATCCTCGAGCGTCGCGACCCGATCGAGCTCCGTGATCGCTTCGAGCGAACCGTAGGCATTGGATACGACCATTCCGACCGTTTCGGGCGAACCCGCCGTCCAGGCGCCGTCTTTCTTCAACCCTGCGTCGTGAAGCGCCAGACGCGAGGCCACGACGAGCAACTTCGTCAGGCGATCGAGCGACCGAAGACCCTTGTCGCCCAGGTACTTCGCCGCGTCGAAGCCAGGCACTTCGGCGATCCGCACGCGCAGGTACGTCGAGGCATCGAACGTCTCTGCGCGCCCGACGTGGCCCATCGCACGCGCGCCGGAGCGCAGCGATTCGACGAGCGCGGCGCGACCGACGCCCAGTGTGGAAACGACTCCGGCGCCGGTGACGGCCAGAGCCTTCACGACGACCTCGACGCCGCCGGCCGAGCAGGCGGGGGGGGCCCAGGCGGGGGGGGCAGAACGCCCGGTCGGGCGAACACGGCAACGGCGTTGTATCCGCCGAACGCGAGCGAGTTATTGATGACGATGTCGGCCTTTCCGCGCCGAGCCACGTTCGCGACGACATTCATGTCGCATTCCGGGTCCGGTGTCTCGAATCCGATCGTCGGCGGATAGAGGCCGGTCTCGAGGGTAAAAATGCAGCCGATCGCTTCGAGCGCGCTCGCCGCGCCCATGCAATGTCCGAGCATGCTCTTCATGCTGGATATGGGCACGCGCCGGTCGCCGAACACCTCGCGGACTACCTTGGCCTCGGCGAGGTCGTTCTGCTTCGTCCCGGTTCCGTGCGCGTTGACGAAGTCGACGTCGTCCGGCGCGATCGCCGACCGGGCGATCGCAGCGCGCATCGCGACGATGCTCCCAGTCGCCTCCGGGTGGGGACGGGTGATGTGATAGGCGTCGCACGACATTCCGTACGCGCCCACTTCGGCCTGCAGTTCGACCCCGCGCCGAGTCGCATGGGCCTCGCTCTCGAGCACGAGCAGCCCGGCTCCCTCGCCCAGAAGAAGGCCTTGGCGGTTCAAATCGAACGGCTGGCACCGCTCGGTCGCCATGGCAGCGAGCCGCACGAACCCGCTGAACTGGAGCTGCTGGATGAGCTCCGCGGCCCCCGTCACGACGACGTCCGCGCGCCCCGAGCGAATCAAGTCCGCAGAGAAGCCGATGGCGTAGTTGCCCGCCGCGCACGCCGCAGGAAGCGTGAGCACCATGCCTTGCGCGCCGATTGCGCGGGCGACGTGAATGGGAAGAAGGGTGGACCCGTACCTCGGAATGAGGGCACGACGGACCGCCCCAGCGCCACCGACGATCCACTGGTGCTCCAGCTCGCCGAGGATCTCGCCCTCTCCCATCGTCGTGCCGAGGACCACGGCAAGGCGCGGGGGATCGAGCCCTGCGGGGTCCAGGCGTGCGTCCGCCAAAGCCATTCGGGCGGCCGCGACCGCCATCGCCGAGCAGCGTCCCGTCCGTCCCTGCTCGGCCCGCGTCAGATGATCGCGCGCGTCGAAGTTTCGCACCTCTCCCGCGAATTGCCGGCCGAGCTGCGCTGTGTCGAACGAAGAGACCGGTGAAATGCCGCTGATTCCTTCGCCGAGCGCGCGAAAAAACGCCTCTTTGCCGAGCCCGATCGAGCTCACGACCCCCACGCCGGTGACGAATACGCGACGCAGCACGCCGGTCGGTGTAGCGCGGCGCTGCACATGCGAGCAACGTCAGCCGGCGCGAACCAGAATTCGCGTATGAACGAGGTTACGCGGCGACCGGGACTGGCGCTCGCAAGTGCATGACGCGCGTCGCGCTTGCATGGGCGTCGCCGCCGAAGTAGAGCCCGCGTGAAACGAGCGACCATGCCTCCCCGCCTAGCCGCTCCCACGCTCGTCGATGCCGTTCGTGCCATCGCCGGCGACACCGCGCGCGGCTTCGTGTTCGTCAAATCCGACGGAACCGAAAGGCTCTACACGTTCCACGACCTCGCCGACGAGGCCGAGCGGCGGGCTGCCCGGCTGATCTCCATGGGCGTCCGGAAGGGAGACCGCGTCGCGCTCATCATCCCGGACGGGGACGAGTTCGTCCTATCGTTTCTCGGGACTCTCTTTGCGGGCGGCATTCCCGTCCCGATCTATCCGCAGGTCAGCTTCAAGAACGTCGAAACGTACCACGACACGGTCGCTCACATCGTGCAGGCCTCGGACGCCGCGATGCTCCTGACGACGAACGCGTCGAAGCCCTTCGTCGATCCGGTCATGGCGCGCACTTCGGATACGCTGCGGAGCGCTCATACGGTCGAAGATTTGAGAGGCGAAGAGGGGGCCGGCCCCGCGCCTCGCGTCGACGTGCGCGTGGACCCCGAAGACCTCGCGCTCCTCCAGTTCACGAGTGGCAGCACCTCGCGGCCCAAAGGGGTGATGGTTACCCACGCGAACCTCGCGGCGAACGCCGCGGCGTTCATGCTCGACGGGATCCACCGCGACGAGGACACGGACAAGGGCGTGAGCTGGTTGCCGCTCTTCCACGACATGGGGCTCATCGGTTTCGTCGTGGGCCCGCTCTTCACGCATATTCCGTGCGTGCTTTTGCCCACCGCGAGCTTCGTGCGCTCGCCGCGGCTCTGGCTCGACAAGATCCACCAACACCGCGGCACGATCACCTACGCTCCGAGCTTCGCGTACGCGCTCGTGGCCAAACGCCTGAAGGACAAGGACGTCGAGGGCCTCGACCTCTCGTGTCTGCGCGTCGCGGGCTGCGGTGCAGAGCCGATTCGAGCGCGCGCTCTGAGGGATTTCGCCTCGAAGCTCGCACCGGCACGCTTCGATCCGAGCGCATTCTTACCGTCGTACGGAATGGCCGAGGCGACTCTCGCCATCACGTTCATACCGCTCAAAGTCGGCCTTCACACGGACGAGGTGGATCCCGAGCACCTCACCCTTGGCGAAGCCGTTCGGGCGACGGGTCCGGCCGAGAGCCGCCAGGAGCTCGTCGACTGTGGGGTGCCGTTTCCTCATCACGAGTTGGCGATCGTGGACGAGTCGG
>Ga0265313_10001383_pt1 | contig 22778 bp, 20 predicted proteins | sample 4123metaG_FD_203122 | JGI IMG/M metagenome (GOLD analysis project Ga0265313, IMG submission 203122) | Rhizosphere microbial communities from Carex aquatilis grown in University of Washington, Seatle, WA, United States - 4-1-23 metaG | ecosystem: Host-associated > Plants > Roots > Rhizosphere >...
GCATCTCGATCGATCAGGCCGTGCTGGCGAAGCTGTCGAACGACTTCGGCAAGAAGCAGGTTCAGCTGGAAAAGGAGATCAACGAGATCGCCGGTGCGCAGATTAATCCTGGCTCGCCGAAGCAGTTGGGCGACATCCTGTTCGGCAAGATGGCGCTACCGGGCGGCACCAAGACCAAGACCGGGCAGTGGTCGACTGGCGCGCGCGAACTGGAAGAGCTCGCCGAACAGGGCCACGCGCTGCCCAAGACGATTCTCGACTGGCGGCAGGTCTCGAAGCTGCGCTCGACCTATACCGAAGCCCTGCCCGGCTACGTCAATCCGGAGACGCATCGCGTGCATACGAGCTACGCGCTCGCCGCGACGTCCACCGGCCGGCTGTCGTCATCCGAGCCGAATCTGCAGAACATCCCGATCCGCACCGAGGAAGGCCGCAAGATCCGCCGTGCCTTCGTGGCGGCGGCCGGCGACAGACTGGTCTCCGCCGACTATTCGCAGATCGAGCTGCGGCTCTTGTCCGAGGTTGCCGACGTGCCGGCGCTGCGCAAGGCGTTCCAGGAGGGCATCGACATTCACGCCATGACGGCGTCGGAAATGTTCGGCGTGCCAGTGAAGGACATGGCCGCCGACGTGCGTCGCCGCGCCAAGGCGATCAATTTCGGCATCATCTACGGCATCTCGGCCTTCGGCCTCGCCAACCAGCTCGGCATCGAGCGCAACGAGGCCGGCGAGTACATCAAGAAGTATTTCGAGCGCTTCCCCGGCATCCGGGCCTATATGGACGAGACGCGCGACTTCTGCCGCGCCAATGGCTACGTCCTCACATTGTTCGGGCGCAAATGCCATTACCCGGACATTCGCTCGCCGAACCCGTCGATCCGCTCATTCAATGAGCGCGCCGCCATCAATGCACGGTTGCAAGGGTCGGCCGCCGACATCATCCGCCGCGCCATGATGCGGATGGAGGATGAACTGGCGAAGAAGAGGCTTGGCGCGCAGATGCTGCTGCAGGTCCACGACGAACTGATCTTCGAGGTGGCCGAGCGCGAGGTTGAAAAGACGCTGCCGGTGGTCAAGAAGGTGATGGAAGACGCGCCGCATCCGGCAGTGCAACTTCACGTGCCGCTGCAAGTGGATGCCCGCGCCGCGCATAATTGGGACGAGGCGCATTGAGTTCTACTGCGGCCGCATCTCGAGCATCGGCTTCATCACCGCATAGAGCTCATTCTTGGCTTCGAAGCCGATGCCGGGAACGTCCGGCATCTTGATGCGGCTGTCGCGTACCGGGGTGTTGTCGGCGAAGCCACCGAACGGCGCAAAGACTTGCGGATAGGATTCATTGCCGCCAAGCCCGAGCCCGACCGCGATATTGAGCGCGAACTGGTGGCCGCCATGCGGCACGCAGCGCCGTCGCGACCAGCCGTGCGCCGCCAGCATGTCGAGCGTGCGCAGATATTCGACCAGGCCATAGGACAAGGCCGGGTCGAATTGCAGCCAGTCGCGGTCGGGCCTTAGGCCCCCGTGGCGGATCAGGTTGCGCGCATCCTGCATCGAAAACAGGTTCTCGCCGGTGGCGAGCGGCGGCCGATAGCGCGTCGCCAAAGCGGCGTGCAGCAGGTAATCGAGCGGATCAAGCGGCTCCTCGTACCAGCGCAGATTATAGGGGGCGATGGCATCGCCGCAGGCCAGCGCCTCATCGAGATCGTAGCGGCCATTGACGTCGACGCAGAGGTTTTCGCCGTTGCCGCCGACGAGTTTCAGCACCGCCTCGATGCGCTTGACGTCGTCGGCCAGCGACACGCCGCCGATCTTCATCTTCACCGTCGAATAGCCGAGGTCGAGATAATGCTTCATCTCGTCCTGCAGCGCGCTGATGTCCTTGTCCGGATAATAATAGCCGCCGGCGGCATAGACCCAGGCGGTATCGTCGGCCTTGCCGTTATTGTAGCGGTCGGCGAGCAGCCGCCACAGCGGCACGCCTTCCGCCTTCGCCACCGCATCCCACAGCGCCATGTCGAGCACACCGACCGCGACCGAGCGTTCGCCGTGGCCGCCGGGCTTTTCATTCTTCATCATCGCGGCCCAGCATCTCGCCGGATCGAGCAGGCCATGCGCGTCGGTCGTTTCCTCAAGCTTCGCATTCTTGAGCCGCGGGATGAAGCGCTCGCGCAGCAGGCCCTGCGGCGCGTAACGGCCATTCGAATTGAAGCCAAAGCCGACCACCGGCTTGCCGTCGCGCACCGCGTCGGTGAACACCGCGACGACGCTCGCCGTCATCTGCGAGAAGTCGATATAGGCGTTGGCGATGGCGGAGGCGATCGGGACGACGATATCGGCGATGCCGGTAATACGCATGAACTTCAGACGCCGTCAGGTCCGCCGCCGCGAAGGCGGCAGCCCGGAGCCGGATTCCCGCTTGCGCGCGTAGGAGCGAATGATTTGCGGCTTCGATTTCTTTTTCGGCGCCGCACTTTTGCCCGCCACCACCGCGATCGCCTCGATCTCGAACAGCCCGCCGGGCCGCGCCAGTTGCGAGATCGCGACGGTGGTCGACGCCGGCGGCGCCTTGGCGTTGAGGAAGCGGTCGCGAACCTCGCGGAAGATCCCCATGTGCGACATGTTGGTCAGGTAATTGTTGATCTTCACCACATCCTTGAAGGTGGCGCCGACATCGGCGAGCGCGGCGCGCAAATTCTCGAAAGCCTTGACGCACTGCGCGCGGAAGTCGCCCGGCGCGCCGACCAGCTTGTTGTCGAGATCGAGGCCAAGCTGGCCGGCAATATAGATCGTGCGGCCTGGCCCGCTGGTCTCGACCACATAGCTGTAGCCCGGCGGCGGCGCCAAGGTCTTTGGGTTGGAGAAGCGGACGGCCATAACGAACTCCCCTGCAATTTACACGTCGATCAGCGACCTTTTGCCACCGCTTGCGGGCGCCGAAGCACACTATAAGCAGATTCATGATCCACGTCGTCTCGTCCGCACTCTCAGTCCTGTGGGTGGCCGCCTGCTTTATGTTGTGGTCGCAAAAACAGTCAGCGCTGATCCTGTTTCTGGAATCGCTTGGCATGGCGGCGCTCGCTTTCCCGACAATGTACTGGTACGTCACCCGCACCCCGCAAAAGCGCGGTGCGGCGCGCAAGCCGCGCTTGACTCGCTCCTGACCATGCCCGAGCTTGCCGCCGGGGAAATCTCGGGGATTGGGTCATGACCGCGCACGCGGCCTCGCACGTCTATTTCGGCTTCAACGCGATGTGGGTGTCGACCGCCTTGCTGGCGATCACCTACGCCACCATCATGTCGGAAAAGATCAACCGCGCGATCGTCGCGATGGTTGGCGCCAGCCTGATGGTGCTGGTCGGCGTGCTCGACCAGGAAGAGGCAGTAAAAGGCATCGACTGGAACACGATCGGCCTGCTCACCGGCATGATGATCCTGGTATCGATCTCGCGCCGCTCCGGCATGTTTCAGTATCTCGCGGTGTGGTCGGCGCAGGCCGCCAAGGCGCATCCGGCTGGCATTCTATTCATCTTGCAGATCACCACCGCCGTGCTCTCGGCCTTTCTCGACAACGTCACCACCGTCCTGCTGATCGTCCCGGTGACGCTGGCGATCTGCAAGACGCTGGAAGTGCCGGCCTATCCCTATCTGTTCGCCGAAATCTTCGCCTCCAACATCGGCGGCACCGCGACACTGATCGGCGACCCGCCCAACATCCTGATCGGCTCGCAAGCCGGGCTCAGCTTCAACGAGTTCGTCATCCACCTGACGCCGGTGATCATCGTCGTGATGGTCGTGCAGGCCATCATCATTCATTTCCTTTGGGGCAAGGATCTCAAGGCCACCAAGAAGGCCGAGACGCGCGTCATGAAAATGCGCGCCGCCGACACGATCGAGGACTGGAAGCTGCTCAAGCAGTCGCTGGTCGTGATCGGCATCGTCATGGTCGCCTTCGTGTTCGCGCGGCCGTTGCGACTCGAGCCGGCGACCATCGCGATGTTCGGCGCCGCGGTGCTGATGCTGCTCGACAATTGGGCACATCATTCGGAGAAAGCCGCGCACAACATCCACTCGACGTTCGGCGACGTCGAATGGATCACGATCTTCTTCTTCATCGGCCTGTTCATCGTCGTCCACGGCGTCGATGTCGGCGGCCTGCTGCAATTGCTGGCGCGCGAACTGGTCGCGGCGACCGGCGGCAACATGGCGACCGCCGGCTATTCGATCCTGTGGGCGTCGGCGGTGCTCTCGGCGATCGTGGATAATATTCCGTTCGTCGCCACCATGATTCCGCTGATCAAGAGCATGGCGCCGGCCTATGGCGGCGCCGATCACATTCAGCCTTTGTGGTGGTGCCTGTCGCTTGGCGCCTGCCTTGGCGGCAATGGCACACTGATCGGCGCCTCGGCCAACCTGACCGTGGCCGGCATCGGCGACCGCAACAAGGTCCCGTTCAGCTTCGTGACCTATACGCTGTACGCCTTTCCGATGATGCTGGTGTCGGTCGCGATCTGCCACATTTACGTGTGGCTGCGCTATTTCTGAGCGCCGAATTCGGCGCCGCAACCTTTACCGCCCCGACCGCGTTTCCTTGCAGCGCAACTTGCGGGGAAGCTCATGTCGTTCCGGTACCGATCGATTGGCTGTATTGCAGCCCTGATCGCGGTCGCCTTCACGGCGGCACCCGCCTCCGCCGGGGGGTTGTTGGACGCGTTATTTGGCGGCTTCACCCGCCGCGCGCCGGTGGTGCTGGAAGATACTGGCCGCGCGGTCAGCGAACCGTTGTCGCGCATGCTCGGCACGGTCGAGCCGTCGGCGCCGCGCAGCGAAAGCGGGCCGCGCACGGCGTTTTGCGTGCGCAGCTGCGATGGACGCTATTTCCCGGTGCAGGGCCATGCCGGCTTCAGCGCCGTACAGATGTGCAACAGCTTCTGCCCGGCGAGCGAGACCCGGCTTTATAGTGGCGGTACCATCGACAACGCGGTCGGCAATGATGGCAAGCGCTATAGCGATCTATCGACCGCCTTCCTCTATCGCCAGCGCGTGGTCGATGGCTGCACCTGCAACGGCCGTGATGCTTTCGGCCTTGCCTCGATCGACGTCGACAGCGATCCGACATTGCGCCCCGGTGACGTCGTGGCGACCAAACAGGGGCTGGTTTCGGTCAGCAGCAAGACCGACAAAGGCGCACAATTCACGCCGATTAACGCCAAACGTGGCTATGCCGACAACTCACAGACTGCCGTCAAGCCGGCCTCGTCCAGGGGCGGGCGGGCGGAAACAACCGGATCTGCCATCGGTCCAGATTAAATGGCGCAGGCCGGAGTTGCTCTGGAACCTTTGAGATTGCCTAATTTACGGTCTTAACGCTTCGCGCGGATCGCGCTTGACCCCGGCGCGACGCAAGGCAGATTCACGGCGATCCATCACAGACGGTGTGCGATGCGGACATTCTCGTTGAAGGCGGCAGTGGCGGCGGTCGCCATTGCCATGGCCGCGCCGGCCATCGCGGCGCCGTGCCAGAACACCCTAAACTTTGATCAGTGGTTGGCCGACTTCAAAAAAGAAGCGCTGGCTCAAGGCATTTCGCAGCAGGTGCTGGACGCAGCGTCGCCCAGCCTCACAATCGACCCCGCCATCATCAAGCGCGACCGCGGCCAGGCGGTATTCTCGCAAACCTTCCTGCAATTTTCCGACCGCATGGTCGCGCCCTATCGCATGCAAAACGGGGCGGCGCAGATCAAGAAGAATGCGGACTTGTTCGCGCGCATCGAAAAGGATTACGGCGTGCCGCCCCAGGTGCTGACCGCCTTCTGGGGACTGGAAAGCGACTTCGGCACCAATAACGGCAAGTACAGTATTTTGCGCTCGCTCACCACGCTCGCCTCCGATTGCCGGCGGCCGGACTTCTTCCGCAAGGAACTGCTCGATGCACTGCGCATCATGCAGCGTGGCGACCAGCGCGCCGACGACATGATCGGCGACTGGGCCGGCGAATTCGGCGGCATGCAGATCACCGCCTCCGACTATCTCAAGAACGCGGTCGACTATGACGGCGACGGCCGCCGCGATCTGATCAAGAGTACGCCCGACACGCTGGCCTCGGCCGCAAATTTTCTTAAAAATCTCGGCTGGGAGCGCGGCCAGCCCTGGATCCAGGAGGTTCGAGTCCCCGCCGACCTGAAATGGGAAGAGGCCGATCTCGCAATCCAGCATCCGCGTTCGCAATGGGTCGCATGGGGCGTGACGCCGGCTTACGGCACGCTGCCGCCCGACGATTTGGCCGCGTCGTTGATCTTGCCGATGGGCCGTTTCGGACCGGCATTCCTCGCCTATCCGAACTTCAAGGTCTTCCTCGGCTGGAACTCGGCCATGGTGTATTCGACCACGGTGGCCTATTTCGCCAGCCGGCTGAACGGTGCGCCACCAGTCGGGCGCGGCAGCGGCCAGGTCGTTCCCCTGACGTCGCAGCAGATCGCCGATCTGCAACGTTTGCTGGCCAAGCGCGGCTTCGTCATTGGCGAAATCGATGGCAAGTTTGGCAACGCCACCCGTATTGCGGTGAAGCAGACGCAGTTGAAGCTCGGGCTGCCGGCGGATTCCTATCCGACCGTCGAACTGCTCGATAAATTGCGCGGCCAGACCATCGGCGCATCGAGCGCCCAGTAATCGGGCAAATTCTTTATCAGCCGGCAAGCATCCCTTGCCGGGTTTTTGATATGGCGGCCGCTGTCACAATTTGCTGCTCCGCAGCAATATTACCGCGATGTCATTTCAAATTTCCGCGCGACCCCGAACGAAATTTCCGCTGTGCCGTTAATCCCTCACCTTAGTCCGTGGGCATGGCCCACACTTCAGGAATTTGGGTGATGACAAAACATTGGTTAGGTATCGCAGCCGCCGTCGTGCTGATCGCGGCGGCACTTCCGGCGAACGCAGCTCCAGAGCGTGGTGCTGGCGGTGGAGGCCGTGGCGGCGGAGGTGGCGGAGGCGCCCACATTTCAGGCGGCCATTTTGGTGGCGGCGGCGGTGCTCATTTTGGCGGCGGCGGCGCACGCCTCGGCGGCGGCGGCCGCTCGAGTGGTCACTTCGCCGTTTCGCACTCGCGTTCACGGGCGGTCGCTTCGCACGCGCGTTCGCACGTCGCGACGCCTGCCCGCGCCAGGGCTGGAACTACGCGCTCGGCGTCGCACGTCAACGCAACCGCTCATCAGCGCTCGACTGCCGCCACTCGACGCGCAGCGGCAAGGACGAAAGCTGTCGCGCTGAAGCAAAATCGCGCAGCGCGCGTCACGCAGGCGCGGCAAGGCCGCTTCGCCTCGCGCTATTACCGTAACGGCAACCGCGCCCACGTCGCCTACCGCCCCAATCGCTGGGCCTGGCGTCACGGCTGGCGCGCCGGCTTCGTCGGCTGGTACGGCCCGCTGTTCTGGCCCTATGCCTATGCTGACGTGTTCGGCTACGCGTTCTGGCCCTGGGGCTATGCTCCCGGCTATTGGGACTACGCCTATGACAACCTGCTTGACGGCGTGTTCTATGGCGATGCCGGCTACGCTGCTGGCGACCCGGCTTCCGGCTATGCCTCGTCGGGCCGCAGCGCGAGTGCCGCCGGCCGCGCCAGCTACGCTTCAGTGGCCCAGCTCTGCAAGCAGCCCGGCGAAGGCGTGACCGCCTTCCCATTCTCGCAGATCAACAGCAAAGTGCAGTTGACCGACGAGCAGAAGCCGCTGTTCGACGACTTCCGGAACGCGGCCAAGCAAGCGGCGGACAAATTCGCCGCCGCCTGCCCGGCCAATAACGCGTTCCCGTCAACCGCGCCCGGTCGTCTGCAATCGATCGTCGCGCGGCTGCAGGCCACCGACGAGGCGGTGCAGACCGTCAAGCCGGCGCTCGACAAGTTCTTCGCGTCGCTCAACGACGAGCAGAAGGAGCGCTTCAACGCGCTCGGCCCGAAGCAGGACAACAAGGCTATCGCCGCCAACGCTCCGGCGACGACGACCGGCTCGGCTGTCGATGAGAAGCAGGCTTGCGGCGAGGCCAAATCGGGACTCACCGACCTGCCGATTCAGCAGATCCAGGCTTCGGTGAAGCCGACCGACGCCCAGCAGGGCGATCTCAAGGACCTGCAGGACGCGACCAACAAGGCGGTGTCGCAGCTTCAGACGTCTTGCCCGACCGAAGCGGCAATCACCCCGCCGGGACGGCTCGACGCGGTGGATCAGCACCTCAAGGCGATGATCGAAGCGGCGAATACCATCAAGCCCGCGCTCGACAAGTTCTACGCATCGCTCAATGACGAGCAAAAGGCGCGCTTCGACCGCCTGGATCGCACCCAGATCGAGTAGTCCGGTCGGCGACAAGAAAGCAAGGGCGGCCATATCGGCCGCCCTTTTTATTTGTGCCGCGCTCGCTGCTATACACTTATGGCGACGCTCGATCCGGCGGAGGCATTTGATGGCGCGGCATACTTTCTTTTGCGTGGACGCTCACACCTGCGGCAATCCGGTGCGGGTTGTGGCCGGTGGCGCGCCGTTGCTGCCGAACGTGCCGATGATCGAGAAGCGCGAGATCTTCATCCGCGACCATGATTGGGTGCGCCGCGCCCTGATGTTCGAGCCGCGCGGCCATGACGTGATGTCCGGCTCGATTCTGTACCCGTCAACGCGCGACGACTGCGACGTCGGCGTGCTGTACATCGAGGTCAGCGGCTGCCTGCCGATGTGCGGCCACGGCACCATTGGCACGGTGACGGTGGCGATCGAAGAAGGCCTGGTGACGCCGAAACAGCCGGGCCGCCTCGCCATCGAAGCGCCGGCTGGGCGGATCGCCATCGAATACGTGCAGAGCGGCCAATTCGTCGAGCAGGTGCGCCTGTTCAACATCCCGAGCTATCTGCATGCGGCCGATGTCGAGATCGAGGTGCCGGGCCTCGGCACGCTGACGATCGACGTCGCTTACGGCGGCAATTATTACGCGATCATCGAGCCGCAAAAGAACTGGAGCGGGCTCGACGGCATGCCGGTCAGCGAATTGATGCGGCTCAGTCCGCTGGTGCGCCGCGCGGCGCAGGACACGGTGGCGCCAGTGCACCCGGAAGATCAGCGCATCCGCGGCGTCACCCACATCCAGTGGTGCGACAAGCCACGCAACGGGCGGGCCCACGCGCGCAACGCCGTGTTCTACGGCGACAAAGCGATCGACCGCTCGCCATGCGGCACCGGGTCGTCGGCGCGAGTCGCCCAGTTAGCCGCCAAGGGCAAGCTCAATGTCGGCGACGAGTTCGTCCACGAGAGCATCATCGGCACGATGTTCGACTGCCGCGTCGAGGCGGAGGCGACGGTCGGTAATTACAAGGCGATCCGGCCAAGCGTCGCCGGCTGGGCGCAGGTCACCGGGCACAACACGATATTCGTCGATGATCGCGACCCCTTGGCTCACGGATTCCAGGTCGCGTAGGGGGACTTGTCATGGCGACAGCGTCAGCACGAGCCGGCGATCAAACGGCGCTCAATGAGATGGACGCGACTCGATCGCCTTCATGGCGATGCAGCCACCGCCGCCGAGCGTGCCGCCGACGCCGGCAATGGCGCGGGACAACATGCGGCGCGCAAGGCTGGTCAATCAGCCGGACCTGCCGCAAGTCGCCAGCGTCAAGGAATATGCAGCGGCCGGGCCAGCAGGGCCGATTCCGCTGCGCGCTTATCGTGGTTCCGGCACCTCGGCCGAAGCGCTGCCCGTGCTGGTTTACTACCACGGCGGCGGCTGGGTGATCGGCAACCTCGACAGCCACGACTGGACGTGCCGGATGATCGCCAATGCGGCGAATTGCGCCGTCGTCAGCGTCGACTATCGCCTCGCGCCGGAGCACCGGTTTCCGGCCGCGTTCGACGACGCGCTGGCGGCGACGAAATGGGTCGCGGCGAATGCGCAAACGCTGCGCATCGATCCGGCGCAGATGTCGGTCGGCGGCGACAGCGCCGGCGGCAACCTCGCCGCCGCCGTGGCGCTGGCTTTGCGCGACGATGGCGCGATCAGGTTGCGCGCGCAGATCCTCACCTATCCGATCGTCGATCTGACCCGCCGCTATGACCGCCGTTTCAACCAAGGCATCGCGCTGACCGGCGACGGCATGCGCGCCTATATCGAGCACTACGTTCCCGATGCGGCGCAGCGCACGGATTGGCGCGCCTCGCCTTTATTGGCGCCGACTCTGCAAGGCCTGCCGCCAGCGCTGGTGATCGTCGCCGGCTTCGATCCGTTTTATGACGAAGGCGAGGCCTATGCGGCGCGGCTTGACAAGGAAGGCGTTGCGGTCACCGTGACGCGCTACCCCGGCCAGATGCACGGCTTCGTGTCGCGGGCCAAGCTGTTGCCGAGGGCCTATGACGCGATCGCCGACATTGCGGCGGTGCTGAACGCGCGGCACTAGAAGCCAGTTTCGCGACCGCGCTCAGGCACCCCCCGGCAAGCCGCCGGGCTCACATCTTGCGCGCCGGCAGGCTCGGCTCGACCACCTTGCGCGCGCTTTCCGCGCCGCTGACCGGCAATCCTTTCGGGTCGAGCAGGCCGACCTGAACCAGCACGCCGGCCTGATCCCAATAAATGTGTTCGTGCGAGATCTTGCCGTCCTTGAAGCCGACCACGACGGCGACCGCCATCTCGACCGGCTTGCCGGTCGGCGCCACGCCGGGCAGCAGCCAGTCGACCGTCGTGGTGTGGGTAAAGCTGATCGCCAATTCCTCGACGATCGAGCTTTCGCCCACCGTACGGGAGACGCTGACCATCGTCACGTCGGGAGGAAAGAACTTGCCGACCAGATGATCGCGATAGAATGCGCGCACGCCCTCGCGCCCGACCCCGCCAGCCATCGTCGGTACGTGGTTGAGGTGCGGATCGGCGCTCATCGTCGCCATGGTGGTGTCGAGGTCGCCGGCGAGCTCGGCATTCACGTGCCGCTGAAAGAGATCGATCATCGCTTGCGGCGTCATTCCCAGTCTCCCCGGGTTTGTCTCTCGAACTCGTCCGTCACGGACGCGCCGGCGCAATGTACGCTTGTAATGGCAAAACGCTGCATACTAAGCTGCCGCCGATTCCGGGGATGCCATGTCGATCGACAAATGCGCGCGGACGCCTAAGTCATGCACTTAGGCAGGAAATATAGGTTTCCCGAATATCTCTTATGGATGAGGTGGGAAACCGCCTACCTCTTTGCCTGGACGCTCGCCGTCACGGTCGTTCTTCAACTCATACCGTCCAATGTCATATCGATACCGACGCCGCTGCTGGCCGTCGTCGGCACGGCGGTCGCGATCGTTCTTGCCTTCAAGAACCAGCAATGCCACGCGCGCAGCAACGAAGCGCTATCGCTGTGGGGACAGATCAATTCGGCAAGCCTGATCCTCGCCGGCAAGCTGATGGCGGCACTCGGCAACACGGATATCGATAAAGCCGGCCCAGCGGTCAAGGAGCTGTTCTATCGTCATTTTGCCTGGCTGACGGCGCTGCGCTTCTTCCTGCGCGAACCGAAGAACTGGGAGAATACCGTCGAGCCGGGCAACGCCAAATATCTCGCCGCGCTGCCGACGCCGGAAAGTCAGTCGAACCTGAAGGATGAGCTGACGAAATACTTTCCGGAAGATGACGTTCAGAAAATCTTGACGCACCGTGGCGACAAGGAATCGCTCATCCTGCGCGGTCAATACCAGGCCATCGGCGATCTGCGAAGAAACGGCATGGTCGGCGACCAGATCTTCATCGCGCTGGCAAGCTTGATCGACGATCTGATGCGGCTACAGGGCGCGGTCAAGCGCATCAAAAGCTACCCTTACGCGCGCAATTATTATTCGATCGCCGTCATCCTGGTGAAGGCCTTCGTCGCGATCGTCCCGTTCGGCCTGTATCCCTATGCCAGGGACCTCGGCAAGTCGTCCGGCACCGAGTTCTGGACGGCCTGGCTGAATTTGCCGTTCAGCGTCTTCGTCGGCTGGATTTTCGTGACGCTCGAAAAGGTCGGCGAGAACTCCTCCAATCCATTCGAAGGCGGGCCGAACGACGTGCCGATCTCGTTCCTGTCGCGGCGGATCGAGATCGAGATGCGCACCATGCTCGGTGAACGCACCGACCTCAAACCGGTCGAGCCGAAGTTCAACATCCTGTTTTAAGGCGCCACAACAAAAGGCCCGCTCGAAGTGGGCCCGCCACAAGTCCCGATTGTCGCCGGATTACTCCGCCGCGATCCGCACTTCCGGCGCCGCCGCCTTGACGTCGGCGGTGACATGGCTCTCGAACCTGGCGAAGTTCTTCTGGAACATCGCCACGAGCTCGCGCGCGGTCTTGTCGAACTCGGCCTTGTTCTTCCAGGTCTTGATCGGATCGAGCAGATGCGGCTCGACGCCCAGCACCGAGGTCGGCACTGCGAAGCCGAAATAGCGATCGGTGCGAAAATCGGCGTTCTTCAGCGAGCCGTTGAGCGCGGCGGTCAGCAGCGTTCGCGTCGCCTTGATCGGCATGCGGCGGCCGACGCCGTACTGCCCGCCGGTCCAGCCGGAATTCACCAGCCAGCAATCGACCTTGTGCTTGGCGATGTAGTCGCGCAGCAGGTCGGCATAGACCGAAGGATGGCGGGGCAGGAACGGCGCGCCGAAGCAGGTCGAGAATTCCGGCGCGACGCCGACCAGGCCCTTTTCGGTGCCGGCGACCTTCGCGGTATAGCCGGAGATGAAATGATACATCGCCTGCTCGGGCGACAGCCTGGCGATCGGCGGCATCACCCCGTATGCGTCGGCGGTGAGGAAGATCACGTTCTTCGGATGGCCGGCGCGGCCGGTGCGCGAGGCGTTCGGGATGAAATCGAGCGGATAGGCCGAACGGGTGTTCTCGGTCTTCGAGCCGTTGTCATAATCCGGCATGCGCGTAACCGGATCGAACACCACGTTTTCGAGCACCGCGCCGAAGCGGTTGGTGGCGTCCCAGATCATCGGCTCGGCTTCCTTGCTGAGCTTGATGGTCTTGGCGTAGCAGCCGCCCTCGAAATTGAAGATGCCGTCCGGACCCCAGCCGTGCTCGTCGTCGCCGATCAAGGTGCGCGCCGGGTCAGCTGACAGAGTCGTTTTGCCTGTGCCGGACAGCCCGAAGAACAGCGCCGAGTCGCCATCGGGCCCGACATTGGCAGAGCAATGCATCGGCACGACGTTTTGCGCGGGCAGATAGAAATTCAACGTGGTGAACACCGACTTCTTCATCTCGCCGGCATAAGACGACCCGCAGATCAGCACGATCTTGCGGGTGAAATCGATCGCCACCATCGTGTCGGAGCCGTCACGGCCGCCGTGACGTTTGGCATCCGGCTTGAACGACGGCAGGTCGACGATCGTCAGCTCGGGCGTGAAGCTCGCCAGCTCGGCGAGCTCCGGACGGATCAAGAGCTGGCGGATGAACAGCGAGTGCCAGGCGTACTCGGTGAAGACCCGCACCTTGATGCGGTAGGTCGGATCGGCGCCGCCATAGAGATCCTGGGCGTAGAGCGTCCGGCCCTCGGCGTGTTTCAGGAAGTCCTGATACAGCGCCTCGAAATTGGCCCGGCTCATCTTGCGGTTATTGTCCCACCATACCGAGTCTTCGGTGAGCGCATCGACAACCGTATGCTTGTCCTTTGGGCTACGGCCGGTGTGATGGCCGGTCTCCGCGCACAGCGCGCCGCCCTCGACGATCGCGGCTTCCTTGCCGGCGACGGCATACTCATAAAGCGACGGCGCGGTCAGGTTCCAGCGCAGTTCGGCCAGATTTTTGAAGCCGAATTTATCGGCGCCGTAGGCACCGTTCCGGACACCCGCTTCTTGCACGCAAAGCCTCCCAAACCGACCGGAGCCCGTCCCGCCCGCCTCATCCCTGGGCTTTCTGGGCAGATGGGCTCGATTGCGACGTCACTATAGCGCCGATCAAAGCGCGGGGACCATAGTCAGGAACGTCCCCTGCTGCCAACAAAAATTGTCGGCTTGACGGCGAAACGACATTGCAGTGCATCAATGCGGGGCATCGACAGCCTCCGCAGGCTTAACCTTAGATCGCAAATCTTGTTCGCTGACTACGCTCCGACAAGACCTGTCGATCGCCGCCGATTAGGCCGAGTGCGCCTTGTCGGCGAGGTCCTTCAGCATCGCGCGCAACGGCCCCGGCGCGGTGATCCGATGCGGAAACGGCAGCCGCAGGCCCGCGCGCTCAAGCCGCAAGTCGAGCCCATCCGGATCGCAGCCGGTGCAGCGCCAGTCGCCATCCGCGGCGCCCAGCAATTTCGTTGCATAAAGCCGGAGCGCCTCGGAGTGCTCGCCATTCATGTGCGCGACGATCTCGGCTTCGGCGTCGAGCAACGGTTCGGCGCCGCTCAAGTCGGTCAGCACGTCCTTGCCGGCGAGATCGACGATGCGGCCGAAGCCGGCGACCAGATGGACGCGGCGAAACTGCATGCGGTAGAAGTTGAAATCGCCGAACCCGGCGAACATCTCGGCTTCGGGATGGCGCGCGAGGTAGCGCGCCCGCGCCGAAGGTTCATCGGTCATTGCGACCGCGCCGATCAGCATGATCCGCGCGCCCTCCAGCGGATCGCCGTCCTTGCGCTCGTCGAGCATCAGCGAGGCGCGCGGATCGGCCAGCAGATTCTTGGTGTGGACCGCGAGCTTTGAGAGCAACAAAAGCGGCATGCCGTCATTCGCGGTCGCGACATTGACCAGCGAGCAATAAGGATCGCCCGCTCCGGGCAGCAAGGTCGCCAAGGCGCCGCTCAACCCCTCGCGCAGCAATTTCTTGGCGGCACTCTTGGCGTCAAAGCTGTCGGACGGCTGCATCGCCGGACCTTAGCCTCAGCCGACCACGCCTGCCAGATAAAGCAGAACGCCCGCTGCCGACCAGCCCGCCAGCAGCGTAATCATGCCGACACGAAACCAGAATGCCGCGGCCAGCGCCGCGGCGGCAAGAATCAGGGCCGCGACATCGACGCTGGCCAGCACCGGGACATCGACCGACAGCCCGTAGGCGTGAAACGGATGGGTGTCGCGAAAGATCATGTGCACGGCAAACCACGACGCCAGATTGAGGATGACCCCGACTACCGCGGCGGTGATGGCCGACAGGGCGCCGGCCAGCGCCTTGTTGCCGCGCAGTTTCTCGACGAAAGGAGCGCCGAGGAAGATCCACAGAAAGCACGGCGTGAAGGTGACCCAAGTCGCCAGCAGGCCGCCGAGCGCGCCGGCCCATAGGGGCGCCAGCGTGCCGGGCGCGCGATAGGCCGCCATGAAGCCCACGAATTGCAGCACCATGATCAGCGGGCCCGGCGTCGTTTCCGCCATGCCGAGGCCGTCCAGCATCTCGCCGGGCCGCAGCCAGTGGTAATGATTCACTGCCTGCTGTGCGACATAGGCCAGCACCGCGTAAGCGCCACCGAACGTCACCATCGCCATCTTGCTGAAGAAGAGCGCGATCTGGCTGAACACGTTGGCCTCACCCAGCGTGAGCAGAATGGCGGCAACCGGCGTTAGCCAGAGCACCAGCCAGATGCTCGCCGCGGTCAGGGCTTTGGCGACACTTGGCCGCGCATGGGCCGGCATTTCGACGCCGAGCAGGCTGTCGGCGTCGGACAGGCCGTCGCCCTTTCCGCCGCCATGACCGCCGCCGCCGAACGCACCGATCCCGGCCCTGGTGCCGACATAACCGATCAAGCCCGCGCCGAATACGATCACCGGAAACGGCACATCGAAAAAGTAAATCCCGATGAAGGCCGCGAGCGCCATGGCGCGCATGACCGCATTTCGCAGCGAGCGCGACGCGATCCGCATCAAGGCCTGCAGGACGATAGCGAGCACCGCAGCCTTGAGGCCGAAAAACAGGCCGGCGACCAGCCCGACATTGCCATAGACGGCATAGATGCAGCTCAGCGCCATGATCGAGATCACGCCGGGCACGATGAACAGCCCGCCGGCCATGATGCCGCCGGTGGTGCGATGCATCAGCCAGCCGATATAGGTCGCAAGCTGCTGGGCCTCGGGGCCGGGCAGCAGCATGCAATAGTTGAGTGCGTGCAGAAACCGGCTGTCGGAAATCCAGCGTTTCTCGTCGACGATGATGCGATGCATCACAGCAATCTGCCCGGCCGGACCGCCGAAGCTCAGCAGCGCGACCCGCAGCCAGACGCGGAACGCCGCGCCGAACGTGACGCCATGTGCGGGCCGATTTTTAGAAGAAATTTCGGCCCGCGACTTCGTTGTCATGGTATCCATCACGCCGCCGGCTTCTTGGAGTGCCAGTTATGTTTTTCGTCGGTGGCGTCGCGGCACCAGCGGTAGAACGCGTCGTACAGCGACAGCCCGGCATCGAGCTGCGCGAGATCGTCGGAATACATTCGCGACAGCCCGAGCGACACCGCGAGCAGGCCGGCCGCCTCCGGCACCAGATCGAGCCGGTCGGTGTCTGCGGCACGCACGATCAGCGCGAGATGCTTGAGCGGTTCGGTAATGAGACCGAACTCCTCGACCATCAGGTCGAAGGTACATTTCGGCCCGCGGTGGCTCCAGTACACGCCCTCGACATCGAACGGCGTCGCGCCGAAGCGCTCGGCCACCGTCTCGACTTCCGACGGCGTCACGAACAGGAACACCGCGTTCAGATCGACGAAGCGCCGGATCAGCCAGGGGCAGGCGATGCGGTCGATCTTCGGCCGCACCCGCGTCACCCAGACGGTGCGGCCCTGAAGGTCGCGCGGCGGAATTTTCTCCTGCGGCACCAGCGGCAGCTTCGCCGCCGCCCATCCCTGGTGACCGCCATCGAGAATGTCGGCGGCGATGCCGGCATAACGCAGCCAGGCGGCGACGCCTTCGCTGAGCTTGAGGCCCTTGTGGCATGAAACGATGACCTGGCGGCCGTTGAAGTCCTTGGCCCAGTCGGACACCACGGCATAATCGCGCCGCAGCGCGCCCGGCATCAAACGTGGATCGGCGGCGAAGTCTTCATCGTTACGCACGTCGATGAGCACCGGACATTTCGGCGTCCCGATCAGGCGTGCGAGCTTTTCGGAGGTAATGCTGTTGATTGACGGCATGGTGCGTCCTCAGTTGGTTGGGACGCGATTCTTCGGCATGTCGCCTCGTGGGGAGATCGCATTCCCCATGCGGCAATCTCGGTCGAGTCCGGGCAAAAAGTCAATAATTGGCGGCAAATCGTCGCTCCGCGGATGAATGATAGCGGCCGCCGGGGTTGAAATCGCAGCAGAATCGCATAGTTGTTGCAAAGAGGCCACATTTCAGCCCTCGTTCAAAGGCTTCAAGGGCAGCGGGAAACCGTCACCGATAAGGGGCTTCATGCCAACCATCGCTCTCGTGGACGACGACCGCAACATCCTGACTTCCGTTTCGCTCGCGCTTGAAGCGGAAGGCTACCGGATCATGACCTATACCGACGGCGCGTCAGCGCTCGACGGCTTCAAGACCTCGCCGCCCGACCTCGCCATCCTCGACATCAAGATGCCACGCATGGACGGCATGGAGACGTTGCGGCGGATGCGGCAGAAGACCGACATCCCGGTGATCTTCCTGACCTCGAAAGACGAGGAGATCGACGAATTGTTCGGCCTCAAAATGGGCGCCGACGATTTCATCCGTAAACCATTCTCGCAGCGCCTGCTGGTCGAGCGCGTCAAGGCGGTGCTGCGCCGCGCCACCACCAAGGACGGGCAGCCGGCCAAGGAAGTCGAAAGCAAGACCACGCTCGAGCGCGGTCAACTGCGCATGGATCCCGAGCGCCATACCTGCACCTGGAAGAACGAGCCGGTGACGCTCACCGTAACCGAATTCCTGATCCTGCAGGCGCTGGCGACGCGGCCCGGCGTGGTGAAGAGCCGCAACGCGCTGATGGACGCCGCCTATGACGATCAGGTCTATGTCGACGACCGCACCATCGACAGCCACATCAAGCGGCTGCGCAAGAAATTCAAGCTGGTTGACGACGATTTCGAGATGATCGAAACGCTTTACGGCGTCGGTTACCGCTTCAAGGAAGCGTGACAATCCGACTGACCGGCGTTGCCGTTTTGGGTAGAATACCGCCGCCACGAGGGGCGCGATAGCCCCGAGGGGTCGAACCCAGAGGTTTGAGCTCGTGCTCGATCGAACGTCGGAACTGCTTGCGAAGATCGTCGAGAGCGAAGGCCTCGACAACGACGCCGCATCCGCGCGCGAGCGCCCGGGATTGCGCAGCCTGTTGAGCGCCGCCTGGGGTTTCATCGTCCGTCAAAGCTTCTCGAGCCTGACCCGGCGCATCGTCATCCTCAATCTCGCCGGGCTGATCGCGCTGCTCACCGGGGTGCTCTATCTTTCGCAGTTCCGCGCCGGCCTGATCGATGCGCGGGTGCAAAGCCTGCTGGTGCAGGGCGAGATCATCGCCGCCGCGATCGCCGGCTCGGCGACGGTCGAGAATGAAGCGATCACCATCGATCCGGAGCGGCTGCTCGAATTGCAGGCCGGCGAAAGCTACGGCCCGTCGGACGAGGCGCTGTCCGGCATCGAATTCCCGATCAATCCGGAGCGCGTCGCGCCGGTGCTGCGCCGCCTGATCATGCCGACCAACACGCGCGCTCGCATTTACGACCGCGACGGCGTGCTGATCATCGACAGCCGCAATCTCTATGGCCGCGGCGACGTGCTGCGGTTCGATCTGCCGGCCCCCGATGCGGAAAAGCCGGGCCTCGCCGAACGGGCCTTTATCGCGATCCGGCGCTGGTTCGGCCGCGGCGACCTGCCGCTTTACAAGGAGCTCGGCCCGGAAAACGGCAAGGGCTATGCGGAAGTCTCCGAGGCGCTCGGCGGCCAACACGCCAGCCGCGTGCGCGTCAATGAGCGTGGCGAAGTCATCGTCTCGGTCGCGGTTCCGGTTCAGCGCTTCCGCGCCGTCCGCGGCGTGCTGATGCTCTCGACCCAGGGCGCCGACATTGACGACATGGTCGAGGCCGAACGGCTCGCGATCTTCAAGGTGTTCCTGGTCGCGGCCGCGGTGATGGTGGTGCTGTCGATGCTGCTCGCCGGCACCATTGCCGGCCCGGTGCGGCGGCTGGCGGATGCCGCCGAGCGCGTGCGCCGGCGGATCCGCACCCGCGTGCAGATTCCGGATTTCACGCGCCGGCGTGACGAGATCGGACATCTGTCCGGCGCGCTGCGCGAAATGACCGACGCGCTCTATACGCGGATCGAGGCGATCGAAAGCTTCGCCGCCGATGTTGCGCATGAACTGAAAAATCCGCTGACCTCGCTGCGGTCCGCGGTCGAGACCCTGCCGCGCGTCAAGTCGGAGGAAAGCCGGCAGCGGCTGCTCGCCGTCATCATCCACGACGTCAAGCGGCTCGACCGGCTGATCTCCGACATTTCGGACGCAAGCCGGCTCGACGCCGAATTGCAGCGCAACGAAATCGCGGTGGTCGATACTGTCAAACTGCTCGAGGCGCTGGTCGCCGCCAGCAATGAAGTGCGCCACGACGACGTGACGGTGAAGCTGTCGTTTGAGGGCGCACCCGGCCGCTTGAAAATGCCGGGTCACGATTCGCGGCTCGGCCAGGTGGTCAGCAACCTGATCGACAATGCGCGCTCGTTCTCGCCGCCGGGCGGCACCGTGCGCGTGACCTGCCGCCGCGTGAAAAAGGACATCGAGATCGTCGTCGACGATGACGGGCCGGGCGTGCGCGCCGACGCGATGGACAAGATCTTCGAGCGTTTCTACACCGACCGGCCCGAGCAAGGCTTCGGCCAGAACTCCGGTCTCGGCCTGTCGATCTCCAAGCAGATCGTCGAGGCGCATGGCGGCACCATCCGCGTCGAGAACCGCGTCGCGCCTGCCGCGGCCGGCGAGGAACCGCGCGTCCTCGGCGCCCGCTTCGTGGTGCGCCTGCCGGCGACGTGAGCGGAGCTTGTTCGGGTTATCCGCTCGTCCCCGCGAAAGCGGGGACCCAGACTGAACTGCAAACTGCAACCTCGCCGCAAGGACTGGATTCCCGGTTTCGCGGGAATAAGCGGGTGTGGCAAACGAGTGATCGATGACTCCCGCCCCCACCATCCACGCCTCTGCCGTCCTGGTCGGTGCCAAGGCGGTGCTGATCCGCGGGCCGGCCGGGTCCGGCAAATCACATCTCGTCCTCGAACTTCTCCAGCGTGCGGCGGCCGGCGCCATCCCGTTCGCCCGCCTCGTCGGCGACGACCGGGTGCATCTTGCCGCTGAGTCGAGCCGCCTGATGGTACGCCCCGCTGCGGAACTCGCTGGCCTGCTCGAAATCCGCGGATTCGGCATCAGGCGGTTGCCTTATGAGCCTCTCGCGGTGGTCGGACTGATCGTCGACTTGGGCGCCGCAGCCGAGCGGCTCCCCGGCCCGAAAGGGCTGGAAACCAGCATTTCCGGGCTGTTGCTGCCCCGGCTTGCCGTCCCGGAAGGGGCATCTGCCGTGCCTGCCGTCCTCGCGGCGTTAGGGTTTCCGGGGAGCGGCATTTGACCGCAGCAGCCGGCTGGGCTACCTCCGGCCGCCATCCCGGTTGGGAAAAAGTAACCATAATCGGCCTAAATAGGGCCCATGCCGCCACTGCCCGAAACTACTCCCGACCCTACTGACCGCACCGCAACATCGTCCCTATATAGGGAGAAATCCCCTTGCGCCCGGGCCTTACATGGTCAAGATGATCGCCCTTTCGTGCGGCGCACCCAGGCCCGTGAACTTGGCGCCCGCGAGGAGTTTGTAATGATCGGCCTCGTTCTGGTTACCCACGGGCGACTCGCCACAGAGTTTCGTTCGGCGTTGGAGCACGTGGTCGGTCCGCAGCGGCAGATCGAAGCCGTCACCATCGGGCCCGATGACGACGTCGATCAGTGCCGCAAGCAGATCGTCGAGGCCGTAAAGCGGGTCGATAGCGGCCAGGGCGTTGCGATCCTGACCGATATGTTCGGCGGCACGCCGTCCAACCTCGCCATCTCGGTGATGAGCCAGCCCAAGGTTGAAGTGCTGGCCGGCATCAATCTGCCGATGCTGATCAAGCTCGCCAAGGTGCGTGAAACCTGCCCGCTCGAACAGGCCGTCACTGCCGCGCAGGAAGCCGGCCGCAAATACTGCACTATTGCCAGCCGAGTGCTGACCGGGAAATGAGCGACCCCGCTCACCCTGAAAATAGTCCTCCCGATAATACCGCCGCAGCCCCTGAACTCGTGCGATCGGTCGAGATCGTCAACAAGAAGGGTCTGCATGCGCGGGCCTCAGCCAGGTTCGTGCAGATCGCCGAACGGTTTGACGCCGCGATCACGGTGACGCGCGGCCATGAGAGCGTCGGCGGCACCTCGATCATGGGGCTGATGATGCTGTCGGCCGCGCCCGGCACCACGATCACCATCAAGACCAGCGGCAATGACGCCGCCGCCGCGATGGACGCGCTGTGCGCGCTGGTCATGAACGGCTTTGGCGAAGAGGACTGATCGCCTCCGCTCTTCCCTGCTACATAAAGATATCTTTATATATCAGTTGCGAGGTCGGTGAAGGCCTGTTATAGGCACGCCAAGCTCCACGCAAATTTATCCGACCGAGTCAGTCAAAGGACCGCCATGACCGCCGCTGCCGCCAAAATCCAGCCCGCCGCCGATTACATCGTCAAGGACATCGGCCTCGCCGAGTTCGGCCGCAAGGAAATCTCGCTCGCCGAAACCGAGATGCCGGGCCTGATGGCGACCCGGGAGGAATACGGCCCCAAGCAGCCGCTCAAGGGCGCACGGATCGCCGGCTCGCTGCACATGACGATCCAGACCGCGGTGCTGATCGAGACGCTGAAGGTGCTCGGCGCCGATGTGCGCTGGGTGTCGTGCAACATTTATTCGACGCAGGATCATGCCGCCGCGGCGATCGCCGCCGCCGGCATTCCGGTGTTCGCGGTCAAAGGCGAGAGCCTGAAGGATTACTGGGACTACACCGCCAAGCTGTTCGAATGGCACGGCGGCGGCACGCCCAACATGATCCTCGACGACGGCGGCGACGCCACCATGTTCGTGCATCAGGGCCTGCGCGCCGAGCATGGCGACACCATGTTCCTCGACCAGCACAATTCCGAAGAGGAAGAAGTGTTCTTCGCGCTGATCAAGCGCATCCTGAAGGACAAGCCGAAAGGCTACTTCGCCAGCTTGGCCGCGAACATCAAGGGCGTCTCGGAAGAGACCACCACCGGCGTGCACCGACTCTACGACATGGAAAAGGCCGGCAAGCTGCTGTTCCCGGCGATCAACGTCAATGACAGCGTCACCAAGTCGAAATTCGACAATCTCTATGGCTGCCGCGAGTCGCTGGTCGACGGCATCCGCCGCGGCACCGACGTGATGATGTCGGGCAAGGTGGCGATGGTCGCGGGCTTCGGCGACGTCGGCAAGGGCTCGGCCGCCTCGCTGCGCCAGGCCGGCTGCCGCGTGCTCGTGTCCGAGATCGATCCGATCTGCGCGCTGCAGGCGGCGATGGAAGGCTATGAAGTCGTTACCATGGAAGACGCCGCGCCGCGCGCCGACATTTTCGTCACCGCGACCGGCAACAAGGACATCATCACCATCGAGCACATGCGGGCGATGAAGGACCGCGCCATCGTCTGCAACATCGGCCACTTCGACAACGAGATCCAGATCGCCCACCTCAAGAACCTAAAGTGGGACAACATCAAGCCGCAGGTCGACGAGATCACCTTCCCCGACGGCCACCGCATCGTGCTGTTGTCGGAAGGCCGGCTGGTCAATCTCGGC
>Ga0265313_10001384_pt1 | contig 22769 bp, 14 predicted proteins | sample 4123metaG_FD_203122 | JGI IMG/M metagenome (GOLD analysis project Ga0265313, IMG submission 203122) | Rhizosphere microbial communities from Carex aquatilis grown in University of Washington, Seatle, WA, United States - 4-1-23 metaG | ecosystem: Host-associated > Plants > Roots > Rhizosphere >...
TCCGGTGCCGCAGGGACCAGAGCGCGGCGACTGCCGCGAGGACGCTCAAGGGGTAGAGCCACTGCCACCCATCCGCGGCGTCCACGGTCCAGCGCGGGTAGATGAAGTTCAGGCCGGCCGGCCAGATCAGCTTGCCCACATAGAACCACACGGCCCTGCCTGCGACGATCGGGCGGGCTGCGAGGGGCAGGTTGAAGTCCGCGCCCTGCGCGCCGACGTAGGCCTTCTCGACCCAGCCGCTGAAGAGCCCTCCCGCCGCCCCGAATGCAAGCCATGGGAGCAACGGCAGGACATCCCGTCGCCAGCCGAGCCGTCCGCGCTTCCACCAGAACGCCACGAGGAGGGCCGCGGGAAGGGTCGCGGTGACCGTCTTGCACAGCAGCGACAGCGCGAAGAGTGCAAGCGCCGTCCAATAGGATCGGGGAGCGCGCGTCTCGTCGAACCTGAGGTAGACCAGCGCCGCCGCGAGGTAGAACGCGAGCGAAAGGGTGTTCTTCTGCTCCGTGATCCACGCGACCGACTCGACATGCACCGGATGGAGGGCGAAGAGAAGCGCGGCGAGCCATGCGGCACCGCAAGGCTTGGCCCCGCCTCCGGCGAAAAGCCGGCGCAGCACGAGCGCGAACAGGACCGCCGAGCCGGCATGCAGCAGAAGGGTGACGACATGGTAGCCCAGAGGGTCGTCGCCGAAGACCCGGTGCTGGATCCAGAATGCGCTGTGAAGCAGGGGGTAGTATTGCTGGGTGGAGCCGGGCTCGCTCCAGATGCGGACAAGGCCGCGCAGGGAGCGCAGCGCCGGCGCGGTCACATAGTCCGCATCATTCCAGATGAAGACGCCTGAGAGCGACGGCAGGTAGGCGAGGCAGGTCGCGCAGACGACCAAGATGCCCAGACCGATCCCCCTGAGGCGTTCCGACCTGGGATCTGACGTCTCGGAGGGGGGCGTTTTCACCACCGGAAAACACGAACAAAACTCGTTTGACCCCGCAACCGCCTAATCGCGGGGCGCCTCCTCGGCGAACGGCCACTGCGGCTTGCCCAACGAGGCCCGGGTCTGCAACCGGGACCGCCGGACCGCGTCAACCGCCCGTTCATCTGGAGCGTTTATGGCTGGCGGCTGAGAAGAGACTTTCCCTTGCTTGGAGGCAGAGCTTGAATAAGGTGCACTTCTGATGGCTATTAATCGGATTGCCGCTGTCACAGGACGACCTTCATCCCCGAACCCATTTCGCCCATGAGCCTCAATACGGCCGCCGCGACGCAGCCCTCCTCCCCTCCATCTGCCCTGCCGCGCCAGAAGCCGAAGTACCCGGGCATTCGCGTCACATGCAACGGCAACCAGCTCGTCACGCAGCATGTCGAGACCCGCATCACGGAGGGCGGGGTGTTCTATCCGATAACGCCCTCGACCGAGGGCGGTGAGATCTACCAGCAATCCTACGCCCAGGGAGAGCTGACCGTCTGGGGACAGCAGAAGGTGGCGGTGGAAACGGAGGGCGAGCACGCCGCGCAGGGCGGCGCCACGTCCTATGCCGTGCAGGGCAGGCGAACGGTCAACTTCACGTCCGGCCAGGGCATCGTGTACGCGATGGAGCAGTACTACCACGCGCCGGGAAAGCTCTCGACGATGGTGCTCGAGGTCGGCGCGAGGGCGCTGACCAAGCACGCGCTCAACGTGCACTGCGGCCACGATGATTTCTACGCGGCGCTCGACACGGGCTGGACCATGCTGGTCGCCAAGGACGCCCAGCAGGCGGCCGACCAGGCCATCATCCTGAGGCGCGTGAACGAGCTCTCGCTGAACCCGGGAATGAACATCCAGGACGGAATGCTCACCACGCATTCCGAGCGCATGTACCTTGCGCCCGAGGCCGAGCTGCTGAGGGAGTTCCTTGGGGCGGTGGACGACCAGATCGACTGCCCGACGCCGGCCCAGCGGGAACTCTTCGGGCCCCGGCGTCGGCGGGTTCCCCAGATGATGGACCTGAAGAATCCCGTGCTTCTCGGGCCGGTGCAGAACCAGGAGCACCACATGAACGGAGTCGTCGCCCGACGGAACAACTTCAACGAGTACATCCTCCCGATGCTCGAGCAGGCCTATGCCGACTTTGGCAGTCTGACGGGCCGCACGTACGGGCTCGTGCACGAGTACAAGACCGCCGACGCCGACACGGTCTTCGTGTCGCTGGGCTGCGCCGCCGACAACATCGAGGCGGCTTGCGACTACCTGCGCGAGCAGCGCAACGCCAAGGTAGGCTCGATCCACGTCAATGTCATCCGGCCGTTCCCCGAGGCGGCGGTCATCAACGCGCTCCGGGGCAAGAAGAATGTGATCATTCTCGAGCGGACCGACGAGGGGCTTGCCGGCGACAACCCGCTCGCCCGCGACATCCGTGTGGCGCTCGGCAAGGCCAACGAAGTCGTGAAGTACGGCGGTGCGCTGCCCGGCCTTACGCCGGCCGAGACGCCGCGCCTCTTCCGGGGTGCCTATGGGATCGGTTCGCGCGACTTCCGACCCGAGCACACGCTCGGCGCCTACGAATTCGCGGTCGGCCAGTCGCGCCGCCGCGACGGCAGGGGGGCCGACGACGGCGAGACGTTCTTTGTCCTCGGGGTCGAGCATCCCTACGCCGTCATCAGCAAGGACACGCCGTCGCTGTTACCGGAGGGGGCGATCGCGGTGCGGTTCCACTCCATTGGCGGGTGGGGCATGATCACGACCGGAAAGAACCTGGGCGAGCTGGTCGGCGAGTTCGGCAGGTACGTGTCCGAGCGCGACCCCGTGTACGACGCCGACGGGTTCCTCGTCGAGCGGCTGCACGTGATGGCGAATCCGAAGTACGGCTCCGAGAAGAAGGGGGCGCCGACCAACTATTATCTCACGGTCGCCCCGTCGCCCATCAAGGTGAACTGCGAGCTGAACCACGTCGACGTTGTCCTCTGCTGCGACCCGAAGGCGTTCACCCACACGAACCCCCTGGAGGGGCTGAAGAAGGGCGGGAGCCTCGTCTGGGAATCGAGCGAGTCGCCGGAGGCCGCCTGGGAGCGGATTCCGGCCCGCCACCGGCAGTTCGTGCAGGACAACGACATCCGGATCTTCATCCTTCCGGGCTTCGACATCGCGCGCAAGGCGACGAGCCAGCCGGAGCTTCAGCTGCGCATGCAGGGAAACTCATTTCTCGGGGCGTTCTTCAAGGTGAGCCCGTTCCTCCAGACCTACGGCATCACGGAGGAAAAGTTCCTGGAGAGCGTGCGCAAGCAGTACCAGAAGAAGTTCGGGCGCTTCGGCGACGCGGTCGTGACCTCGAACATGACCGTCATGACCGAGGGCTTCGCCCGCGTTGTGGAGATCAAGAACGGGCTGAACGGCGCAGCCGACCACTCGTCGATGCGCAACCCGCTCCTGGCCCCGCAGGGGCGGCACCAGATCATCCCCACGGCTGGCTGCGGTGCCGCGGGATGCTCCAGCATCCCGACGCCCACCCAGCAGGGCGGCCGCGCCCCGTTCCAGACGCTGGGCAAGTTCGACTCGGAGTTTCGAAACGGTCTTGGTTACCACCAGCCGGCGGGCGCGCTGGCATCGGTCGGCGTGATGGGGGCCGGTTCAGGCGCCACGCAGTCCAAATATGTCGCCCGCCGGGAGACGCCCGTCTACATCGCCGAGAACTGCACGCAGTGCATGGAGTGCATCACCGCCTGCCCCGACACGGCGTTGCCCAACATGGCGCAGGATGTCGGCACGGTCCTGAAGACCGCGGTGAACAACTACGTCACCGACGTGGCGGACCGGCGCGCCATTGGCGCCGAGCTGGCCGGACTGGAGTCCCGGATCCGGGCGAAGATGAGCGAATCGGTCAAGGCGAAGACCAACGTGCCCTTCAAGGAGATCGTCAAGGAGGAGGTGTCCGCGCTGGCGACCGTGTCCGAGCGTGGCCGGGCGGAGCTTACGGGGATCGTCGCGAAGCTGCCGATGGCATATTCGAATGTGCCGGCCATCTTCCGCTCGATCGAGGCGAAGACGCCCGGCGCCGGCGGCCTCTTCTCGATCTTTGTCTCGGACCTCTGCAAGGGCTGCGGCGAGTGCGTCCAGGTCTGCGGCGACCACGACGCGCTGCGCATGACCCGCGAGACCGAGGAGCTCAACGCCGAGCTCACGACGGCCCAGGTCTTCTCGCGCCTTCTGCCGGACACGCCCCAGCGCTTCCTCGGGCTTTACAACGACTCCGAGGCCGCGGGTTCGCGCGAGGCGGCGCTGCGCAACCACCTGATGGTCCGCCGCAACTACGAGGCCCTCGTGTCGGGCGACGGGGCATGCGCCGGGTGCGGGGAGAAGAGCATCCTCCGCTCGTGCGCAAGCGTGACGGAGGCCTACATGCGGCCGATCTACCACCGCAAGGCGGACCGCCTTGCCGCGAAGGCGGAGCGCCTGGAAAAGGAGGGGGCGGAAAAGCTGGCCGCCCTGAAGGCGCGCAGCCCCGAGGAATACGGCCTATTCCGCAAGACCTTCGCCCACCTGGTCGCCGGCCTCGGCGGCGAGAACGACGCTGACACCGCGATGCGGGTGGCCGACTACGAGGCAAAGCACGGGGCCATCACCGACGGGCAGATCGTCGGCGGGCTCGCCGCGATTCTCCGGCAGGAGGCGTTCAACCACAAGGAGCTCCAGGCGGTCGACGGGCGGCGAGCCAACGGGATGTCCGTGATGATGATGGGGGCCAGCACGGGCTGCAACACGGTCTACGGCTCCACGCCCCCCTCGAATCCCCATCCGTACCCGTGGATGAACTCGCTGTTCCAGGACGGCGCGACGATCTCCTGGCTCATGGCCGAATCGGTGATCGTGAACCATGCCCGCCGCTCGGTCGCCCCCGAGCGCATGTCCGACGCACTGCTCGACCGGGCATCCGGAGTGGCCAGCGAGGCCGAGTACTTCACCCTGACGCACCTCGACGACGCCCTCATGACGGAGCAGGAGATCCGCGAGCTGCCAAAGGTCTGGGTGATCGGCGGCGACGGCGCACTGGGCGACATCGGCTTCCAGAACGTGTCCAAGGTCATCCTGCAGAACCGCCCCAACGTGAAGATGCTGATGCTCGACACCCAGGTCTATTCGAACACGGGCGGGCAGAACTCGGACTCGTCGACGATGCTGGGCGGCTATGACATGAACCAGTTTGGCGTCGCCTCACAGGGCAAGCTGATCGAGAAGAAGAACGTGGCCGAGGCGTTCACAAGCGGCCACGGCTCGCCGTTCATCGCGCAGGTGTCGATGGCCAATGCAGCGAAGCTCTACAAGGCGATGCTGGACGGCCTCGAGTACCGCGGCACCGCATTCTTCCAGGCCTACACGACCTGCCAGCCGGAGCACGGCGTGGGCGACAACATGAGCGCCGACCAGGCAAAGCTCGTTCGCGACGCGCGCGGCATGCCCGAGTTCATCTTCAACCCACGCCGGGGAGAGACCTCCCAGGAGGCCTTCGACCTTAAGGGCAACCCGAGCCCCGACCGCGACTGGTGGAGGACGAAGTACGCCACCGACGGCGCCGAATACAGCTTCACCGTGGCGCACTGGGCCCTAACAGAGGGGCGTTTCCGCAAGCACGTGAAGGCGATCAAGGAAGAGGAGGCGAGCCGCCTCACGCTCCTGGACGACCAGCTCCTTCTGATCACGCAGGACGACGTCATCCACCGGCGCGTCTTCGACCCCGCCCACCGCAGCTTCGTCACGAACTTCGGCTGCTACATCAAGGCGGAGGAGCACGGGAAGGTCCGCTTTTACGCGGTGTCGCGCCAGATGGTCCTGTTCGCGGTCGAGCGGAGGAAGGCCTGGCGGATGCTCCAGAGCAAGGCCGGCGTCACCAACAAGGACTATCTCGCGCAGAAGGCGCTTCTGGCGAAGATCGACAACGGCGAAGTCCCCCTTGCGGACGCGCGAGGGAAGATACGCGAGCTGATAGCCGCCGAGCTGGCATCCGTTAAATAGGCCCGGCCCCATCGGTGAAGGGGTGCGCTTGGGAGTCGGGAGCCGGCGGGCGCTCCGAGAGGTGCGCCCGTTGATCCCGGCGGATTAAGTTCGAGTAATGGCGACCCGACGTGCACTCCTGATTGTCGTTTGCCAATCCAGAGGTCCCGGAGATGAAGCTCAACCCATGAGAAATCCGCTGCGATGGTCCCTTTCGTTGGCCCTGATGCTGGGAGTCGGCTTGAGGGCGAGATCGGCCGAGATGAGGGTCTCCGTCTACGAGACCGCCGAACGGTCCACCCATCGCCTGACCAAGGTCGAGGAGACCGTGATGGCACCCGGCCGACACCTCGACGAGATCAGGAACTACGTGTTCGTAGATCCGGACAAGGCCTTCCAGACGATCCTCGGGATCGGAGGGGCCCTTACGGACGCATCTGCGGAGACCTACTACAAGCTGCCGGAATCGAAACGCCGGGAGCTTATCAGGGCCTATTTCGACCCCAAGGACGGCATCGGTTACACCCTCGGCCGAACCCACATCAACAGCTGCGACTTCTCGAGTGAAAGCTACTGCTACGTGAAGGATGGTGACGCGGCGCTCGCGACGTTCAGCGTCGAGCATGACCTAAGGTACCGGATCCCGTTAATCAGGGAAGCCATAGCGGCGGCCGGCGGCCGGCTCCGGCTGTTCGCGAGCCCGTGGAGCCCGCCGGCCTGGATGAAGGGGAATGGCGACATGCTGCACGGCGGCACCGTGAAGCAGGAGTACAGGGAGAGCTGGGCCCGTTACTACGTCGCCTTCATCAGGGCTTATGCGGGGGCGGGCGTCCCCATCTGGGGGCTCACCGTGCAGAACGAGCCGATGGCGATCCAGACCTTCGAGTCGCAGCACCTGACGGCGGAAGAGGAGAGGGACTTCATCAAGGGATTCCTCGGGCCGACACTGGCGAAGAACGGTCTGGCCGACACGAAGCTCATGGTCTGGGACCACAACCGGACGTTCATGTACCCGAGGGTGAAGGTCATCTTGAGCGATCCCGAAGCGGCAAAGTATGTCTGGGGCGTCGCCTACCATTGGTACACGGACCCCGCCTTTGACCACGTGCGCCAGGTCAAGGAGGCCTATCCACAGGCGCATCTGATGCTCACCGAGGCCTGCACCTATCCGTTCGACTGGGGGAAGGTGCATGACTGGAACTGGGGCGAGCGCTACGGCGCCGAGATGATCGAGGACTTCAACAACGGCGCGGACGGGTGGACGGACTGGAACGTGCTGCTCAACAAGGACGGGGGCCCCAACCATGTGGGCAACGTCTGCTTTGCGCCGGTCCACGCCGACACGCAGACGGGAGAGCTGACGTACATGAACTCGTTCTACTACATCGGCCATTTCTCAAAGTTCGTCCGCCCCGGCGCCCGGCGCATCATCAGCTCGTCCACCCTGGATGCTCTGGCGACGACCGCGTTTCTCAACACGGACGGCTCGATTGCGGTCATCGTCATGAACGCGACGGACTCGGAAGAGCGCTTCGATCTGCGCTTGGCGTCCGCCGGCGTGGATATTGCCAGTCCTGCGCATTCTATCCTGACTTGCATCGTCAGGGCGGATTGACATGCGTTAGGCCAAGACGCCAGTCCCTGCGGAACCCGGGCGGGGGCGGGCGAGCCCCGCGGACCATTCGCGAACCCGGGTTTGGCGTCGCCACTGAAGTACTGCGAGGGGCGTCAATCTAGGCTGTCCGAATTCAAGTCGCTGGATCGGATGCCTGAAGCGGCGCCTAGGTCATCACGCTAGGCGAGCTAAGGCGGCCCGACATCCGGCGAGAGGCTGGCCCGCGCAGGTGACTTGTTCCGGAAAGGCCCAAAGCGGGGCGAGGTGTTATTCTGATGGCAGCGTTCGATCATGAAGCAGGAGCCGAACAAGCAAGTCCCAGGCTGTTTAGTCCAGCATGGTGAGGAGACATGGAGGAAAACGCATCGCTGCCGCAAGACCCGGTGCCTAGTGGAAAAAGAGAGAGTCCCGATGCGCCGATAAGGCCCTATGGTCCTGCCTGGGATAAGCCAGCGAGGCCCCATTGCTTGTTGGGTTTCGGCCCCATGTCTATAATCAGCCGCCCGCCTTTGGCCACGACTTCATGGAAGAGCCGGGCCTCGTTCAGTGGTTGCCCATTCAGCATGGCGGATTGGATATATATGTTCGTTGTGGAGTTATTCCGCGTCTCTATTGTGAAGGTCTTGCCGGGGAAGTATTTGGGATCGAGGTGAATCACCACCAGGTCAAACAGCGGACTGGACAAATCATAGAATGGCCGGACAGCGCAGCCGCCCTGCATCTCGAACAACCCCATTGCGAGCATCACATAGTAGGCGCTCATCTGGCCCTCGTCCTCCTCGCCAACCCAGCCGGTGTAGGGCGACTCCTCGTAGTAGTCGCGCAGCACCTGGCGCGAGTATTTCTGTGTCAGCCACGGCTTGCCGGAATAATTGAACAAGAACGGCGCCTGCAAATTCGGTTCGTTGCCTAGATCGACATAGCCTTTGGCAAAACCTTCTTCCAATCGCGAATTGAACTGATCGATACCCAGCAGCTTGACGAGACCGGGCACATCATGGGGCACAAACCAGGTGTATATCCACGGCGTGCCTTCCACAAAGCCCGGCCCATTCCAGCCGCCCTCGGTGCCGAAATGAAACGGATCAAACGGCTCAACCCATGAACCATCCGTGTGCCGGCGGCGAATATATTGAACCTGGGGATCAAACACGTTCCGATAATTCTGCGACCGCTTTAGCAGTAGCGCCGCCTCATTCGTTCTGCCCATCGCCAGGCCAAGCTGCGCCGCCGCCCAATCGTCGTAGGCGTATTCCATCGTGCTCGACACCGGACCAGTTTCCTCCGGCACATAACCCACCTTCATGTAGGCTGCGAGGTGCCGGTTGCCGGCGAAACCGCCATTGTCCATCACGACGCCGGGCGTGGTCAGGTCATGCCAGATGGCTGTCCACGCGAGGTTGGCGTTGAAATCGCGAATGCCTTTCTGATAGCTGCTGACAATTAAGCTCTGCTCGTGCTGTGCGCACATTACCGGCGAATACCTGGCGTTCACCGGCGCCTCGGGCAGCCAGCCGCCGCGCTCATCCATCTCAAGGAGAAAATTCACCCAGGACGACGCGACGTGCGGCGTGACCAAGGTCCACACTGAATCGAGCGTCCATTGCGTGCCCCAAAAGGCGTCTGCGCTGTAAGCCGCGTCCGCTGATGGAGAGAGCCTCTGTACCTGTCCGCGAAAGTCCCGGTATTGGCCGTCGTCATCACTGATCACGCTCTTGCCCGAATACGCGCGGTAAAGGCAGGTGTAAAATAACCTACGGTCTTCCGGGCGCGCGCCGGAGACTTCTACGCGGGCCAGCAGGTCGTTCCAAACGTTCCTCGCATTTGCGACAACGGCATCGAAGTCCCAGTCGAACGGCTTCATTTCCGTTTCCAGATTCTGCCGCGCGCCGTCCACGCTCACCAACGAGATGCCGGTGCGCACGAGGATCCTGTCGCCGGCGGCCGTCTTGAAATTCATCACGAGACCGCAATCGCCCTCGCCGGCAAAGGTGGCGATACCGCGCTCGTAAGTCAGGGGCCGACGCCAGTCCGTGCCGTAGTTCACCTCCTTGCCGGAGTAGTCGCCCATGCGCCAGGCGTCGAGACTCGCCAGTGGGCGGCTCAATTGCAGGACGAAATGCACGGTGAAATCGAGCGCGTATTGGTTCCTTTGTTTGATTGAGCCTTCAATCTCGGTCGGGCTGGTCTGCCGCACAGTCACGCCGAGTATTTGCGTGCGTTCTTCAGTCGGAAAGCCGAAATCCAGAAGCAGGCGCGACTGGTTGCTTTCTGGAAACGTCAGTTTCATCAGGCCGCAGCGCATGGTCGAGGTGAGTTCCGCCTTGACGTGGTAGTCGAGCAGATCGACGCCGTAGTAGCCGGGGCTGGCGTGTTCGGTTTCCTTGCGAAAGCGCGAGCGGTAACCGCTCGTCCACATGCCTCCGTTGGGACCGTCCGGAGGGCCGGGGAAGAGTTTGTTCTCAATCGGACCGACTACCGGCATGAGGCTCACGCCGCTCAATGCCATTGCATGCAGGTGGCTGAAGCCGGAGATGCTGCCGATGGTGTATTCGTAGCCGCCATTCCAGACGTTTCCTTGGTTGTCCGGGCTGAACTTCACCAGACCAAACGGCAGCGTCGGGCCCGGAAACAACTGCCACCGTGAGTTGGACGTGCCCATGAAGACATCCACGTCATCTACAGGCGACGGCGCGGCGACGGTGGAAAGGCGCAATGACAGCAGGCAGAGAAGGGCTAGAGGAATCTTTCCCATGAGTTCGGATCTGGTGTTGTGCAGCTGGGAGCCAGACTTGCACCTAACGCATAGCGTGCAAGAGATTTGCCCTGTTCGGGCATCTCTCGCCGACTGGAGCCCCCGTGTGCGCGTTATCGAGAAGGGTCGAGAGAGGCTTATTCGGCCATCTTCGTGGATGTCCATGGGCGCGGTGTTGGGGGTGCTGGGGCTAGAGCCGTGGTCGTTGCTTACGTCCAAGAACTCCGCGCACGGCAGAAGACAAACCCCTCATGTTTGGCATCGTTGATGACCAGCCTGTGCCATTCTGCCGACCGGTTGGCTATTTGGCTTCGAATTATAGGAGAACTGAGCGAATCCGCCCTTTCGAGCTACACTCCGTGTCGGTCTGGATAGATTATGAAGGGCTCGTCTTCTCTCGCACCTAGAGCGAACAGGAGTCGCTTCCCCATACACTCAAGCTGCTTCGAGTCACCTGGCCACTTGGAACCCGCTGACGTTCACGCAGTGCCTGTCCGCTTGCACGAAAACGAGAACGCACGCGAAATAGTCCTGCATTTCCCAAGATGCGCGAGTATTCCAGTCCGCATTGCTATCTATCGAAATTCATCGAACCGGTCCGCCATGAATAGATTGCCCTCCTCCAACTCGTGTCCAAGGCACGTCTTCCTTGACTCTGCCATGTCTTGAGGTGAACAGGCCTGGAAAATGCATCTACGCAATCACCAGCCCAGGCAGGTCTAGGGTCCCGCGCATTTCTACCCCGGCAACCCCAATGGCGCAATCCGACGACAATATGCTGCACCGGCTCCAGAAGGAGTCATTCAGCTATTTTGCTCGCGAATATTGCTCATCCAACGGATTGGTACGTGACAAGACGGAGGCATTGTCCCCTTCAAGCATTGCTGTCACCGGCTTCTCGCTTGCGGTCTACATCGTCGCAATCGAGCGCGGCTTCATCAGCCGGAGTGAGGCGTTAAGACGCATATTGGCCGCAGTCCGATTCTTTGCCGGCAGCTCTCAGGACGCGGCGGCTGATGCGACCGGCCATCGTGGCTTTTACTATCATTTTCTCGATATGGAAGAAGGCAGGCGCGCCTGGGCATGCGAGCTTTCCACGATGGACACGGGCATTTTGATCCTAGGTATGCTTGCCGCCGCCGAATATTTTTCCGGCGACAATGCCAGGGAACGGGAAGTGCGCGATTGCGTCTACGAGATCTACCACAGAGTGGAATGGGATTGGGCCTGCAACCGCGCTCATACCTTGAGTCATGGATATTCTCCTGAAAGGGGGTTCTTGAAATATCGCTGGCAGGGTTACAACGAGGGATTGCCACTATACCTCTTGGCCCTAGGTTCGGCGGCGCATTCTTTATCAGGCGAGAGCTACCGCGCATGGACGCAAACCTATCAATGGAAATGCGTCTATGGTCACGAGTATCTTTACGCCGGGCCGTTATTCATTCACCAGTTCATGCACGCCTGGATCGATTTTCGCGGGCTGCAGGACGACTTCATGAGAAACAAGTGTATAGATTATTTTGAGAACAGCCGTCGCGCCACCTATATTCAGCGGGAATATTGCCGGAGGAATGCTCGGGGTTTTGCGTGTCGCTCAGATCTAAGCTGGGGAATCACCGCTTGCGACGGCCCAGGACCATGTGTGCGCCGAATCAAGCGCCGCAAGATGCGCTTCTTCGGCTACCGTGCTCGTGGAGTTCCCTTTGGTCCGGATGACGGGACGGTCTCCGCGGGTGCAGCCGTTGCTTCTCTTCCGTTTGCGCCGGAGATTGTGCTGCCGACAATCAAATATTTTCTGAAGACTGAGGTTGGGAGACGCGACCCGTGTGGATTCGCCTCGTCGTTCAATTCAATGTTCGGTGACTCTACCCCACAGGGTTTTTGGCAATCGAAGTACCATTATGGCCTGAATCACGGCCCACTGATTCTGATGATAGAGAACTTTCGCTCAGGCCTGATTTGGCGTCTGATGCGAAATTGCCGTCCGATCGTGAGAGGACTTCAACGCGCCGGGTTTTCAGGAGCGTGGTTGCCGTCCCGGACAAAGTCGCTGCCAAGCGACGCCTACCGCTGAGAAGCGAACACGGCCGAGTGCGGTGGGAGAAGCGCCAGAACGACCTGCACGGCATGCTGCCGTGACAAGGGAACGCGTCCTGAACGCCCGCAGATTCCAGAGCACCTTGCCGAGCCCAAGAATTGCCCATGTCGGCAGATTCGGCCTAGAAGACACCGAACTCAAGTTGGCAAGTTCGTGACCGGTGGCAGCTTCTGGCGGAAGCCTGAGGTTGACCCACCTGACTAACTGCGAGCGGGCTGGGCAGACGCGGGCGAGGCGCTAAGTGATTCGTCCAGGCTCGGTTCGACAAATGGGGCACGACGGGACTCCTAAGCGCATGATAACCTGAAGGCCGGGTTCCACCCCATGGGATAGACGTAATCTTTCGTCTAAAGTATGCGCCTATGAAGAACCCACAATCAATTGATGACAAGTCGGGCACCCGAGATGAAATCGAGGGCACAGCCAAGAAACTCGCGGGCAAGGTCAAAGAAGGATTGGGCAAGGCGCTTGGAAATCCCGGCCTTGAGGGCCGCGGCGATCGCGAGCAGCTCGAAGGAGCCGTCCAGAAGGAAATTGGAGCGCTCAAGAGGGCGATCAGCAAGTAACAAGGATCCACAATGCAATCCACAATGATTCAAAAGACGCCAGATCGGATGGGAACCCGCCTCAGCAACCGCGACTTCGACGTCCTTTTCCGCAAGGCCCGGACGCACAGTGCATGGCTCGATCGGCCAGTCGAGGACGGCATACTGAGGCAACTCTACGACCTGCTAAGGTGGGGTCCGACCAGCGCCAACTGCAGCCCTGCTCGAATAGTCTTCCTGCGCACCCGGGAATCAAAGGAAAGGCTCCGACCGGCGCTCATGCCAGGAAACATAGACAAAACGATGAGTGCTCCCGTCACCGCCATCATCGCCTACGATTCAAGCTTCTTTAAGCTTCTGCCAAGGCTTTTCCCCGATGCGCCCGCCATGCAGGAGATGTTTGCGAAGTCGCCGGAGTTGGCGGCCTCCACCGCGATGCGAAACGGCAGCCTGCAAGGTGCCTATTTCATGATCGCAGCTCGTTCGCTCGGGCTCGATTGCGGCCCCATGTCGGGTTTCGACAATGCGAAGGTCGACCTCGAATTCTTCCCCGCCACGGCACCTGGGACGGGTTCGACGGACGGGGCATTCATCGCAGCGGGTCCAGTGAAATCAAACTTCCTCTGCAATCTCGGTTATGGAGACGCTGCGAAGCTCCATCCGCGCGGCCCGCGTCTCGAGTTCGACGAAGCCTGTCAAATGCTCTGAGCCTGCGCGAAGGCGCCGCTTTGACATCGGGGACAAGACATCAATGAAGGCAGACGTGTCTTTGGGGAGTTGGGCGCGGTTAGGTTGGTGAGATCGGTCCATAACGGTCTAGCGTCCCAATGACCTGCGGCGACTGACGGCGTGACTCCTGCACCGACAGGAGGCGTGACAGACGGAGACTTCGGATTCCGCGGTCTCGAGGGGGGGCCCAGTGTGCCATCTTTGCCGTGCTGCCGATCGGCAAGTCAGCCTGAGTATAGGCGTCCAACCACGGCGTAATCCGGCGGGAATTGAAATCCTTCCCTCAATCGGAAGGACCGGTCGTTCCACGGACGGGCATATTCGGTAAGACGCGTGTCCTAAGGACTATTGGACCGTATCTTCCCTCAACGGTGCCGATTGCCCTTAAACAGGCGGAACAGAAAGATCAGCGATGGCAACAAAACGAAAGCGCCGGCCGCCAACGCCAGGACAAGCAGGCGCAAAGTCGCCTCCGGCGCGCAGGCGTTTGCGACGGTGACGTCTGGCGTCACGACATTCGGGTATTGCGCCAAGCTCCACCCGACGAGGATGAGCGTCACCTGTCCGGCGGCGGCGGCTCGCGCCGCCGCAAAATGCCTCCGCCATAGAGCCCCGAGCGCAACAAGACCGATGATGCCGGTCGCGCCGAACAGCAACGGAGCCCACCATAGTGTAAGTCCGTGAAACATCTCTGGCGCGCCATGCCTAGCCGTGAGTAGAACCGCGCCAGAAACTGGAAACAGGGCTACACCGGACCAGATTGCCCGCCGACGAAAATCCTCCTGCAGATCGGGCTGGTCCTCGGCGTCAAGCGTCAGATAGGTGGCCGCCAAGAATGCAAACAGACCGAGCGCGAAGACACCGCAGGCAAGCGCGAACGGTGTCAGCCATCCTGCAAGAAACCCGGTGGTTACATGTCCATTCTCGACACGAATTTGACCGGTTGCCAGGGCCCCCAGGATCACACCCTGGAAAAACGGCGTGAGAAAGCTGGCGATGCCAAATACCATGCTCCAATGTCGCTGCTCGGGACCCGACTGCGAGTCGTAGTTGCGAAAGATGAACGCCGAGCCGCGCAAGACGATCCCGATGAGCATCGCGGTGATGGGGATGTTCAGCGCTGTCATCATCACCGCGAATCCGGTGGGAAAGCCGGTGAACAGCACCACCACGGCGAGGATGAGCCAGACGTGGTTGGCTTCCCATATTGGAGCGATGGCTCTAGAGACCAGCTTCCGCTGTCGCGTGGCGCGCGGGCCAACGGCAAGCATGTCCCACATGCCGCCGCCGAAATCCGCGCCGCCCAAGAGCGCGTACAGGATCAGCGACAACAACAAGGACACGGCTGCGGCGAGCGGGAACATGGCGTCAAGCAGACGTTGATTCCGGGACGGCGCCTGAGGTGTCGAGAAACAGGCGCCGCAAGAGGCTGACGACAGCAAGGGCGAGAAAGACATACAGGACCGTGAAGGCAAGGAAGGGGGCCGCAATTCCGGGCATCGGCGTGACGGCGTCCTGCGTGCGCATGACATTGTAGATGATCCACGGCTGGCGCCCAACCTCGGTCACGACCCAACCGGCCTCGATGGCGACGAAACCCAGCGGTCCGGAGACGACCAGCGCGCGCAACAGCCAGGGATGGTCCGCGTGTGGTGGCCGCCGCCACCAAATCCACGCCGACCATCCGGCCATTGCCAGCATCGCGAAGCCCGAAAGAACCATCAGGTCAAACGACCAATGAACTATCCGCACATTGGGCCAGTTCTCGCGCGGGTACTCCTCAAGGCCCGTGACCCTCGCACTCGCGCTATTGGCGAGCAACAGGCTAAGGCCGCGCGGAATCACAAGCGCGTGATCAGTTGTGTATTTCGCATCATCAGGAAGGCCACCGATGAGCAGCGGCGCCCCCTTCTGGGTCCTGTACAACGCTTCCATTGCCGCGAGCTTGGCCGGCTGCAGCCGGCCTACGGCGCGGGCGCTGAGATCACCGCTCAAGATCTGCAGCGGGATGCTGATGCACGCAACGGCCAGCGCGAGGCCCAGGGCGCAGCGATGAAAATGACTGCCTGGATTCCGCAGCAGAAGGAACGCATGAACCGCGGCCACCGCGAATCCCGTCGCGACAAAGGCGGCCAGCGTCATGTGCAGGACTTCATGAAGGCTGGCCGGGTTGAGCATGGCAGCGACCGGGTCGATCTCGGTGAAGTGGCCGTTGATGAACCTGAAGCCGGACGGAGTGTTCATCCACGCATTGGCTGTCACGACGAAGATGCCGGAGAGGACGCCGCTAACCGCGACCACCACCCCCGATAGCCAGTGCAATAGCGGAGAAAGCCGGTTTCGACCGTAAAGGTATACGCCGATGAATATCGCCTCGGTGAAGAAGGCAAAGCCTTCGAGCGAGAAAGGCATGCCGATGATCGCCCCGGCCTTCTCCATGAAGCCGGGCCAGAGCAAGCCGAGCTCGAAGGATAGCACGGTGCCGGAGACCGCTCCCACCGCGAACAGAATCGCGGTGCCCTTCGCCCACCGTTTGCTGAGCTCTAGGTAAACCGCCGAGCCGGTGCGCAGATAGGCTCCCTCCGCCATGACCATGAGCATCGGCATTCCGATCCCCAAGGCCGCAAATACGATATGGAAGGCCAGGGACATCGCCATCTGCGAGCGAGCAAAGAAGAAATCATTCATGTCCTAATGGCCTGATCGAACACGGTTGGCGCCCGTCGTGGCGGACTGCCGGGTCATTTTGAGCCTGGCCGCGCTCTGGTCTTCCTTTCGTCGCCATGCTTCACCAAAACCGCGATTTGCGGCCAACGGTGATCCTGGTGCGCGAGCAGTCCCTGCACGGCTTCCGGACCCCAGCTTCCAGCGTCATAATTGGGAAAATCACCCGGCTGAGCCGTGCTCCACGCCTCGACCAAGGGGGTCAGCAGCCGCCAAGCCGCCTCCACCTGGTCGGCGCGCATAAAGAGCGTGGCGTCATTCTTCATCACGTCCCACAGCAGCGTCTCATACGCATCGGGCGAGGGCGCGTCGAAGCTCTCGCGGTAGCTGAAGCGCATGTCCACCGGCCGCAGCTGCATCTTCGGGCCGGGGTATTTCGCCTGGAAGCCCAGCACGATCCCCTCGTCGGGCTGGATGGACATGACAAGGCGGGACGGCTGCCAGCCAAGCGAGGCCATGGGCGGAAACGATCGATGCGGCACCGCGCGAAACTGGATGGAGATCTCCGACGCTTGCTGGGGCAGCCGTTTGCCCGTGCGCAGGTAGAATGGAACGTCCTGCCAGCGCCAGTTGTCGACGTACAGCCTCAGAGCTGCGAATGTCTCGGTCTGCGAGTCGGGGGCTACTCCAGCCTCCTCGCGGTAGCCCGGCACTCGTTCGCCGGCGATCGTGCCTGGGCCATACTGTCCGCGCACGGAGCACTGAGAGACCGCGTCGGGATGTATTGGGCGCACCGCATGGAGCACGTCCACCTTCTTGTTGCGGATCTCATCGGCGTCAAAGGAGACCATTGGCTCCATCGCGACGAGGCAGAGCAACTGCATCAGATGGTTCTGCACCATGTCGCGGAGCGCGCCGGCATGGTCATAGTATCCGCCGCGGTGCTCGACCCCGACGGATTCGGCGACGGTGATGGTCACATAGTCCACATAGCGCCGGTTCCAGATCGGCTCAAAGAGAGGATTGGCGAAGCGAAAGGCCAGAATATTCTGCACCGTCTCCTTGCCGAGATAATGGTCGATCCGGAAGATTTGGGATTCCAGGAAGCTTGCGGCGAGTACGGCGTTGAGGGAGCGGGCCGACGCCAGGTCGTAGCCGATCGGCTTTTCGATCACGATTCGCGACCATTCGCGATCGCGTGCCAGCCCGGCCTTGCCGAGGTACTTTGGGATTTCTCCGAACATTGAGGGCGGCGTGGCCATGTAGAAGATGCGGTGCGCTTTTGTGCCCCACTGTTTCTCCAAACCCGCGCATTGGCCGCCCAGCGCGGCATAGGTTGACGGTTGCTTGAAGTCGCCCTGCCGATAATGGATGTGCTGCGCGAACTGGTTCCATTCGGCACTCCGCGCCTTCCCGAACCGGGAGAATCGGTTGACGCCCTCGTGCAATCGACGGCGCAGCGAGCCGTCACGCAGCTTGACGCGGTCCACGGCGATGACAGCAAACTTGGCGGGAAGGCTGCGGTCCTGTGAGAGGTCGAACAGTGCCGGTATCAACTTGCGCCAGGTCAGGTCGCCGGCACCACCGAAGATGATGAAGACGGTAGGATCGAGTTGCTCGATGTTCTTCATAAGGCTCTCGGGCTTTCCCATTCCGTGTGAAAGGTGCCTTTGGCATCGACGCGTTCATAGGCGTGCGATCCGAAATAGTCTCGCTGCGCTTGGATCAGGTTGGCAGGAAGCCACGAGCTGCGGTAGCTGTCCATATAGCTTAGTGACGTCATGAAGGCGGGCGCGGGCAGGCCCAGTTGGGCGGCAGCGCCGACGATCGCGCGCAAATCCTCCTGATGGGGCATAATCTTTGCCGCTAGCTTGGGGTCGAGTAGGAGGTTGGGTAACCGGGGTTGGCTGGTATAGGCTCCGCAGATGTCCTCGAGGACGGCAGCGCGAATAATGCAGCCTCCGCGCCATATCCCAGCCACGACGGAAAGGTCGAGATCGTAGGCGTATCTTTTCGACGCTGCCGCCAGCAACGCTAGGCCCTGGGCGTAGGTAATTGTCGTCCCGACGAAGAGCGCATGGGCAAGTTGCGCCAGAAAGGCACCGCGATCGCCAGGGAAGGGAACCGTAGGCCGCCGCAAGGCGGCGCTCGCCGCCGTTCGCTCGCTCTCCAGTGCGGACATATTGCGCATGGCAACCGCCGCGTCGATCGTGGGTACCGGCACTTGCAGCTCCATTGCGCTTTGCGACGTCCACATTCCGGTGCCCAACTGCCGGGCCACAGCCCGGATCTCGTCGATCAATCGGGGGCCGGTCTTCCCGTCCTTGGTGGCGAAGATCTTGCTGGTTATCTCAAGCAGGTAGCCTTCCAACTCGCCATGGTTCCATTCGGCGTAGCACTCACGAAGCTCGTCGTCGCTCAGGCCAAGACCCCGCTTCATCAGGTCATACGTCTCGGCAATGAGCTGCATCAGGCCATATTCGATGCCATTGTGGACCATCTTCACAAAATGGCCGGCCGACCCGGGGCCGAGGTAGGCCGAGCAGGGCTTACCGTTGATCTGCGCGGCGGCTGCCTCGAATATGGGACGGACCCGTTCGTAAGCGTCCTTCGGCCCACCGGGCATGATGCTCGGGCCGCGCCGTGCGCCTTCCTCGCCCCCTGACACCCCGACGCCGAGAAGTTGAATGCCCCTTGGCGCCAAATTGCGGGCACGCACGTCGGTGTCCGTGAAGTGGGAGTTGCCGGCATCGATTATTAGGTCGCCCGGTTGCAGATGCGCGTGCAGGTCGTTGATCACCGAGTCCACCGGAGGACCTGCGGGCACGAGAAGCATGATCGCGCGTGGGCGACGAAGCAGGGCGATGAACTCTCTGATGTCCACGGTGCCGCGAGCGGCACCCTGCTTGGCTTCCTGGCGCAGGGCCGCAACGGCGGTTGGATCCACGTCATAACCCGCAACGGAGATCCCGTGGTCCGCAAGGTTGAGCACAAAGTTGCGCCCCATAACCCCCAAACCGACCATGCCGATTTCATACTGCAGTTGCGAATGCTTACGTGTCATGACCTTGCGTTCCGTTGAATCAATACTGCAACGGGACATGGCCGATTATCAAAGGGGGCCGCGCCATAACGGTGCGGCTTCACTCGAGCCGCAGGGTTGAGGGTTCCGTGTAATGTGGAGCCTCTCTGTCCGATGGAACGGCAGAACGCACTTCGCTCTCCGGCGCCGTGGGATCACACACGCCAAGAGAAAAGAGTGTGATCACCCTGAAACCGTTAATCAGCACCACCAATTCCATGGGATTCCTCTAGCGTTCGCCTTCATTTTCAACTCCGCCGATTGTTGGTTTGAAAATCATATTGAATCCGTCGAGACGGATATTCGCTAAGCCTACGCGCTGGGTCGGCCATTCGCTATGGGGCATAACCCCCCGCCGAGTCGTGGTTTCACCTCGCTCCGAATACAATCGAGTCGAGACGTGCATCGGCGCCAACCCGCCTTAAGGCATTGGTCACATCGGTGGCAAGAACGGGCCACCGCCTGAGAACCGGTGCGCGGCGTTACAGCGGCAGTCTTGGCTGCTGTTCGAATTCGGTGGGTCATTAGACATCAGGAAGGCCTGAAAACACCCCATATCCGCCGACGAGCGATTGGTCCTACAATCCTCCTCTATGGCTGCAGTCAAAATCCCACCCTTCATTTTCATTGGTGCGCTTGTCGGCAGCGCCTTTGCGGGTTTCCTCGTGATAAAGCAGCAATACCATCCGAACACGGAAAATGGCGGCCTATTCGCCTATGGGTGGTTCTCCCCTCGCGTAGAGAAGGCGCTCACATCCGATCAACTCGTGCCCTCGGTGACCGCGGGGACGGAATCCGCATCCTTCGCTCATGGCGAGCTGAACGCTTCACTGAGCAACAGCCTCAATTCCGTCGTAAACGCATTCTATACCGTAATCCCTGAATTCCAGCTTTCCAAGGTCAGAGAGACTGGGGCAGCGTCTTCCGTGGTGATAATCGCTCGGACGACGCAAGATGAGCCGGTCGAGTTCAGGATTGCAACGGCTTCTAATAACGTGACCAAGGTGGCAATCCTTGTTGGCGATGAGACCCTGGCGCGGGCCATTTTCGAGAAGATCAAGGCCAACCTCTGAGCCCGTAGATCATGTTAGCCAAACGGACAAGAACTTGGGCCCCGCATCATATGGCACCGGCAGGCGGTATCTAATGGGGTATACAACTAGTTTGTTGCGCATTCGCGGGATGAACCGGCCTCTCTTGTGTCAAAGGCACACAATGAAACATCCATTTGATTGTCTGCTTAGCGCACCGAGCGCCTCGATCAGGCTAGCCGCAGGGCTGGGCCTTGTCTCCTTGGCGGGCCTTTCGGCCCCTTCTGTTGTGGCCTCCACATGTTTCGCCGACATTTCGCTAAACATAGTTCTAGATGCGCCGCCCCCCCCTCCGAACCGCGAGGTGATCGTCGGAGTAAGCCCGGGCCCAGACTACATTTGGATCGGCGGCTATTGGGACGGCGAACCTGGGCACTACAGGTGGGTCGGAGGCCGGTGGGGACGTCCGCCCCATTCGCACGGCCAATGGGTCGCTCCGCATTGGGACAAAGATCGCGAAGGCCATTATCACCAGACAAAAGGCGAGTGGCGGGACGGCCCCAAGGACGATCGCAGGGACGACCACAGGGACGGGCCAAAGCACTAAATTTTCGTTCTTATGTCTGGATGTCCTCATGCAAGCAGGTCTGCCGCTTGATCCCAAGGCATCCGCATCTGATGCGGAAACCTTCTGGTCGAGCCGCTGGTCTGCCGGCAACCACATCTTTCGGGACTCGGTAGGCCTCGCCTCTGACGGGATACTGTTCCGCAAGAGGCGGCTACTCGGATCTAGCGAGGAGCATATCAACTACCGCTCCGTCGCATCGATCCGGATAAAGAACGGTGTCCTTCTCTCGAATGTCTCCATAGAGACATCGGGTGGGAGCCAGCCTATCTTCATCAACGGCCTGTGGAAATCCGATGCAAAGAAGCTCCAGGACGGAATTCGAGCACATCAAGACGAATAGTAACCCAGAAATCCATTCCGCGCGGCTAACCTTCCCCCGATTTCATCCTGCAGGTGCGTTTGTGTTAGCGGTTGCCAGCTGTGTTGCCAGTTTCGAAATCAAGAACCCTATCCAATTGATGAATAGGGTATTGAGCCGTGGCATCCCAACGGGGATTCGAACCGCATATTCCCGAACAACAGAAAAGCTTCGTTATGCGCGCCTTGAGCTGCTTGTGATCGAGTTAGAACTGGAGGGAAAATGCACCCAGATGCAGCGAGAACAAGTCAACAACGGGCTTGCTGGCAAATTCGTGGCAAATCTCAGCAAAGGAGGGTGACAGACCAACGCTCCTTATGGCTGGAATTTCGAACGTCTCAGGCTAGCTGGTCACTTCGTAACTAAGAACTATCGTTCCGCTGACCAACCGATGGCGACCGACTCACGCTTGCCACAATAATCCCTCAGGGGGAAAACAATATCCAGTCACGTCGCTTAACCGGTTCGGCTCCCGCGTTTGACTGCCTTCTCCACCTCTTCCTTCTCGTCCATGGTAACACGCCGTTTAGCATTGGAATGTTACCCATTTATTGCCTCTAGACCGTGTCTATAATCTGGAAGTGTCACAACTGTGTAATTTGGCGTAAGACTTCCAACGGCTTAATATAATGATATATATAGTCATCCATCTAATCGGCCTTTCCAAACATTAGAGAGTCCTGACCGACTGTGACCGAGAACCCTAATCTTTCTTCTAAGAATCGGCAATTGCAGGGCTAATAATGAACGACGAATCATTTGAATGATCGTCATCATCGTTCGATAAAATACTGATGCGCTGAATTTGATCGAGTTGATCGCGGGCTCTTATACTCGATGTTTCACATATTGTTGATACATGGCAAATCGTTCCGGAACAGTACCAGTATTGTTGTTTCGCGCCTGCTCCGGGTCTCTTTCACTCGCGGACGGCTTGCCGGACGTGCTACTGGGTTGGGCCGCCGATTGGCGTTGAGGTGGAGCGCGCGAGGAAGTGAGTTGGATTGGTGCAACTAGAGGACCGAGAGCACGCAACGCTGATCTGCCCCTGTGGAGGGCCGAAATCGACACCCATCTGCGAGCGAAGTCCATCTGAGGTCTTTGGCGCCGCGTCATATCCAGAACGCCCTTCCGCACCCGGCTTTCAATATTCGTTGCGAGGACCGGCCAAGGAGCATCGTTCAGCCACCAGAAGCCGAAAAGCTAGTGAAGGCAATTGCACACTCCGCGCAACCGCGGTAAGCATAACGATCAAGGAAGCGGAAGACAATACAAAATATTACATGAATATATGTATAC
>Ga0265313_10001385_pt1 | contig 22762 bp, 17 predicted proteins | sample 4123metaG_FD_203122 | JGI IMG/M metagenome (GOLD analysis project Ga0265313, IMG submission 203122) | Rhizosphere microbial communities from Carex aquatilis grown in University of Washington, Seatle, WA, United States - 4-1-23 metaG | ecosystem: Host-associated > Plants > Roots > Rhizosphere >...
GATGTTGCCGACCACGCCAACGCGGTGCGCGCGGAAAAGATACGGCTCGGAAAAATTGAACGGCCGCAGGCACGTCACGTCCATGTCCACCCAATAACCGCCTTTTTCGTACAACAATTTGTAACGAAACAAGTCGGAAAATGGCGAGAAGCTGCCTTTGCCGACGCCGCTCTCCGCGTCAACGTCCGCCTTCTGCATGATGCGATTCTGGGGAATGATTTCGCCCGCGTCCTCGATGACCACCTCCTTGGGCAGCGGCGTGTCCAGGTGGCCATACAGCCACAAATGAAACTCGTGCCCGTGCCGGAGGAAGGAATGGATGGTCAGCAACTCCATCTTCGAGAGCGTCCGGCCGATCCACAAACCATGAACCACCCGATTATCGGCGGAAAGCGGGCGGCCGGATTGCGACGTGCCGTTCCGGGAAGGCGCGGAGAGCGGTTTTCGGGCTGCCGGAGGGGCGGGAACCGGGTTTTTCTCCAAAAGGCGTTCCGCGTCGTCCCAGTTTTTCCAGCCGCGCTGGCCAACCCCGCCGTTGATGAAATGCACCAACGCCGGGCGCGGTTTCCGGCGGCCGTCGTCTCGCAAGGAATAACTTTCGTCCGGCAGAAATTCTTCCGTGCTCAAATGCTTCCGTTGGGAGCGCGCGGCCGGTGCGGACTTGAAGGGGTCCACGATGAAATTGAACTCGCGCGGCAGGGTCGGATGCTGCTGTAGTCCCAGTTTCCAGATCGTGGCCGCCAGCGTTCCTTGATCACGCATCTTCCAATAAGGATCGCCAAAAATGGCCAGCGTCTGCCGGTGCCACAGATCCATGAACTCGGCCGAATGTTCGTCAAAGACGAAAACCCCGCCGTTCCAATGCCGCCATCCGGCGTCGGCAATCTCGACGCCAAACTTTTTCCGGATGGCGCTGTGCAGATGCCCGCACTCCGGTCCGGCGCAACGGCAGTTGACCGCAAACCGTCCGAACTCACGGAGGCGGCTGTGATCGGCGGCGAACGAAATCGGTGCGCGCGCCTGTTCAAAAATGCTCTCCACATTGCCGTTGACCGCGATGACATCGCTGTCGAGATAACAGAAGCGGCGGCGTTCGCCCGCCAGGATTTTATGCAGCGAGGTCTTGAGAAAGATGCTGGCCCGGTGATCGTTCAAACGGGAGGGGACCCGGGCGGTGATGACCTGGGGGCCATCCAGCTTAAGGCGGGTGTGGCTGACCACCACAAGGTCACACCGGGAAAAATGCTTGAGGAACCTCAGCGCCACCTGCAAGCGGGTCGCGTGTTGTTTGCCACATACAACAAAGACAAAAGCATTTTTTGACATGCGCCTCCTGACGAGCCCATCAAAGCAATCCGACTGGATATGTCAAGCGTTGAAAACCTGAGACAGGTGATAAAGGAATTTCCCTGCCGGGAACCTGCCCGCATCGACGCCAGCGGCGAAGGGAGCAGGATTTATCGGATTAGTTCTGGTGAACTGTCAAGGCTCTTGGTGGGCGCTTGCAGCGCCTTTTTAAAATAAGCGCCCGCGCGCGTCGGCGTAAAATTCCAGTCCTTGATCAAGCAGGGCCCCCAGTGTGGGTCAAAACACCAGGCGGTATAGGAGATTCCGTGCTCGGCGCAATACGTCGTGATGGCGTCACCGTAGATTTCATCGCCGATGATGGGGTTGTACCCGTCCGGCTCGCCCGGCGGGAGGAAGCCGATTTCAGTCAAAATCATCGGATATTTGTCGGCGACAAAACCCCAATCATGGGTCCAGTTGGCGGCCCACGGCGCCTGGGCCTTCATCGGATAGGGATGTGCGACGTAACCGATGCCTTCGGCGGCGATCGGGTCACTGGCGACCGGGGTCAGATCGTACGCGAAATTAAAACCGGCGACGAGCGGGACGGCGGTGCCGCCGTTCGCGCGGATGGTTTTGATGATTTGCTCCAGCAACCCCTTCCATTCCGGCCAGGTTGCGGTTCCCATTTTTCCGCCCAAAGCCGGTTCATTGAACAATTCGAAGAAGGCGACGGTGTTGTTGCCATGAAAATGTTTGGCCATCGTGGTCCAGAAACTGAGCGTCTCTGCTTTCGTGGTGTCATAAGCCGTCGGCGGATAAAGCTCGGAGGAAGCCGGGAAAAATTTTTCCTGATACAAATTGCCGATGCTGTGCCAGTCAATGATGACGTACAACCCTTCTTCGTTTGCCCACTCGACACCTTGGTCAAGCAGTTTGAGGTAATCCTGCTCGCCATGAATGTGCCACGCCGCCGGATGCACGGGGATTCGGACGACGTTCGCGCCCCACGCCCTGGCCATTTCGAAATAATGTCTATTCCATTCGCCATTGCGCTGCAATTTGTCAGGATCGCTCGCGTCCAGGCCGCGGAAGACGATGGTCTTGCCGTCGGCGGTCACAAAGTGATTGCCTTGCACGCTGATGTGACCGGGTTGCGCAAAGACTCCGAAAGAAAACAAAATACCGGACAGGCAGCAGAAAAGGATTTTTGTCAGAGGGGACTTTTTCGAGGTTGAAGTTGAATTGGGGCGGTTCACACCCTGAAACGTATCCCAAAGCAATATCGTGTCAATCTTGCCCGACGATCACGCGCCTTGTGACCAGCGCGATGGAAGCAGCCCTTCGGAAGATCCTTTAGCGACTCTCCTCGCGGAAGGTCAGATAGGCAAAAACCAGTGCCACCGCAAACGGCAGGGCAAAGAGTAAAGTTGTCATGATTGGAGCATATCACAAATTGGCCATTTGCAACAGTTGCGTTACGAAAATGTAACATAACAGTGTCTTGCACTCTGTGTGGAATGTCCAAATAATTCAAATTAAGAAACTTACATTAAAACTGGGTCATGGTGTATCGCGGGGTTGATTCGTTCTAATTGAGCAAATCCGCAATGGTCATCGGTTTCCTGGTAATTCCAGCCACTTTCGCTGGTGTTTCCCATGTGCTGAGTGAAGGACGAACGAAATTGAAATGCCATCCAAAAGGTGCAAAGGCATAATTAAGGGTTATTCAATTGACAATGCCAGTGGTTTACGGTTAATCGGGTATATAACCCCATAAAGTTATGAGCGAACAAATTCCAAAAGACATCCCGTTAACCAAGGATTTTAACCGCTATATACCCATTGAGATTCGAACGACGGCGGGCATTGTTCAGTTATTTCCATGCAATCTAACGCGGGGAACGGGAAGTCATAAATTTAGCGTTACCATTCGGGGCATTTGCACTTCAAACGTTCAACCCATGAGCCAATGTTCCGTCTTTTACAAAAGGACTGAATACCGCGGCCACTTTTCAAGTGTTAAGGGGTTGGACAAGCTGCGGCAGGTCGCCTTTGAAACAGAAATTCCGGCTTCCGAATACTGGGAAGAATCCTGATTGATTCGACTTCCGGGCGCTTCCCCATTGAATCACTTGTAAAGCGCAAGCCACCGGACCTTGCCTGAATCCAGGCTACGATCAGAAGCTGTAACTGATGCCGAGGCTGACGAAGATTGATTTGGTGAGGCTTAATTCAACACCACTGCCGTCGAAGGAATGCCGGTAAACCCCCAGATATTGATATTGGGCGCCGGCTTCCGCGTCCCAATGCTTCGACAACTGCCAGGACAAGTTGGCTCCCACGTAACCTCCCCAAAGAAAACTAAGATCGTGGCCGCCACCGGATGCGATCAAGCTCCCGCTGCCCGACACGTTGACGATTTCCGTCCAGGACGCGGAGGTGTTCAATATGGCCAGGGCCAATCCGCCCGACAGGGATAGTTCGACCCGTTCGTCCACGGGAAAATCCAGATAAGGCCCCAGTCGCACTCCACAGAGGTCGGCATCCAATGTTTGCGAGGTCGTGAGGCTCGCGGCGCTGGTGGTTGACGAGCTCGTCGGGGCGGAACCAAGGAGAAAACCCGGGCCGTTAAAGGTGCCCTGGTACGGCGCCGCGGGCGGGGTGGTGCCGGAAGTAAACGCATACGCATCCGTCGTTTGGATGATATCTCCGGTGCCGGAACCGCTGGCGCGCAGGGAAATATTCGCGTAATTCAGGGCCGATTCGAATCCATAGTGCAGCCGGCCGCGGGAGCCGAGTTCACGGTCATAAATGAATTCACCGCCCCAGCCGGGATTGGACAAATCAGTGCTATCCGAGGACGAGACGCTTCCCGAAGCTGCCGTCTGATGCATCAGAATCGTATTGCCGGAAATTTGACTCGAATTGTTATAGCCCCAATTCCAGGTCTTGCCGCCGGCATTGCCGCTGGCGTCGGTCAGCACGTACCCGTCGCTGTAATTGTAGGCGTTTCCGTTGGGGGTGGTTTGTCCCAACGGGCCCAGGACCAAATTGCCGACGTTCTGGAACCGGGCCTTGATGCCAAAGGCGGCCCGGGGAACAAACCGGAAATGATTCAAGCTGTTCGTTTCCACCTGGCCTTCCGCCACGACCGCGGGAACCAGCAGCGCGGAGGCGATGAGCCCGAACGAAATGGAAGGTTCGTTGTTCATGTTCAGGTCAGGGAGCGACCGGTCCGGCAATCACCCGGTATAAACGGCTCCCTCCGGACAATGGATTGCTCAAGGTTTCCGGAGGGCCATCATCGTACCACTGGGTGATCGTGGCGGTGGCCGTGATGGAAGGCGTGGCCACCTGCCAGGTGGCCATCCCGTCATCGCTGTAGATGACGGTGTAAACCTGGCCCGGGACGGTGGTGAACTCGACCACGAGGCGCGGCGAACCCGGAACGCGCGCGTCCGTAAAGACCCGGTTGATGGCGAAACCGCCGGAGACGGGGCCGCTGGACGCCGGCAGGATCGCGATGGCCTGGAAGCTGTCGGTGAACGAACCGCGATCCGGAACGAAAAATTCAAGCAGGAAAGTCACCGCCTGCCCCGGGTTCAACGGTGCATTGTATTGGACATAGGGTCCGTTTTCATCGGTGCCGGTGAGGTTGTAAAGTTGCACCCCGCTGCGGAGGCCCAGCACGTAAACTTTTACGGCGGCGGCGGTGATGGGGCCGGTGTTGGTCACGGTCACGGATTGCTCGTACAGGCCGGTTTGCGGATTGAGGGTAATGGTGGCGTAGACGGAAATCCCGAATTGCCCCCGGGCCGTCGCCACGATGGTGACCGCCTGCGAATTGGTCGAAGTGCCGTTGTTATTGGCCGGATTGGAATCGGGGGTGATGGACGTTGCCGCCGCCGAATTGGTCAAGGTACCCGTGCCTGGCGCCTTGACGGTCACGGTGTAACTGTCCGCCCCGCCGCTGGGCAGAGAGGGTGTGATGGGCCAGGTAATCACGCCGCCGGCCAGCGCCCCGCCTCCGGACGCGCTGATAAAGACAAGGTTTGTAGGCAGAAAATCCTTCAGCAACACATTGGTCGCCGTGGAGGGCCCCGCGTTGGTCACATTGATGGTGTAGGTCAGATTGGAACCTGCCAGGACAACGGGCGGACCGGTTTTGAATACCATCAGGTCCGCCTGGGCTCCGATGGCGGTGATGACCTGGGCTGCCGCCGCGCTGCCGTTGTTGTTGGCGGCGACCGGATCAAACACCGAGGATGAACTGGATGCGATATTCGTCAACGAACCGCCGGCAGGTGCGGTCACCGTCACGGTAAAGTTGGTGGTCCCGCCACTGGACAAGGCGGCCATGGTCGGCCAAGTGATGATGCCACTGTTGTTTGCGCCGCCGCCCGTCGCGCTCACGAAGGTGGCTGCTCCCGGCAAGGAATCCGTCACCACCACGTTGCTCGCTGTTGAAGGGCCCAGGTTCGTCACCGTGACGGAGTAATTGAAGGTCGCTCCCGGGGCGACGCTGGCCGGCCCGTTGCACGTGGTCGCCACATCAGCCTGGGGTGCCACGGTAGTGACCACCTGTGAATTGGCCGCCGTGCCGTTGTTGTTGGCCGCGTTGGGATCCACCGTGCTGGAAGTGGCCGATGCGCTGTTCGTGAGCGGACCATTGGCCGGGGCCGTGACCGTGACGGTGTAATTTGCAACTCCACCGCTGGCCAGTGCGGTGATCGTCGGCCAGGTCACCACGCCGCCGTTGGCCACGCCGCCACCGCTGGCACCGGAAAAAACAGCGGTCGGTGGCAGGGTGTCCATCACGACCACATTGCTCGCCGCCAGTGGACCCAGATTGGTTACGGTGACCGTGTAATTCAAGGCGGTGCCGGGCGCCACAGTGCCCGGGCCATTGCACAAAACGGCGACGTCCGCCGTGGGCACCAACACGGTCAGGATGGCGTTGGAACTCGTGGCGGTTCCGGCGGTGTTGGTCACCACCACCGAATAGGTTCCCGCATTGCTGGTCTGCAGGTTCGGCAACGCATAATTGCTGGCGGTGGCGCCGTTGATCGGTGCGCCGTTGATTCGCCATTGATAACTTAGCGGCGCCGTCCCGGCGGCCGTCACCGTGAAATTGGCGGTGGCACCGACGTAATTGGTCTGGCTCGGGGGCTGCGTCAGGATCGTGGGGGCAATGATTTGTCCGCTGCCATTGGTGATGGTAAACGTAAAAAGAGCAAAGACGGAAGCCCCCCGGTTGCCGCTGTTTTCCCACGCGCTGATGGTGAGGTTGGAGACGATCGCCACGGTGGGAGTGCCGCCAATCTTTCCGTTGGAATTGGTCAACCACAGTCCGGGCGTCAGGGGGAAAACCGCCGAGCCGTTGGTGGCCGTGTTGGCGCTCCAGGAATGCGCGGTTTGACCGCTCGTGGTCAGCTGTCGGCTGTAGGGCACACCCACCTGGGCGTTCACGGTGTACGGTGCCACCACCGCGGTGGCGCCGGACACGGCATGGTAACTCCCGAGCAACGCCACCACACCCCCGGCCACCTTGAACACATAAGCCCAATTTGACGGGGTGAAACACTGGGACTGCGTCGAGATGACCGCCCGCAACATTGGCATCAACTGCAACAGCGCGGCGAGCAGGACCGGCAGAACCCGCGTGCCGATCAGCAGGTTCAACCGGCTTCGCAGGTTGAAAATGAACGAGGCCATGGGTTGCAATAATTACGGGTTCGGGTTGAGCACGACGTAGGTGGGCAGGCCCATGACGCCGAAATAATCCAGGACCTCCTTGGCTGGCGATTCGTTGGGAGCTTCCGCGTCATACTTCACCACGACGAAATGGTTGAGCTGTTGTTTGACCTCCGAAGCGGGAAAGACCACGGCATCCATGGCCTCACAGTTTTTGCACCAACTGGCCCGAAAATCGATGAACACGGGCCGTCCTTGTGCGTGGGCTTCCTGCAGGGCTTTGGCCAGGGATGCATCGGGAAGGGCTGCCGAGGGGCTGGTGGCAGATTGGGCTCTGGCAAATATCGGCAAACTGTGGCGGGCCAGGAACAGGTTTCCCGCGAGGTATCCGTAATAGGCCGCGAACAACAGAATGAGCACCCCGAAGGAATATTTGACCCATTTCATCCATTTGCCCGGCTTGGGCAGCAAACTCAAACCCGCGCCGGCAAATGGCCAGGGCAGGGCCATGCCCAGACCGAGGAGAAACGGCAGCAACAACCCGGCCACCATGCCCGCGCCATACAAGTGCGCCGACAACAGCAGGACCGAAATCACCACGGGCGCCACGCAGGCGCCGGCCATCAACGCCGCCACCACCCCCATGCTGAAGGCCAGGATGAACTGGCTTTTGGGGGCCGGGTTGGCGGTTCCCGCACCGCTTTGGAAACGGGAGAAATCTATGTTCACGAAATCAAACATCGCCGCCGCCATCACGGCAAAAATCAGGGCGATGCCCAGGTTGAACCACACTGAGGAATTCAAGGTTCCAAACTTGGATCCGGTCAGCACCACCACCAGTCCCAGCAGTCCATAAACCAGGGCCATGCCGCCGCCATACATCGCGCCGAGGGCAAAACCCCGTCCCCGCGAACTGGCCCGCGCCCCGGCTCCGATGATGGCCAGATTGATCGGGATCAGCGGCAACACGCAGGGCGTGAGGTTCAGGCCGATTCCGCCCAGCAGAATGAACAGCAGGGTCGTCGGCAATCCCAGCTTGCGGAACCGGTCCATCACGCCTTCCGGCAGGGCCTGGTCGGTCCGGGCCTTTTGCAGAAAATCGACAAAGCTGCCCTTGGAAACGTATCCCGTTTCCCGGGCGGCAACTTTGAAATGCCCGGCAACATTCTGCCAGCCGGTGGCGATGACGGCCGGTGATTCGCCAATGGCCGGGGCGGGTCCGCGGGGGGCGCCGGTTTGCGCCACGGCGGTGGGGGAACTGATGGTAAAATATCGTTTGTCGGGAAAATAACAGGCCACGTTGCTGCAGCCCTGGAATTTCACGACCAAGTTTACCGGCAATGCCGAATCGAGTTTCACTTCCGCGCTGAACGAGTGGTCATAAACCAGCTTCTCCTGACCCGTGACTTCGCTCTTGTGAACGACGGGTTGGGGAATCGTCAGCGGGGTCAGCAGTTTGCCATCCGCCGTCTCAAAGTGCAGTCGGTCGGGATAGAGCACCAGGCCCGGCGGCACCACAAAATCAAGCCGTACGATCGGCGCGCCGGTACTTGGCTCCATACTGGCGTTGATTCCGAAGGGGCTGGTCGGTGAATTTGCCCCGACCGCCAGTGACGCCGCCAGGCACAAGCTGGCGGATAAAAAAAATGTCTGCCAATAGGTTTTCATAAATTCGATTCAGTTGCATCCACACCCGCCGCCACCCACCCCGCGTCCGCCGTTCGCGTCTTCGCGCGAAAAGTAGATGTGTTCGCTCTCCCCCACGCCCAGGGGATCGCGATCGGCGCGCATGATGGGGTCGGCCAGGGTTCCGCGTTGCCACGGCCGGACGTGCTGGCAGCCAGTGGTGGCCACCAGCCCGACCGCCAGGGCCAGCGCGGGGATGAATTTACCTTTCATGGTTGAACTATTTACCGAGCAGCGATTCGATTTCCTGCTGATATTCCTTTTTGGTTTCCTCGCCGTGAAAACCCGCATGCGCGAAACGGACCTTGCCCGTTTGATCCACCAGGAATGAACTGGGCATGGTTGCAATCCCCGCCTCCGCCACCAGTTTCTGTTCGGCGTCATGCATCACGGTAAAGGTGGCGGTATGCGACTTCAGGAAGTCCTCCATGTCGGCCCGGTTTTCATCCACGTTCACCGCGATGATGACCAATCCGCGCGGGCCGTATTCCTTTTGCAGTTCCACCATGGCTGGAAACGACGCCTTGCACGGGTCGCACCAGGAGGCCCAGAAATCCAGCAGGACCACCTTGCCCTTGAGGGTGTCGGGCAGTTTGCCTTCCAAATTGGCGGCGGCCAGGTCTGGCAAGGTGTCCCCCACCTTGATGCCTTCGGCAACCGCGCTGGGGCTGAAGTTCGTCCAACAACCGGCGGCTAGGGCCAGCAGGACGACCAATGATTTATGATGTTGTGTACGCATGGAATCCTCTCGTTTGGTTCCGGGTGGTTTCTGTGGTGATGCAACCTTCGACGCCCGGACAAAGGTGCATCATTTCAATCCCCGCTTTGGTTCCCAAAATAAAAGCCGCCGTGGATAACACGCCGGCGAACGTGCAGTGCGGAGCAATCACGGTCACGGAAAGCGCCCCGTTGTTGACGGGATAACCGGTGCGTGTGTCCAGGATGTGTCCGTAACGCCGGCCTTCGTGGAAAAAGTGCCGCACCCCGTCGCCCGAAGTCGCCACCGCGTGATTGTTCACGGCCACGCCGGTCCAGCAACGGCTCAGGTCTTTGGGGTCCTGCAAACCGATGTGCCAGGCGCCGCGTTCGGGCGCTTCGCCATGCACGCGCACGTCCTGCCCAAAATCGACCATCACATTCTGGAGGCCGCGTTGGAGCGCCATCGTCAGCACGCGGTCCACCGCGTATTCCTTGCCGATGCCGCCCAGATCGAGGCACATCCCTGCCTGCGGCAGGAAAATGGCCCCGGGCCGGCGCTGGACCTTGCGCCAGCCGACCAGCTCCTGCGCTGCCTGAATGGCGGCATCCGACGGGATGGCCGGCGGTCGCGCCTTCCAGTTCCAAAGCCGGATCAGCGGCAACGAGGTCAGATCAAAGACACCCTGCGTGAAGAAAACCATTTCATGGCACAGATTGAAGAGCGCGTCGGTCTCGGCGTCCACCTCCACCCATTCCCGGCCGGCCGCGTCGTTGATCCGGCTGATGAGACTGTCCGGAATAAACCGCGAGTACCGGGCTTCAAACCAGCCCACCCATTGCAACACCTCGGTTTGAAAATCCTGCGCCCGGGCGGCGTTCGGCGTCTGGAAATGCACGCGGCAGATCGTGCTCATGGCGTGAAAGGAGAGCTGGCGCAATCCCTTGTCCACCGTGCGGTGCGCCGAGCGGGTGACCCGGGCCTGGACGGTTTGCGCTGAATCGGGTGCGGTCAAAACCATATGCGTGCTCCGATGGTGAATACGTTGGCCGAGGGATAAGCCGTCGGCGAAGTGATGCCGTCCAACCCCTTCATCACGTAACGTTGGTAGGCCACATCTACGGAAAGCCAGTCCTCGATTTTCCAGTTGAGACTCACGCCGGCAGCAAACGTTTCCAGATTGGAAAGGCGGTAGTCGGCGGAGTAATAGGTCGGTCGGGTGTTGTAATCGGGAAGACGAACGACGTAATAATCGGCGGCGTTCTGATAATAATACCGGAACATGGGTGACAGGACGACGTGCTTGCCGAGCTTCTGATACCAGGCGACCTGGAGGGTATGGGCGTTCACACCCGCGGTATCATGGGAGAAACGGTAGGATAGTTCCGCGCTGGCGTTGAACGGCGTCACCGCCTGCGTCAGTGAAACGTAACCAATAAAGCGGTCCTTGGTTTGCGGCCGGTTTTCGGGTTCCAAAGCCGGCGTGGTCGGATCCCCCTGGGGTTCATTGTCGAAGAGCACGCCCCGGTATTGGTCATTCAGATAGCCGGAGGCATGGCCATAGGTGAAATTCGCGGTCAGTACCGCCTTGGGATTCAACAACTGGTTGACGCCCACCAGGATTTCCTCCGAGTTTTTGGCCGCTTCCTGGAACAGAAATCCATGGGGCAGAACCTTGTCCCAATCATGAGAAATGCCCAGATTTAGAGTCGTGTTCTTGTCGTTGAAATCCACCGAGTAGTTCAGGGACCCGCCGCGCGACAGATAATCGTGTTCCCGGCTGTACGAGAGCTGGGGCGTGAACCGATTATTCTTGTAGCTCAACGTCGCGCTCAGCGAGCCGGCATACCGCTCATCCTCCATGTGGGATAGCGGTACCGAACTGCTGGATGCCCCCGGCGGCGGCGGAGTTTCCACGAAGGTGATCGTGTTGGGCGGCGGCGACCCCGTCGGCGTGAAACCGGAGATGGCGTCGTAAACGCCTTCGCCTGCCAGCGTCAGCCAGCTTTTGGGTTGGAGGTCGAACAGGAAGGAGTCCGTTTCAATGCCCATCCGCCCGTTATCCTCCTGGTACTGCTCAAAACGATAACCGACCTGGTCTTCCGCGTGGGCGCGTAGACAGTGGTAAAAGCAGAATGTGACCAGGGTGGAGATTGAAGTCAGGGGCCACCGGGATTTCAGGCCAGCTGCCGCCAGGCCTTTGCAAAAATACAACACTTTGTTTCCCATTACGAATTACGTCTTTACAAATTGCGTCTTTACAACAGTGACCAGGTTTTATGGCCGGTCACTGGCGGGGGCATTGCAAAGCATGTGCCAAGCAAATGGAGTGAGCAGCCATGCGACCAAAACCTAAGCGATTGAAATCGTCAGAGTAACATCTACGGGAAAGGTTTAGGCCGGCCTCAGCTTTTTGCCTAGGTGGCGTAATCCGTTATTAAAGTATCCGGAATCAAGACAGGGTTTTTTCTTCCTGACCAAAATCGGAGCATGGGAAAAACCTGAAGTGGCTTCCCGGTTGCCAGCCGTGGCTCAGCCGTGACCAACCCTCCGGAGATTTTTGGCAAAGTTCGAATTCAGGTTGCAGCGTCGACGCTACCGTAAATCAGGATGCCGCCGGATTTTCCGCCTGATTCAGATTGCCATCCGGCCGGCGGCGGACGAGTTCGAAGTTGCAGAGGCGCACCTCGGGTTTGCCGGCGGCATCGAGCACCAGTTCCTGCCGGGCATCAAACGAAATCAACAGGTGGTCCGGTTTGAGATTGAGGTCCTCGAGACCGCATTGCGCCAGCTTGCCGGCTTTCGCCCGCAGCAATTCCTCCATCACCGGCACGGAAATCAGATGATCGGCGCACGCGTGTTTTGCGTTCATCGCCGTGTAATGGCAGTCATCCTGGGCCGCCAACAGTTCGTCCGGCCCGTTCCAATAGCCCCAGACCGTGATGTAATTGCAGCCTTTCCGCAGGACCGGCTCGCCCTCCGGGGTGAGCAGTTGCGCCAGCTCGATAAAGCGCCGTTCGTCGGCCGCCGGATGACCGGGCTCGCGTTTGCTGCCGGTCATGTAAATGGCGCGGGGATAAATCGTCTTCACGCCGTGCCGGCTCAGCTCGAGCGCGTACGCAAATTCCTCGAACGGACTGTTGAAACCGTGTTCGCGGACCGCCTCCTGGCTGCTCTCGGGATGGGTCAACCACGGCGGCTCGCCCATGCGCGACACCCGCCAGACCAGGTTGATGTTGTCCTTGGTGAACGTGGTGAAAACCTGGTTGTGCGAGGACAGTTTCTTCTTGGGCGTGCGCCGCCAGCGTTCGGGCAGGAAATAGTTGAACAAATCCGGGTCCTTGCCCACGACCCAGAGCAAGCCGCCGGTGCTCTCGGCGCGGCCGAAAACGTAATCCACGCCCATGACGTTGGTGGCGTGGAGATGGGCGGGCAGGGGCTTGGCCGCGTCCGCCTCGAACCGCCGCGCCATGTGCTTGAGGTAAATCTGGCGGTTCGCGCTGCGCACCGATTGTTCATGCTCCGGCGTGCGTTCCAGCAACTCATAATCCACCAGCGCGTAGGCCAACTGGCCATTCCGGTCGCGCAATAGCGATCGGTCCCGTCCCGAACGTAAAATGACGTGCGCCGGTTTCATGTCAATGACCCGGTAACCCTTCTGCCACAATTCATGCGTGGCCAGGCAGGTGATCCGGGCGAGAAACTCGGCGCGCTCCTGGTCGTGCAATTCGAGATACTCCGCCGACTCCACCGCGTCCAGGCCTTTGACCCAGCCGTACAGCACGACGTATTGCCGGAGAATGTCAATCTCCACGCCCGGATGCCGGACGACCTTGGCGCGGATTTTGTCCTCGGACCGGCCGGTCTGCCAGAGTTGCAGCCGTTCGGACGGCATGTAAATCGCCAGCGGCTTTTGCGTCCGGAGACGGATGCCCGGCGGACCGGCCTCGCCCTTGCGCAACTCCATGAGCAGCGAAAATTCCTCAAACGGGCTGTTGAACTCCGCGTGGATGAATTTGTTGAAGGTGAGCGTGTCGAGCGGCACGCCCTCGCCGACGCGCGACCACTTGGCCACCAGCGACAGTGTCACGCCGTTCACCCGGCGCGTCGGGACTTTGTAAACCGTGCTGGTGCCTTCCAGCCGTTGGCGCTTGGTCTCAAACCATTCCGGCGCGTACCAGTTCTCCGGCAGCAAATTCTGCCAGTACGGCGCCCCGAAACGCGTCAGGTAAAGATCACCGCCATCCCGGGTTTTCACGTGCACGTAATCCACGCCCAGCAACGAAATGGCGCTGCCCGGAACGTCGGCGGGAACCGGGGGAACAGCAAGGGAAGCTGCAGCTTCGCTGGACATGGCATCAATCTCATCCTTCTGCCAGTCTCTGCGCTAACCACGGCTTATCAAAAGCGCACCGAAATTTGGCCTCAGCTGACACGGGGATGTGGTCGAAATTCTCCTTTGTCGGTCGGGCATACAAATGCTAGACAATGCTTATGAAAGAGCTTCCCGTATTGGTGTTCTTCATCTGGTCTTTGCTGGTTACCGTTTTTTCGACTTCGTATTTGGCAGCCCAATCTTTGCCGGATGGCTGGTGGCTGCAAGGTTCGCCGGAAAAGGTTTTGGCGAAGGCACAAGCAATAAATCAAAACTGGGCATTTTTTCATGGTGAAAAATTTGGCTCTACACTTTCATATCACGTAAATCCTTTTGCCAAGACCAATGACAACGCCCGCGTGGAATTTTTTCAGAGAAGAAATGCCGATGGATTGGTGGAGACAAAAAGGTTCATTTTAGATGGGAATTTCCAATCGACGGATTACAAACTCAAAAGTGGTAATTACGTTTTCGCGTTTGGACAGATAATTAAAATGGAATATGTTTACGAGGATGGTATTGAAAAAATGCTTGCCACAAAATTCGACCACCCATACGACTTCAAGATTCTAAAATCGGAGATGGTTGGCACAAATGACTGTATTGTCATTGCCCGCATTATGACTGAGCTGTTCTTGGAAGCGGTTTGGCATGAAGAACCGCTTTGGCATGGGAAAAAATCCCCGGAAAAACAATATATTCAATCTGAAACTGATTATTATTTCCGAAAAAGTGATGGCGTCGCTTTCGGTTTTACCAAACTAACTCGTCTTGGTGAACAAATGATAGATGAGGTTTACAATAAAGTAGAGATTAACCAGCCGATACCGGATCAGGAATTTTCGCTACCAAAGGGAGAAATCAAAATTGCCAAAAACGCCGAGGAGATGCAGAAAATTCAGCATGATGCCTTCGCAGCGATGCGTGCCAAAACGCCTAAAAATCCGGCGGCCACGCTTACGCCTTCGCCTGTGGAAATTAAGGTGGAAAAGCGTGTGTCAGAATTGCCGTGGGCAACCGATTTGCCAAAAGCACTGGAGCAGGCCAAAGCTGAACATAAAATTGTGCTGCTGGATTTCACTGGCTCGGATTGGTGCGTGTGGTGCATGAAGTTTGATAATGACGTTTTGTCCCAACCAGAATTTGCCAGCTACGCCAAAACCAATCTTGTGATGGTCATGCTGGATTTTCCAAACGCAATAAAACAAAGTGAAGCACTTAAGAAATCCAATCAAGAATTGCAGGCCAAATTCAAAGTGGACGGTTTCCCGACTTATGTTGCTCTGAATCCAGACGGAAAAGAAATTGGCCGTCAGGTCGGTTATTTATCCGGAGGGCCACAGGCTTTTATCGCCGAGTTTAAAAAATTTAGGAAGCAGTAAATTTTAGTCCACCGTCACGCTTCGTCGAATCACGTGCTTTGTTTACGTGTCGGGATTTAGCACGGACAGTCCCGCTTCGAGCGGCAGTCGTCTTCCAGACGAATTTGCATCAGCCGCAATTCCGTGCGCAGCTTCCAGCCGGTGTGCACCCAAAACTTCATGCCTGCCGCATTATTCGCGAAGATGAAGATGTTGCATTTGGAAATGCCGGCCTGGCGGAGTTTCGCCAGACAGGCATTTACCAATCGCCGGCCGATGCCTCGCTGACGATGCCGCTTGGCCACCGCGAGATGATGCAGGTAACCGCGCCGGCCGTCGTGGCCGCACAACACGGCGCCAACTATCCGGCCATCCTGCTCCGCAACGAAACTGAGGCGTGGATTGTGCCGCAGAAACGCGGCGATGGCCCGGCGCGTGTCGGATTCATTCAGTCCCACCCCTTCCGTGCGCCGCCACAAGGCGATGACCGCGTCGTAATCTTCAAACCGAAAAGCGCGGATGATGATCCCATCGTCGCCGGGGCAGCCGGAAAGTTTCTTTTTCAATCCGCCTTTACGTTTTGGACCAGCTTTCACGGCTTGGGCTAGGCAACGGCGGTTACGCGATATTGGTTTTGGGCGCCGGCGAGTTTCAATTTCAGGACCTCGCCCTGTTTCCGGCCCAGAAGCTGTTCGCCCAACGGGGATTGCGGTGTAATCACCAGCACTTCCCGTTTGTCATGCAGCACCTCCGTGCCGCCCGCCCGGGGGCCGATGAAGTAAGCCGTTTTTTCCGAGTTCAATTCCAGTTCCACGAAGGCCCCGACATCAATGGGTTCACCCGCCCCGAACCGGCGCGCGTCGAGCTTTTCGAATGCGGCGATGGACTCTTGTATTTCCACCGCCTGCCGGGATTGTCCCCGGGCCAGATAGGAGGCTTCGAGTCCGCGGGTGTCGTATTTGTTCTCGGCCTTGCTCTGTTCATGCGTGGCTTCCGCGCGCGAGGCCCGGGCCGCCCGGAAATAAACCTCCAGTTCGTCCGTCAGCCGGGCCACGATCTTTTTGATGAGCGCGCGTTTGTTCATGCCAAAGGAACGAGCTTATTCCACCATCACGCGCTTGGCCAGATTTCCCGGCCGGTTCACGGTGCGGTCACGCTCGCATTCCAGCTGCAGCGCCATTTTCTTTTTGCCATGGCGCGTTCCCGCGTTGATTTGAAAAATCCGTGTTCATCCATGTGCATCTGTGGTTAACATTTGGCAGATGCTGACGACGTTGCGCATTAAAAATCTCGCCCTCGTGACCGACCTCACGCTGGAACTCCAGCCCGGCTGCAACGTCATCACCGGTGAAACCGGCGCGGGCAAATCCATCATCATCGGTGCGCTCGATCTCGTCCTCGGCGAACGCGCCGACCGCACGCTCATCCGCTCCGGCGAGGAGAGCTGTTCCGTGGAGGCGGTGTTCGAGGTCGCCGGGCTCCGAACACCGCTAAAAAAATTCCTCGAAGCAAACGGGCTGGAACCGTGCGAGGAAAACCAATTGGTCCTCAAGCGGACCTTTTCCGCCAACGGAACCAACCGCCAGTTCGTCAACGGTTCGCCCACCACGTTGAACACGCTGGCGGCAATCGGCGAATCGCTCGTGGACCTCCACGGCCCGCACGATCATCAATCCCTGCTCCATCCCGCGAAGCAGCTCTTGATTCTGGACGCCTTTGGCCGTTTGGAAAAGGAACGCGAGGCGTTCGGCGAACTCGTCCGCCGCCGCGCCACGCTGGCCGCCGAAAAATCCGCGCTGATTGTGGATGAAAAAACCTACGCGCAGCAATTGGACCTGCTCCGCTTTCAGGTCCGCGAAATCGACGGCGCGGGCCTGCAGCCCGGCGAAGACGGGCAGGTGGAACAGGAATTCAACCGCGCCAGCAACGCGGCGAAACTGCTGCAATTGAGCCAGGCCGCCATCGACACCTTGAGTGAAAGCGAGGATTCATTGCTCACGCAGGCCGGCGCCGTGGGCCGCGCGTTGCAGGAATTGCAGCGGGTGGATCCCGGCGCGGCGACCCTGGCCGCACTGCACGCCCAGGCCATCGGCACGTTGCGTGAATTGCAGACCGGCCTTTCGCGTTATGCCGAAAAAGTGGACGTGGATCCTACGCGACTTGCCGAACTCGAAGCGCGCCTGGACCTGATTCATTCGCTCAAGCGCAAATACGGCGCGACGCCCGCCGAAATCATCGCCTTTGGCGGGGCGGCGAAACAGAAATTGCAGTCGCTGGAAAGTCGCGACGCGGAACTGGCGCGCCTCAATGCCGGATTGCAAAAGCTCGACGCGGACATTTTGCGCGCGGGCCAAAAGCTTTCCGATGCCCGGCGCAAGGTAATTCCGCCCCTGGCCAAAGCCGTGGGCCAACAGCTTGACGACCTGGGATTCCAGCAAAGCAAGTTTGACGTGGCAATTCAGCCGCTAGCAACCGAGGTAACGAGGCTCAAATCAACAGATAGTCAGAGCCTCCTCACGTCGGCGGCTACGATTAAACAGACTGGTTTTGACGAAATCGAATTTCAATTTGCACCCAATCCCGGCGAGCCGGCCAAATCGCTGCGGGCCATTGCGTCTTCAGGCGAAATGGCGCGCGTGATGCTGGCCCTCAAGACGGTCCTGGCCGCCGAAGACGAAATCCCCGTGCTGGTTTTCGATGAAGTGGATGCCAACGTCGGCGGTGAAACGGCCCATGCCGTCGGTGAAAAAATGAAACAGCTGGCGGCCAAGCGGCAGGTCTTGTGCATCACCCATCTGCCGCAAGTCGCTGCGCCCGCGGATGCGCATTACGTGGTAAACAAGGAGGTCAGGAACGGCCGGACGATTTCCGAGATTCACTTGCTGGGCAGGAAAGAGCGCATCACGGAACTGGCGCGGATGCTGGGCGGCCAGAATGACGCCGCCCGCAAACACGCGGAGGCGTTGTTGAACCCGAAAACCGAAGTTAAATTCCTGCGTTAGCGGAGTGCGGCCGTCCCGGCCGCAGCAACGTGGGATTGGTGAGCTGTTGTAAACGATTCGGTGGCTGAAAAGAAGCCGGTGGCTGCGCCCGAGGACGGGCGCACTCCGGGGCGGCCTCAGCCAACCCGCCACCACCGGCAACTTCGGAATTCGGGTTGAACTGAGTCACTCCACCGTCACGCTCTTGGCCAGGTTGCGCGGTTTGTCCACGTCGCAGCCGCGCGCAACGGCGATGTGATACGCGAACAGCTGTAGCGGCACGGAGGCCAGAATCGGATAAATGGGTTCCAGCGCCTTGGGCAGGTAAATCACGTCATCGGCCACCTTCCCGATTTGTTTGTCGCCTTCGGTGGCCAGCGCGATGATGGGGCCTTTGCGCGCGCGAATCATCGCCAGATTCGCCATCGTCTTGTCGTACATCGAATCCTGCGGCACCACAAACACCGTCGGGGTCTTCGGGTCAATCAGCGCAATCGGGCCGTGCTTCATTTCCGCCGCCGAATAGCCCTCGGCGTGGATGTAGGAAATCTCCTTAAGCTTGAGCGCGCCTTCCAGCGCAATCGGAAACGTGTAGCCGCGGCCCAGGAAAAAGAAATCCTCGGCCCTGGCATATTTCTTCGCGAGTTTCTTGAACACGTGGTTCTGCGCGAGGATGGCTTCGAGTTGCTTGGGCACGGCTTCGAGCGCGTGCAGAATCTCCCGCGCGCGATTCGCGGACAGCAGCCGCGTCCGACCCAGATGCACGGCGAGCAGGGACAAAACGGTCAGCGTGGAAACAAACGCCTTGGTCGAGGCGACGCCAATTTCCGGGCCGGCGTGCATGTAAATGCCGCCGTCGGATTCGCGCGCGATGGTGCTGCCGACGACATTGACGATGGCGAGCGCGCGGTGGCCGCGGCGCTTGGCCTCGCGCAACGCGGCGAGCGTGTCGGCGGTCTCGCCGGATTGCGAAATCACCAGCAACACGGTGTCGCGTTCGAGCGGCGCGTTGCGGTAACAAAATTCGTGCGCGAACTCGACCTCCACCGGGATTTGCGCGAGTTCTTCGATTAGATACTCGCCCACGAGCGCTGCGTGCCAGCTCGTGCCGCTGGCGGCAATGACAATGCGTTCGACGGAACGCAATTGTGCCGCCGTCAGGTTCAACCCGCCGAATTTCGCGGTGGCGCCTTCCTTGTCCACGCGGCCGCGCAGCGCGTTTTCCACGGTGCGCGGTTGCTCGAAAATTTCCTTGAGCATGAAGTGCTCGTATTTTCCGCGCACGGCGTCCTCCTGGCTGAATTCCAGGTTGCTGATCTGGACGTTGGCCGTGTCGGCGCCGAGATTAATCACGTCGAAACCTTCGGGCGTGATGGTGGCCACGTCGTAGTCGTTGAGGTAAACAACTTTTTTCGTGTGCGCGGCGCCGACAAAGGCGTTGGCGTCGCTGGCCAGAAAATTTTCACCATTGCCGATGCCGATGATGAGCGGCGAACCGCGCCGGGCGCCGATGATGGTGTTGGGCTGGTCGGCGCAAACCACGGCCAAGCCGTAGGTGCCGATGACTTCGCGGAGCGCGTCACAAACCGCCAGGGTGAGGGCTTGGGCCCCGGGAGCGCCGGCATCCTGCCGGCGGGTTGGATTATTCCCGCCCGATGAACCCGCCGGCGGGACGCCGGCGCTCCCGGATATCCGTTTCTCGTAATAATCGCCGATCAAATGCGCGAGCACCTCGGTGTCGGTGGCGGAGCGGAATTTGTGCCCGGCCTTGAGCAGCTTTTCCCGGAGCGCATCGTAATTTTCGATGACGCCGTTGTGAACGATGGCGATTTTGCCGGAGCGGTCGAGGTGGGGATGGGAATTGACATCGGACGGCGGCCCGTGCGTGGCCCAGCGCGTGTGGGCGATGCCAAGGCTTCCCGGCGCCGGTTCGGATTTCAGGAGGCGCGCGAGGCCCTCGTCAATCCGGCCTTTTTTCTTGCGCAAGAATAGATTGCCATCCTGCACCACAGCGACGCCCGCACTGTCGTAACCGCGATATTCCAGCCGCCGCAATCCTTCGAGCAGGATGGGTGAAACCTCTTTTTTACCGACGTATCCAATGATGCCACACATAGTTCACATTCTCTGGTAGGGCTGACCTGCTGGTCGGCTTGGACGCGCGGCAGCGCGTCCCTACCGTTTTTGTTTCAAAATCCAATCCGCCGCGCCTTGCAAATCGTCCACGACGACCGCCCGCGAAATTGTGTCCGGCGATTCGCGTTCGAGTTCCGCGCCATAACCGGTGCGTACCAGTATGCTCTTTTTCACGCCCGCGTTCCAGCCGCATTCCAGATCAATCAGCTTATCACCGATCAGATAGCTTTGCGCGAGGTCCAGGCCGAATTCGTCGCGCGCGTCGAACAGGAACTGCGGCGACGGTTTGCGGCCATGGCTGGGTTCGCTGGGTTTTTCCGGCGCGATATAAATTTTCTCGAAGCGCACGCCGCGGCGCGCCAGTTCACGGCCAAGATGCTGGTTGACGTTATCCACGTCGGCAAGCGTGAAGTAGCCGCGCCCCACGCCGGACTGGTTCGAGACGATGAACAGCCGGAAGCCCGCGTCGCCGAGCCGCTTCAGGCCGGCGGGCGTGGCGGGGAAAATGTTCACGTCCTCCGGCCGGGACAGATAGTTTTTTTCCGCGATGAGTGTGCCATCGCGGTCGAGAAAAATCGCCCGGTTCATTCCGGCAAATTGTGGTTGGAATATGGCAAGAATGGAATTGAATTTTTTGCCGGCCCCGAGCACCCTGTGCTGGTTTCCGTTTTTAAGTCAATTTAATCAACCATCACAACATTCACATGAGCAGAGGCAGATTGGGCATTTTGGTCGGTGGCGGACCGGCGCCGGGCATCAACGGCGTCATCGCGGCGGCCACCATTGAAGGCATCAACCAGGGCTATGAAGTCATCGGTTTTTATGACGGCTTCAAATGGCTCGCGGCGGGCGAGGCGCAGCATTGCCGGCCGCTGACGATCCGCGACGTGAGCGGGATCCATCTCCGCGGCGGCTCGATTCTCGGCACCTCGCGCACCAACCCGACCAAGTCCGAAACCAGCATGCAGAACGTGTTCAAGGTGTTTGAACAACTGGGCATCACCACCTTGGTGACGATTGGCGGCGACGACACGGCGTTTTCCGCCAGCCAGGTGGCCAAGCGCAGCAATGGCAAGATCCATGTCGCCCACGTGCCCAAGACGATTGACAACGACCTGCCGCTGCCCGGTTCGACGCCGACGTTCGGTTTTGAAACGGCGCGGCATTATGGCGTGCAACTCGTTCGCAATTTGATGGAAGACGCGCGCACCACCTCGCGCTGGTACATCATCATCAGCATGGGCCGGGCGGCGGGGCATCTGGCGCTCGGCATTGGCAAGGCATCAGCCGCGACGCTTTCCATTATTTCCGAAGAATTCCACGGCCGCCAGGTGACGGTGGACGAAGTGTGCGACATCATCATTGGTTCCATCATCAAGCGCCATGCCGAAGGTTCGGAAAATGGCATTGTCATCCTCGCCGAAGGCCTCATTGAGGCGATGGGCGAACAGGGGCTGGTCAAGGCGCTGCCCGAGGGGCAGCTGGAACGATTCGGCAAGGTCCTGCGCGATGACCACGGCCACCTGCGGCTCGGTGAAATTGAATTTGGCCGGCTGATGAAGGAACTGTTGAATCAGCGCCTGGAAAAGCTCGGTCTCAAAACCACCTTCATTGACAAGGACCTCGGCTACGAACTGCGCTGCGCCGACCCGATACCGTTCGATGCCGAATACACGCGTGACCTCGGTTACGCCGCGGTGAAATTCCTGCTGTCGCCCGAGGCGGAAAAATACGGCGCCATCATCAGCTTCGTCGACGGCAAGATGAATCCGCTGCCGTTTGAGAAAATGCTCGATCCCAAGACCGGCCGGATGCAAAACCGGAAGGTAAACGTGGATGGCGAGGCCTTTGAATGCGCCCGCGCCTACATGATCCGGCTCGAACGCGAGGATTTCGAGAACGCCAAGCAGCTCGCCAAGCTCGCCGCCGTGGTCAAGCAGACGCCGGAACAATTCAAGGCGCGCTTCGGTTATCTGGTCGGGTTGAAATAGACCTTTCCGGAATCATTTGCGGCGGCGGGAATTCTTCCGCCGCCGTTTTTGTTTTTGAGAACCCGTTCACGTTCCGCAGCGCCCATCATTAAAGTGGCGCGCGACTTGAATGCGCGCTAGTTTTCCGCATGTTTGTTATTGGACTCGGCACGGCCGCCCCGGCACAACGTTATGCGCAACGCGATTGTTGGGATGTCCTTCGGCAGGCCGAACCCTTCGCGCAACTGGCGCCGCGCTCGCGCGCCATTCTCAAGAAAGTGCTTTGCGGCGACAACGGCATCGCCGCGCGCCATCTCTCGCTCAATCCGCTGACGGAAGTTTTCAATCTCACCCCCGACGTGCTGCAGGCGCGTTTCACCCGACATGCGCCGGCCCTGGCCGCGGAGGCCGCCCAACGCGCGTTGCAGGACGCCGGCTGCGCGCCCGCCGACATTGATGCCGTGCTCATCAGCACCTGTACCGGTTATTTGTGTCCGGGACTGACGAGTTACGTGAGCGAACGGCTCGGGTTGCGTGCGGATGTCTTCGCCCTGGATCTGGTCGGGCAGGGC
>Ga0265313_10001386_pt1 | contig 22761 bp, 23 predicted proteins | sample 4123metaG_FD_203122 | JGI IMG/M metagenome (GOLD analysis project Ga0265313, IMG submission 203122) | Rhizosphere microbial communities from Carex aquatilis grown in University of Washington, Seatle, WA, United States - 4-1-23 metaG | ecosystem: Host-associated > Plants > Roots > Rhizosphere >...
CCTTAAGCAGTACGCAAACGACTCCAAGCCAGAACGCCATGCGCAGTAAAAAGAACATGAGCCACCCGTTGTCCCCGACGGATTTTCGCCGCCTTTAACGCAAATCTAGCAGACGGGTTTGAAACTGTCGTTGGCTGCGATGCGACGTTTCAAGACAAATTCGAAGAGAACTTTCTGACAGTTTGAAATATCTGCATTTAGCTAAATTTGTAACGATCCGATCCGAATTCGAGTTGCATTGAGCCCTTTCGTCAAGGCGCAGTTTGGTCAACATTTTCTAAATCTTGGCTGAAAGCTCGACCGGCGGCAAACGACAGCAACTGAAATTTCACCATGCCAGGCGATTGGGAGGGCTCGAATTGCAAAATGTCCATCAAAAACGACTTTCGCCGCCGGCCGTCGGGCCGCTTTAGCGTTCATTTAAGCGCCGATCCCATAAAATTTGCAGACAAATAAAAGGGGCGCGTCTGTTACTTGGGCGTGAGCAGGGATTGTGAGGGTCCTCACGTCGGTTCGGAACTATCTCGACTCGTTGGTGCATCCAAGCGCAAGGCTTGATCCATTGACCTGCGCGCGTCATCGCGCCTTCATTGCGCCACGGCTCATCGGCTGTTGCGCCGCCTTCGCCACCATTCCGATCTATCTCGCCTTGCGCGGTACGCCGAGCGAGCTCGAATTTGGCGTGTTCGCTTGGCTGGTAACGCCAATCCTGGTGGCATTTTTTCTCTCGCGCACGGGCCGCTATGACATCGCACATATGCTGTCTGCACTCGCTCTCAGCGCCTTCGTCACGTTTCTTGCCTGGGGCACGGGCGGAATCGGCTCGTTCGCAGCGATCTGGCTGGTGCTGATCCCGCTTGAGGCCGCGCTTTCGGCTTCGCGCCGCATCGTGGTGCTGGCGTCGATCTTTGCGTCGGCGGCGGCTGGGCTATTGGTTCTGGCCGCGCCCCTTCAGTCTCCCCTGATCGGGGAGATAACCGGCATACTCGTAGCTCTTGGTCTTATTTCCGCTTCGCTGTATGGCGCCAGTCTTTCGCTTGGTGCGGGGTCGCTCGCGCGTCAAGGACTCTCGCTACTTCACGCGGAAGAGGATCGGTACCGTCTGCTCGCCAGTCACATGACCGACGTGATTACGCGTCATGACCGCAATGGGTCAGTTCTGTTCATTTCGCCGGCAGCCGAATCTTTGCTCGGAGGGTCGCCCGACAGTCTCATGGGCCACGGACTTTTTGACCGTGTTCACGTCGGCGACCGGCCCGCATACCTTCTTGCGCTTAATGATGCTGCGGCCGGCGAAACACGCTCGGTTGAATTCCGTGTTCGCAGCAACATTGCGGACGCTTCGAGCTTTACATGGGTTGAAATGCGCTGCCGTCCACTCGAACGCTTGTTTCTGGACTCGAACGGAGGTGAGGTCGTTGTGGTGATACGCGACATCAGCGAGCGCAAGCAGCAGGAACGGGCACTCGAGGATACACGCACCGAATTGGAACGGGCGAATGCCGGAAAAAGCCGGTTTCTCGCGACGATGAGCCATGAATTGCGTACGCCCCTCAACGCCATTATCGGCTTTTCCGAGATGATGGCCAATGACACGCTCACGCTGACGGAGGAACGGCGCTTCGAATATGCGCGGCTTATAAACGAATCCGGTCGCCATCTTCTGTCGGTAGTCAACGGGATTCTCGATATGTCGAAAGTGGAAAGCGGCAATTTGGAAATCACGCCGGAACTCCTGGCCCCGGCTCAAATGGTCGAAAATTGCTGCGATCTTTTGGCGCTCAAGGCGCGTGACGCCGGGGTTGAGTTAAAGATAAGGATATTGAAGAAATTGCCCGATATCGTGGCCGATCGCCGTGCACTCAACCAAATCCTGATCAATCTTGTCGCCAACGCAATCAAGTTCACCGATCGTGGCGGCCGCGTCGTGGTGAGCGCGGAGGGCGAAACCGCACATATTGTCTTCGCTGTCGAAGACACTGGGGTCGGGATTGGCGAGGACGACTTGCCGCGGATTGGTGAAGCTTTTTTCCAGACGCGAGCGTCCTATGATCGGCGCCACGACGGCACCGGGTTGGGTCTCTCGATCGTGAAGGGGCTGGTGCGGCTGCATAGCGGAAGCACCGAAATTCGTAGTCGGTTGGGTGAGGGCACTCGCGTGACGGTGCGCTTGCCGCTTGATTGCGAAGGCAAGGGGCCGTCGACACAGCCGATCGCCCTGGAGTCAAAAACCATACAGAGGCTGCAACGTATGGCCGGCAAACAGGTGAGAAAACGTGCTTAGGCGTCGCAATAATAGCCTCGACCATACCGGCGGCGTTGCCGGGATCATTGGCCGCAACCCCCGCGAGACGGTTGGACTCTTTGCAGCGTTGGCCGCAATTCTGTTCATCTTTGCCAATGCACTGTTCTTGCAATCCGGACCGCATCCCGCGCCATTCTTCACGGCTCGGCCGCTGGTCACCAGCGGTGCCACCGCGCCTGTCCCGCTTCCGTTGCCGGCACCTGTCCTAGACGCGATGACGATGTCGCACATGCCCGCCATTAATGATGTCCAACGTTCCAAGGCGCCGGTCAGAACAGTGGCGGTTGAATCACGACATTCCGATCCGATCGCGCAGTTGCTTGGAGCCAGCAAGCAGGTCCTTGCCGTGCAACGCGTGCTTACGGCGTATGGCTATGGTCAAATTCGCCCGACCGGAACGCTCGGACCGGAAACTCAAGATGCCATCAAGAAATTTGAGCGCAGCCGCAAAATGCCGGTCACCGGCACGATTTCCGATCAACTCGTGCGCGCATTGGCTGAGATGAGCGGACAGTCGCTCGACTGAGGCTGCCCAACACAATTATGCTAAGGCCTACGACGGTTATAAGACCGGCGCGGGACTGGCCATGCGGTTGAAATCGGCGATTTGGGTTGCCGCCTATCTGCGCCGCTGCAACGTCGAAGGCATTTTTGCCGCAGTCCGCCGACGCGGCGCCGAGGAGGCTGGCGCCGTCTTCGTCAAAATTAACCGGCTTGATGGCACCGCGACACTTTATGGACCAGCGCCGCAGTCAATGTTCGACGAGGAGCGTCCGTCCGATCGAGCGTTTGTCGCTGTTGCCGGCGCGCCGGAACCCGTGCCGGATGCAAACGTGGAAGCGTTCTTGACGCGGGAAATCCGGTTCGACCCGGATGTCTGGATTGTCGAGGTCGAGGATCGCGCCGGGCGACACTTTCTTGACAATGCTCTTGCCGGCTAGCGGCCGGAATTCCGAAAACGCGTTGCGAGCGGCTCGTTGCGGCGCGTACCTCGATGATGCGCCGGCGTCGTTACGGCGCGCGCTGAACGCTGTTCGTCGTCATACAGAACCGGTTGATGTGCGACGGGACGCCTGGCTATTGACCCGCGCCATATGTGGACCATCGCCTCGGCAGCGTGGCGGCTGATCTCATTATAGAGCGCCGCCAGTTCATAGACGCGTTCGACCGAATGGCCGATGGCCGGGTTGATCAGCAGCAGGATTCGCTGAAGGTTGCTTTCCGGCATACCAAGCGCCTTGGCCGCGACGACGATGGGCTCACCGGACACATCATTGGCAACTCGCTCGGCCGTCCCACGCGGCAAGATCAGAGAGCTTTCCAACAGCCGGACGAACTCTGTCATGTTGCGTTCGAGTACAGCCGCCTCGAGGCGATGGCAGGTCTCGACGGCTGCGGTGGCATGGCCGGCGGATGCTGGCGGCGTGACCGCTTCCAGATTGGCCAGGATCAGTTGCCGCTCATAACTGTCGGCCGCGAAGAAGGCGTCGCTGAGATTGGGTTCGATTGGCAGCGGAAGCGCCGGATTTGCCCGCGCGGATAGGGTGCCGCCACGCTCGCGCAATCGCGCGACAACGGCGGACGGGGCGCGCGGATAAGCGGCGAGACCCGTTGCGACTGCGTTCAGGGTCGGCGCATCGACGCTGTCAATGAGCCGAAGGGCCAACTCGACATATTGCGCTTCATCGTCAGAACTGTGCGAGCGCGCCTGGACGTAAAGGTCGGTCAGAACGCGCAGAAGAGTCGACCGAATATCGACGCCGTTGCGGCAGGCTAAATTAAGCAGGCCCTCAATGGGCGGAACTACGGGATGATCGGTCATTGTACGCAACGCCACTCTCAACTTCGAAAGTCGCACGATAATCAGCGCTCGTTAGCGGACCGTTAACCTTGCCGCCCGTTAAATGACGCGAGGAACGCCGATCGGATCCGCCGTCGCGGGGCGGAGTCTGAGCGGATAGGGGACTACCATGGGCGAAGTGATCCGCTTTCCTGATGAAGCCGGACTTGGTCGAGGCGGCAGATATATCGATGCCAACGCAGAACCAGCTACGGTGATTATACTTCCGGTTGTTCGCATCGAGCGCGGGCCGGATGGTTCCGGTGACTTGGAACCGCAGAGCGGGAGTGGCCGCCGTCGCCGTCGCCGCGCCGCGCGATAAGGCCGGCGCTTGCTCTGCCACGGTGCACTGAAACGTGCCATCCCCCGCCTGCGCCGCTACGCATCTTGCTCTGCGGTGCTGACGGGGCTCACGCTGTTAGCAGGATGTGCCAACGGCGATTTCGGTGAGATCAAGCCGTGGCTGGTGCGTGACGACATCCACGACTGGGTTGCCGCCGATGCGACCGGCGCCATTCCATCGTCACGGTTCGAACTCACGGACGACGAGCGGCAACTGCGCGATCTGGCCTATCCGCTGGTCGAGCCGCCCTGGCTGCGACACACGGCCACGAGCATCGCACGGGAATATGGCGCGTTTCCTGGTCAATATCATTCCGGAATCGACACGACCGCGTATGCCGCGAACCTCATAGCGCCGCCGCGCGTATCGGCGTCTTCGCGCTATGCACGTCTGACGGACGATATTCGCAACGATTCGACGCGCCTGCCACAGTTTTTTGAAACCGCCGCGCGTGTCGTCGATATGGATAGCAAGCGAAGAAAGTCGTTCGTCTATATCTCGGTCAGCAGTGAGCCGGAGCGGACGAATGCCGCGCGCCGTATGAACGAGAATGCCGCTATCATCGCGCAAGTTCGTCGCTCGCTGGTCCAACGCATCGTATCCTATAAATTTGCACTCGAACGACTGGTCATCACGACTCCATCGTCCCAAGCCATCGAGAGTGAGCAAATGCTCAATCAGCTCAGCGCTGTGACCGCGAGATATCGCAATGGCGCGCCGCTCGGCCGCGCCATTGAAAGTTCGCTGGGCCGGATCAGCTATTAGCGCGCTGCGCTGGGCTCACTTTTCAAACGGCATTGTGCTGCCGCAATCGTGGAGCGCGCCACTGGCATCAATCCGGGTTCCGGCGCCAGCGCGCGTATGACGATTAGTCCGGTTGTCGTTGGCGATTCTACGATAAGCTGGTCGGCTGCCGTAACGTCCTCCTCTTCCGGCAGATCCGCCCGTTGCGTCGTTGTCATCAGGTCAAGCTCGATATTGCGCCGCCCAGCGGCTCGGTCGTTGATTGCATAAAACGCAATGTCGTTGCGCGTATAGAACGAGACCGACGTGTAGGCCTGGCTGACGGGCACGCTGAATTTGACGGGACCGCGCGAGAGGTCGTAACGGCAAACAGCGCCGGCGAAGGCTGGGTCCATGAACGGCATCAGCGCGCCGTCCGGCGTTGGCGCCGGCATCGGCACCACTGTATTGAAAGGCGCGATGGGGGATAGCCGCAAATAGGCATCCTGCGTCGCGGTCCATGGCAAAATCATAATCGTGATCAGGTGGACGATCGCGCCAACCAGTACCCCGAGAAACAGCAATAAGAGCCAGCGGGTCATCGGCAATCCAGCGTCTTGACCAGCGGCATCGGGACTTCCTTACCGGCCCGGGTCGAAACACCCACAGCGGTGTCATAAAGCCGAAGTATGAGTAGATAGCGCTCGACGCCGCCCGTCGGGAGCCAGTTGCCTGAACTGGCGCGCGGCGCCACAACAATTTCGAAGCTGCCGTCGGCACGGCGCAGGATTTCCTGGCTGGTAAAGCCATAGCGATTGACGGAGTTCGCAACCAGATTGCCGGCTGCGTCATAGAGCGTAAGCGTCCAAAAACGCGCGGTCGGAGTGTTTCCGGTCAACATCACATCGCAGCGCCCGTCGAAAAATTTGCCGTTGTCGTCGGTCTGTGCCGAGAACGATACGCCGTCGCCGAGTCCGACGGGCAATTGGCCGCTCCGCGCGATATTGGCGCGCGCATAAGGATCTGCTTCCGATGTTCCAGTCTTCGGCCACGCTGTCCATGCCCCGATACGGAGCGCTCCGAAGGCCGCACCACGCGTTAAGGCAATATAGGTCGCGCCCAGCCCAACGACTGTGGCGATCACAAAGGCAAACAGTGAACCGAGAAGCAGTCGCAAAGTCGATCCGAGGTGGTGCGAGGCGACGAGACGAGTCGGAAGATACGCCAGTAGCGGGGAATTGCAGAATCAGTTTCTTCCGGGGCGGTTGCTCGCGCTTTCGAGCTCGGTCGCGAGCTTGTCGGGACGATCGAGCCCCACACCTCGCCTTTTCTCATCCGGTATTGCACGAGGATTGCTTGCCAAGTCGCGGTTGGCGTCATCCATCATATGCTCAACCCGAACCAGAATATCGGCGCCCCTCTTTGTGAGTAATGCGGGCCGCGGCGGCGCAACGTCGGCGGGCTTTTGCTTCAACTCGGCAGAGACCGCTTCCTGACGCGCCGGCGGGGCAGCGATCCCGGGCAGCGGCCGTAGCTCGATACCCTGGTGAGCATAAGCCATGATGTTGTGCCAAGTCATCGCGGGGAGGGCGCCGCCAGTCATGCGGTTGGTCGACGTATAGTCGTCATTGCCGAACCAGATTCCACATACGAAGTTGCCGGTGTAGCCCATAAACCAGGCGTCTCGGAACGCGTTGGTGGTGCCGGTCTTACCGGCGGCAGCGATGCCGTCGAGTCGCGCGCGACGGGCGGTGCCGTTCTCAACCACACTGTTCATCATCTTGATCATGTCGCTGGCCACATTGACCGGGAGTACTTGCCGCGGCTTCGGACCATCACGATCGTAACGCCAAACCAGTTCGCCGGCGCCAGTACGGACTTCAAGGATAGCGTGCGGCGTGACGGCCTTGCCGAGGTTCGGGAAAGTGGCATAGGCGCCGGTGTGGTCAAGCAGCGTCACCGCATCAGCACCGATCGGGAGCGAAGGAGTGTCAGGCAGCGGCGTGCGAATGCCCATATCATGCGCGGTCTTGATGATGCGGGATCGACCGAGCTTGGCATTGCCGTCGCCGATCGAGATCGAGAGCCGAACCGCGACGGTGTTGACCGAATGGGTCAGGGCGGTGATGAGCGTCATCGAACCGCCATAGCCACTGCCGTAATTGTGCGGACACCAATTGCCGAGGCAGATTGGAGCGTCCACCACGATGGAGTTCGGCGTCATGCCGCGCTCGAGCGCGGTCGCGTAGACATATGGTTTGAACGAGGATCCGGGCTGGCGCATCGAATCGGTCGCGCGATTGAACTGACTCGCGCCGTAGTCGCGTCCACCGACCATCGCGCGGACCGCGCCGTCATTCTCCATCAGGACCACCGAAGCTTGGCTGGCATGGTAGGACTGCCCAAATTGGCGAAGCGAATTCTCGACTTCGAGTTCAGACTGGCGCTGAAGATTGGTATCAAGCGCCGTGCGCACGACAAAGACGCGCTCACTGACTGATTTCGGAAAGGTATTGACAAGCTTCTTAATTTCGTCGAACGCCCAGTCGAGATAATAATTCGGCGCGCGTTCGTCGCGGCGGTCGACCGGGGTGGCGGGATTGCGCCGCGCGCCGAACACCTGACCCTCGGTCATGAAGCCGGCGTCGATCAGATTGTCGAGCACGACATTGGCGCGGGCGCGCGCCGCCGGCAGATTGACGTGCGGCGCGAACTTGGTCGGCGCCTTGAACAGGCCGGCCAGCATCGCGCCCTCGGCGAGGTTGACGTCGCGCGCCGACTTGTTGAAGTAATACTGCGCCGCCGCGTCGACGCCGAAGGCGCCGCCGCCCATATAGGCGCGGTCGAGGTACAGCTTGAGGATCTCGTTCTTGGTCAGCCGCGCCTCGAGCCACAGCGCCAGGAACGCCTCGTTGATCTTGCGCTCGAGCGTGCGCTCGTTGCTGAGAAACAGGTTCTTGGCGAGCTGCTGGGTGATGGTGGAGCCGCCCTGCACCACGCCGCCGGCGCGGGCATTGGTGACCAAAGCGCGCGCGGTGCCGGCGATATCGACGCCGAAATGATCGTAGAACCGCCGATCCTCGGTCGCCAAGACCGCCTTGATCAGATGGTCGGGGAATTCGTCGAGCGGGATCGAATCGTTGTGGCGGATGCCGCGCGAGCCGACCTCGTTGCCGTAGCGGTCGAGGAAGGTGACGGCGAGGTCGGACTTCTTTAGCCAGTCGTCGTCCGAGGTCTCGCGGAACGCCGGGATCGCCAGCGCCAGCATCAGGATCAGCCCGACGGTGCCGAGCGTCGCCGCTTCCGACAGCACCTCGGTCAAGAGCCGCCGCCAGCCGGCGGCGTGGAAGCGGTCCATGAAGGTCGAGAACCGCTCATAGCTCTCGCGCAGCCCGGAGCCGGAGCGGAACAGGCTGGAATCGACCCAAGCGTCGAGCCCGAGGAACAGGTGGCGCAGGGCGCCTCGCCAGTTGTGGGGGATCAGGTCGCGCACGGGGCTCTCAAGGCGGCTCTCAAGTGGCTCTCATTGTGGCGGCGACGCAAAGGCGCGCCGGGCGCGGCATTTTTACCCGATCCGGCCGGACGCGGCCATGCGGGAACAGGGTGAATACACGGCAAGGTGAATGGGAAATAAGGGGAAATTGGGCCGGACCCACCAGCTTTCCTGTCATGGCCGGGCTTGTCCCGGCCATCCCGTTTAGGAAGCCCGTGCGACACTTATCGGGATGGCCGGCATAAAGCCGGCCATGACAGCGCGCTCTAGTCATTCCCCCTTCCTCCCGCCGCCAAAAGTCGTTAACTGCCGGCCACATGCCGATCGACCCCCGCAACGACCAACAGCCCGACCCGGACGCCCCGTTCTGGCGCCGCAAGACGCTGTCGCAGATGAGCCAGCGCGAATGGGAGAGCCTGTGCGACGGCTGCGGCCGCTGCTGCCTCAACAAGCTCGAGGACATCGACACCGGGCAGACCGTGTTCACCGACGTCGCCTGCAAGCTGCTCGACAGCGAGGCCTGCCGCTGCCGCGACTACGCCAACCGCCGCGCCAAGGTGCCCGATTGCGTCAAGCTGACGCCGCGCAACGTCAGGCAGATCCCGTGGCTGCCGCCGACCTGCGCCTATCGGCTGCTGGCGGAGGGCCGCGACCTGTACTGGTGGCATCCGCTGGTGTCGGGCGAGGCCGACACTGTGCACGCAGCCGGCGTCTCGGTGCGCGGGCGGATCAAGTTTTCCGAGGCCGAGGTGCCCGACGAACAGCTCGAGGATCATATTGTGAGCTGGCCGGGGAAGGTGCCGAGGGGGGCGCGCGTGCGGACGGCGGCGAAGGGCAAGTGAGGGCAAGCCTTGCTCGCCATTTCACGCCCCGGTAGCGTCCGGCTGAGGGGACACGCCGCATGGCCGACAAAAACCTTTTCGACCATTATCTGTTGGCACTGCGCAAGACGCCGATCGACGAAAATACAGAGCATACCGGCCGCACCGCGCTAGAGACTCTTTTGCAGGCGGTCGCGGACGAAGGCGCGGGCGGCGTCACCGTTCAGCACGAACCCAAGCGCGTTGCCGGCAAGGGCGCGCCTGATTTCAAGGTTACGAAGGGCGGCCTCATTCTCGGCTACGTCGAGAACAAGGCGATTGGCGAAAATCTTACCAAGATTCTGAAGTCCGATCAGATTTCAAAATACAAGAGCTTGTCGGACAACATTATTCTCACCGACTATCTGCAATTCATCTGGATCAACAAATACGGAGCGCCGCAGAGCGAAAGGCTTTGCGATGCGACCGATCTCGAAAATTCGAAATTCAAGCTGAAGGCTGATCGCGCCGAAGCCGTCGGCAAGTTGCTCGAAGGGTTCTTTTCGACGGCGCCGGAGGGTATCGGGCGCGCGCAGCAGCTTGCATTGGCGCTCGCCACCCGCAGCAAACTACTGCACGACTATCTCGGTGAAGAGCTTGTGCGGCAGGAGCGGGATCACAAGGAGGGCAAGCTTTACGGGCTTTTCCAAATCTTCCGTGATCAAATTTTTCATGATCTGACGCTCAACGAGTTTGCCGACGCCTTTGCGCAGATGCTCGCTTACGGCCTGTTTCTCGCGCGGCTCTCCTGTCCGACCTCGCGGTCGCCGACGCCGTGGCGGAGGCCGCGTTGCGCGCGGCGCAGCAACGTGCGGCGCGCGACAGTGCGCGCAACGTGCGCACGCTCGGCCATCTGACGCGCGCGGTGCGCGATCTGACGGCGGTGGCCGAGGCCGAGGAGGCGCGGGAGTTCAAGGGGCGCGAGGCGGAGCGGCAACGCCGTGACGCCGCGGCGGCGCAGGAGCGGCGCACCGAGGAGTTGCGGCGCGACCTGGCGCGGAAGCTCGATGCCATGATTGCAAGCGAACGTGAACGCGAACGTGACGAGCGTGAGGCCGCCGAGCAGGCGGCGGCGAGGGCCGTTGTCGAGCCGATGCCACCGGGCGAGCCGCCCGTGCGGATCTCAAGGCGCGCGCCGCGACTCCGCGGGCCGCGGGTGCGCGGGTTTGATTAGTCCTGGCCGCGGCTGATTTCGGCGTCATGCCCGGCCTTGTGCCGGGCATCCACGCCTTTATCGGCACGCCGCCAGCAAGGTGTGGATGGTCGGGACAGGCCCGGCCATGACGAACGATAAGCCACCGTCATTCCGGCACGCGCCGCCATCAGCGCGTTTACGCGCGTCTTCGACGTGCTTTGGCGCGGACCCGGAATCCATAACCCCGGTCTGTGTTTATGGATTTCGGGTTCGCCGCTTCGCGGCGCCCCGGAATGACAGGCGGGCGTGCAGCCGTCCTGCACTTGACTAACGCCGCTCCCGGCCCTAAAGAGCGAACGTTCATTCTCTTATAGTGCGGCGCAGCAAGGGTCCCCACGCCCCCTGCGGGCGCCGAGCCGGGGCGAAGACCATGCGCATTGCCAATCCCAAGCAGCACTCCGACCGCCGCGACCAGATCCTCGACGCGGCGCGGCGCTGCTTCGTGCGCGAGGGCTTCCACGCCGCCTCGATGCAGGCGATCTGCGCCGAGGCCGGGATGAGCCCGGGCAATCTCTACCGCTACTTCGCCTCCAAGGAGGAGTTGATCGCCGGCATCGCCGAGCGCGACCGCGCCGAGGTTGCCGCCGAGTTCGCCTCGGTCGATCTGTCGCAGGGCCTGTTCACGGTGCTCGAGGGCCTCGCCCATCATCATTTCTCGGAACGGCCGGAGGAGCAGGTACTGCTCTGCACCGAGGTGATGGCGCAGGCCCGCCGCCACGCCGAGATCGGCGCCATCTCGCAGAATTTCGATCGCGACGTGCGGCGCTGGCTGCGCGAATTGTTCGAGGCCGGCGCCCGGCGCGGTGACATTCCCGCCGACGTCGATTTCGACGGCGTCATCACCATGCTGATGATCATCGCCGACGGCGTGTGGTGGCGCCGCGCGCTGCAGAAGGATTTCGATCCGCAGCAGGTGCTGCCGATCTTCATGGACGTGACGCGGCACATGCTGCGCGGCAAATCGCAAACGCCGAAAATTGTCGTGACCGAGGAGCGCGCGCGATGAGTGTCGTCAGCAGAATCGCCAGCCGCATGAAGGCGAGCCGCCTGGTCGCGATCGGCCTGGTCGCCGTCGCGGCGCTGTGGATCGGCTCCGGTTATCTGATGACCGACGATCATCCGGAATCGCAGGCCGCGATCCGTCCGAGCGCGGCCGCCGTCGCGCCGGCGTTCCGCGTCGCGGTCATGGCCACGCAACTGGTCGATCACAGCCGCAAGCTGGTGCTGTCCGGCCGCACCGAGGCCGACCACAAGATGATGGCGGTGGCGCGCACCAATGGTCTGGTCGTCAAGCTCAATGTGCGGCGCGGCGACCATGTAAAAAAAGACGATGTCATTGCCGTGCTGTCCGACGAGGCGCGCGAGGCGCAGGTCGCACAGGCGCGCGCGCTGGTCGCGCAACGCAAGGCCGAGCTTGCGGCCAAGCAGCGGCTGGCCGAGACCGGCGCGGTAGCGAAGCTCGACCTGGTCAATATCGAGGCCCAGGCCAAGGCCGCCGACGCTCTGCTCGCCGCGGCGGACGCCGAGGCCGAGCGTGGCCTGGTGGTCGCGCCGTGGTCGGGCGTCATCACCGACGTGCCGGTGCAGCTCGGCCAGTCGATGTCGATCGGCAAGGAGGTCGCGCAGATCGTCGGGCTGGATCCGATGCTGGCGGTGGTCGAGGTCGCCGAACGCAAGCTCGCCGGCGTCAAGGTCGGCGAGGCGGCGAAGATCCGCCTGGTCACCGGCGACACCGCGGCCGGCCGCATCCGCTTCGTCTCGAAATCGGCGACCAATACCACCCGCACCTATCGCGTCGAGGTCGAGGTGCCGAATGCCGACGGCGCCATTCCCGATGGCATCACCTGCGAAGTCGCGCTCAAGCTCAAGCCCGAGCCGGCGACCCGCATCCCGCGCTCGGCGCTGACCTTCTCCTCGGGCGGCGATCTCGGCGTCCGCGCGGTCGACGACGCCAGCAAGGTGATGTTCGTTCCGGTCGCGGTGGCCGAGGACGACCAGAATTCGATGTGGGTCACCGGCGTCGCCGATGGCACCCGCGTCATCGTGCAGGGCCAGGATTTCGTGCGCGAAGGCGAAACCGTCATGCCGGTGCCGGCCACCTCCGCCGGCGCCGCGCCGAAGACCGCCGAAAACTGAGCCTCGCGCCGGAACGCCGCCATGTCCCGCATCATCGATTACGCCATCGGCCATGCCCGCCTGACGCTGGCCTTGCTCGGCTTCCTGCTGATCGCCGGCTTCGTCGCCTATGTGACGATCCCGAAGGAGGCTGAGCCCGATGTCCGCATTCCGATCATCTACGTCCAGCTGTCGCAGCGCGGCATCAGCCCGGAGGACAGCGAGCGCCTGCTGCTGCGCCCGGTCGAGACCCAGCTGAAGGCGGTCGCCAACGTCAAGGAAATGCGCTCGACCGCGTTCGAGGGCGGCGGCTTCGTGCTGCTTGAGTTCGAGGCCGGCTTTAATTCGTCGGCCGCGCTGGCCGACGTGCGCGCCAAGGTCGATCAGGCCAAGCACGACATGCCGCGCGACATGGACGAGCCGCAGGTGCTCGAGGTCAATCTGTCGCTCTATCCGGTGCTGGTGGTGGCGCTGTCCGGCAATCTGCCGGAGCGCTCGCTGCTGCACATTGCCCGCGAAGCCAAGAACCAGATCGAGCAGGTGCCGGGCGTGCTGTCGGCGAACTTGCAGGGCGCGCGCGACGAGGCGGTGGAAATCGTCGCCGAGCCGATGCTGATGAAAAGCTACGGCGTCTCGCTCGAGCAGATGACCGCGATCACCCAGGCCTCGAACAGCCTGGTCGCCGCCGGCGCGCTCGAAGGCTCGACCGGCCGCTTCGCCGTCAAGGTGCCGGCGCTGATCGAGCATCCGCAGGACGTGCTCGGCATTCCGGTCATCGCGTCGTCCGGTGCCGCCGTCACGCTCGGTGACGTCGCCACGGTGAAGCCGACCTTCAAGGACGCCACCACGGTGACGCGGGTCAATGGCCGTCCCGCCATGACCATCGAAGTGTCGAAACGCACCGGCGCCAATCTCATCCAGACGGTCGATGGCGTCAAAGCCGTCGTCAATCAGATGAAGAGGACCTGGCCGGCCGGCGTCGAGGTCGCCTTCACCCAGGACAAGTCCAAGGTGATCCGCACCATGCTGGCCGATTTGCAAAATTCGGTCGCGATGGGCGTGCTGCTGGTCGTCGTCATTATCCTGTTTGCGCTCGGCTTCCGCGCCTCGCTGTTCATCGGCATTGCCATTCCAGTGTCGTTCCTGACCGGCGTGCTCGGACTTCAACTCGCCGGACTGACCGTCAATATCGTGGTGCTGTTCTCGCTGATCCTCGCGGTCGGCATGCTGGTCGACGATGCCATCATCGTCTCCGAATTCGCCGAACGCCGCATGTCGGAAGGCATGGCGCCGCGCGAGGCCTATGCGACCGCGGCCAAGCGCATGTCCGGCCCGGTGATCGCGGCCACCGCGACGCGGGTCGCGGCGTTCTCGCCGCTGCTGTTCTGGCCGGGCGTGGTGGGCGAGTTCATGAAATATTTGCCGATCACGTTGATCGCGACCCTGTCGGCCTCGCTGGTGGTGGCGCTGATCTTCACGCCGACGCTCGGCGCGTTGCTCGGCAAGGCATCGGTGATCCCGCACGACGAGCGCATGTCGTCGAACGGCCCCTATATGCGGCTGGTCCGCGCGGCGTTGCGCCGTCCCGGCGCGACGCTGGCGATCGCCGCGGCGCTGCTGGTCGGCGTGCAGATCGGCTACGCGAAGCTCGGCCACGGCGTCGAGTTTTTCCCGGACGTCGAACCCGATTATGGCCAGGTCATCATCCACGGCCGCGGCAACCTGTCGATCGACGAGAAGGACCGTCTGGTCGCAGAGGTCGAGCAGCGCGTGCTGCAATTCAAGTCCTTGACGACGGTCTATTCGCGCGCCGGCGAGCAGCCGCAGGGCAATAACGAACTGAGCGAAGACACAATCGGCGTCATCCAGTTCGAATTCGCGGACTGGAAGACCCGGCCGAAGGCGCACGTCATCATGGACGAGATCCGCGCCAAGACCGTCGACATTCCCGGCATTCAGGTCGAGGTGACGGCGCCGCGCGCCGGCCCGCCGACCGGCAAGCCGATTCAGGTGCAACTTGCGTCGCTCGATCCGGACAGACTGCCGGCGGTCGCCAAGAGGGTCGCGGCGATGCTCGGCAAGCGTCCGGAGCTGCGCGACCTCGACGACGGCCTGCCGCTGCCGGGCATCGACTGGCGCATCACCGTCGACAAGAGCGAGGCCGCAAAGTACGGCGCCAGCGTCAGCACCGTCGGCACCGCGCTGCAGCTCGTCACCAACGGCGCCAAGATCAGCGAATACCGCCCGGCCGACAGCGACAAGCCGGTCGACATCATCGTGCGGTTCCCCACCAACATGCGCAGCCTCGATCAGATCGACGACCTGCGCGTGCAGCTGAATGGCGGCAGCGTGCCGATCGGCAATTTCGTCGAGCGCAAGCCGGCGCCGCGCGTCGGCTACATCAACCGCGTCGCCGGCAACCGCATCATGACGGTGTCCGCCAACATCGCCGACAACGTGCCGAGCGCCAAGGTGCAGCAGGACATTGCCGCCGAACTGGCCAAGACGGATCTCGGGCCGGGCGTCTCGTTCAAGCTCAAGGGCGAGGATGAGGAACGCGCCAAGGCGTCGGCATTTTTGCTCAAGGCGTTCGGCACCGCGATGTTCCTGATCTTTGCGATCCTGCTGGCGCAGTTCAACCGGCTGACCTCGGTCGGGCTGGTGCTCAGCGCGGTGGTGCTGTCCACCATCGGCGTCATGCTCGGGCTGTTGGTAATGGGGCAGCCGTTCGGCGTGGTGATGACCGGCATCGGCGTCATCGCCAATGCCGGCGTGATCGTGAACAACAACATCGTGCTGATCGACACCTATGATCGATTGCGGCGCGAAGGCATGGCGGCCTACGACGCCGTCATCGAAACCTGCCGCGAGCGGGCGCGGCCGGTCGCGCTGACCGCGGTCACCGCGATCCTCGGCGTGTTGCCGATCGCATTCGGCGTCAACCTCGATTTCGTCTCGCGCGAGATCGTGGTCGGCGCGCCCTCGACGCAGTGGTGGATCAGCCTGTCGACCGCGATCGTGTTCGGGCTCGGTTTTGCGACGATCCTGACCCTGATCGTGACGCCGGCGGCGCTGCTGCTGATCGAGCAGATGAGCGATTGGCGCAAGCGGTCATTGGCATCGGCCCGGCAAAGGCTGGCTGCGCTGTGGCCGCGGCTTCGGCTGCGCCGGTCATAGCTCGGTTGCGTTGCGGGCTCTTGCATTGACGGAACCGGCACGGCATCAAGCCAATTGAATTGAGCGGCTGGTTTCGGCCGCGGGCGACAACCCGGAAATGACCCCGAGCGTGAAAGAATTAGCCAAAACGAAAGCGCGCGACTCAAAGCCCGCTGCGGTCGATAAGGCTGCGAAGCCTGCCAAATCAGGTGCCAAGCCGGCCGAAATGGTGGCGCTGACGCACCCGGAGATCCGCGCCGTCGTCGTCGGCATCATGCTGGCGATGTTTCTCGGCGCGCTCGACCAGACCATCGTTGCCACCGCCTTGCCGACCATCGGCCGTCACTTCGGCGACATCGACCAATTGTCCTGGGTGGTGACGGCGTATCTTTTGACCGGGACCGCGGTGACGCCGCTCTACGGCAAGCTGTCCGACATCCACGGCCGGCGGCCGATGATGCTGTTGGCGATCACGATCTTCATGGCCGGCTCGGCGGCCTGTGCGATGGCGCCGAACATGACCGCGCTGGTGTTCGGGCGCGCGCTGCAAGGCCTTGGTGGCGGCGGATTGGTGGCGCTGGCGCAGACCGTGGTCGCCGATGTCGTCTCGCCACGCGAGCGCGGCCGCTACCAGGGTTACATCGCCGCGGTGTTCGCGGTGTCCTCGGTCGGCGGGCCGGTGCTCGGCGGTTTTCTCACCGAGCATATCGATTGGTCGCTGATCTTCTGGATCAACCTGCCGCTCGGCCTCGCGGCGCTCGGCATGACGTCGTCGGCGCTCAAGAGGGTGCCGTTCATCCCGCGCAAGCATAAGCTCGATTACCTCGGCGCGGTGCTGATGGTGATTGCGGCGGTCGCGCTGCTGCTCGCTTTGTCGTGGGGCGGCCGACGCTATGAGTGGATCTCGGCGCAGACCGGCGCGCTGCTGCTGGCCTCTGCGGTGTTCTGGGGACTGTTCGCCTGGCGGCTGGTCTCGACCAAGGAGCCGTTCCTGCCGCTCACGGTGCTCGCCAATCCGGTGGTGCGCTGCGCAACACTCGCCGGCGCCTGCTGCATGGGCACGTTGGTCGGCATGACGATTTTCGTGCCGCTGTACTTCGAGGTCGTGCTGCATCTGTCGGCCAGCCAATCCGGCATTGCGCTGATTCCGCTGATGTTCTCGACGGTGATCTTTTCAACCCTGACCGGCCGCGCCATGGTCCACGTCACGCATTACAAGCGCATGCCGCTGATCGGCCTCTCGATCGGCATCCTGGCACTGTCGTCGCTGGCAATCTGGCCGGCCTCGATGCCGACGCCGCTGGTGCTGTCGATCCTGTTCCTGGTCGGCGCCAGCTTCGGCAGCGTGTTCCCGATCTCGACCGTGTGCATGCAGAATGCCGTGCCGCATTCTCATGTCGGCGTGGCGACCGGTGCCGCCAATTTCTTCCGCGCGCTGATGTCGGCGCTGATCGTCGCGGTGCTTGGCGCCATCGTGCTCGGCGGGCTTGGCGGCGGCGCCGGCATGTCGGTCGAGATGCTGGCGCGCACCGCGAGCGGGCCTGAGTTGGCTTACGCCTTCCGCTTCGTGTTCCTGACCGGCGCCTTGGCGACCTCGTTCAGCCTGGCCTTCATCATCGCGATGGAGCAACGGCCGCTGAAAGGCCCGGTGCAGACCGGGCCGGCGGCGACTGCGCCGCAGGGGCCGGCGACGCCGATCGCCGCCGAATAATTCTCGCCGCGCGCTTTTTGGTGCGCTATCATGGCGGCGTATGCGTTCACGGTTCGTCACGCTGCTCTGTCTGGTCCTGCTTGGCGCCGCCCTCGGCGGCTGCAGCAAATGCGGCCCGCTGTGGAATGAGGGCGCCAAAGCCTGCCATTCCGACATCCCGGCCCGGTGAGCGTCGCGTCGCACGGCGCACGCGTCACCTGCGCCTTGCTGCTGGCGGTGACCACGGCGCAGGCGCAATCGACGCAATCTGCGCCGTCATCCACCGCCGCGCTGGTGCCGATCGGCGCGCCCGCCGGTCTTGCGGGCTTGATCCGCGACGGGGTCAAGCTGAAGCCGCCGCAAAAGCTCGACGGCGCCGAGCTGTCGCCGCTGCGCCGCACCAGCGGGCCGCAGCTTGGCGACTCGATGCTCTGTCTCAAGACCATGGCGGAGGGGCGGACGGCCTTTATCGCGGTGTTTTTCGAGAGCGGCAAGGTGCTCAGCTACCGCCGCGCCGTTGTCTATGACCGTTGCGAGCAGGACGTCTATGCCCTGCTTGCCGCGGCGCCGCGCGCCAAGCCCGCCCCGGTCAAGCCCGGCCGCGGCAAGCCGGCGCATGCCGGGGCGGTAGCCCAGCCGCCAAGCGCCGCGGCGACCGCCGATTGATGCCGTGTCCTGGCTGATTATGCGGCGGTTATCCGTTCGTCCCGACTGTGCGTTGGGCTGGCGCGCCGGCTAGTGTTTTTAGGCCCGGCCCGGCATAATCGCGGTGGGAAGGGGCTGCCGTGACACGATCGATTGCGATCCGTGCGGCGACGCTGCTGTCGGCGGGCATGTTGCTTGCCGGCTGCGGCGCCAGCAATCTATCGAGCTATCTCGCCGACAACATCCCGCATTGGATGGGCGGCCTGCCGAGCGACGCACCGCCGCGCGACGGCGATCCGCGTTATGCGGAGTATTACCGCGCGCAAATGGCGGCGCGAGACAAGGCCGAGGCCGATCGCGCGCAATGGGCCGAACAGGACGCGCGGATCAAAGCGGCGGACAGCGACTTCGATCATCTGATGCGCGCGCAGACGATGCAGAGCGCGCGCCGCCAGCTGCCGGCGCCGCAGATCGGCGAGGGCGCCGCGCCAAAGCGTCCGGCAGAAACATTTTCCATGAGTGTCAGCGCGCTGTATTGAACGGCGAAATTGGCCGGCGCCGGCGAGAGAAATTATCCACAGTCCTATAGGAATAAAAGCCTTGACAGCGTGACGCTGCCGGGGTACATCGTGGGCATGCTCCACAATTATGACTGAGACGGCGCCGCGGTCGCGCCGGGAACCCGGCTCGGCGGCCAGCGTTGTCATCAATGCCGCCGGCTTGCCGGTGCAGGTGAGGGACACTATGCCGCACAAGGAAAACGGTCGTATCGTCGAAACCGCGACCGAAGCGCGCTCCGGGGAAACCCGCGGCCATATGCGCTGGGTGCTGTTCGTCAGCACAATCGCCGTGGTCGCGATCTTCGTGTATTTGTGGCTGCATTATTTCGTCTGAAATCGACCGAACCGGGCGCTTTGCTGCCGCTCCGGGCTGCGCTAAAACTGCGCGGCAAAGCCGGAGTGCGGAAATGAAGAATGGTGCCATGCGTTGGATGATGGCGGCCGGCCTAATGCTGGCGCTGACTGCGTCGGCCAGCGCGCAGTCAGGACCGGGCGGCGGCAGTGGCGCCGCCGGCGGCGTGCCCGGCAGCAGCGGCGGAAGCGGCGGCCTCGCCATGCCCGGCCTCGATATTGGGGGCACCAAGACCGAAGATCCGGCCACCGTCGAGAGGCGCAAGGAGATCGAGCGCCAATACCGCGACGCGACGCAGCGAATTCCGGTGCAGGCGTCGGGCGCCAACGATCCCTGGGCCAATATGCGCGGCGCCGACGAGGTGAAGCCGGCGAAGCCCGCCGCCAAGACCGCGCCGAAGAAAAAATCGGCGGCGCAGTAAATTCAATTCATCTCCGGCTAGAGCGAGCGCGGCCGCGCCCTCGCAGCGATATGGCTATGACTGAAATTCCCGAGAACGCGACGCGCGCCCGGCAGATGTATGCCGATGGCGCCACCGTGGCGGCGATCAGGGCCGAGACCGGGCTCAAGCACCACCAGCTTTATCATTGGCTGGAAGGCGCGCCGCAAAAGCACGGCGGCAGCCTGCTGCCGCCTTTGCCGAAGCGGCGCATCGTCAAGCGCACCCGCATCAGCGCCGGCGACCGCTTGTCGGTGGTGGCGCGCATCATGCGCTCGGCCGAGCGCCAGGTCGCGGAAATCGACCGCCGCATCGGCACCGAGCACGATCAAAGCGAGAAAGATGCCCGCGCCCTCGCGCTGCTGGCGCGCACCATCCGCGAACTGACCGCGGTCGACGCCATGAACAGGGAGCTCGAGCAACCCAAGATGGGCGGCGCCGCCAATGATGACGATGACGACAAACCGCCCGACGACATCGACGAATTCCGCAACGAACTTGCACGACGCATTAACGCTCTTGTGGCAAGCCGATCTGACCGCGGAACTGCTGGCGACGATTAGCCCGGCCTGGTGTACACGGCTCGGCGGCGATTGGGGCACGTTCGCCCACCCACATCAACGTGAGCCGGAGGCCGAACCGCCGTGGCGCACCTGGCTGATGCTCGGCGGCCGCGGCGCCGGCAAGACCCGCGCCGGCGCCGAATGGGTGCGGGCGATGGCGCTTTCCGATCCGACAGCGCGCATCGCGCTGATCGGCGAAACCGAACATGACGCCCGCGAGGTGATGGTCGAAGGCGTTTCCGGCCTGATGGCGGTGCATGCTTCACATGAGCGGCCGCAATGGCTCGCCTCGCGGCGGCGGCTGCAATGGCACAACGGCGCGGTGGCGCAGGCGTTTTCGGCGGAGCAGCCGGAGAGCCTGCGCGGCCCGCAATTCTCGCACGCGTGGTGCGACGAGCTGGCGAAGTGGCGGCAGGCCGATGCCGCTTTCGACATGTTGCAATTCGCGCTGCGGCTAGGGAGCCGCCCGCGCCAGCTCGTGACCACGACGCCGCGGCCGCTCGGTTTGCTCAAGCGGCTGATCAGCGACCCGGCGACCCTGGTGACGCATGCCGGCACCAAGACCAATGCCTACAATCTGGCGCCGGAATTTCTCGACCATGTGCTGGCGCGCTATGGCGGCACGCGGCTCGGCCGCCAGGAGATCGACGGCGAGATCATCGAGGAGCGCGCCGACGCGCTGTGGTCGCGCGCTTTGATCGAAAGCTGCCGCGTCGCGACGGGGCCGGAACACTTGAGCCGCATCGTGGTGGCGGTCGATCCGCCGGCCTCGAGCTCGAAACGAGCCGACGCCTGCGGACTGATCGCGGCCGGCATAACGCAAGAAGGAACGATCTATGTCGTGGCTGATGAAACCTGCTCAGGCCTGTCGCCGTCTGGCTGGGCGCGCAAGGCAGTGGCTCTCTGGCGCCGTCTTTACGCCGATTGTCTCGTTGTGGAGGTCAATCAAGGCGGCGAGATGGTGAAGGCGGTGATCGCCGAGGTCGATCGCGCCGTGCCGGTGACGGCGGTGCGCGCCCATCGCGGCAAATATCTGCGCGCCGAGCCGGTGGCGCAGCTTTACGAGCAGGGCCGGGTCAAGCACGCCGGCGCGTTTCCGGCGCTCGAGGACGAGCTGTGCGACTTCGGGCCGGATGGTCTCACGTCGGGCCGCTCACCCGACCGGCTCGATGCGCTGGTCTGGGCGGTGACGGCCTTGAGCTTCGGGGCCAGGCACATGCCGAGGGTGAGGACGATTTAAAATACTGCCGACCGGTGGTTACAATGCAGCCGGTCGGACATCGGGGGGAAGGGATGGTTATATCCATAGCGAGCCGCGCCCTGGTGCTGCGGAGCGGTGAAAACACCAATCCGGTCGCGATCAACATTTTCGCGCCTGAGCGAGAGACGGACGGCGCGTGGGCCTGTCGATATACCGTCGATTGGCCAGAGCAGCCTTCGGATCGAAAAATATTTGGCTTCGATTCTATGCAAGCACTGTTGCTGACGCTGCAAACCATCGGTGCCGAAATCTACAGCAGCAGCTATCACAAGGCAGGACAATTGTTCTGGGACAAGCCGGGCGAGGGCTACGGCTTCCCGGTGGTGCCGACCTTGCGCGATCTTCTTGTTGGCGCCGACGCGAAATACTTATGACGCCGTGTCCCGAGCGCAGCGCAACATGGAATGTTGCGCTGCTGAACCGGGACCGTAACGAGCTCCGCAAGTGGAACGGCCCCGGCTCTGCGATGCGGTATTTTGCACTGCCGCGCCCGGGACACGAGATCACCAACGCAATAGCTAGCGCCGCTTCTTGCTCTTCGTCGTCTTCGCCTTCTTCTTCGGCTTGGCGGTGGCGAGACGCAGCACCAACTCGCCGGACACCGGATCGGTGACGCCGAGGCCGCCGCCGAGATCTTCAAGATGCTCGCGGAACGTATCGAGCAGGCCGATCATCTGCGGCCGCGCCGCGGCGAGGCTCTTGAAGCTCGCCCATTCGCCGATGATGCAGAAGGTCTGCTCGCCGGTCTGCACCAGCGCGCCGCTGCGGAAGCCCTTGAAATTGGGCTTGGCGGCGCGGTGCTTGGCGATGAAGTGCTGCTGATGGCCGGGCTTGACCCGGAAACGCACGATATTGAAGGCCGTCATCTTGCTCTCCCCCTACGGAGGCGGCGGCCTGGAACGGCGCCGCCGCGCCATCCGTGGCGCAAGCCTAGCGCGACCGCAACCGGCCGCAAGGGGTCTGGAGCTGGTTCGGTACTCTCTTGCCGTCGTCCCCGCGAAAGCGGGGCCCATACGCCGAGTGCCGTCGATAGGGCACGGCGCATGGGTCCCGGCTCGCGCTCGCGTTCGCTCGCTTGGCCGGGACGACAGAAGGATTTTCGATGCTCAATCGACTTCGACAATTTCTCTCTGCCCCCGAAGCCAAAGCCTCCCGTACGGCGCGGCTGATCGCGTTCGAGTCCGGCGGCCGCGCGCGCTGGACGCCGCGCGACTACGCGGC
>Ga0265313_10001387_pt1 | contig 22742 bp, 18 predicted proteins | sample 4123metaG_FD_203122 | JGI IMG/M metagenome (GOLD analysis project Ga0265313, IMG submission 203122) | Rhizosphere microbial communities from Carex aquatilis grown in University of Washington, Seatle, WA, United States - 4-1-23 metaG | ecosystem: Host-associated > Plants > Roots > Rhizosphere >...
GACTGGCCTGATGGTGGCCGAATCTATTCGCGCCTCGGAAGCACTCGCAGCGGAGGGGATTTCCGCGCGGGTGATCGACCTCCACACGGTCAAGCCTTTGGATCGCGAAGCCATCGCACGCGCGGCGCGTGAAACCGGCGCGATCGTAGTTTCGGAAGAGCACTTGGCCGATGCCGGATTGGGCGTGCGAGTCGCGCAGGTGGTGGCCGAATCGCAGCCGGTGCCGATGGAATTCGTCGGGATCCAGAATACCTACGCCGAGTCCGCGACGCCGGAGCAACTTCTCGATAAGTACGGCCTGCTCGCGCGCGATGTGGCCGCGGCCGCCCGGCGCGTTGTCAAGCGGAAGCGCTAGATCCCGTCCATGGCCCAAGCCAGGCGACCGCAAGTCAAGAACAAAACCAATAAGAACCCGAAAAGCGACATCGATCAGATCGCAGCGCTGTACGTTCAGGCGCGAGCCGGGCTGGTGCGCGCCGGACGTGCGCTCCACGATCACGTGGGGTCGTCGCTCTCCGCCGCGGGTGTGCAGCTCCAGCTTCTTCGCATGGACGTGCCGGAGGCCGAGGCGCGGATTGACGAAGCGCTCCGGACCCTGGAAGAAGCGTTGAACACAGTTCGGGATCTGAGTCAGGAACTGTGCCCATCACCGGCGTATCGGGGCGGCCTGAAACAGGCTCTGCTGCGGCTTGCCGATCAGCACAATTCACGGAATTGTCACATCGACGTCGATTACGCCGCTTCAGCCGCGGTGCCGGGGGAGATCGCCGCGGCGCTCTATGAAGCGGGCTCCGCGGCCGTGGAACAAGCGCTTCGCCAGGGAGCCGCGCGGGTGACGATTACTGTGCGGGGAGCCGGACGGCTGGTTCTGCGCATCGCGGACGACGGCAGGAAGTCCGGCCGCGCGCGCGCGTCATCAGTTATAGGCACACTTGCGCGTGGGCAAGGGCTCGGGTTTGCATGCACGACGGGAAAAGGTACAATTGTTTCCATTCGTTATGCCATTCGACGTCCTCCTCGTGGATGACCACAAGATCATGCGCGATGGCATCAAGGCCATCCTCAACCGGTCGACCGAATTCCGCGTGGTGGGCGAAGCCGAGAATGGCACGGACGCCGTACAGTTCGTCAAGAAATTCCGTCCGCAACTCGTGCTGATGGATATTGGTCTGCCCGGCTTGAACGGCGTGGAGACCACGGCTGAGATCCTGCGGTATCAGACCGACTGCAAGATCGTGATTCTTTCGATGTATGACGATGAGCATTCGGTGGTGAGCGCGGTGCGCTCCGGCGCGCGCGCCTTTATTCTGAAGCGAGCTTCCGACAACGATCTTCTCGAGGCGCTGCGAATGGTTGCGGCGGGCGGCATGTATCTCAGCCCGCAGGTGTCCGACCGCTTGCTTACGCGCATCCAGAAGGGCGACTTGGAAGCGCGCGGGGTCCCCAAGGTGCTCGAATCGCTGTCGCCGCGCGAGGTGCAGGTGCTGCGGCTGGTGGCCGACGGAAAAACCAGCAAGGAAATCGCGGTTCTGCTCGACCTGCGCGAGCAGACGGTGCGCAGCTACCGCAAGACCATGATGAAGAAGCTGGGGGTCAACAATGTGGCCGGCTTGACCCAACTCGCGCTTTCCAGCGGCCTCACGCAGGCCGCGCGCGGCCACAGGTGAGCGACCCGAAACACAGGCCGTCACCCTGGGGGCCGTTGCCCGTCGCGGACGCCCATGTTCATTTCTTTTCGCATCACTTTTTTGCGACCCTGGTCTCGTCCGCGGCGAGTCAAAAGCCGGGGTTGACGCTGGAAGCCGCGGGGGCGCAGCTCGGCTGGCAGCTGCCTCCGCACGAGCCCGAGAAGCTGGCCGAGACGTGGGTCCACGAGCTCGACGGGCAGGGAGTGTTCGCATCGGCGCTGATCTCGAGCGTACCGGGCGATGAAGGTTCGGTGACCGCGGCGGTACGTGCTTTTCCCGACCGCTTCTTCGCCTACGCGATGGTCAATCCGCGCGCTCTGACGGCCGGCGTCCCGGCGACGTTCTCGGAAGTACGCGTGGCGTGTCTGTTCCCGGCGATGCACGGATACTCGGTTCAAGATGATTGCGCGCGGCCGGTGTTTGAATGGGCACAGGCGCACCGCCGGGCGGTTTTTGTGCATTGCGGCGTGCTGAGCGTCGGCGTCCGCAAAAAACTGGGATTGTCCTCGCTTTTCGATATGCGGTTTTCGAACCCGGTCGATTTGCACGCCGTCGCGTTGCGCTATCCCGAGGTCCCCATCATCGTGCCGCACTTCGGAGCGGGTTATTTTCGGGAAGCGCTGATGCTGGCCGACCAGTGCTCGAATGTCTACCTGGACACCTCCAGCTCGAATCAGTGGATGCGTTACCAGGCCGGGCACATCACCTTGCGCGAGGTCTTCCGGCATGCCCTAGACGTTGCTGGGTCCCACCGGCTGCTGTTCGGAACGGATTCGTCGTTCTTTCCTCGGGGCTGGAACCACGCCATTTTCGAAGATCAGGCGAAGGCCCTGTATGAGATCGGGACCAGCGAGGCGGACGCGCGGGCCATCTTCGGCGAAAATCTCCTGAGAATTCTGGCGGTCTAAGGCAACGTCATCTATGCATGACATTCCGCCTTCGTCGAAAATCCGTGTTCCGGTATCCGATGGACCCGGCGCCACGTACAGCCGTGCTAACGGCCTGTTTCCGGCAACCCAGGTTTCGGCCGAACTATCCCGTTCGGGTTTTCCCGGAGGGCTGGTCGGAGGAAGTTGAAGTATTCGCACCGGCTGCGATTGCGGCCCCTCGCGAACAGCTATTGGGCCTGGCGGCAGCCGTTCAGCCGCCCAAGCTCACCCACGCGATCATCGCGCTTGAAGGCCGCGGCGATCCGCTGCTCTCGACCGCCGAGCGGGCCCGGCTGTGGCGGGCGTTTCGCGTTCCGGTGTTTGAGCAGATCATCGAGCTGAACGGCGAGCTACTGGCCTTCGAGTGCGAGGCGCACGACGGGCTGCACATCGAAATCCCCGGTTTGAGCTGGGAGGGATACCGGGTGGAACTGTCACCCTGCGGCTGCGGCCGCGAAACTCCGCGCCTGACCGTCGCCCAGGCGGCCGAGCCCGCCGGACGCCTCCGGAGCGTGGCTGCATACGCGAGGTAGTACGAGAGGGAATAGTGCCCTAATTGGGTATCCCAGGAACTGGTGGTCCGGGATCGCTTTCGAATGCGAGCACGTGCACGTGTCCAGTCATACGGGCCGTGAGGAAAATCGATAAACAGCAGGGACACAGATTTCAGGCGCTACCTTCACCTAACCGGCCAGTGGCCGGTATACAATGGCGTGACAGAGGACATGGCTCATGAGACTACTTATAGCGATCCTTTGCATCCTGAGCGTTCCTGCATTTGCTCAGGATGGCGCTCTGCTGCAACAGAAATTGCGACTGGTCCAACAGTCGCTCGTTGTACGACTTATAGCGGGTCAGATCTCTCGACATCAACCGATCCTACTACCACAAGAATTCAGTAGAGAGCGCCCATCCCTTGGCACAGAGGTAACCATTACGGCAACCGACATTAAGGGCGACGACGGGGATATTCTCCAGTTGGTTGGCATAGAAATCAGCACAGGCGGCTTGGTCATGCAAGCCGACGAGTTGCATTTCCACTGGGCCACCGATGAGATTGAACTAAAGGGCAATGTGCACCTAAAGCGGATCGCTCAATAAACGCGATCAACCAACATTTATCCGACGACCGGCGAGGCTGGCGACTACGCACGCGGGCTATAATGCGTACAGTTACCTCGCCCGGCCCCGTGGCGGAATTGGCAGACGCGCCAGACTTAGGATCTGGTCTCGAGAGAGGTTCCGGTTCGACCCCGGACGGGGCCACCAACCTTTTCGCTTCATTCCAGGCTTAGTTTCAATAAGATGCCGGTGTGCCCGGGTTCCGCGCACTCCGAAGGTACTCCCCACCTGAGGGACGTACAGTACTTCAGCACGGGATGGGTCTCGCCGACCCGCAGGGTAGCATGCCTTAGCGGATGTCCTAAGAATGTACAACGCATTTTTTGAGTTCGAAGAAAACCCCTTCTCGCCGAAGCCGGATCCGGCTTTCTTCTACCGAAGCAAGCAGCACGACACGTCTCTCAGGAGCTTGCTGTTCACCGTCCAGTCGCGGATGGGGCTCTCGTCACTCACCGGCGAAGAAGGCACGGGCAAGACGATGTTGCTCGAATGCTTGCGGGAGACCCTCGAATCGACCCAGGTTCAGTGTGCATTCTTGCGCGACTCCCGCATTTCCGCGAGCCGGTTTTTTCAGACCATCGCCTCGGAACTGGACCTGAAATGCCGGGGCACCTCCGCCTATCAGGTGTTTGCAGCGCTGCACCAGTTCACGCTACAGCAAGCTAAAAAAGGGCGCTCGGTGGCCTTGATCGTGGATGACGCCCACAACCTTCCCGCGGACGTCCTGAACGAGATTCTGCACCTCGCGAGCTTGCACGATGATAAGGTCAAGCTGCTCCAGACGGTTTTAGCCGGCCGTCCTCAGCTGCTTCCCACGCTGGATGCTCTGAATCTGGAACGGCTGAAGCAGCACGCCATTCTGAGCTGCCACCTGGATCCATTTACGGCCGAGGAAACGCAGGAGTACGTCGAGTTTCGCCTGGCGCAGGCGGGCCTGCCTGAGCAAACGATTTTTCCTCCGGACGCGCTCTCGGAAATTTACCTTCGGTCCCGGGGCTATGCACCCGCGATCCACGCGATTTGCGAAGGGCTCCTGCTGGCCGCGTTCTCTGCCGGATCAAAAGTCTGCACTCCAGAGGTACTCGATCAGGCCTTCCATAGGACCCACCGCGAAGAACCGGAGATCGCGGGAGTGATCGATCTTCCGCTGCTTGCCGCTCCCGAGCCCGAACCTCCCGCACTTCTGACGGCGCTACTTCAGCTGACCTTCGCCGTCATCAAGACCTTGCCGCCGCCGCTTCCGGTGAACGCGAACGACATGCTGGAGCCTTTGCGCGACGCGCTCCGGCTAGTGTTCCCCGCAAGGAACTTTGCGCTTCGTGTCGGAGAGTTCCCAGTGGGTTCGAAGCAGCCGATGCAGCTCATGGATGGCGCGAAAAACGCGTCCAACGTATTCAGCGTTACTCGCTTGGTTCAGCCCCTCGCGATTTCCACCACCGCGTTATCGAGACCCGTCTTATCCAAACCCGCCGTTTTGGCCGAGCCGCGTTCTGCGGGCAAACTGCAACGAATCCGTCCAAACAGGGTTGTGCTGATCGCGTCCCCTTCCGTCGTTCCCGCGACGCCGGTCGACTTCGCAAGTGTCGCGCTGCACCCTGTAAATTCCGCCATCGAGAGTCTCAAAGCTCGCGCGGCGCAGCTTACACCAAAGGGCGTGAACAAGCTCGCCCGTCTTTCGGGCTCGGTCAAGCCGAACTATGGAATCCTCACTCAGGCGTACGCAGAGGCAAGCGCTCTGGATGTCCCGGCGACATTCGCACCCGTACATCCCACTGCTAAGTCTCAACTGATCGGCGAAGGATGGCGGCGGACTTCGTTGGCGCAGCTTCCCACACGGCCTGAGCCGCCGGCGATGGCCACGGAATTACGCAACGTCGCCCCGACGGCGACCCAGTTCACCGGGTCCATTTCCCTCCATCCAGGGATTCCTGCCGGCGAAGCTTGCCAAGCCGTCGCGCCGCGCATTTCGAATACGCTCTTTCCGCTGGCATGCTCCGTTGAGCCCAGGCCAGTGGTCGCCGGTGCTCCCGCTGGCGCTTCCGCGATTTCACAAGCAGGCTCTGTCTCCGTTGCGCCCTCTCCTCAGCCGGCGTTTCCCGCAGCGGACTTACAAACAGCCGGAACCGTTCAGCTGCCACGCGTGCCGGTCACACCATTCGGGATCGCCGAATCCGATCCGCCCTCACCCAGAACCAGCACGGATTCCCAGGTTCACCTGAATCTCCAAAACCCGGTTGGGCCGCGGATGGCGACGGACCCAACCGCCTTCGGCGAGTCCAGCGTTGCGGAACGAAATCATCTCTACTCGCTGGCCTGTAACGTGACACCCAGCGCGCCGGCCGTGGAAACGCCGATCAAGGAGTCCGTGACGCCTCTGCAGTCGCTGCAGCCGCACGGTCCGGTGTCGAAACTTGAGCCGGTCAATCCTCGAAGCTCCTGGCTCCTGCTGCCGAGCTGGAAGCCGGTGGAAACACCTGCCGCCGCCGCGGCCGAAACTGCTTCGGTCGAACCCGCTTCGGTGGAACTTGCTTCCATGGAAGCCGGAGAACCACTCCGCGTCCGGCCGAAGTGGCTCCTGGCCTTGGCAATCCCGATTCTGGTTGGGCTAGCGCTGTACGGTTTGTCGCCTGCGGGGCTGCCAGGGGCCGACGCCCTGAACCGAACTTGGCAGCGTGCGCATCAGGCTGTGCTGGATCGCGCGGCCGTGGCGTTCCGTGAAGATTTCCGGACCGGGTTGGACGACTGGATGAATCGCGGAGGCGCGCGCCCCTCCTGGACCTCCGACGCCGCGGGTTTCGTACATCCGGCCGCGCTCGCTCTGTACCGCCCGTCGCTCGGTCTGGCCGATTATCAGATGCAATTTGTCGGGATGATCGACAAGAAGGCTCTGAGCTGGGTGGTTCGCGCCGCTGATTTCAATAACTACTACGCCGTCCGGCTTAGCGTGCTGAAGCCGGGCCCAGTGCCTTCGATCGGCGTAACCCGCTACGCTGTGATCGATGGAAAAATAAAAGATCAAGTAACGACTCCGCTGCTGATGAGTGCGAGGCCGGACACGGTCTACCGCGTGAGCCTGGACGTACACGGCGATCATTATGCACTCTCGGTGCAAGACCAGCCTGTCGACTCCTGGTCGGAGCCGAAGCTGGCGCAAGGCGGTGTTGGCTTCTTTTCCGACCAAGACGCCGCGAGCCGGGTAACGGCTGTGCAGGTCAAGGGTCAATATGACATTCTCGGACGGCTGTGCGCGTTCCTGGCGCCTTCCGCCGTCACTTCTTACCGGGCATCGCTGAGCGAGCACGCCGCGCTAAACCTGACAGCTGAAATGAGCGCACGCAACGGCGGGCGCGGCGGCTTAAATTCCTCTTTGCCAAACTACATTGGTCGATTGCCGCGTGGCAGTGCGCGACTGGATCCTGCGTTCTGGCAGCAACCGGAAGTAAACGTGCCGAACGCCCGCCGTTGCGGACCCGGCTCGGGGCGGGGAGGCGGTGTAAGGACGAGGCGCATCTCGCCTTACTCGGGTGCGCCATCTTCTACAAACTGCTATTGAGGGTCGGGCCCGATCTCAGCTCTTACGCCAAATACTTGATCAGCAGCACCTCGTTGCCAGCCTCGTTGTAGATCATCTCATCCACTGCTCGCCGGGTCACCAGTAGACCCAGGCCGCCGGGTCTCAGGCCCATGCGCTCCCGAATCTCGGTGTGCGCCAGCGGCGTGCCCGGGTGGGATACGGCCGCTTGGGGCAGATTCCCAAAGGAAAATCCCTTTCCGGGGTCGCGGACCTGATACAGGATCGCGCGGCCGGTGCGCCGATAGGTGATGGACACCTTCTTTTCAGGATCATATCCCCCGCCATGCTCGATGGCGTTTAGCAGAATCTCCCGGAAGGCGATGGCGATCTTGTCGCGTTCGGCAGGAGGAAGGTCGCTACCCATCTCATGCAGAAACTGCAGGATCCGATCGGCGGCATCCATCTTGCATCGTAGCTTGAGGTCCAGCCATTCGGGCGATGCGGAGAGCACCTCGATATCGTCCTCCCACGCGCTGGCATCCAGGGCGCGCTCTACTAGACGGCGGACCGTTTCCACGGCGAACGGCTTGCTGAAAAACGTGAAGGCGTGTTCCCGGAGAGAGCGCAGGACGTTCTGAGGCGTACTGGCCTGAGTCATCAGCGCCACCTTGGCATCCGGCCGGATCTTGCGGATGCGTTCGAGCAACTCGAAACCGTCCAGTCCGGGGGCATCTATATCGCCGTCTATATCAAGGACGATCAGGTCGTAGGCTGCGGCCTCGACACGGCGCAGACCCTCAAGGCCATCGCAGGCACTCTCCACCTGACGATCGGGCGCTTCCAACCCTGCCACTAGCCCGGCCTCCAGCATTTGCAGGACGCCGGGATCATTGTCCACGATCAAAATGCGTTGTCGGGTTCCCACTTACGCAGTACGATACCAAACGAAGATGTCAGTTGAGTTTCCATGTCCGCAGGTTTGAAGTCGCGGTAAAGTAGCCCGTTGCTATTCTGTTGAAGATGGGACCGATCAAATCGGGGAGCAAGCACGCTGAGATCGATATCCGCATTCCGGGCGGAACAATTCAATCGGTGATCCTCGAAGGCGACCGTTACGTCCTGGGGCGGGAAGGCACGGAAGGTCTGCGTTATCCCGGCCTCGCTGGCCTGTCGCGGGAGCATCTCGCATTCGAGCGCCAGGGACAGGCTTGGACGGTTCGCGACCTTCGGAGCACCAACGGTACCAAGCTAAATGGGATCCTTATCGCGGATCCACAGCTTCTGCACTCAAACGACGTCGTGACCGCAGGACCCTTGAGCATCGTATTTAGGAAGACGGCAGCCGACCAAAAGGATCGCCCCGCTACGGCTCCGGTTGTATTCGTGGAGAGTTCTCCGGTCGCCGAAGAATCCAGGGCGGAAGCCACCTTGGACGGGTTTCTCGCAGGCGATTACGCGATCCGTAATAGCGCGCACATGCAGGCGTTGGTCCGGGCCGGGCGGGAACTCGCCAGTAACATGCCGCTAGAGGAACTCTTCGCGCTGATTTTGAATCTTTCGGTCGAAGCCGTTGGGGCATCCAGGGGCGCGTTGATGACCCTGGAAGATCAGGAACTGAAAGTCCGCGCTACCAAGGGATCGGGCTTCAAAATCAGCTCTCACGTGCGCGATCAGGTAATCCAGCAGAAGCGTTCCATGCTGGTTCGTGACGCCTTGATGGACCAGGCTTTGGCCGCGCGGGCAAGCATTGTCCAACAACAAATCCGGAGTATGCTGGCGGTGCCGCTCCAGACCGAGGATAAGGTGATTGGCCTCATCTACCTCGATTCTCCGTACCTCATTCACGAGTTCACGGTGGACGATTTGAACACGATAACCGTGATGGCCAATATCGCGGCCATACGCATCGAGAACACGCGGCTGGCGGAGGTAGAACAGGCGGAGAAGCTGCACGCCAAGGAGCTGGAACATGCAGCGCTTATCCAGCGGTCCATGCTGCCCGGTAAGTTTCCGCCCTTTCCGCACCGCAAGGATTTCGCCCTGCATGCCCAAATGGTCCCTGCCAGGGAGGTGGGCGGCGATCTTTTCGACTTCTTTCTGCTGGATGAAGAGCACCTGGCGTTTGCCATTGGGGACGTGAGCGGAAAAGGCGCTCCTGCGGCTCTTTTCATGGCTATGACCCGAACTCTGCTGCGGGTCACGTCGCGGCTTCAGGAGCCACCCGGTAAGTGCTTTGCGCGCATGAACGCCATACTCGCCGAGCAGAACGAATCCTCGATGTTCGTGACACTGTTCTATGGTGTTCTGAATACGCGCACCGGGGAGCTCCAGTTCGGGAACGCGGGCCACAATCCGCCCTACGTGATTTCAAGGGACGGCCACCTCAGACCGTTACCGCAGAAGAGTGGACCCATGCTGGGAGTGTGGGAGAAGTTCGACTATAAAACCCTCACAGACCACATCGATCAGGATGAGAACCTCCTGCTATACACCGATGGGGTAACCGAAGCGACCGACCGAAATGGTGATTTCTTCACCGAACAAAGGCTGGAGCAATGTCTGACTGCGAACGCACAGGCAACACCGGAGCTTCTGGTCCTCAATTTACACGCGGCTGTTAAGGACTTTTCAAAGGGAGCTCCGCAGGCGGACGATGTTACCGTGCTCTCCCTGCGCTATCTAGGTTGACCTGACCGCTAGTGCGTCATCGGATAGAGGACGTAGTTCACGCCGATACGGATTCCCAGTGCGGAGTATGGTTCCGGGTAAGTGGGTGCGTCGGCGAACTCCCACGAATCGCCGATATCCGAGTTGGCGGTAATGGCCACCATGAGCCGGCCCTTGTCGTCCCGGACGCCTCGCCACTGCGGAGTGTCCCCGCCATCGCGCGGCCCACGCCGCAAACCCCACTCGCCCAGGATCTGATACCGGTCGTTCAGATCGTACACGATGTGGAATAGAGCCTCTTCATTGGTCAGGTCGACGATGTCGCGGTTCGGAAAGATCTTCTTCATGCCCGCTTCGAATCCGTGCCATTCGTCAGGTCCCCAGAAGTCGTCGGCGTAAAAGAACCCGCCGCGCAGCAGATATTCGCGAATCTTCGCGGCCTGCTCATCCGTGAGATCCCAGTTGCCGGTTAGACCCGAATAGAGCCAGGGCCAGTTGTAGATGTCATCCACGTCGTCGGGATTCACGGGCTGCTCCAGACTGCGGGCATCCACGCGGCTCAACCGGCGCAGGGCGGTCAGAAAATGCCGGTCGGCGCGCGGGTAATCCTCGGTCCAACTGGTGCCGCCCTCGCGCCAGTCCCGGCGGCCGCGGAACTCGAATTTCGCGTACGGAAGCGACGGATACATCAACCGGGCGAATACGAATTCGGCTGGATTCTGCCCGTCGGCAGGCAGCGGGATGTCGTCATAAGCTTCGAGGCTTTCGAAGAGCCGCCAGGGCCGCTGATAGGCGTACAGGCAGCCGCATAGGGCGAGACCGCCTACGCTCAGCCACAACGCGTTGTGCAGCTTAATCAAACGCTTCTCACGCTGGGCACACTCACGCCGGCATCAGATCCTGATTCACCCACAGCAAGTTCCAGGGACGGATGGTCCAAGATACGAACACGCCGCCTTGTCCGAACGGGTCGTCCCGTATCATCCGCTCGACTTCTTCTTTCGTTTCGGCTTCGTAGATCAGCAGCCCGCCGCTATCGTCGGTGAACGGCCCAGCCATGGCCGCTTTACCGGCTTTTCGGAGACCCATCAGGTACTCGCGATGCGGGGGCCGGAACTGGGCGATTTTGGTCTTATCTTGCGTGTATTCGATGACGGCCGCGAATTTCATAGGCGCTTTCGGCGTATTCCCATAGTACCGCCGCTTCCTGGGAGCGTCGGCAGGCGGCAGTCTACACTTGGGGTAGTGGTTGCTTCCCGTACCAAACCCGAAATCAAGAGTCCCGCCGGTCACTGGCCGCAGCTCCACGCAGCCGTCGAAGCGGGCGCTGATGCCGTGTACTTCGGGCTGACGCACTTCACCGCGCGCGCCAAGGCCGGATTCACCATGGCCGAGCTGCCGGAAGCCCTGCGAACCCTGCACGCCCGCGGCGTCAAGGGTTACGTAACGTTCAACACGTTGATCTTCGATAACGAACTGCAATCCGCTGCGCGCGCCCTGGCGGCGATCGCCGAAGCTGGCGCCGATGCGATTCTCGTTCAGGACTGGGCGGCCGTCGCGCTGGCCCGGCGCATCGCGCCCGATCTTGAAATCCACGGCAGCACCCAGATGAGCATCACCAGCGTGGAAGGCGTGAGACACGCCCAACGGCTCGGCGTGCGGCGCATGATTCTAGCGCGCGAGCTTTCGCTCGACGAGATCCGTGCGATCCGCGGACAGACCGAAGGCGAGCTGGAACTGTTCGTGCACGGTGCGCTGTGCGTTTCCTATTCGGGGCAATGTTTCTCGTCGGAAGCGTGGGGAGGCCGCAGCGCCAATCGCGGCCAGTGCGCGCAAGCGTGCCGTCTACCGTATGAAATGCTCGTCGATGGCCGCGTAGAGCCCTTGGGCGATGCTCGCTATCTGCTTTCGCCCGGTGATCTATATGCGCTGGAGCAAGTTCCGGAGATCATGCAGATCGGGATCTCGGCGCTCAAGATCGAAGGCCGGTACAAGGATGCCGAGTACGTCGCGCTGACCACGCGGGCGTATCGAAAAGCGGTGGATGACGCATGGGCGGGTCGCGCGCGTGATGTGAACCCAGGCGTGAAGGCCGAACTGGAGCAGGTATATTCGCGCGGGCTTGGGCCATTCTTCTTATCGGGCACGAATCATCAGGCCGTGGTTAACGGCCGTGCGCCTCGCCATCGCGGACTGCGCGTCGGCCGCGTGACGCGTGTGACTCCGACTAGCGTGGTGATCGCTCCGGAATCCGACCCCGCCGTTTCACGTCTGAAGCCGGGCGATGGAATCGTCTTCGATGCCGCCGATTGGCGCAGTCCTGGGGAATCGGAAGAAGGCGGACGCGTTTATCAAGTGCTGCCAGCGGCGGGAGGTTTGGAATTGGCCTTCGGCAACGGGGTAGTGAATACCTCGCGGATTCGCCCCGGCGATCTGGTGTGGCGCACGCATGACCCCGAGATCGATAAGTCGGCGCGGCCGTTTACCGCGGCCACTTCGCCCGTGAGCAGGCAAAAGGTGAACATTCGCGTCACTGCGCGTGAGGGCCAGCCCCTGGAGATCGAATGGTGTCTTCCTGCTCGGTCTGAGGTTCGCATCCGCGTCGTTTCCGATGCGACGCTGGCTGCCGCGCAAAACCGCGGGCTCACTATCGAGTTTCTTCGGGAACAACTGGGGCGACTGGGCAACACGCCTTATGAGCTCGGTGAATTGGAGCTGGTGTCCGAAGGTTCACCCTTCGCGCCGAGCTCGCTGCTGAATCATTTGCGACGGCAAGCGGTCGAGAAACTGGTGGAACTCCAGTCGAAGCTGCGGATCATTGAGATCCACGATCCGCTGGGCGCGGTCGCAGAATTATTGCCCGCGCCGAAACCGGCTGCGGCGCTGGCGACGCAGCTGCATCTTCTGGTCCGCACCGCGCAGCAGTTGGATTCCGCGATTGCACTGGCACCTTCGAGTATCACGCTCGACTATCTCGATCTGTACGGCCTGCGGCCCTCGCTCGACCGCGTAAAAACCGCCGGGATCGAAGCGCGCGTCGCGAGCCCGCGCGTCTTGAAACCGGGAGAACAGCGAATCGCCGATTTTCTGCTGCGATGCGAAGCGCCAATTCTGGTGCGCTCCGCAGGCCTTCTGGAGACATTGCGCCCGGCAGGAGTTCGGCTAGACGGAGACTTCAGTCTGAACGCCGCCAACGCGATCTCGGCGGACCTTTTGCTCGCTCTGGGATTGAGCCGCGTGGCTCCCACGCACGATTTGAACGCCGCACAGATCGCAGCGCTGGCGCGCGGCGTCGATCCGTCGCGCCTCGAAGCCATCGCCTACCATCATCTGCCCGTATTTCACACCGAACACTGCGTCTTTTGCCGATTCCTTTCCACCGGCACCAGCTATCGCGATTGCGGAAGGCCGTGCGAGAAACACCAGGTCGCGCTGCGCGATTCCGCCGGCCGCCCGCATCCTGTACTGGCCGACGTCGGCTGCCGCAATACCGTGTTCGGAGCTGAAGCGCAGGAGGCGAGCCTCCATCTGGCCGAGTGGCTCGCTGCGGGAATCCGGCATTTCCGGCTCGAGTTTGTCCATGAGACGCCCGAACAAGTTACCCGCATCGGCCAAGCGTTTACGGACTTTTTCGCCGGACGCTCGACGCCCGAGGAGCTGCGTCGCGCACTTCAACGCTGCGCGCCGGAAGGTGTGACCGAAGGCAGCCTCTACGTCCCATCGAGCGCGCTGCTACCGGTACTTCAATAACTTCTGATACAGTCGTGCCATGAAACTTCCTCTAGTGCTGCTACTGTCGGCGCTCGCCGTGGGGCCGGCGCTGGCGCAGAAGATCGACGTCGAATTTGACGAGTCGGCTGTTTTCGAACGCTACAAGACGTTTCACATCGTGGAAGGCCAGATCAACGCCAAGGCTGCCGCGCTCAACAGCGATCTCACGCGTCGTAAGATCGAAAACGAAATCCGGAAACGGCTCACGGAAAAGGGGCTGATGGAAGTGGAGAGCAAGCCCGATCTGAACGTCCGCTTCACGTTGGGACAAGCCCGAAAAACGGAGGTGGAGGCTTATCCGGCGGGCTGGCGCGGGTTGGGCACGCGGCGCGTTCGGGTCGGATACACCCAAGGAACGCTGGTCATCAATCTGCGTGATCCCGTCCGCAAGGAACTCGTCTGGCGCTCGGTTGCGGAAGAAGAGAAGAACGATCCCATAGAGATCTCCAAGCATCTCGACGATATGGTCAGGAAATCGATCGAGAAATATCCGCCCAAAACGAAATAAAGAGTAGGACCGGCGATCTTGTCGCCTGTCAGACCGAACCCAGAAAAAACTATTGCTTATAGGTGCCGACGTACGTGCCCTTGGCTCGAACGTGACCCTTCATTGCTGCCATCAGATCCGCACGCGAGCCTGTGGCTGGCACATCCAGCTTGGCGTCCAACGCGTAGGCTTCGATGATGTAATGATGCACGGTCGGCGCAGGCGGGCAGGGACCGAAGAAGCCCACCGAGCGAGCGATATTATTCAGCTGGCGGCTTCCATCCGGGAGATCGGCAGTCGTGGGAACTTTTTCCGGCAGGCCGGTGGCGGTTCCGGGTATGTTGAAAATAGCCCAGTGCAGCACATCTTCGCCGTTAACGTCGACATCGGTATCGTGCAGGATTACCGCAAAGGTCATTGTCCCGGCAGGAACTCCGCTCCAATCGATCTTGGGTGAAACGGCCATGTTGCCATTGGCACAGCCACTCTTGGCCGGCATCGCGGAACCATCGGCGTAGTCCGCGAGCTTCAGGACCAGGGGAGCCGGAATACCACCGCCGCCGCCTTTCCCTTTACCGCCGCCACCGCCCTTGCCACCCTTATCTTGGGCGATCATGGCGCCCGCGCCTGCCCCCACCACCAGCGCCACAGCCATCAAGAACCGAGTCACTCGCATCGTATCTGTATTCTCCTCGTCATTCGAACTTGCGGACAACCAACCAATTCTAGCTGCTTTTGACGGCCGCTCGCGTGATGTCCTTGATCGCTGGGGTTCCGCACTGCTGCATGGTCAACCGCAACTCGGCGCGCAGGATATCCAGGACCCGTTCCACGCCTTCCTGGCCGAAGGCCGTCAACCCATAGATGTACGGACGGCCGATACCGACCGCTCGCGCACCCAGGGCCAGAGCTTTGTAAATATCGGTGCCGCGCCGGAAGCCGCCGTCTACCAGCACGGGGATCTGGCTGCCCACCGCGTCCACCACCTCCGCCAGGCTTTCGATGGTACTGCGCAAAGTCTCCGTGGCGCGCCCACCGTGATTCGACACTACCACCGCATCCGCGCCGTGCTCGCGGCATAGGCGTGCATCCTCGGCGGTATCGATGCCTTTGATGATCAACTTCATCTTGGTCGTATCTGTGAGCTTGCGCAGGCGATCCATGGTCGACCAATTCGCCGAGGCCGGATTGATGCCGCCGTCGATTCCGTCAAGCATCGGGCGCCCCTTGAGCGATCCGACTCCATCGGTGTGGCATGCCAGGCAGTTCCTGGTATCAGTTTGCCGCATGCGCGTGGCTGTCTCCGTGTTGCGGCCGCCCAGCAGGTCAACGGTCCAGACGAGCACCGGGCATCCCGCGGCTTCCGCGCGGCGAACCATCTTCTCGGTGCCTTCCCAATTGACAGGCATATAGAGCTGATACCAGAGCGGGCCGCCCAGCGCCCGTGCAACTTCTTCCACCGGAGACGACGAGACGGTCGACAGAATCTGTGTGGCCTTCTTGGCTTTGGCCGCGCGAGCGACCGCCACTTCCCCTTCGGTGTTGAACATCTTCTGCCCGCCGACCGGGCAAAGAAAAATGGGTGTCTCCCAGGGAACGCCGAAAACATCCGTGCGGAGATCGGGCTTGGACACATCGACGAGCCGGCGCGCGCGAAGCTGGAAGTGCTGAAACCCCTCGCGATTAAGCTTCAGCGTGGCATCGTCATCCACACCGCTGATCAGATAACCCAAATGCGCGGGCGGTAGCAGACCGCGAGTAAGAGCCTCGAAATCGCTCACACTCAAGGCGTCGGCCGCGCGATACACAGCGGGCGAAGTCTGCTGGGCCCAGGCATCGCTTCCCAAGACGGCGGCCAGCGGGCTAGCCGCAAGGAAACGGAGGAACTCGCGGCGTTTCGTGTTTGCCAGGGAGGCCATCGCCGCTGATTTTAACATTGTGATAACATGCCGTACACTGTGCCAGCAGGAGTCAACACCGCGCCGGAATTCTCGTCGCAGACCGGACGCACCGTTCTGAACCTGCGCGAGATGCTCCTGCGCGGCGATTTTCGGCCCGGAGAGCGCCTCTCGGAACTTCCCCTGGTCGCGCGGTTGGGAGTTTCTCGAACCCCCATCCGGCTGGCGCTCGATCGTCTGGCGAACGAAGGTCTGCTCGAGGTTTTTCCGACCGGCGGTTTCGTGGTGCGCGCCTTCACCTTGACCGATGTGTACGACGCCATCGAGATGCGCTGCGTGCTGGAAGGCACGGCGGCCCGGCTAGCCGCGGAGAGGCTCCAGGACCCGCGTGAACTCACGAGTCTGCGAGCTCTTGAGCAGGAGATGTTGAAGGTGATGCCGCTTGCTCCCGAACTGGTGCCAAACATTGATACGTTTGCTCGCTACCTGGATTTGAATGAGGCGTACCATTCGGCGGTGATTGATCTGGCGAAGAGCCCCATGCTGCGAAAGACACTCGATCGTGTGCAATCACTGCCCTTCGCCTCGCCCAGCGCCACGGTGTTCGCGCGGCTCAAATTGCCCACAACCAAGGGGCTGTTGACCATCGCCACCGAGCATCACAGCACGATCATTGAGGCCATTGAGAAGCGCCAGGGAAGCCGGGCGGAAGGCCTCGCTCGGGAACATGCGTGCCTGGCGCTCCGAAATCTGGAAGCCGTTCTGGCCGATAAGGAAGTCTCCAGCTACGTGCCGGGTGCCGCGCTCGTTCGCCTACCTGGCGTGGTCTGAAACCTAGTGTGTCAGAGCGTACATCACGTAATTCACGCCAATGTTGATCGCCAGATGGGAGTACTTCTCCGGGTAACGGGGATCGTCGGCGAATTCCCAGGCATCGCCCAGATCCGAGTTGGGCGTGATGGCAGCTTCGATCCGGCCCTTCTCGTCGTAGATGGCGCGCCAGTAGGGGGTGTCGCCACCATTTCGCCCCCCGCCATACAGACCCCACGAGCCCACAATCTGGAATCGGTCGTTCAAATCGTAGACGATGTGAAACGCCGTATCTTCCTCGGGAATATCCACCGGGGTCTTGCCCGGAAGCACGCGCCCCATGCTCTGCATGAACACGTCCCACTCAAACGGCCCCCAAAAGTCGTCGCACCAGAAGAAACCACCGCGAGCCAGGTAGTCGCGCATCTTGGCGGCCTGTTTATCGGTCAGGTCCCACTCGCCGGGCCGGACGGCGTAGAGCATGGGCCAGTTGTAAACGTCGTCTTCATCGTCCAGATTCACCGGCTGTTCCACCGGGCGCGCGTCGATCCGCGTGAGGCGGCTGAGGGCGGTCAGAAAATGACGGTCTGCGCGGGGATAATCCTGCGTCCAACTGGACATCCCATTCGCCCATCCCCGGCGGCCGGAACGGTCGAAACGCGCGGTGGGCGCCGGTGGATACATCAGCCTCGCAAACACCCATTCAGACGGCCGCTGATAGCCTTCCGGAAGCGGGAAATTGTTGTACTCGATGGCCGGGTACTCGCGAAACTCACGCTGCCACGCGCACAGGGATCCAACGAAGACCGCGCCGCCCGCCAGCAGCAATAAGATGTATCGACGGCTCATTAAGAGACCGATCCACCCCGAGGATACCACCACCGTCGGGCCAGGCCATTCAGGGCTGGCTCGCGCTAGGATGAATGAGCGAGGAGCTTCCTGTGATGCCTGAAAATGCCGCCGCGAAATCTACTTCCCATCTGACCCTGGTCACATCCACGGAAGGCGACGCGACCGGCTCATTTACCAGAGTCCGTTGCGCCGGCAAACTGGTCACCGGCTCGACAGGAATCCTGCAGGCGGAGGTCCGCAGCCTGCTCCCCGGCGCGAAGCGGATCGTGCTCGACTTGACCGACCTCGGCTACATGGACAGCAGCGGACTCGGCGCGATCATCGGACTGTACGTTTCAGTGAAGAGCGCCGGCGGGCGGCTGGAAGTGATCAATCTGAGCGCGCGCGTGCGGGAACTGTTCAGCATCACCAATGTGCTGGGTTTGTTCGAGGTGTGCGGCGAGCAGAGTAACCGCATCGTGTAACGGGCAGGGCCGAATGCTGTCTCTGCTTCATAGCGCCGTTGTGGGCGACGCCGAAAAACTTCGCCAGGAGTTCCTGACCAACAACCCCTTCCGCCACGTGGTCATTGAACCTTTTCTGGATCCCGAGTTGTGTACGCAATTGATCACGGAATTTCCACCGTTCGACCAGAAGCACGCGGTGAACGAGCACGGCGAGGCGGGGAGGCATGCGGTCCATTCGGATCTCGCGCGTGTAGGGAAGGCGTACGCGCAATTCGATCGCCTGATGAGCAATCGCGATTTTCTGACGCTCATGGGGCGCATCACTGATATCCCGGACGTGCTTTACGATCCGGAGTACATCGGTGGCGGCACGCATGAAAATCTGGACGGGGAAGAGCTGGATACTCACGTCGACTTCAACTATCACCCGCGAACTCATTTCCATCGGCGACTCAACCTGATTGTGTTTTTGAATCCGGAATGGGAGCAGCCCTGGGGCGGTTGCCTGGAGTTGGTGCGCGATCCGTTCGAGTCCTGCTCCGACTCGCGAAAAGAATTCGTGCCGATCGCCAACCGGGCCGTAATTTTCGAAACCACGGAAGCGTCCTGGCACGGCTTTCAGCGGATTCGGATTCCAGAAGGGAAGGGATCGTCGCGCAAGTCGATTGCGGTCTACTTCTACTCGAAGGAACGGCCCGCCGCGAATACCGCGGCTTCGCACGCGACATTCTATTATTCGCGCCCTCTGCCGGAACACCTGCAACCGGGGCATACGCTCAGCGAAGAAGACGTTGGCGAGCTGCGGAGTCTTCTCATCCGGCGCGATAAGCAGCTCCAGTTTCTCTATCAACGCGAGTTGGAGTTTTCTGAATCGTTGGAAAAGTCGGCGAAAGCGATCGCGGGGCTGAACGAGACTGTCGCGAGCGTACTGGGGTCTGCTTCGTTCAAACTCGGCAGGGCACTGACATGGCCGGTCCGGCGTCTGAAGTCGCGCGCTAACAAATGAGGAAACAGGTGATATTCTTGCCCGATGACTGCCCTTCGTGTTAACAATAGGCCTTGATCCCGAGGCTAGGAACGCTTGCGTGCCTGTGTGCGGTCACCGTTGTCGCACCCGCGTTTGCACAGGATCAGCGCCTCCCGCGCCAAACTCCGGAACAGAGCGCGGCGTTCCAGGGAATCCTGCGCGATCCTTTGGGCCTCGGACTCGGCGGCGCTTCGATCACGCTGCGAAATCTGGAAAATGAGCAAATCGTCTCCACGGCCACTTCTGGAGACGGCGTGTTCCGATTTCTGAATTTGGTGCCAGGTCGCTACGCGCTGCAAGCTTCGCTGGATGGTTTTCAGCGCGTCGATCAAAACGTCGTCGTGCTCAGCGGCGTCGACACCCTGGCGGTGGAATTAACCATGACGCCCGTTCCGGTGGCTCCGCGACCCGCTCCGCCGGAGCCTCCACCGCAGCCGTCGTACCGATCGCTTCCGCAACCACCTCCGGAAGGGCTGCCGGAAGTTCTTCCGCCGCAGATCATTCCGCCACGAGACCAAGTGTTCACGCCCCTGCCCGACCGTTGGAAGTTCGACTGGCCGGATTACCACCGCTACGGACCGATAGATGAAAATGCCGAAGTGCCCTACGTGAAAGGGCACTGGTACGATCCGTTCAATCGCAATAAGCTGAAGGGCGACACCCCGATCTTTCCTCAGCTCTTGGGGCAAAGTACATTTTTAAACGTCAACCTGGTGAGCGATACGGCGGTCACGGGCCGAAAGCTGCCGGTTCCGAGCGGCTTGGGCACTTACGATCCCGACAGCGGTCAGTTCTTCGGCCGCATGGGTCAGTTCGAATTCAGCCAGAATTTCTCCTTCTCGGCAACTCTGTTCCACGGCGACACTGCCTATCGGCCGGTGGATTGGCAGATCAAGTTCACTCCGGAAGTGAACGTCAACTACCTCCAAGTCCAGGAAAACGGGATCGTGAGTCCCGACGTGCGGGCGGGGAACACGCGCTTGGACGCGCACGCCGGGTTGCAGGAAGCCTTCGTCGAAGCCAAGATCGCGGATCTGAGCTCATCTTTCGATTTCCTATCCGCTCGCGCTGGTATCCAGACCTTCAACAGCGATTTCCGCGGATTCATCTTCTTTGATCAGGAGCCGGGAGTGCGCCTGTTCGGAACGCTCGATTCCAACCGCTATCAGTTCAATGCTGCGTATTTTGCCATGCTCGAAAAGGATACGAATAGCGGGCTGAACACCATGCAATATCGTAACCAGCAGGTGCTGATCGGCAATCTCTACCGGCAGGATTTTCTGAAGCCCGGCTACAACATCCAAGTGAGCTTTCATTACGATAAAGACGATGCGACGCTGCAGTACGATACGAACGGATTCCTGGTGCGGCCGGCAGCGATCGGTTTGGCGCAGCCGCACAAAATCCGAGCATATTATTACGGCTTGACCGGCGACGGGCACATCGGACCGCTGAATCTGACACACGCGTTCTACCAGGTTCTGGGCTACGATTCGAATAATCCGATTGCGGGCCAGCGCACGGATATCAACGCGCAAATGGCGGCGGCCGAGCTTTCCTGGGACCGCGACTGGATCCGCTTTCGGGCCTCGATTTTCTGGGCATCGGGCGACAACAATCCGCGCGACGGCACGGCTCGCGGCTTCGACGCCATCCTCGACAATTCGAATTTCGCAGGGGGGTTCTTCAGCTTCTGGAATCGCGAGGGCCTCGCGCTCACCGGGTCGAATGTTAGCTTGGTGTCTCCGGGGAGTTTAATCCCGTCGCTGCGATCGAGCAAGATTGAAGGGCAGGCGAATTTCGTGAATCCGGGAATCTTCATTTTCAATGCCGGCGGCGATGTGGAGATCACCCCGAAGCTGCGCGGCGTGCTGAATGTGAATGTGATCCGTTTCCAGGACACCCAGCCGCTGGAACTGATTCTGTTTCAGGACCCTATTCACCATGGCGTGGGCACGGATTCAGGCCTCGGCCTGGTGTACCGCCCGCCGCTCAGCGAAAACATGACGATTACGGGCGTGTTCAACGCGTTCTCCCCGATGCAGGGGTTCCGCGATATCTTTACTGACAAGACTTTGTTTTCGGTAGCTGCTAATGTCCGTTTCCGTTTCTAGGTACATTTCGATAGCCGCCGTTGCGGGCGGGCTGATTCTGTTCGCGGCGTGGGCATTGCTGCCGGGACAGTCTCCAGGACAATCGCAAGAAGAAGCCGCGCGAAGAAGCTCCGGATGCGTCTCCTGCCATGGATTTACCGAAGCTCCCAGCATGCACACCACGGGCACGGTGCAGCTTGCGTGCATCGACTGCCACGGCGGCAATGCCGACGTCATGCGGCCCTCCGGACCTGGCTTAGTGTCGGACATGCGCGCTTACGAGCGCGCCAAGCACGAGGCGCATCCGAAGCCCAGAAATCCCGTGTATGCCGATTCGTCCGCGAATCCGGTGCGGGTTTACGCCGACTGGCTGAAAGAAGACAAGGAATATATCCGCTTCATCAATCCCGGCGATCTGCGTGTGGTGGATGAAACCTGCGGCAATTGCCACGCCCGCGAGGCGCGCGCCGTTCAGACCAGCATGATGACCCACGGTGGCATGCTGTGGCAGGCGGCTCTCTATAACAACGGAGGATATCCGTACAAAAATGCGCGCTTCGGCGAGAGCTATTCGCCGGACGGGCAGCCCCAGCGGATTACGATGCCGGAAGCGCCCAGCTCGGAGCTGACCAGGACCAAGGGCATCCTGCCTTATCTGGACCCTATTGCTCGCTGGGAGTTGTCGCAGCCGGGAAATATTCTGCGCGTCTTCGAGCGCGGCGGCGAAGCGCGAGCAGAAACCGGCAATCCCAACGGCGAATCGAGGCCGGGATTGCCCGATGACAAGCTGAGCGACCGCGGCCTGGGCACGCTCCTGCGTACCGACCCGGTATTTATTGGCTTGCAGAAGACGCGCTTGCTCGACCCGCTGCTGTCGTTTCCGGGAACCAACGATCATCCCGGCGATTATCGGCATAGCGGTTGCACTGCGTGCCATGTGATTTACGCCAACGATCGAAATCCGGCCCATTCCGGGCCGTACGCCGCGTACGGCAATCAGGGGCGCAGCGCGCAGATGGATCCGACCATTCCGAAGAACGAATCGGGCCACCCCATCAAACACGAGCTGACGCGCGCGATCCCGACCAGCCAGTGCATCGTGTGCCACATTCATCCCGGCACGAACATGGTCGCGTCATATCTCGGCTATATCTGGTGGGACTCGGAAACCGACGGCGCGAAGATGTATCCGGACAAACAGCACGATCCGACCGATTCGGAACGGCTGGAATCCTGGATGAAGAATCCTCAGAACGCGGCGGCGCGAGGCCTGTGGGGCGATTTGGATTTTCTGGAAAAGACCGGCACGCCAGAATTCAACGCCCAGCTCCAGAACACGCAGTTCGCCGATTTCCACGGTCACGGCTGGGTGTTTCGTGCGGTGTACAAGCGTGATCGTAAGGGAAACCTGCTCGACTCAGATGACCGCGTGGTTCCG
>Ga0265313_10001388_pt1 | contig 22736 bp, 23 predicted proteins | sample 4123metaG_FD_203122 | JGI IMG/M metagenome (GOLD analysis project Ga0265313, IMG submission 203122) | Rhizosphere microbial communities from Carex aquatilis grown in University of Washington, Seatle, WA, United States - 4-1-23 metaG | ecosystem: Host-associated > Plants > Roots > Rhizosphere >...
CTATAATATGCTGATTATAAGCGGCTTACTAGATACTTCCGAAGTGCGTCGTTTGTGGAAAAACTGTGGTTATCCCGATCCGCGCACGGTCCGCTTTCCCTCTAAGGGTGCGGAACGTCAAGGCTTACTTATCCCTGATCCGCAGTAACTGAAAGGGGTCGTCATGGCCCGGCTTTCCGAGCTTTCTGCGAAGAATTCGGAAGCCTCCGAACCCTATGCCTACGATTATGCTGAGCGCCACAAGCACCCCGGTGAGGACGAAGATATTGAGAAATAGCTTGTATCCCTGCAGGCCCTGATTGACCGGAACTTTCTCATTCAACGTGAGATTCCCCGCATACCGGACCCCGGCCAGAACCCGTTCGGCGGCGTCCGGGTCGGGTGGCTGTACGATTACACCTACCAGCGGACCGCTCCGTTTGGCGATGGTACCAGGGAGTTTTGCGAATTCCTGCTCCCGTTCGCGGGCGATGTTGGGCGTCGGGTAGCTGAAAATCGCTAGGGTCAGATCGCCTTTAGGCGTCCTGTAGCGTCCCAACTGGCCTTCGGTCCCGAGGTGGAAAGCTGCCAGGGACGGACCGATCCTGGCCTCAAAGCGGGCCAGGGAAGCCGGGCCCAGAATGTATCGCTCGGAATTTGGGATCAGACCTTCCTGGGGAAGATTACTGGCCAGGGCGGGGAGGGGCGCGTTATCCAGCTGGGGGAGCTGGCTAAAGAGCATTTCCAGGTCCTTTTGTTCCGGGACCTCTCCAGAAATCTGGAAAACGTAGTTTCCGTACGCGAAAAGGGCCCCGTCCGGCGTTTTGGCCGAAAGGGCCGACAGCTTGGCGGGCGTGGCGTCGGCTGGACGACGCGCCTCAAAAAGTCCCAACGCGCCTGTGGAATCCCGCAGCCGCCAGGCGGTCGCCGTGAAGCGTTTTGGGTTTTTGTCAGGTGCCGTGTATTGGGCCTGCTCGGCGGAGATGAGCCCGAATTCCTGATAAAGTGCGGGATCCGGCACGGCGTCCTTTGCCGTTAGCGACTTGGTCTCGCCCCGCGCAAAGTCTCCGATCTGATCGGGCAGGATCGCCGCGCTGAGCGGTACGACGCAGGCGGCTATAAGGACTAACTTCCGCAGCATTTCTTGTACTTCTTTCCGCTGCCACAGGGGCACGGATCATTGCGGCCGACCGCCTTCTTCGCCAGCACAGGTTGTTTCTTGGTCGAGCTTTCGCCGCCCACGAATTGCAGCTCGGCCAGCTCCTTTTCCTTCTTGCGTTCGATCTTCCGCGTGAAGTCCATCACCGAATTCTGCGCGGCGCGCGATTCAAGCTGCCGCTGCTGCGCGGCAACTCCCACGGCTTCGGGCTCGTCTTCTCCACGGCCGTCGTCTTCGTCCGCCTCATTCCACAATTCCGGATGCGGAACATTGGCGTCCGGTGGACCTTCGGCACGCTGCAGGAAGAACAGGTAACGGATGGTCTCGTCCTCGATCCTGTCCATCATGTCCTGGAACAGCACGTAGGACTCTTTCTTGTACTCGACCAGCGGATCCTTTTGGCCGTAGCCGCGAAGCCCGATGCCTTCCTTCAGATGGTCCATCGACAACAAGTGATCCTTCCACTGGTTGTCGATGACGTTGAGCATGATCATGCGCTCGGTTTCGCGCAGCAGCGGCGCGCTGAGCATGTCTTCTTTTTCCTGATACTTCTTGTTGAGCTGCTCGAGAATATCCGCCTCGGCCTGGCTGCGATGCAGATCCATCAGGCCTTCGGTGCGAATCTTGACGCCGAATTGCGTGAGCACGTCGGTTTCAAGGCCGGTCCAATCGTAATTGCTGGGATGGGCTTTTTCGGGCAGGCGTGCATCGACGAACGAACCCAGGATGCCCTCGATGATTTCGCCGACGCGTCCTTTCTGGTCGTTGCCTTCCAGCAGGCCGCGGCGCATGCTGTACACCGCCTGGCGCTGCTTGTTCATCACGTCGTCGTATTCGAGGATATGTTTGCGGGCGGCGAAATTCTGCGCTTCCACGGCCTTCTGCGCGGCCGCGATGCGCTTGGTGATCATCTTGCTCTCGATCGGCACGTCTTCTTCCATGCCGAGCCGCAGCATCAGGTTTTGCATGCGCTCGCCGCCGAAAATGCGCATTAAGTCGTCCTGTAGCGACAGATAAAAGCGAGCCGACCCGGGATCGCCCTGCCGTCCCGATCGACCGCGAAGCTGATTGTCAATTCGACGAGAGTCGTGGCGTTCGGTGCCTAAGATATGCAGGCCGCCCAAGGCCACGACTTCATCGTGCTCCTGCTGCGTTTCCTCTTTGAATCGCGTGAAGAGGGCGTCCCACTCCTGGCGTTCCGGCGATCCGACCGGGGCGGTCTGCATGGCGTCGGGATCTTTGTTCTCCTTGCGCAGGCGTTCCTTGGTCATGAATTCCGGATTGCCGCCCAGTAGAATATCGGTGCCGCGGCCGGCCATGTTGGTCGAGACCGTGACCACGCCCTTGCGTCCCGCCTGAGCGACCAGGAACGCCTCACGCTCGTGGTTCTTGGCATTCAGGACTTCGTGCCGGACGCCCATCTTGCTCAGGATCTTCGAGAGCTTTTCCGATTTTTCGACGGACACGGTGCCCACCAGAATCGGCTGCCCGGTTCCGTGAATCTGCTGAATCTCTTTGGCTGCGTTGCGGAATTTTTCTTCTTCCGTGCGATACACCATGTCCTGGTAATCGGTGCGCTGCAGGGGCCGGTTGGTGGGGATCTGGGTGACTTCCAGCTTATAGATGCTGTCGAATTCCGCCGCTTCCGTATCGGCCGTACCGGTCATGCCGGCCAGCTTCTTATACATGCGGAAATAATTCTGGAAGGTGATGGTCGCCAGTGTCTGATTCTCGCGCTGGATCTTCACGCCTTCCTTCGCTTCGACGGCCTGGTGCAATCCGTCCGACCAGCGGCGGCCGGGCATCAGACGGCCGGTGAATTCGTCCACGATGATGACTTCGTCGTCTTTGACCACGTAGTCTTTGTCGCGCTGGAACAGCACGTGAGCCTTGAGCCCCTGCTGCACATGGTGGTTCACTTCCATGTTGGCGGCTTCATACAGATTGCCCATGCCGAGCAGCCGCTCGATCTTGAGCGATCCTTCTTCCGTCAGCGCGACGCTGCGATGCCGTTCGTCGACCGTGTAATCGCCGGTGGTCCACTTCTGGCCCGGCTCTTTGCCCTCGATCACTTCGCCGCGAATCAAGCTGGGAATCAGGCGATTGATCTTGTAGTACTTGTCGGTGGATTCCTCGCTGGGGCCCGAAATAATGAGCGGCGTCCGCGCTTCGTCGATCAGAATCGAGTCCACTTCATCGACGATGGCGTAGTTGAACATTTTGAACTGGGTACCCTTGCCGTCAACGGAGGGCACCGATATGGGTTCGATGGTCCGCTGGACGCACTCGGCGCTGCGGAACTTCATGTTGTCGCGGAGGTAGTCGAATCCAAACTCGTTGTTGGTGCCGTAGGTGATGTCGGCGGCGTAGGCGGCCCGCCGTTCGCTATCGTCCAGATCATGCACGATGACGCCGACGCTCAACCCCAGGCCCTTGTAGATCCGGCCCATCCACGCTGAGTCGCGCTCGGCCAGATAATCGTTGACCGTGACCACGTGCACGCCGAGCCCCGAGAGCGCGTTTAGATACACCGGAAGTGTGGCGACCAGCGTCTTACCCTCGCCGGTCTTCATTTCGGCGATCTTGCCGTGATGGAGCACGACGCCGCCGATCAACTGGACGTCGAAATGCCGCATGTTGAGGATGCGGCGCCCGGCTTCGCGCACAGTGGCAAACGCCGGAATCAGAATGTCGTCAAGCGATGCGCCTTGCGCGATCTGCTCCTTGAACTTGATGGTCTGCGCGGCGAGATCCTCATCCGACAGCTCCTGTATGCGGCCCTCCATATCGTTGATGGCCGCGACCAGAGGGCGCATCGCCTTGATGTCACGCTCGTGCTTGGTGCCGAAAACCTTGCCCATCATTAACTCGAAATCCATAATTGAACCTCCCGTTGCTGACGCTTGAATCTACAGTTGGAATACGCTGGGTTGCGAATACGGGCTCTACGCCCGCGCGTTAGCAGCGAAGCTGGGCGAGATGTTGAGATCGGGCAGAGAAGGGAACTACCGTTTGACTCGCGATCATCCACAGCGAATGCCGGAGAGGAGTCTCGGCCAAAGCGAGGACGGGCAAGATAGCCTGCGGCGAAGGCCGCTCTGCGCGGACGTTTAACGCCGACGATTCGTCCATCGGCGTCACCACCGACAGCAGCAGACGAGTCAGGGAATTGGACTTATGCTCGTTCGATACGGCGGGACACGTGGCTATCGCCGCGGCGAGCGCGGAGAGGCCGAGCAGCGGAGCCAAGGTGACTAGGATGATACGCCCGAATCGCACGGAAGTCCTTCTATTGCTGATTTTAGCACTTGTGGGGCAGGATTGTATCCTGCTCGCAGGTTGAAAACCTGCCCCACGTAGGACGAATGGTAATCTAGAACCAGAATGCTCCCGAAGCTTATTTCGATCGGAAGCTTTTACCTTCCGACCTATGGCGTGATGGTAGCGCTGGCCTTTCTGGCCGGGCTGTGGGTCACGGTGAAGCTCGGCCGCCGCAAGGGCCTGAACGCGGAATTGGTGACGAACCTGGCCGTTTACGTGGCTCTCGCGGGGATGCTGGGCGCCAAGATCCTGATGATCGTGTTCGATTGGCGTCGCTACATGGCGAATCCCAGCGACATCTTTTCGCTGGCCACACTCCAGGCGGCAGGGGTTTTTCAAGGCGGCTTGATTCTCGCGCTGGTGACCGCAGTTCTTTACATGCGCCAGCAGAAAATGCCGTTGCTGGGCACCTCCGACGCGTTCGCTCCGGGTCTCGCGTTAGGGCATGCGATCGGGAAAGTGGGCTGCTTCGCGGCTGGGTGCTGTTGGGGAATCGAAACCAAGGTCCCCTGGGCCGTGAGATTCCATGATCCGGCGGCTTACGCCCTGACGGGAGTGCCGCTTGAAATTCCATTGCATCCTGCCCAGCTGTACGAGTCTGGTTCCGAAGCTCTAGTATTCGCGTTCCTCTACTGGCGATTCGGGAAGCCGCACGCGCCCGGCCAGATCATCGGGTTGTACCTTGTGATCAGCTCGGTTCTGCGGTTCTTCATTGAATTCACGCGTAATCACGAACAAGCGCTACCCTTCGGTCTGCCGCTCTCGATTACGCAGTGGATCGCGATCGGTCTGGCCGCCGCGGGTGCGGTATTACTGGCCCGCGCGCGCCGTCCCGCGGGGATCGGGCACAATACCAAGCAACCCGTCCACGCCTAAATAAACCAGCCGCTACTGCCGATCTCTACGCAGAGATGCGTGCGCGCCGGCATAACCGGGAACGAGGCTTCGTATTGATCGCGATGTCCGTCGCGATGGTGGTCATGTTAGCCGTCATGGGCCTGGCTTTCGACTTCGGCCGTATCTACATCGCGCGCAACGAAGCTCAGGTTTTCACCGACGCCGCCGCCATGGCCGCGGCATCCAAACTCGACGGCACCGATGCGGGATTGGTCCTGGCGCGGCAGGCGGTCGCCAAGCTGCCCATGCGCTGGAACCTGGGAACGAAATCGTTCACAGGCGTTGTGGTGGAGTTCAGTCCAGACAGACAGAGTTGGGCCCGCGTCACGGCTCCCGACAATCAAGTCGAGATTACCTTTCTGCGCGCCGTAGGTGGCCCCGCGGTGTTCACGGTTCCGGCGCACAGTGTGGCCGCAGCCAAGCCTGTGAGGCTTGTGGAGTGAACCGGAAAAACCAGCGCGGCCACGCCATGATCGAGCTCGCCGTGTCGGCCGGCGTGATGGTAGCTTGCCTCGCCGGAACCGTCCAGTTCGGCTACACGTTTTACATCTACAACGAACTGGTGACGGCGGTGGGCAATGGTGGTCGATACGGGGCGATGCGGACGTACCGGGCCGCGACGCCGGCCGACATCGAAAAAGGCAAAGCCGCGATCCGCAACATGGTGGTGTATGGCGATTCGCGTCCCGCGCCAGGCACGCCGCCTCAGGTCGCAAATCTCAAACCGTCACAGGTGGAAGTGGCGGTGTTCATGGACGACTCCGGGCAGCCCGAATCGGTGAACGTGTCCATAACCGACTACAACGTGGATGCGGCGTTCGGGATGTTTCGTTTCACCGGACGGCCTGCGGTGGAGTATCCCTTTGTAGGACGATTTGCCCCTGCGGAGAGCGAGCCATGAGACGCAATCAGCGCGGCCAAAGCATGGTGGAGGCGACCCTGGTGTTGTTGGTCTTCTTCACACTGCTGCTGGGTGTGATCGATTGCGGGCAGGTCCTCTTCGCTCACCAGTCGTTAGTGGAGCGGGTGCGAACCGCTGTGCGCTGGGGTGCGGTGCATCCGTGGGAGAGCGCGGACCCGATCGTCAATCTGGTTCTCTACAATCAGACCGGCGCGCCCCGCGGCGATATCGGTGCGTTTCTAGGCATGCAGCGCGAGAACGTGGTGGTTCGTCACGTCGCGCCCTCCGAACGTCCCGACGATGAGACGCTCAGCGTGACCATTGTGAATTTCCGGCCTCAGTTCTTTTCGCCATGGTTTGCAGGTGCACTAGTAAGTTCTCGCGCAGTTTCGATCACCGCGCCCATGGCGGCGCGAATAGCCTCCAAGTGAAGTTATCCTGAGTATTGGCTACCCTTAAACCGTTTCAACCATATCGCTACACGTCCAAGGCGGGCGATCCCGCGAAGCTGCTCACCCAGCCCTACGACAAGATCAACCCGGCGATGCAGGCGAAGTATCTCGCGGCGAGCCCATACAATCTGGTTCGCGTAATTCTGGGCGAGCGGGACCCAAAGGATAATGCGTCGGACAACGTTTATACGCGTGCCGCGCAGCACTTGGAAGACTGGATCCGCGACGGCATTCTGGCCCAGGATCCGAAGCCTGGATTTTACGCCTACTTTCAGGATTTCGTCGTGCCTGATACCAACGAGCGAGCAACTCGCATGGGCTTCATCGGGATCGGCAAAGTGGAGGATTACTCTGCGGGCGTGGTGTATCGCCACGAGCAAACGCTCTCTGGTCCGAAGAAAGACCGCCTGGAGCTGCTACGCCACACGCGCGGACACTTTGGACAGATTTTCATGCTGTATCCGGATCGCGAAGGCGCGGTGGATGAGGTGCTGACGCAAGCCTCGGCAGGCGCTCCGAAGCTCGACGTTCTGGATGAATTCGGAGCGCGGCACCGCTTGTGGCCCATCACCGATGAAGCGAACACCCAGCTTATGCAGTCGCTCATGAGTGACAAGAAGCTGCTGATCGCCGACGGCCATCATCGCTACGAGACGGCGCTCGCCTATCGCAACGAAAATCCCGGAGTGCCGGCGGCGGAATACGTGATGATGACCTTCGTCAATATGTATTCGCCGGGCTTGAAGATCCTGGCCACGCATCGCGTGCTGCGAAACCTCGAAGGGTTTCAGGCGGCCGCGTTGCTAGCTAAAGCTCGCACGAGTGGCTGGTCGGTGCGCGAGGGAATGCCCGAACGCGGCGCGCCAACTGGCGTTATCCGTATCGGGCTAGTGGCGGCGAGCCGGGCTTATGTTTTGGAGCGGCCGCGGCGCGATGCGGAATTGGATGTCCCCGTCCTGCACACCGAAATCCTGGGCGGCCTGCTCGGCATCAGCGAAGAATCGGTGCGGGACGAGAGATACATCACCTACGTGCGCGGCGCCAATGCTGCAGTGGCCGAAGTTCGGGAAAAGGGCGCGCAGGCGGCATTTTTACTGGAGCCGACACCGATCGACGAAATGGCCCGGATCGCGTTCGCGGGCGGTGTGATGCCGCAAAAGTCCACCGATTTTTATCCCAAGCTGCTGAGCGGTGTGACGATTTATCGGCTATGACGACAGGCGGCAAGACCGCCTGTCCTACTGTAGTTTCGGAATAACCGCGTGCAGCAGAGCCGCCAGCGTGTCTTTGACCCGATCGCCCGTTTCCATCACTTCGGCGTGCGACAACTTCTGCGGCAGAATTCCAGCAGCCATGTTTGTCACGCACGAGATTCCGAGCACCTTGATCCCCAGGTGGTTCGCCGCAATCACTTCCGGAACCGTCGACATGCCAACCAAGTCGGCGCCGATGGTTCGCAGATAGCGGATCTCGGCGGGCGTCTCGTAGCTTGGTCCGGGCAGGGCAGCGTAAACACCTTCTTTGAGAACCCCGGCTTGTTTGGCGATCTCGCGGTACTCGCGAGAATACGCCTCCGTCATGTCAATGAACTCCGGACCACGTAACGGATTCACGCCCATCAGATTGATGTGATCGGAAATCAGCACCAGGTCCCCTGGCTTGTAGTTGAGGTTGATCCCGCCGGCGGCGTTGGTGATCACTAAACTGGTAACACCTCGCCGCGCGAGCTCCTGAATCGGGAAAGCGACCTGTTGCGCCGTATAGCCCTCGTACAGATGCGCGCGACCCGCGGCGACCAGCAGCTCAGTATTGCCCAGGCGGCCTGTCACCAGCTTGCCCGCGTGCCCGGTAGCGGTCGACACGGGCCAACCCGGTATATCCGCGTAGGACGTCTCGACGCGATTCTCCAGCGTATCGGCAAACGATCCGAGGCCGCTGCCCAGGATGACGCCCACGCTCATAAGAGCATCCCCGCGATACAGGCCGACATGAAGTTCGCCATGGTCCCCGCCGCGACCGCTTTCATTCCCAGCCGCGCCAGATCCGACCTGCGAGTTGGCGCAAGAGCCCCGATCCCGCCGATCTGCATCGCGACCGAGCCCAGATTGGCGAAGCCGCACAACGCGTATGTCGCGATCACGAAGGACTTGGGATCCAGTCCGCCGCCGGTTTTCCCCAAATCCACGAAGGCCACGAATTCATTCAGGATCAGGCGTGTTCCCAGAAGGTTTCCCACCGTGGCGCAGTCGTTCCACGTCACTCCCAGTAACCAGGCGATCGGCGCGAAAATCCTGGCTAGGATGCCCTGCATCGAATCCGGAAGCCATCCGAAGTGGCGCGTATCGTGGAGCGCGTGGATGCCTCCGTTGACCATTGCGATCAGCCCGATGAAGGCGATCAGCATCGCCGCGATGTTCAGAGCCAGGTGCAAACCGTCGGCAGCGCCGCGCGCCGCAGCGTCGATCACATTGACTCCGGGCTTTTCAATTTCGATATGGGCGCCGCCCATGGTGGCGGGCTTCTCGGTTTCCGGCATCAGAATCTTGGCCAGCATCAGCGTGGCCGGAGACGTCATAATCACGGCGGTTAAAAGGTGCCGAATTTCGACATGCGCGATCAGGACGTAGGCCGCCATCACCGCGCCGGAGACGTGCGCCATGCCGCTGGTCATGATGGTGAACAGCTCGCTTTGCGTCAGCCCCGCGAGGAACGGGCGGATGGTCAGCGGAGCCTCGGTCTGCCCCATGAAGATGCTGGCGGCGACGCTGGTGGATTCAGCCCCGCTCGTGCCCATCACGCGCTGCATCACGCTCGCCATGGCGCGCACGAACACCTGCATCACGCCCAGGTAATAGAGAATCGCGAAAAAAGACGCGATAAAAATGACGATCGGCAGCACCTGGAATGCGAAGACCGTGCCGAACTGGTCGTTAGGCGCGCCGAGCTTATCGCCGAAGACGAACTTGCTGCCTTCGATGGCATAGCCGAGCATGCTGTTCACCGCGCTGCTCAGCTTCTTGAACCAGTCGGCGACGGGAGTCTTGAGGACCAGGAACGCGAAACCGAACTGGAGTCCCAGGCCCCAGTAGATGACGCGCGGCCGTATTGCCCGGCGGTTGTTCGAAAACAAAAACGCGACGGCGACGATAACCGCCAATCCCAGCAGCCCGGTGAACCGCTGCATTTTTGAACCGCTTGAATCAGCCGACGACTTCGAGAATCAACGCCCGCTCTTCGGGGGCGCTGGAGGAGATCCGGAAAGCGCCTTCCACGATCTGGGCAGCGTCTTCCACCAGATCCTCGCGCGTGTAGTACAGGCGGCAGAGCACGCCGCCGGCATCCACCTTCTGGCCGACTTTGACTTCGAGAATCACGCCCACGGCGGGATCGATCACGTCGTCTTTATTCTCGCGGCCGGCGCCGATCATGGCCGAAGCCTGGCCGATTCCTTCGGCATCGATAGCGCTGACGTAGCCCGCACGCGGCGAATTGATTTCGCGTGCGCCGGTGGCATTGGGCAGCAGCTCGAAGCGGTCCATCACGCGAGCGTCGCCGCCCTGCGCTGTGATCACGTCTTTGAGCTTGCGGTATCCCGAGCCGTCCAGCAGCTTCGATTGGGCCAGCTCGCGAGCTTCCTCGAGTGTCGCTGTGATCTTGCCCAGGAAAATCATGCGTGCGGCAAGTTCAAGCGACAGCCGCGTGAGATCCGTCGGTCCGACGTTCTGCAGCGTCTGCGAAACTTCCATCACTTCAAGTGCATTGCCGATAGCGAAGCCCAGCGGCTGGTTCATGTCGGTAATCAGCGCCTGGACTTTCTTGTCCATGCGGCGACCGATCCCGACCATCAATTGCGCCAGACGCCGCGCGTCGACTTGCTTTTTGATGAACGCGCCGGACCCTACCTTCACATCCAGTACCAGTGCGTCGATGCCGGCGGCCATCTTGCGCGCCATGATGGAGGTGGCCATCAGGGCGATCGATTCGACGCTCGCCGTGGCGTCGCGCAACGCTTGCAAGCGCGCATCGGCCGGTGCGATGTCCCCTGGCACAGCCGCGAAGGCTAGCTTGTGCTCGTTCAACTGAGCGATAAACTCTTCCGGGGAAAGATTCGTGCGGAGCCCTGGAATCGCTTCCAGCTTATCGAGGGTCCCGCCGGCGAAACCTTGTGCGCGGCCACCGGTCATGGGGACCACGACTCCCGCGGCTGCGGCCAAAGGCGCCGCAACCAGGCTGGTTTTATCGCCTACGCCGCCGGTCGAGTGCTTATCTACTTTGATGCCCGGTACTCCGGAGAGGTCGAGCGACGTACCCGAAGCGATCATCCGCTCGGTCATCGCGCTGACTTCGCGGTCGCTCATGCCCGAAAAGTACGTGGCCATGAGGAAGGCGGACATCTGATAGTCGGGAATGTCTCCGCTAAGATAACCGTCAACGAGGGAAGCGATGTCCTCAGTAGACAGTTCTTCGCCATCCCTCTTCTGGTGAATGAGGTCGACAGTTCGCATGTATAAGAACTGAGAGTAGCATACTTGATTGGAAGTAAAGGACAACTACCCCCGACGGATGCGTTTTTAGTTTGGCCGTGCGCGTGCCTCCAACCGGCTGAAGGACATTCAATCAATGAAAAAACTATTGGTACTGATGTTGATGGCGGCCAGCGCCGCGTTCGGCCAGTTGTCCATCGGAGTCAACATTGGCGCACCTCCGCCTCCCCGTGTGATTCGGACCCGGCCCCACAACCCTGGAGCGGGATATGTGTGGGTGGATGGCTACTGGTACGCCTCAAACAATCGATACGCCTGGCATAACGGATACTATACGAGGCCTCCTTTTGAAGGCGCGGCGTGGATAGGCCCTCGCTACGAAGGGAAACAGTTTTTTGCGGGGTACTGGCAAGGCAATGGCCGCCAAGTCGGGCACGATCATCGCTGGGACAAGGACAAAAAGAACCGGGATTATAACCGGAATTCGGACCACGAAGACCGACGATAAATTGCTTCCCCGGGCCTGACCATATCGGGTCACGTGACCAATGATGGCCGGGTCCTTTTCTCAGGCAGCGCGCAGAAGTACCGTGGTGATATTATCGGGCCCGCCCCGCGAGCGGGCCACAGCGATCAGCGCTTTACTCTTGCCCTCGAGCGACTCTTGCGAAGTGAGCGCCTGCTTCATCTCGTCTTCGCTCACCACGCCATGTAGCCCATCACTGCACAACAGAATAAGCATGCCCGGCGACGGATGGATCCGGTGGGTATGCACGCGCAAGTTATCCGAGACGCCAATAGCCATGGTCAGTACGTGGCGCATGGGATGGTTCTTGAGATTTTCCTCATCGATACCCAAGCGGCGGCCCACTTCGTTGACCCAGGTTTGATCCTCAGTGATGGTTTGCAGGGTGCCGTTTTCGTAGGTGTATACGCGGCTGTCTCCCACGCTGGCGATCACCAGGTCGCCGCCGTTCTCGACGGCCGCCACCAGTGTGGTGCCCATGCCTTCCATCTGAGGATCGCGAGCAGCCTCGTCCATGACGCGCTGGTTGGCGCGGCCGAATGCCATCACCAGACCGTCGGAGTCCATGGCCTTGCCGTTTTGCTCGACGGCCTGCTCGATGGTCTCCGCGGCTAAGCGTGACGCGTGCTCGCCCGCCTGCGCGCCTCCCATACCGTCGGCCACCAAGTACAAGCCGATGGCGGGAACCACCAGGAAGTAATCTTCATTATTGCTGCGGACACAACCTGGGTCCGAAGCTCCAAAGGCTTCGAGCATGAGCTTTAAGGATTATAACTAAGACCGCTCCATTACTGTCGCGGCTCGGAAGCGGGCGGCGATTCCAGAATCGATTTCAACTGGAAATACACGCGCTCTTCATACGTATCTTTCAGACGCTCCAAGGCCTGGAGCCTGGCATCCGAAGCAGTCGCCGCCCGTAGTCCCTGCTTCTTCAGGCAGCGTCCCAGCAACAAAGTCGCCATCTGATCGCCGGGATTGCGGTCGAGCACGGCGCGAAAGCGATCCGCGGCGGCGGCGAAGTCGCCCTTCTTGAACAGCGCGTAGCCGAGATTGAAATGGTAGTCGGGATCGCTGGGGTCCTGGTCCAGTGCCTTGCGAAATGTGTCCACCGCTTGGGGCAGGTTCAGGCGGCTCTCGGCGGCTCCCAGATTGTTCCAAACCGGGCCGATGGGCACTTTCTCGGCAATGGTCTGAAACGCCTTGCGTGCGGCCTCGAAATCGCCTGCCTGATAGCGCGCGAAGCCCAGCAGGAAAGTGGCCTCACGATAGTGATTCTCGCTCGGGCCCACGTGTTCCAGCCAGACGGCCGCCTCCCGATACTCTTTCTTCTCGAAATGAATTCTGCCCAGTTCGTAGGCGGGGGGAGAGAAATCCGGATCCAGGCGCGCCGCCTGGGTGAAATACTTCTCCTTCTGCTCGGGCTCCGCGGCCAGCAGTCCGCGAATATAGTTCTCCAGGACATCGAGGGGCACCGTAGTGCCCAAGGACCGGAACTCCGACTCGGCGGGAGCACGCGCCGGAGCGACTAGCCTCAGAGCCTGCCAGGCCAGGTGCGATTCCATCGTGGCCAGATTCTCGATCGCGCCGGTTTCCTCGAAGACGGCGCTTTGCTTGAGACGCCGGCGGTCGGAAACGCGCGCCTGGATTTTCAGCGATCCCTTGGAACTGGACGTGGGCGTGGAAGCGCCCGCAAGAACCACTGAAAACGTTCCATGCACCACTTGTTCGGCATCCAGAACCTCGCCGACTTTGAGTACGGAAGCCTCGGTCAGCTCGGTGCGCTCGCGAAGATGGAGACGCTGGTAAGCCTCGGCTGTGCGATCGCGCTCCAGTGTAAGAACGCCGCGGGCCGCAAAGGCCGCGCGCAAGGTTTCGGCGATACTTTCGCCGATCCAGTCCATGCTGGCCGGATTTCCCGTCGCGCTGGTGAAGGGAAGAACGGCGGTGTCTTGCGCGAACAGCGGAATCGCACACGCCGACAGGGCGAGCGCGGCGCGCAGTTGGAACCGCGTTTTCACAGTCTACAGTCTAACAGTGGGTGCTCGGCCCTAATACTTATGCCGGCTTGGCAGGCTCGGGAAGTTCTCCGGCGTTCTTCGGCGGCGTTACGCAGTGTTGTTCGGCTTCCTCGAAACCGTTGACGGTGAGTGTGTAACGTCCCCCGTCGGTCCTCTGGACGTATCCCTTTCCGCGCAAGTACCAAAGGGCCGCTTCCAGATGCTCACGGGGACAACCGAGCATATCCTCGAATGCGTGCACCGTCATAGATGCCCGTTCAGGATCTTTCACCGTGGTCGCGTACAGCAGCGAGAGAATCCCGCGCCGTTTACGCTTTTCGACTTCCGGCCCGGTGGCCACCACTGCCTGGTCGAAAATCTTCCAGCGCAACTGCCTGTGTGAGCTGTGGCGCGCATCGTAGGCCGCCCGCTTTTCCGGATCGCTCAAGCTCTGGAAAGCTTCGGTGAGTTGCACGAACAGTTCGGCATTGCCGGTATCGGCGTTATCGGGATGGTAGCGCTGGGCCAGGAGCCGGTATACGCGATGCACGGTCTCGTGGTCCGCGTTCGGACTTAGTTGCATGATCTCGTAGTAGTCCAGATCCTGGAAATCGGATGCGATGTTGTGCGATTTGAAATCCGACTGCTGGTTTGAATGTTGGCTTGAATTTCCGTTGGAGCCCGACGTCGTGTCCACGAATTCCAGGCCCATGCGATATCCGCCCTTGGGATCCTCACTGCACCAGAGAATCGTGGCGCGGCGGGATATCTCTACACGTTCGTCGCCGAGTTTCCCCCGAACCTGGATGATGGTACTTGGTTTGATAGGGGCCACCAGGGTGACGCTGAGCCCGGTCTCCGACCAATCCACCAGATCGGCGGTGATGTTGCGCGCATTCCCCATCCCATCCTTCAGTTCGATACGGATGACTGAAGTCCCGAGGGCTTTGCGGCGCGGCGCTCGCCTCCGTTGATCGGCTTGGGTTGCACTCATGGGAGTTTCAGTACTATCCAATCGGCGGGCTAGGGATTCCCCTGTAGATCCACCAGGTAGGCTTGTATGGCCATTCGGCAGGCCTCCACGACCTTCGGATCGGACCCGAATCCGTTAAACCACACGATCCGCGGGTCTTGCTTTGAAGAGCCGCGAAACCAGGTGAGTTGCCGTTTGGCGTACTGGCGCGTCGCGATTTCAGTGGACGTCACAGCTTGTTCCAGGGACATCTGGCCGCGAAGATGCGCCAGCGCCTGCTTGTAACCCAGCGATTCGAACGGTTTTTCCTCTCCCGAAAGGCCCTTTTCAAGGAGCCCGCGAACCTCATCCACCAGGCCTCCAGCCTCAAACATCCGCCGAGTCCGGGCCGCGATGGCAGCGGCCAGTAGCGATCGCTCCGGCGCCAGACCTATGAGTAACAGCCTGAACCCTTCGAGTGGGCGTGCAGTGGACGGCGCCGGTAATGCGGAACCGGTGAGCAGGCGGATTTCCAAGGCGCGGGTTAATTTCTGAACATCTCGAGGGTGAATGCGAGCGGCGGCCGACGGCTCCAGCCGGGTTAGCAGCCGGTGAAGCGCTCCGGGGCGGCGCTGTTCCCGCGCGCTCAACCGCTCTCGCAGCAAATCATCGCGACCCGGCAACGCCGGGAGACCTTCCAGCAAGCCCCGAAGATAGAAACCGGTGCCGCCTACTACTAACGGCAGATGTCCCTTGAAGGAGATTCCTGCGATGATCTCTCTGGCGGCACGAGCATAATCGCCAGCGGAGAAACGAGTTGGGGGGTCCAGCACGTCTAACAAATGGTGGGGTATGTTGCGGCGATCGGCGACGGGCGTCTTGGCCATGCCGATGTCGAAGCCGCGGTAAAGCTGGAGGGCGTCGCAATTGACGATTTCGCCGGAAAAGGTTGTAGCGATGCGCAGTGCCAACTCGCTCTTGCCCGAGGCAGTCGGGCCGACGATCGCTACTAGCGGATGCTTCACGTTCTGCCATCGTAACGTGTGCCACGCGCCGCCCACACGAGCTGGATATACTGAGGATGTGGGATTTCGCCAGGCCGGTTGAGGAAAGCGAATTGAAATGCGACTACTGAACGCAGTCTTCCTGATCTTGCTGCTGGGCGTGGGAGCGTGCTGGGGGCAGGGAAATGCTCCCGTCTCGAGTGCCGATCGGGCCACTGCCTACTACCGCTACACAATGGGTCACATGTATGCCGAGCTGGCTGGCAACACCACCAGTCGTAACGACTACGTGAATCTCGCGATCGAAAACTATAAGGCAGCCATCAAGGCCGATCCAAACTCCGCGCTCCTGGCCGAGGAGCTGTCCGATCTCTACAGCCAAAGCGGCCGTATGCGTGACGGGCAAACCGACGCCGAGCAGGCCATCAAAACGAATCCCAACGATCTGGCGGCGCATCGCATTCTGGCCCGCATTTACGTGCGTCAAATCGATGCACAACGTGGCCGTGTCAACGAAACCATGGTGCGCCAGGCGACGCAGGAATATCAGAAGATTACCGAGCTCGCGCCGCAAGATGCCGATTCGTGGGTCTGGCTGGGCCGCCTGCAGAGCGCCTCGCAGAACATGGATGCAGCCGAGCGAGCGTTCAAGAAAGCTCTGGAAATCGAGCCGGACAACGAGGATGGCCTCACCGGTTTGGCCACGGTCCTTGGCATCAAGGGAGACGGCACCGGAGCCGCCGATTTGCTGAAGCGCGCCTCGGAAAAGAATCCCAGCGCCGACAGCCTCGGCCGGCTGGCGGACGCCTATGAGCAGATGAAGGAATACGGCTTGGCGGCCGATACGCTGCGCCGGGCCCTGGAGCTGAATCCTCCCAACGGTGCCGATCTCGAACGCAAGATGGCGATGTACCTGATCTCGGCCGAGCGCTACGACGATGCGCTAGCAGCTTATCAGGACCTGGTGAATGACGATCCCATGGACGCCGATTCGTATCTGCGGATATCGCAGATTTACCGCCAGAAAAAGGACCTGGTCAAGGCCCGCGAGGCGTCCGACAAAGCCAAGGCCATCGATCCGAATAATATCGAAGTCCGGCTGAATGAGCTTTACATTTTGCAGGCCGAAGGCAAGCCCGCCGAGGCCATTGAGGTCATGAAGAGCATTCTCCAACAGACCGAGAGCCGCCAATATGACCCGGCTCAGTTGGAGAGACGGACCGAACTGTTGGAGCAGCTCGCCATCATGCAGCGGCTGGCGGATCAGACGCAGCCGGCGGTGGATACCTATCGCCAGATGGCGGTCTTGGATCCTTCAAAGGCGCCCCATGCCAGTGCGAGCATCATCGACACTTACATGGGCGGGAAAGAATTCGCCAAGGCTCAGGAAGAAGCCGACGCCGCGATCAAGAAATATCCCAATGACCGCGAGGTCCGCGTGGGCCGCGCGTCGCTGCTGGCCGAAATGGGCAAAACCGACGCGGCCGTGGCGGATGTAAAGAAGCTCCTCGACGGCAAGGACGACCGCGCAATTCAACTGGCGCTGTCCGAACTGTACGTCAAGGGCCGCAAGTTCGATGACGCCGCCAAGGCCCTGGACGCGGCCGAGAAGTTGTCGGACTCGCAGGACGACAAGATCGACGTGTGGTTCAAGCGCGGAGCGATGTACGAACGAGAGAAGAATGTGGCTGCCGCCGAAACCGAGTTCCGCAAAGTGCTGGCGGTGATGCCCGACAACCCCGCGACGCTGAATTACCTGGGCTACATGCTGGTGGATCGCAGCCTGCGGCTGCCGGAAGCGCTCGCTATGATCCAGAAGGCCGTCGACCGCGATCCCAACAACGGCGCGTATCTGGATAGCTTGGGCTGGGCGTACTTCCGCATGGGCAAGCTTCCCGAAGCCGAGGAGAACATGCGCCGCGCCGTGGAATTGACGCCGCACGATCCCACCATGCTTGACCACTATGCCGAAGTGCTTTTCAAGGCTTCCAAGGTTCGCGAGGCGATCACGGAGTGGGAAGCTTCGCTCCGCGAGTGGCAGACCAGCTCCCCCTCCGAGCTTGACGCAGCCGAAATAACGAAGGTCAAGGACAAGCTGGAAAACGCCCGCGTACAGTTAGCGCGGCAAAACGGCGCGCCGAAGTAATCGTTCTTTCACCGAGCGCTGTTAGACTAGCTCAATGCGAAGGCGATTTCTAGCCCTCTTCCTGGGCTTGTGTGTCTCGATATCTGCCCAGACGCACGCGGCGGCGCGAACCAAGCAAGGCCCTCGGCACACACCGCCCCCGGCGCCGAAACTGGTCCTGGCGATCGTAGTCGATCAGTTCCGCTACGACTACCTGACGCGCTTCCGTGCCGACTTGACCGGCGGTCTCAAACGCCTTCTCGACCAGGGCGCCGTTTTCACTAACGCCAACTACGATGCGATGCCCACTGTAACCGCGGTGGGGCACTCCACGATCATGAGCGGAGCCACTCCTGCGATCAGCGGTATCGTCGCCAACACCTGGTGGGATCGCTCGGAAGCCAAGCCGGTCACCAGCGTTTCCGACGATAAGACCAAGCTGCTGGGCGGCAGCGGCGCGGGCTCTTCTCCCGAGCGCCTGCTGGTATCCACCGTCGGCGACGAACTCAAGATTTCCGGCAAGGGCGGCAAAGTTATCGGCATTTCGCTCAAGGACCGCGCCGCGATTCTGCCGTCCGGACATATGGCCGATGGCGCGTACTGGTTCGACGGGCAATCGGGTAATTTCGTCTCCAGCACGTATTATTTCGCCCAGCTTCCGGGCTGGGTGAGCGAGTTCAACGCTGGTCATCCGGCGGGGTACGCCGCGGGCAAGGAATGGCTGGGGCACAAGATGCCGGCTGAACTCGGTCCGCAACTTTATAGCGCCCTGGACGCCGCACCGTACGGCGACGAACTGGTGCAGGCGCTCGCGTTGCGCGCGCTGTCGGCCGAAAGCCTCGGCACGGGACCCAAGACCGACCTGCTGACGGTCAGCTACTCATCGGTCGATTACGTCGGACACCGCGACGGACCCGATTCGCCGGAAATCCACGATATGGTGAAACGGGTCGACAAGCTCATCGGCGCGCTGATCGATGCCGCGGAGGCGCGTGCGGGGCAAGGAAGCGTGCTGGTGGCTTTCACCGCCGATCACGGCTCGACACCCCTGCCCGAAGTAAACCGGAAACGAAAGATGCCGGGAGGCCGGCTGGTCTGGAATACCTACCGGACCGCCGTCGAAAAGGCGCTTAACGAAAGATTCGGCGCCGGGCAATGGATCTCTTTTAGCGGCGACGGTGTTCTATATTTCAGCCCGGAGCCGATTCCGGGCAAGAAGCTGGATATGGCCGAGGTCCAAAAGGTAGCTGCCGATACGCTCCGTACCCAACCTCACATTGCGCGCGTCTATACCAAAATGCAACTCTCCGACGGCGCCCTGGGGCGGGATCCGGTGGACAACCGGGTCCGCAACGGGTTCAACGCGGCTCGCGGTCCCGACGTCTTCACGGTGACCGAGCCGTATTACATGTTTACTTCTACGGGAACCACGCACGGTTCGCCCTATGGATACGATACTCACGTCCCGGTCATCTTCCTGGGCACGGCTCGGATCCGTGCGGGCAGCTATGCGGGAACCATCGGCGTGGAGGACATCGCCCCGACGCTGGCCACGCTGCTGGCGATCGAAACTCCCAGCGGGAACATGGGCCGGGTGCTAACGGAGATGCTGAAGTAGGCTATGGGTTGTAGAATAGACTGATAAGGAGTTCGACTCGCTCATGCGTTCTTTTGTATTTTTCTGTGCGGCTGTGTGTGCCGCCGGCCTGGTTTCCCTTTCCCCTGCGACCGCGCAGGCGCCTGCCGGCGCCACCAAAATCGCCGTCGTTAATTTTCAGAATGCCGTTTTGAGCACCGCCGAAATCCAAAAGGCGCTCAAGGACCTCCAGATCAAGTTCAAGCCCCGGCAGGATGCCCTCCAGAAGGGCCAACAGGAACTGGCCGATATTCAGACGCAGCTTCAAGCGAGCCAAGGCAAGCTGAGCCAGGCAGGCGAAGCCGATCTCACGGCACGCGGCCAACGCAAGCAGACTCAGCTCCAGCGCCTGAGCGATGATTTGACCGCCGATGTCGAAGCCGACCGTGACGATTCCGTCCGCAAAGCCAGCGCGCGGATGCAGGAACTGCTCAAGAAGGTCGCTGAAGAGAAAGGCCTGGACCTGATCGTCGACTCGGCTGCCGCGCCTTTCGTGAAATCCGGAATTGACATCACCGACCAAGTGGTCGCCGCGTACGACAAGGCTTATCCCGTTAAGTAATCAACCGAAACAAAATGCCAGGCTATCTGGATACCTACGGAGCTGGCGAGGAACACCGTGGGCGCTGGATCAAGTGGATCGCGCTGGTGGTCCTGACCGTGACGATCGTGGGTACCTGCTCTTACTTGTACTTCCGGACGTGGACTGAGGAACAGACCGTCAAGCGCTTCTTCGCCATGCTCGAGAGCAAGGATTTTCGGGGCGCATACAAGATGTGGTGCCCGACGGACAATTCCTGCAAGTATAACCCGTTTGACATGTTCGAGAAGGATTGGGGCCCCGCGACGCCATACTCTCACGGCAGCGCGGCCAAAGTAGATAACGTCGACTACTGCGGCGAAGGCGTGGTCTTCAACATCTCTTATCCCAACGCCGATCCCGTGATCCTGTGGGTGGATCGCGACACCAATATCATCAGCTTCGCTCCCTCGGATTGGGAACGCTGTCCGGGCCGGCACTGGCAATTCCGGCGCTTCTTCAAGTCACTGTTTTCGAGCTGAGACGACCGGCTGGTGCTTCTTTCCGCTTGCCCTTCGGGCGCAACCCGCGCGGGCGTGCCGGCGGTGTCATAATGGTGTTCCTCCAGGGGAGGATTTGAATGCTTCGCTTTCTCACAGTGGTCCTGCTTTTGGCAGCCCCAATTTTTGCGGCCGATATCGACGGAAAGTGGACCGGTTCCATTGATGCTGGTGGCGGCGCCATGCCTTTGGTCTACAATTTCAAAGCCGATGGCGCGAGCCTGACCGGTTCCACGATTGGGCCCGATGGCATGGAGGTCAAACTCTCCGACGGAAAAATCTCCGGCAATAACATCTCCTTTAACTTGACCCTGGACTTCGGCGGGCAATCCCTGACCATGGCGGGCAAGGGCGTGCTGTCCGGCTCCGAACTGAAGATGACGTTGGATTTTATGGGCATGCCCTTCGAGTTCGTGCTCAAAAAAAGCTGAAGGCGCCGCGGTAATACCGGCCAAAATGAGTGCTCAGCGCTGTCTTGATGGCGGAGCGCTGCGATCCGCGGCTGCCCCCGCGCGAACTTCTAATCGGCGTCGTGCGACAACAAGGCTGCGTCGAGTTTTCGCAATTCGATGAGCATCTCCAAGGGCAGGGAGAGCGTTATACCCACTTCGTGTGCTCCATGAGTTAGGCAGCAGCGTTTGACGATCCCAAACAGCAGCAGATCCTGCGCTTCAATCCTGATGTTCGCGCCGACAGGAACCTCCTGCGGAATGCGGAGGCGCGCGCCGGTGGACGAAATGTCGAGCAGACAGGCCTCCATTGGATGTGCATTCGCTGTTTTCAATAGGACGGACATCATGGTTTTGGTGCGCGGCTCTGCTCGCCGCTCCAACGTTGCAGTGACTGTCTGATTCTGCTCTTTCTTGGTCATTTGGGAGCGCCTCCGTGAGCTCGCTTTTGTAGGGGCAATCCAGAAACCATTCGACCTATGACTGTAAGCTCATGTTGCGAGTGGTTTTCAGCTTCGCGGGAGAGCCCGCTCGCGCCGGGCATGCGGATTCTCGCCCAACCTCTCGCGCCACTTGCCCTAGTGTGGATGGCTTACGTCGCCTTACGAGCGACCCTAGCGCACGATTTTCGACGGCGCGACTTTTCGGAATGTTTCACTCTTTGCTACTCTAGATCCTTGCCTATGCGTCGCGCTCTATTCTCCCTTCTTCTGCTTGCGACACCAGCAGTGGTCCTAGCCCAAACAGATGAGATCCAGGTCTACGATGCCGAGATCGCGGATCAGGGTGTGTTCAATCTGATGATCCACACCAATTACACCCCGATCGGGCGGAAGACTGCCGACTTCTACGGCGGCATTATTCCCAATCACTCGGTCAACGGCACCGCCGAATGGGCCTACGGCGTTAATAGTTGGTTTGAGCAGGGTCTCTATCTTCCGGTGTGGACTCCTTACTCCCAGGATCGCGGCGGGTCGATTAACGGCTTCAAGCTGCGGGAACTTTTCGTGCGGCCGCACGCCGAAGACCACACGTTCTTTTACGGCGTGAATTTCGAGTTCAGTGTCAATTACCTCTATTGGGAGCCGAGGCACATCACCTCCGAAGTAAGGCCCATCGTCGGGCTGCATCTGCATCCGATCGACATCATCTTCAATCCGATCGTCGATACCGATTACACTGGCGGTTTCGGCAATCTCGAATTCGTTCCGGCGACGCGCGTGGCTTACAACGTGAATGACAAGTGGGCCGTCGCCGCCGAGGAGTATGCCGATTTAGGACCCCTGCGCCACTTCCTTGCTACGGGCGATCAATTCCATGAGGTCTGGGCCGTCACAGATTTCAAAACCAAGATTGTCGATATCGAAACCGGCGTCGGGGTCGGTATGACCCACGGAGCCGACAGATTGACGTTTAAGTTGATGGTGTCGCGCGATCTGAACTCGAAGAAGTAAAGACTGAGCGCCCCTATTGTAAAAGGGTGTCCAGCGCTGGCAGCGGCACGGCGCTCTCCTTCAACGCCCGCTCGTTGAACTCCTTCAGCGAATACGAGCTCCCCTTGCGCTGCTTGTAGTGCTCGCGGACATCCAGCCAGCCCTTCCAGCCGACAAAGTAGGTCGGCAACTGGCAGGAGGAAAGCTGTGCGCGCTGCAGCTTGGCGGTCGCCTCTTCCTTCTCCTGGTAAGTCTGCTTCATCATCAGGTCGAGCGCTTCCTGATCGGTCATGCCCATGGTTTGGAGCCGTATGTCCAGAATCGTGTTCGCCAGCACGCGC
>Ga0265313_10001389_pt1 | contig 22724 bp, 19 predicted proteins | sample 4123metaG_FD_203122 | JGI IMG/M metagenome (GOLD analysis project Ga0265313, IMG submission 203122) | Rhizosphere microbial communities from Carex aquatilis grown in University of Washington, Seatle, WA, United States - 4-1-23 metaG | ecosystem: Host-associated > Plants > Roots > Rhizosphere >...
GCGCCACTTCGGGGCGCGCCGATGCAAAGGAGTAGAAGACTACGTCCAGGAGGATGTTCCCGCGGCCGTGGAAGAGATTCAGGCGCTCTCGGGGGGTCGAAGCGTATGGGTCGTAGGACACTCGCTCGGAGGGCTGGTGGCCTACGCGTCTGCCCCAACCCTGCTGGGTGCCGTATCCGGCGTCGTGTCGATCGGCAGTCCCTACCACTTCGCGCGCGGGTCGTTCACGCTGGGCGCGATGGCTTTGATCGCCCGAGCGCTGACGTTCGCACCGCTTCCGAACCCGCCGCTCCCACTCGCGCCCATCGGGGCGACCATGCGCCTGCTCCGACGATTCGCAGAGAGCCCATTTTATCCGATCCCGCTGCGCGGATGGCACGCCGGATCGTGCGAACCCCAGGTGCTCGAGCAACACCTGGAGCTCGCGTTCGACCGCGCGGCCCTCGCCGAGACCATCGACATGTTCGATTGGGCAGCACAACGACGCTTCGGCGGGCGAGAGACGGACTACGTGGAGCGCTTCGAACAGATGGATCTGCCTCTTTTCGTGCTCGCCGGCGCGAACGACGACCTCGCCCCGCCGATCAGCGTTCGACCTGGCTTCGCGCGCAGCCGATCGCGGGACAAGACGTACCGGGTGTTACCGCTCGGCCATATCGACCTCCTCGTCGGCCGCGACGCGCCGATGATGACATGGTCGCTCGTCACCGACTGGCTGCAGTCTCGGCTAGAAGCCCGGTGATTTTCGCCGATAGCGGCGCGATCCCGGCGTCGAGCGTGCTCGCGTACGGGAAGTACGCTCCGCGCGCTCGCCGCCGGCCTCGCTTGCTCTCGACGAAAATCCCAGGCTTCTAGCCCCAATCCGATAATAAACGCCGAGCAGAAGCGCGAAGCGATATATAGCTACAGGATCTAACGCGCGTCGCCGCTCTTCTTCTTCGCGTTGCCGGTCGCCACCTGATCGGCGCGGATGCGCGCCAGCTCTTCCTCGAGCTTGCGCACCGTCCGTTGGAGGTCCCTGACCTCGCCCTCCGTGGCCAGGGCCATCGCCTTGGCAATGTTCTCCGCCTGCTCCCTCGCGAAGCTCTGGGCCTTGCCGGGCATGCTCATCGCGGCCATCACCGCTTTCATCACGCGCTCGTCTTGCATGAGCTTGACCACGCGGGGGTCGCTCATGAGCTTCATGCCCTGCTGGAGAAGCGTTTTCTTCAGGGTGCTCATCAGACGCGTGGGTGTAGGGCCGCCGTGCTCGCGGCGCAATGGCGGCCCTCCGAACCCATCGCGATCGACGTCAGTCTTTGGCGTCCCCGCGCGCAAAGATCGACGCCACGTAGTTCAAGACGTCGGTCGCGCTCACTTCGTTGTAACCGAAGTTCTTGATGAGCCGCGACTTGATGATGTCGATCTTCTCCTGGGTGTCCTTGTCCACCACGGCGCTGACCAGCGTCTTGAGCTTGATGCTGTCCTTCTGGTCTTCGAACAGCTTGAGCTCGAGCGCGCGCCGCAGCCTGTCGTTGGTGTTCCACTCGAACCGTTTGCCCTCGACCGCCAGCGCGCCGATGAAGTTCATGATCTCGCGGCGGAAGTCGTCTTTGCGATTCTCGGGGATGTCGATCTTTTCTTCGATCGACCGCATCAAACGCTCATCGGGATCTTCGTCCTGGCCCGTGTAGCGGTTCTTCACCCGCTCTTTCAGCGTGAACGCCTTGATGTTGTCGATGTAGTTCGCGGCAAGCTTGCTGATCGCGTCTTCGTCGGCGCTGATCGCACGCTGCACTTCGTTCTTCACGATCTCCTCGTACTCGCGTTTGACCATCCCGATGATCTCCGCAAAGCGCTTTCGCTGCTCTTCGCCCGTGATGAGCGAGTGGTGCCGCAGGCCCTTCTCGAGCTCGTTCAAGACCATGAAGGGGTTGATCGTCCCCTCGCCGGACTCGTTGACGAGCGCGTTCGAGATCTTGTCCTGTACGTACCGAGGAGAGATGCCTTCCATCCCCTCGCGCTTGCTCTCTTTTCGGAGCTCTTTCACCGTGTCCTGCGTGTATCCGGGGAGGACCTTTCCGTCGTAGAGCTTCAGCTTCTGAAGCAGCGACAGGTTGTGCTTTTTCGGGTCTTCCAGGCGCGTCAGAGCGGCCCACATCGCAGCGACCTCGAGGGTGTGCGGGGCGATGTGCTTGCCCTTGATCTTTATCCCGTTGAAATCCTTCTCGTAGATGCGGATCTCTTCGGTGAGCTTGGTGATGTACGGGATATCGATCTTGATCGTGCGGTCGCGCAGCGCCTCCATGAATTCGTTGTTCAGGAGCTTCTTGTATTCCGCTTCGTTGGTATGACCGATGATGACTTCGTCGATGTCGGTCTGCGCGAACTTCTTCGGCTTGATCTTGTGCTCCTGGGTCGCGCCGAGCAAATCGTAAAGAAACGCGACGTCCAGCTTCAGAATTTCGATGAACTCGAGAACGCCGCGGTTGGCGATGTTGAACTCGCCGTCGAAGTTGAACGCGCGCGGGTCCGAGTCGGAGCCGTATTCGGCGATCTTCCGATAATTGATGTCGCCCGTGAGCTCCGTCGAGTCTTGGTTCTTCTCGTCCTTCGGCTGGAACGTGCCGATGCCCACGCGATCCTTCTCGCTCAGCACCAGGCGCCGAACTTTCACGTGATTGCGGACGACTTTCGACCAGTCGCCCTCGTATTTCTGCATCAGACACTTGAATATGAAGCGGCTGGCGGGGTCGAGATCGCCGTCGATGCGCACTTTGAACTTGTCGTTCGAGAGACCGAGTTCCTCGATCGCCTTGGCGCGCCAGTCCGGTGGGATGACCCGCAACGGCTCTTCGTTCATCGGGCTGGGAAAGCGGTCTTGATCGGCGTTGGCGATCCCGGTTCCGGATAGACCCACCCAGTCGAACGTGAAGAGCGCCCCGTCGGGCGAACGCGAATAGTGCTCGACGCCTTGCTTGAGCAGCCGAGCGATGGTGCTCTTCGACGAGCCCACGGGGCCGTGCAGCAAGATCACGCGGCGCTCCGGTCCGTAGCCCTCGGATGCGGCTTTGAACACGTGTACGAGCCGCATCAGCGGGATATCCAAACCGAAGATGGCGTTCGCACCCCCGTTCTGTTCGTCCTTGAAGAAGTTGTAACGGACGAGCTTCTTCTTGTTGTCGATATACTCTTCGGTTCCGTAACTGATGACCATGTCGTACATGCGCTGGTACGCGTTTCGCGTTACCTGCGGCTTCTCGCGCACGATCCCCAGGTACTCCTCGAACCCGCCCTCCCAATGCAGCTCCCGATACAGCCGGAAGTCCTGCATCGAGGCGATGCGGTCGGTCATATTGACGTGGCGGGTCTCGGCCATCAGGACGTCCCTCTCATAGAATTGCCATCACCATAACATCGGCGGCGAAGCGCGAAAGACCGGGGCGGCTTTCCGAACGCCTGGCGGCGGGTTGTCCCGGCTGCGCTTGGTGAGTCGAGACAAGTTGTCCGCGTGACGTACTTCGACTTGCGGCACCCGATCACTCTTCGGAGTATACGTCTAGTGGGTGGTGCACATGCCTGGAAAAGCGCGACGCCGCGTGACCGCTGCAATCTCTTGCTGCCGGGCTCGGGCTTTGCACCTCGTGCGATCGTGCCCGCCGCACGGAGTCCGAAGATGAAGCTTCCTGTCGCCGCTGCGTTGGTGGCCGCCGTCGCCTCCTTCGTTCCCTTCGTGACAGGGTGCGCAGAGGAGGAGGCCGAGAGCCGCGAGGCCGCCTACCCCGTTGGGGCGACGGTTCCGCCTGCCGAGCCTCCCCCTCTCGATCCCGCGCCCGCCCCCGGCGCGGAGCCCGGCTCGGAGGAAGTGGAAATCGGCGCCGACGGCGACTCGCCTGCGGACGATCAGCCCGTCGATGCGTCCCCTTCTGCGCTCACTGATTTTCGCGCGGCGCTCGACCCCTACGGCAGCTGGGTCGAGGATCCGAACAACGGAACGGTCTGGGTTCCTTCGCCCGACGTCGTGGGCGACGACTTCGCCCCCTACAGCACAGCCGGGCACTGGGCCTACGACGACGATTACCTTTGGGTCAGCGACTACGACTGGGGCTGGGCGCCCTTCCACTACGGTCGCTGGGCATACGCCGGCGGGCTCGGTTGGGAGTGGATCCCCGGACGACGGTACGCGGGGGCTTGGGTGTCTTGGCGCTACGGAGTCGGCGAGTGGGGCTACGTCGGTTGGGCTCCTCGGTCGCCGACGTGGGGCTGGCGTGGAGGGGTCGCCGTGGGCCTCGGTTTCGAGCCGCCCGCCCGTTACGGGTTCGTCGCGACGGCCGACTTGTTTCATCCGAGAGTGGCGTCCCGATTCATCGGCGGCGAAGCGGCCGGCGCCATAGCCGCCCACACGCGTGTTTGGGAGCCGGCGTCGACGGGCGCCTTGGCCGGTCGTGCGGCCGCGCATCCCGGTGTGGGTGGGCCTCCACCGTCGGCGCTCCACATTCCGCAGTCCGCGGTCGTACGCGCGGACACGAACCGCGGCGTGATGCAGGCGCGCTCGTTTGCCAGGTCGGGTGCGGCGAGCGCCGCCACTCGGTTCAACCCGGGGGGAGCTCGCACGCTGACAGGGACGCCGCACCCGGGGAATGCGGTAAGCCGCGGCGAGCCTTCGCACTTCGGTGGACGGCTCGGCGCCGGGTTTTCGGGCAGCGCGGCCGCGCAAGGGCCGACACGCGCGCCGTCGTTCGCAGGGGTCGCCCGGCCTTACTTCGGCGCGCCCGCACCCGCCAATCACGCAGCCGCCGTTCCGTATTCCGGCTTCCGCGGTGCACCGGCCTACCACGGAGGCGGGCCGGCTGGCGGCACGCGTGGCGGTGCGGGATACTCCGGCGGCTATCATGGCGGAGGAGGCGGTTCCCGCGGTGGATCAGGCGGGTCTCACGGCGGAGGACACGGAGGCGGCCGCCGCTGAACCGGGCGAGTCCCTAGACGTAGCGCGGACCGAAGGAGGGACGGCAATGGCGACAAGGGGTCTCAAGGGGATTGCGATCGGCATCGCCGCCGCCGCGGCGGTCTTGTGTAGCTGCGGCTCCGACGCGGGGGGAGGAGGGTTTCGCGAGACCGGCGCCGGCTTCGGGGGTGGCACAGGCTACGCGCCGAGCGGCGCCGCCTCGCAACCGATGCTCGTCGAGGTCGATGCCGACAAGACGATGACCGCGCAGCCCGGTCAAGGGGTCGGAGTCTTCTCGGAGTACGGCTCCGGCGGACACTGGCACGTGTGGTGGACGTGCGACACGGATCGGTCCGGTCAGTCGTGCAACTTCCAGGTGACGGTAACAGTGGCGAGCGGTGCGATCGCGAACGCAACGGGTGAGGCTCTGGAGGCGAGCGACGAACTCGTCCAGCCGGCGTCGAGCGAGATCGAGATCATTACGCGGACGTCCACCCTGCGCGACGGCGTGCGGTTCGACACGTCACCCGGCGCGGTGATTACGCTCGACGCAAAGCTCAACGGGCAGGAGGACGGAAGCCTCCTATTTTTCGTGCAAGACGGCGTCGTCAACGGAAACTACAGCGGGACGCTGACCGATCCGCTGATGTTCGAGCCGGCGAGTCCGTAGATCGTCCTCGGCAGGAAATCGAAGCTCATTGGCTCTTCGCGCGGTCGTGGGCTTCGGTGCAAACCTCGGCGACCGGCTCGCCACGATGCGGGCCGCGCTCGCCGAGCTTTCGCAAGCGACTCACGTGGAGAGGACGTCGCACGTATACGCGACCGCTCCGATCGGCGTCGTGCCGCAGGACGAATTCCTCAACGCGGCGGCCCTCGTCTTCCATGACGGCACGCCCGACGGTCTCCTAGAAGTGCTTCTGGCGATCGAGCAGCGCCTCGGGCGGGTGCGTCGCGAGAAATGGGGACCCAGGAAGATCGACCTAGACCTGCTGTGGGTCGACGGAGTCGCGTTGGAAAGCGAGCGGCTCACCCTCCCGCATCCCCAACTCCAGTTTCGCGCGTTCGCCCTGGTGCCAATGCTGGAGCTCATTCCGGACGCCACCGATCCCACGACCGGCGTGCGGTACGTCGTCCCACCAGGCGACGTCCGAGCCACCGAAGAAATCCTATGAGCAAACGCGAGCCCCACTATCACAAGAAACGCCAACGCGTTCCGTAGGCCACGTCGAGCCGAAGCCCCACTACGGAGTAAAAGCCCGGTGATTTTCGCCGAGACCGAGCGAGGCCGGTGGCGAGCGCGCGGAGCCTACTTCTGTAGGCGAGCACGCTCGACGCCGGGATCGCGAAGGTATCGGCGAAAAGCGCCGGGCTTTTACCGGACGCGGAGGCGCCAGGCGACTTGCGCGACCGTGTTGTCGGTCGCCGCCAACTCCTTGTCGCCGTTCTTGGCGTCAGTCGCGACGATCTTGTCGAGCGCGTCCGCCGCGCCCACGTCCCCTGCTGGGGCCAGCTCGTCGATGGCCTCGCAGAGCGCGATGCGCGCTCCGGGGTTCCTGACCTTCTCGAGGCGCTTAAGGAGCTCTGCCCGCGTCGCGTTCGCGCTGGGGCCGCCACCGTAGATCACGGCCATCCACGTCGCTTTGATCGCCCTCCAGTTCGCGGTCGGAGACCCCGCCGAAATCGGCTGCTCGAGCAAAGACACGTAACAGTTCGTGTCCATTTTGCAGTTGTCGAGCGCGGCGCTCGCGTTGTCGAACATCTGCTGACTCAGCGCGAAAATGTCGGCCGGCGCCTCTTTCTTGAGCTTCGCCATCGCGTCGGCCACGTCGGCTTTCCGCTCTGGCGTCATCAGCTTGAAGGCCGCCTCGAGCCCCAGCAACCGCGCGGAATAGTCCGGGGCTTTCTTGAGCTCTTTGAGGAGCCAGTCGACGAGCTTCGGGTCGTAGAAATTGGCTGACTGCTGCGCGAGCGCCGCCCGAGGTTTCAGCGACCCAATGAGCTTGTCGCTCGAGTCCCAGGTCAGCTTCTTGTAAGCGTCGAGGAACGCGGGCTCGACCCGCGGGTCGTTCGGCATCTGGACCAGCGCTTGCGCCAGCTCGGTGCGGGCCGTATCGGTTTCGGCGTTCGGAAGAGCCGCCAGAATCGCGTCGCGGCCGGCGGGCCGCCCCAACTGGGCGAGAACCTCGGCGATGACGCCGACGCCCGCCTTGTCTTCGAAGCCCTCGCTGGCCTTCGCGTAGTCGGGGTCCTGTCCGCCGAGCGCTTTGATGAGCTCTGGCTCGGAGTCTTTCGCCATCTTGAGAAGCGCGAATTGAATCGTCGCTCCGAGAGTCGACGTCTTCGCGGGCGTGAGGAGCGTCACGATCAGTGGCTTGACGGCCTTCGCGTAGCGCTGCTCGCTGAGCAGCTGCACGCTCGTGAGCTGCCACCACATGAGCTGATCTTTCTGCGAGTCGACGTCCGAGGTCACGGGCGCCTTGAGCTTTTCGATCGCTTTGTCGCCGTAGCTCGGATCGTGTACCGCGAGGATGGAGTCGTGGACGGCGTGGTAGAGGCGCTCGCTCTGCGCTTTCGAGAGCTTGAACTTCGAGAACATGTTCCAGAGCTCGTCGACCACGGTTTGGTCGAGCTTCACGCCGGCCTTGGCCATCGCGAGAAGCGATTCGCAAGAGACTCTTCCTTCGTCGTCGGTCTTGCCCATCTCGAAGTCTTTGAGTGCCTTCGAGATCGCCGGCTGCGTGCGCGGATCGTGCGTCTCGGCGAGAAACTTCATGAGGTCGATCCGGGTCTTCTCGTCGAGACCTCCGGACGTGTACTGTTTTGTAAGCGGGTCGATGATGGTGTCGAGAAGCGCTTTGACCTCGGGGGCACTCGCGTTGTTGCTCGCCTTGGTCATGTCGTCTTCGTAGAACTGGGTCAGGCGCTTGCTCGCGTTCGCGCGCTGCGCGGGATCGTCGAGCCGCTTCACCCAGGTCTTCGGGTCATTGTCGTCGTCGCAAGCCGCCAGCGTTCCCAGAAGGAGCGCGATCGGCAGGGCGGTTCTCGCGGCAGTGGATACGAGCCGGAGCGTGCAGCGGAGCGTACGCGCGGTCTTCATGGCCATCTCTCCCGATGTGCGTGTCGCGACGCGTCGCAACATCGACGCTTCCCCACGCGACCTAGGCGGTCAGTTGCGGCGACGGTACAAGGCCGCGGACACAAGTGTCAACGCGGGTATGCGCAGGCCAGCCTGAGCACCCGCCCAAGACCCGAAGCTCGTGAAAACAATGCAGCTCGACTGCACGAAGAATGAGCCGCCCATTCAATCGGACGGAGGCGCGCTCCAGCGCTGTCGCGTGCGCAGCCGCTCTTCGGCCTCTCGGTAGCGATCCGACAGCGCCTTCACGAATACGCCCACCCACGAGTTTAGGCCGAGAGCTTCGGAGAGCACTTCCCGCTTCACGACAATGAGCTCGACGTCAGTGGCTGCCCGGACGCTGACTCCCCACGGTCGGTCGGAGAACACTGCGGTTTCACCGAACACGTCGCCGGGCCCCATTTCGCGCAGCGGTACGCTCGCCGTGCCCTCGACGCGATACTCGGTGCAGCGCCCCTCCAGAATGACGTAGCCGGCGTCGCCCGCCCTTCCTTCCGCGATGATGACGGAGCCGCTCGGGAGTGAGACGCGAGGCAGGTCCGCCGCCACCGAGCGGAGCGACTCCAGAGCGCGCGTCACCTCGGCACCTCTCTGGGAAGCGGGACGACTGGAGATCGGCGCGAACTCGGGAGAGCTGTTCTGCCGTTCGCGACTTCGGAGGCGTTGATCTGCCTCCCGGAATCGATCGGCCAGCGCCCGGACGAACGCGCCCATCCACGAGTTGAGTCCGAGAGCTCTGGAGAGCACGTCCCCGGTCACCTTGAGAAGCACCGCATCGGTCGTCGCCCTCACGCTGGCGGTCCTGGGCTTGTGCGAGAAGATTGCAGTTTCACCGAAGACCTCGCCCGGCCCCATGTGACGAAGTTCGAGTTCGCTCGCGCCGTCCTGTTGAAACGCGGTGCAGTGGCCCTCGAGAATGACGTAGGCGGTGTCGCCGGGTTCGCCCTCCGTGAGGATGACCGAGCCCGCCGTCACCGCGATGTGCGGCAGGTCCCACGCGCCCCGCTGAAATGCCTCGATGTCGCGCTTGAGGTCCTTGACCGAGCGATAACGATGGGCCGGATCGTACGCAATCGCGCGCATCGCAATCCGAGAGAGCTCCGGGGGCACGCGCCCGGTCGTGTCGGCTCGCTCCGCGGGCGTAATCGCCGGCGGCTTCTTTCTCCCCCACACCGCGCGCACGATTTCGGGCGTGAGTGGAGGCTGCCCGGTGAGCACCTGGTAAAGCGTAGCGCCGAGCGCAAAGACGTCGGTCTGTTCGTCCAGCGCTTCGTGATTGCCGTGGAGTTGCTCGGGCGCCATGTAACACGCGGTGCCGACGAGCGAACCGGGGGGATCGAGCTCCGAATGCTCCGCGTGGAGCGGGCTCACTCGCACGCGTGGCCCCTCGTGCGCTTCGTGACGCGGGCGAAGACGCGCGATCCCCCAGTCGAGGACGTACACCTGACCGAAGTCGGAGATCATGATGTTGCTGGGCTTCAAATCGCGATGAATGACGCCGCGGCTATGGGCGAAAGACACCGCATCGCAGGCCTTGAGGAAGACCTGGAGCAGCTCCGCCAGGTGGGCTGGCTCCAGCCGCGCGTCGCCCAGTTGGTCCAGCGTCTTCCCGAGGGTTGCCCCCTCAATCAGCTTCATCGCGAGAAACCGCCGGCCCTTCCGGTCGTGTCCGAGCTCGTACACGGGCACGATGCTCGGATGCTCCAGTTGGCCGGTAATCCTTGCTTCCTCGGCAAAGCGATCGACTTGCGAACCGTCGCCGGCGGCCTCGGGGTCGAGGATTTTGACGGCGACGTACCGCAGAATCTCGTTGTCGAACGCTCGTATCACCGTGCTCGAGCCGCCGCGGCCGATGACTTCGTGTTCGGTGTATCGGTCCGTTTCTAGTGTCGATGACGGCTTCTCCACCGAACTCGCGACCGCCGGCGCATCGGACGATTGGCCCGACACCTTCGTGAGCCGCTGACCGGTCTCGAACTCGACGAGGTGATCGCCGCTCCCCACGGTCGTGCCGTTGATGCGGCGGCCACTCATCGTTACCGCACGATAGCCGAGGCGGTCGACCTCGCACTTGCCATTTTTCGGGTCCGGCCCCGCGGGCTCCGCCGTCACCCGATGATCATCCCCTCGTCGAGAAGCTTTCCCTCGCTGAAGCGCCGCAGCGCCCACCGCTCGAAGACAGGGTCGCGAGCACCCGTCGCTATGAGATCGGCAAGAAGCCTGCCGATCACCGGCGCCATCATGAAGCCGTGGCCCATGAAGCCACTCGCCTGGTGGAAGTCTTCGATCCCGTCGACCGGACCGAGGATGGGATTCGAATCCGGCGTGAGGTCGTAGCAGCCCGCCCACTGACGGAGGACCTTCACGTTGCCGAGGATGGGACACGCACGAACGAGCGCTCTCGCGTACTTGCCGAGAAAAGCCGGGGAGCTCGTTTGGTCGAGGCCCGGGGGGACGTACGCGTTTCCAATCCCACCGACAATCTCGCCGCGCGTCGATTGCGAGAAGTACAGCCCGTCGTCGAGATCGGCGACCAGCGGTTTGAGCCACGGCTTGAGCGGTTCGGTCGAACAAATCTCGTGTCGGCGCGGCGTGTTCGGAAGCTCTACCCCGAGCATTTTTGCGATTGCCGGCGACCACGCCCCCGCAGCGTTGACGACTCTGTGCGTGCGAAGGACCGTCTCGCCGAAAAGCGGAGCCGCATTCGGTGAGACACGGGCCCCGGGCGGGCCGCAAGGGCGCACGCGGACGCCCTCGATCCTCGACCCGATCGTCTCGAAACCCACGACCTCGTGCCAGGTAACCACCTCGACCCCTCTCTTCCGGGCCGCTTGCGCGTAACCCCAAACGAATGGCCAGGGAAAGACGACGCCGTCGTCCGGATTGTAACTGGCCGCGTCGACGCCGCTCGCGTCGAGCTCCGGAACGATACGGGTCGCCTGCGCGGGCGTGAGCAAACGGGTGGCCAGACCGCACTCGTTCTGGAGTGCGACGCTCTTCTCGAGCCGTTCTCGCGACCCGCGCGAGCGAGCGAGAAACAGGTATCCCCCCTGACGAAACCAGACGTTGATCTTCATTTTGGAAGCGAACTCGCGGCACATCCGGATGCTCTCGAGCATCAGCCGCACGTTCGCCTCGCTCGACCATTGCGCGCGTACGCCGCCTCCATTGCGACCGCTCGCGCCGCCGCAGAGATAGGCCCGATCGATGACGGTCACGTTGGTGATGCCTCGCTCGGCGAGGTGATAGGCCACCGACAGGCCCATGATCCCGGCGCCGATCACGACGACGTCCGCGCTGTCCCTCACGAGGTCAGAATAACGGAGATGCATCCGGCGCACCGAAGAGCGGTCGGATGCCTTTCGTTGTCCGGGTTCCGAGCGTGATAGCTTCCGGTTCGGCGCATGAGACCTCTGGTCGCGGTGCGACGTGCGGCCGCATTCGACCCCGGCTTTTTGTCCAGGAGCCCCCTCCTGTGGCCGCTTGCGCGGGCGGCCAAAGCGCTCGCACGCTTCGACGACTTCCCGCCGATCGAGGCACTCGTCGACGTTTTCGAATGTGAGCCGGGCGTTCGTTTCGTACCCGCCGCACCGCGCCGACGCCGAGGAGCCGCCGTCGACACGCGATTGCTTTACGACGCGCGCATCGCGATCGACCGAGAGGTGCCGACGCGGCAGCGCTGCTGGCACGATTTCATGAACGCGCTCGTGTGGGGCACCTTTCCTTCTGCGAAAAGCGCGTTGCATGCGAGGCAGCACCGCGCCATCACCGAGCGACTCGCCCCCGACGCGCGCAAGCTTCCTCCCGCGCGCACGCGAGAGCTGGACGCCCTCGCGCTCCTCGATGAAGGCGGGGTCGTCGTGCTCTCGCTCGATCCCCCGCGCAAGGCAGGCTCGGTCGACGGCGCCACGATCGTGTTCGGACATGCGATTTGCGAGAGTCTCGTGCTGGGCGTCGCGCCGGCCGTCGTCGCCGGGATCGGAATCACCGTGGAAGATCGGCCACGGACCGCGGACGATCTCGTTCGCTTGGTCGATCGCGCGCTGGCGGCGATCATCGACGACGATACGAGGCTGCGCACGCCTCGCGACCTCAAGCGCCTGCCGATCGACGCGCCGGCGCGCGGTCTGGAGTCGGCGCGTCCGGTCTCGGACCCGGAATGACCGCTCCGCGTTCCGGCGTTTTCGACGCGATGCTCGTCGGCGCGGCCGCGCTATTGGTGCACGGTCGTTCGATCACCTTCGACTTCACATTCCTCGACGATCGCGACCTCATCGTCGAGGACCGCGCATTTCTCTCCCATCCAGGTGGCCTCCTCGAGATTTTTCGTCGCTCCTACATGCAGGTCGTCGACGCGCAGCACCCGTACTTCCGGCCCGTCGTCACGCTGTCGTACGCGCTCGACGCGCGATGGAGCGGCGTGCGCCCGCTCGGATACCACCTGACGAACGTCGTCGTACACGCCGTCGCCTGCGTCCTCTTTCTCGCGCTCCTTCATCGACTCGCACTGGGGCCGCTGGTCTCGCGAATCGCGGCCTTGATCGTCGCCGTGCACCCCGCGCTCGCGTCGGCCGTGGCCTGGATTCCCGGCCGGAACGATTCCCTCTGCGCGGTGTTCGCGCTCTCTTCGTGGCTCTGCTTTCTCCGCTATCGGGACCATCCTTCATGGTCGCGGGGGGCGCTTCATTTGGTGACGTTTGCGCTGGCCCTGATGACGAAAGAGACCGCCGGCGTGATTCCGATCGTCTGCTTGGTCCACGCCGCCGTCGTCAGGGGCGATCCCCGGGATGGCCGGCGAGGGTCTCGCCCCATGTTCGCACTTGCCGCGGGCTGGGCCGTGGTCATCGGGTGCCGACTCGAGATCCACGGGTATCGGACGGGCGTGGCGCTCGCCGACGTCCTCCGCAATTTGCCCACTCTGGCCGCGGGCTTCGGTCGGATCGCGGTGCCCGCCAATCCGTCGTTGCTCGAGGTCCGCGATCACTTGCATCCCTGGACCGGGGCCGTTGCGGGGGCGCTCGTCGCGGGAGCCGCTTACGTCGTTCCGGGTGTTCGCCGGAGCGTCGTCGCGCTCGGGATTTCGGCCTTTGCCATTTTCTGCCTGCCCGCGCTCGCCGTGCCGGGCGATCTCGTTCTCGAGAGTCGACTGTACTTGCCGGCGTGCGGCGTCCTCGTCGCGCTCGCCGAGATCGTGCGCGCGGCCGCGCGCGATCGAACGGCGCTGGTCGCGTTCGCAGGCGTGACGGTCGCGGCCCTCGCCGTCGTCACGATGGCGTACGAAGGGACGTTTCGCGATAGACGGGCCTTCGCGCGCGCCGCCGTCGGGGGAGCGCCGTACTCGGCGCTGGCGCACTTCTGTCTCGCTCAGGTGTACCAGGTCGACGGCGAAAGCGACCGCGCGATCACGGAGTATCGAACCGCGCTGGAACTGGGCGCGTCCTACGGCGTCCACAACAACCTTGCCCTCATCCGCATGGCCGGGGCGCTCTGGACCGAAGCCGAGTCCGAGCTTCGAGAGGAGCTCGCGATCGATCCGCGGTCCGCCCGCGCGTATCGCAACCTCGCCATCGTGCTGCGCCGCGAAGACCGCATCGAGGAAGCCCGCCGCGCCGAGGAGATCGCGACCCATATCGCCTCCGGCGACCCGTAATACACCTCCCTGCGAGCGACGCTCGGGCACCCCTCGATTGGGCGCTGAACTTTACCAGGCGACCGACACCTGCAGGTTGCTTCCACTTTGTCCGAGTGTCCCGCCCGGTTCCGACGCCGGACGATGAAAGAAGTACGGCACGGCGAAGCCCACCCCGGCGCCGACGACCATTCCGACCAGCACGTCGGTCAGCCAGTGCTCGTCGGCGGCAATGCGGAGATACCCTGTCACCGCGGCGAGGGCGCCGCCGAAAGTCCAAGCGAGGGGCGCCCACCGGTACCCGCGCATCGTCGCGACAGTCCCCGTGGCGGCGGCGAGCACGAACGTCTCGGTCGTGTGTCCGGAGAAAAACGAGAGGTTGTCGTTCGGCGTATTCGCTTTGGTGGTTTTTCGGTCGCCGCCCAGCACGTAGGCCCGCGGGCGCTCGCGGCCAGTGAGGAGCTTCGTAAGCTGCGTGAGATCGGCGGCCAAGACTCCGGCTTCGGCGATGAGAAGGAAATCCACCGGCACCCGGCTCGGGGTCCCTTCGCGCGAAGCGGCAAGGGCGTCGATGCCGGCGGCGGCGGCCGGAGCGAGAAGGGCGGCCACGTCGCTCGCGAAGGCCGCCGTCCGCGTTGAACTCCACACGAGACGATCCCTCGCCGCGAGATCGACGGCGTCCACCTCGCACCAGCGGCAAGCCGACGGCGCGAGCTCCGGCCTGAAGGCCTCAGTCGCGATCCACAGAGCACCGGCGACGAGCGTGATCGGCACGTCGAGCGTCGGGTCCCAGCGAAGCTCGCGCGTCTGTGCTTCGGCGGCGCCGTTGGTGAGAACGAACGAAACCGCTACCCCGCCCGCGACGGCTCGCACTCGCATCGTTGAATGTGCTGGAATTATCACGGGAGCGAACTGAAGGACGCTCCGCAGTTGAAGAGGTGGCGCGCGGCGTCTATAAGGCGGCGTTCATGTTCCGGGTAGACGGTAGGATTGCCCTCGTGACGGGCGGCTCGCGCGGCATCGGCCGCGCCTGTTGCGAGGCGCTCGCCGAACAGGGGGCGACGGTCGTCGTCAACTACGTCCACGGCGAGAACGCGGCGCGCGAGGTCGCCGAGGGAATCGTCGCTCGAGGGGGCAGCGCCGAAGTCGCGAAATTCGACGTCGCCGACTCGAACGCGGTCGACGCGGCGATCGAGGACATCAGCAAGCGCCACGGCAAGCTCGACATCCTCGTTGCGAACGCCGGCATCAGCGTCGACAGCCTGCTCCTTCGCCTGAAAGACGACGACTTGGAGAAGCTCTGGGCGACGAACGTGCGCGGGGCAATCGCCTGCGCGCGCGCGGGCGGCAGGAGCATGATGCGCAAGCGCTGGGGTCGAATCGTGTTCATGTCGAGCGTGGTCGCCGAAATGGGAAACGCCGGTCAAACGGCATACGCTGCGACGAAAGCCGCTCTTCTCGGCGCCGCCAAGTCGATCGCCCGCGAATACGCCTCAAGAAATGTGACGGTCAACGCGGTGACGCCCGGCTACATCGATACCGACATGACGGCCACGATGTCGCAGGCACAGAAAGAACAGCTTGCCACGATCATTCCCCTCGGGCGCACCGGCGTCGCGCGCGACATCGCGGCGGCCTGCGTCTACCTGGCAAGCGAGGAGGCAGGATACGTGACCGGGCAAGTACTGCGGGTCAACGGCGGAATGTACATTTGAGGCTCTTGGGCAGCGCGAGAACCATTCACGCGCGTCTGCCGCTCGACTCTAGGCCCTTTTTCCGATAGGACGCGGTCCAACACATGGCTACCGATATCCCCAGCGAGGTCAAGCGCATCATCCGAGAGCAGCTCGACGTCGACGAGAAGGACATCAAACCCGAGTCGAACTTCATCGACGACCTCGGAGCGGACTCGCTCGGTCTCGTCGAGCTCGTCCTTGCATTCGAAGAGGCGTTCGAGATCGACATTCCTGATGAGGACACCGAGAAGATCCGCACCGTGCAGGATGCGATCGACTACATCGAGAAGCACGCTAAGAAGTAGTGGCAACGGCGCGCGAGCCGGGCACCTCAGCCCGAGCCGTCGACGCAAGCCTTCTCCATGGAACGTGTCGTCATTACAGGCATCGGCCTCGTAACCCCCGTGGGCATCGGAACCCAAGAGGCCTGGCGAGCGCTGCTCGCGGGGCAGAACGGGATTGGTCCGATCTCCCTATTCGACTGCTCCGCCTTTCGCGTGCGCATTGCGGGTGAGGTCAAAGGGTGGGAGCCGACCCGCTGGATCGATCGCAAGAAGCTGAAGGAGATGGACCGCTTCACCGAGCTCGCGCTCGGCGCGGCAGCCATCGCCACCGCGGACGCGAAGCTCGAGCTTTCCGACGAGGAGCGGGCCCGCGCTGGTTGCTTCGTGGGGGTCGGAATCGGCGGGCTATTCACGCTCGAGAAAACGAAAGAAACCCTCATGACCAAGGGGCCGACGAAAGTCAGCCCCTATTCGATCCCCGGGATCATCGCCAACCTTGCCGCGGGCCAAGTCTCGATTGCGCACGGCCTGCGAGGCCCGAGCTATTGCACGACGAGCGCGTGCTCCAGCGGTGCGCACGCCATCGGCGAAGCGACCGAATGGATCCGTCGCGGGCGCTGCGACGTCATGGTCGCCGGGGGCGCCGAAGCGACGATTACGCCGGTCGGCATCGCCGGCTTCGAGGCGATGCACGCGCTCTCGAAGCGAAACGACGACCCAGCTCACGCCAGCCGCCCGTTCGACAAAGGGCGCGACGGGTTCGTGTGCGGCGAAGGATCGGGGATGCTCGTTCTCGAGTCGCTCTCGCGTGCAAAGGCCCGCGGCGCCACGATCTACGCCGAGGTCAGCGGCTACGGCGCCTCGAGCGACGCGTATCATCTCACCCAACCGGCGCCCGACGGCGAAGGCGCCCAGCGCGCCATTCGCATGGCTTTGGAAGACGCGAAGCTCGCGCCCGACGCGATCGATTACATCAACGCGCACGGGACGTCGACGCAGGTGGGTGACGTCGAGGAGACCAAAGCCATTTGCGCGGTGTTCGGGGCGCACGCCACCGACAAGACTCTGTGGGTCAGCTCGACGAAGTCCATGATGGGACACCTCCTCGGCGCGGCCGGCGCCGTCGAGACCGCGGTTTGCGCGCTGACGATCCACGAGGGGCGCGTGGCGCCCACGATCAATCTCGTCGATCAAGACCCGCGCTGCGTTCTCGACTACGTCGCGAACACGGCGCGCGAGCGACGGGTACGCCGGGCGATGAACAACTCGTTCGGGTTCGGCGGGACGAACTGCACGCTCGTGCTCTCCCACTTCGATGGCTGACCGTGCCGCCGGCCGGTCACCCGTGCTATTGGCTCGGGGGTGAGGTGCCCTTTTTGCTCGCACCCGGAGAGCAAGGTGATCGACTCGCGCGTGTCGACCGCGGGGGACGTCATCCGGCGACGGCGCGAGTGCGAAGGGTGCAGCCGGCGCTTCACCAGTCGTGAGCGTGTCGAAGATGTGCTTCCGGTCGTGGTAAAAGAAGACGGGGTGCGCGAGCCGTTCGACCGCGAAAAGGTCCTGCGAGGCATCCGCCTGGCTTGCAACAAGCGCCCCGTCGCCATGGAAGGCATCGCCCGATTCATCGACGAGCTCGAGCGCGAGCTCATCGAGAGCGAGGCAAAAGAGGTCCACAGCAAAGAGATCGGCGAGCGCGTCATGCGAAAGCTGCGCGAATTCGATGAGGTGGCATACGTGCGCTTCGCAAGCGTGTACCGGAGGTTCCGCGACATCGACGAGTTTCGATCGGAGCTCGACAAGATGGCCCGAGCCCGCACGGCCGGGGAGGCCGAATGACCGGCAAACCGCCCGCAAGGCGCAAATCCCAGGCTTTACCGGCGCGCGATCCACATCTGGCCGAGGAGCCGACCTTCTCGCCCGACGACGAGAAATGGATGCGCGTCGCGCTCGAGCGCGCGGCTCGCGGAACGCCTTCTCCGAACCCGCACGTGGGCGCCGTCGTCATCAAGGACGGAGAGCTCCTGGGCGTGGGACATCACGAACGCGCCGGGGAGGAACACGCCGAGGCGGCAGCGCTCCGCGAGGCGGGCGATCGAGCGAGAGGTGCGACGCTCTACGTCACGCTCGAACCGTGCAATCACGACGGACGGACGCCGCCTTGCACGGACGCAATCGCGAGGGCGAGACTCGCTCGCGTCGTCGTCGGCTGTAGCGACCCGAACCCGCATGTCATCGGGGGCGGCATCGACGCGATGCGCGCGTCCGGTCTGCGTGTCGACGTAGGATGTCTCGAACCGGAGGCACGGAGGCTCATCGCGCCCTGGGCCAAATTCGTGACGACTGGCGTGCCTTACGTAGTCCTCAAGCTCGCGCTTTCCCTCGACGGCCGAATCGCGTCACGCACGGGAGCGTCGAAGTGGGTGACCGGTCCGGAGGCGCGTGCGCGCGTCCACCTGCTGCGAGCCCAGCACGATGCCGTGATGATAGGGATCGGGACCGCGCTCGCCGACGACCCCCGACTCACCGTCCGCGACGCCCCCGGACAGAGCCCGCTTCGGGTCGTGCTCGACACGAAGCTGCGCCTCCCCGTGACCGCTCGCCTGGTGCAGACAGCGCGCGAAGTGCCCACCTGGGTGATGTGCACGACAGACGCCCCCTCGTCCGCCGAAGCGGCGCTCGTCGAACGCGGCGTCGAAGTCCTACGCGCGCCGCCATCGGCCGAAGGGCGCATCGACCCGCTGTCGGCGCTGCGTCTCTTGGCGTCCCGCGGTATCGTTACGGTGATGATCGAGGGTGGCGCAGAACTTGCCGGGAGCGTCTTGGCCGGCGCCGCCGTCGACGAGCTCCACTGTTTCATTGCGCCGATCCTTCTCGGACCTCGGGGCCGGCCGGGGGCAGTCGATTGGGCCGGGCCGGCGACGCCGGCCGAGGCGCCATGCATCGCCAATCCCCAGTGGGAGGTATGCGGTGTCGACGCCCACGTTTGGGGCCAAATCCTCCACCCCGAGCGGTAGCCCGGCCGGCGACCGCGGGAGGGGAAAATTCGGCAGGCAAAGGAGCGGGCCTAGGGCCGCCAGCGCGGCGCGCGGCCGGTGAAGGCTGGAAACCGTCCGAGACGGACAAGACAGGACGGCCATGTCGGATTAGATTGATCAAAAGGCATGGCTGTTCGTACTATCCTACACTACCCTGATCCGCGCCTCCGAGAGGCGGGCAAGAGAGTCGCGTCGCTCACCGACGAGCTACGACGACTCATCGACGACATGGCGGAAACGATGTATGCCGCACCAGGAGTCGGTTTAGCGGCGACTCAAGTAGGCGAATCTTGGCAGATTTTCGTCGTCGATTGCGCAACCGAAGGCGAGGCGAGCGACCTGCGCGTGTTCGTCAACCCCGAAATCGTCACCAAAGAGGGCACGCTCACGTTCGACGAGGGCTGCTTGAGCTTTCCGGGGGCTCGCGAGGAGGTGGAACGGGCAGAGAAAGTCGTCGTGCGTGCCCAGGACCGCCACGGAACCTGGTTCGAGCTCGAAGCGCACGGGCTTCTTGCTGTGGCAATTCAACATGAATACGACCACTTGCAAGGGATCCTGATGATCGATCGGCTCGGGCCGCTGAAGAAGCGGCTACTGCACCGCAAGATGGTCAGGCGCCCAGAAACGAGCGCAGCGAACGCCTAATCGCCGCAACCAATTTGCCCGGCTGAGGTCGCACCGAGTCCAATCGCATGGAACAACCGTGTCTAGCGGGCTGTTTCGGTTTCCCGTACATAAGAACGTCTCACTGACCCGTATACCCCGGTAGAAGTGTCCACTCCCCTCCCGATCCATCCCGTCCGCGACGACTCCCATTCCGACGCGGTTACCACCTACTTCGAGCAACTCGCACGCGTACCCCTTCTCACGCGAGAGGGAGAGGTGGACCTCGCGCGCCGAATCGAGGAGGGCGAGCGGCGAGCCTTGCGCGCCATTCTCGCATCCCCCGTCGGCGCGCGGGAGCTTGCCGCTTTGGGGCGAGGAGTCCGCGATCGCAGAATTCGACTGCGCGACGTCACACGTACCACCGTCGACGAGGACGGCGCCGAAGAAGAGACCCGGGCGGTGGCCGCAATCGCGGACGCCCTCGAGCGCGTTGGAATCGTCGCCGGCAGCCGGCGCGGCGCTTCGCGCGCGCGCGAAGAGCTGGTCGAAGCGCTCCTCGAAGTGCGGCTTACCAAGCGGGCGATCGACCGAGTGGTCGCCAAGGTGCGGGCAGCAAGAGAGGCAGCACCGGTCGCTCGCCGCCGGGCGTTCGACGCGACGCTCAACGCCGTCCGCACGGGGGGAGGGGTATCCGAACGCGCCAAAGCGGAGCTCGTCTCGGCCAATCTTCGGCTGGTCGTCTCCATCGCAAAACGCTACCGTAACCGCGGCTTGCATCTGCTCGACCTCATCCAAGAGGGCAACCTCGGCCTGATGCGCGCGGTGGACAAGTTCGAGTACAAGCGGGGCTACAAGTTCAGCACGTACGCCAGCTGGTGGATTCGGCAGAGCGTGAGCCGCGCCATCAGCGATCAGGCGCGGACGATTCGGATTCCGGTCCACATGGTCGAGACGCACAACAAGCTCTCGAAAACGCTCCGCGACATGGTGCAAGAAGCGGGTGAAGAGCCGACGCCGGAGCAGATCGCCTCTCGGATGAACGTGCCGGTCGAAAAGATCCGGATGCTGCTCGAAGCGACCCGGGATCCCGTAAGCCTCGACTCGCCGGTCGGCGACGACGGCGGGGCCACCGTCGGTGACTTCGTCGAGGATCTGTCCTTCCCCGCCCCCGACGACGCGCTGGGCGACCAGGAGCTATCCCGGGAGACGCGCGATCTGCTCAAGCTTCTTTCGCCGCGCGAAGAGCAGGTGCTCCGCATGCGCTTCGGCATCGATGCGCCGGGTGATCTCACGCTCGAAGAGGTCGGGAAGAGCTTCGAGCTCACGCGAGAGCGCATTCGGCAGATCGAGACGAAGGCGCTGCGCAAGCTGCGGCTGCCCTCCTACCACCGAAAGCTGAAGTCCCACATCGATCGCTAGCCCTCCCCGCTTGCGGAGAGGGCCGGGGGTGAGGTCTTCTAGGGAAAGAAGGGGCGCCCTGGCGAGGCTCGGGGCCGACTTTCTTGCGTGGCCCGTTAAGCGAGCGCGCAAGTGAGACGTTTTGCCGAGTTACGGGCAAGCGGCCGCGAAGCAATCGGTGCGCAGCCTGTGGTGAATCGTCGGCGCGGACCGCACGTATTTGCGCGACCAATACGACGATGGCGTGACTGGCGCGGAGAAGGGCGTAGCCGATGGAACAATCAGGTCTTGTTGGCCGCCGCACGACGCCGGTGTGCCGCCATGGCGGCGAGCGCCAACTGCGTATGGATCTCGGCCTTTGGCACCACCGAGTCGGCCGACACGTCGGCCGCCAACCGAGCCAGGTCTTCCTCTTTCCCACTCGATACGAGGACAATCGCCAGCTGCCGGAGCTTTGGATTGCTCCGGAGCAGCCGTGCCAGTTTGTCGCCCGAGATGTCCGGCATCATCACGTCGAGAACGATGACGTCGATCTGATGCTGCACGATGAGCCTCGTTACCCCGATGGGAGACCCCGCATCGAAAACCGCGCAGCCCCGAATTCGAAGCAACTCGCACATGCCCTCGCGCACGATTTCGTCGTCGTCAATCACCAGAACGCGAGGGGGGCTCATCTAGCAATGAGTATACTAAGTACTGGAGGAACGGCAAGTGGGTACCGAAGACAATCCGGGTAACGTAAAGCTTCGGGATTCGCTGCGGTCCAAGCTTCTACGCAGCATGATGGGCATTTGGGTATTAATTAGTTTAATCACGCTCGCTGCAGTCGGAGTCGTGCAGTATCGCGCATCGAGCGAGGCCTCACGTCGCGGCGAGATTCGCGTTCGCGACAACCAGCGAGAAAAAGGCCGACTCCTCGTTGCGAATCAGACGCTCGCCCTTCGAGCGATGGCCATGGACAATGGCTTTTCCGACGTTCGGGAGCTCGTGAAACAAACCGTCCTCGAAGATCCAGACGTCATCTACGGATCGTTCGTGAACGCGTCCTCCGTGCCATGGATCGTGGTCACGCCCGCGACGCCCGAGGCGGGCTTGGCCGGAACCGAAGCCGTGCCCTGGCTGAAGCAGATCCCGGCGGAGCCCGTGCGCCAAAGGGCGAAGGGGCCTCGAGCTCGTGGACTCTTCGTCTTCGGCGTGAACGTCGAGGAACACGCCGCGGACGTGTTCGATGGAGACGACTACTTGGGTACGGTCCGATATGGAATCAGCATGGCGCGCACCGAACTCGCCGTTCGACAAGACGCCGAGCGCGCCAAGCGGTCGTTGGTGCAGCTCTTGGGATTGCTCGCGCTGCTCGGCGCGGCGGGCGTCGGTCTTGGCGTCGCGGCGATTCAACGGATGGCTCATCGGATCACGCAACCGCTCTCCGTGTTGACGGCTGCATCCGAGGAGCTGGCGCACGGCAATCGCAGCGTTCAGGTCGACATCGCGAGCGGAGACGAGCTCGAGCAGTTGGCGGGGACGTTCAACGCGATGGCCCGAGCCAATGAGCGCGCGATGCGAGATCTCGAAATCAAGACGAACGAAGCTCTGGAGTCGTCGCGGATGAAGAGCGAATTCTTGGCCAACATGAGCCACGAGATTCGCACACCGATGAACGGCATTCTCGGGGTAGCCCGCCTCGTGCGCCGCATGCCGCTCGAAGGCAAGCTGCGCCGCTACATCGAAACGATCGATTCCTCCGCGTCGGCGCTCCTGACCATCATCAACGACGTGCTCGATTTTTCGAAAATGGAGGCAGGGAAATATACGCTCAGAAGTTCGGTATTCGACCTTCGAACCGTCGTTCAAGAGGTTTGCGAACTCCTGGCTCCTCGGGCCAACGACAAGGGAATCGAGGTGGTCTGCCGCGTCGATCCGAAGATGCGTTCGCTGCATCACGGCGATCCAGACCGTCTGCGTCAGGTCGTCAGCAA
>Ga0265313_10001390_pt1 | contig 22705 bp, 17 predicted proteins | sample 4123metaG_FD_203122 | JGI IMG/M metagenome (GOLD analysis project Ga0265313, IMG submission 203122) | Rhizosphere microbial communities from Carex aquatilis grown in University of Washington, Seatle, WA, United States - 4-1-23 metaG | ecosystem: Host-associated > Plants > Roots > Rhizosphere >...
AACAGGATGCCGGGCCAACCCGAGCCGAGGACCACCGTCATGTCGCCGGCCGGCGCGGGCACCGATTCGAGATTGACCAAGGCCTGGCGGATCGCCTCATCGGCCGCCGCCTTCCAGGTGCTGGGCTCAAGCAGCCGGTCATAGACCGCCCGCCCGCCGGTGCCATAGCTGCCGGACTCCAACTTGTCGCCCTGCCCAACCATGACCGCGACATTCAACCGCACCAGCGGCCGCACATCGGAAGCATGACTGCCGTCGGCGCGCACGATCCGCACCGCCTGCCAGGAACCGGTGATCGTCGCCATCACCTGTTTGACGCGCGGGTCTTTGCCGCGGGCATAGGCGTCGATGTCGCCGAGCAGCGCGACCTTGGTTTCGAACGGAACCAGGGAGAGCGGATTGGCGTCGGTGTAGAGCATGAGATTGGTGCCGTTGGGCGGATCGGCCATGGTGCCGCCGCGACCCGACCGCACGGTGCTCACGGTTTGCGCGGCCCGCTTGAGCGCGGCATCGGACAGGACCGATCCATGGGCATAGCCGACAGTCTCGCCGGAAACGGATCGCAGGCCGAATCCCTGCCCGGTATCGAAGGAGGCGCTTTTGATCTTGCCGTCATCGAGCGCCAGGCTTTCCGACTGCCGATACTCGATGAACAACTCGCCATCGTCGCACCCGACCAGCGCGTCCTTCACGGTGCGGTCGGTCGCCTGGTGGTCGAGGCCGGCGCGGGCGAAAAACAGGTCTTCGGTCACGGCTTCATGGGACATGGCAAAACCTCGGTGGGAGGCGCGATGGCCGTTAAGATGTATGAGTGCCGGGCGGGTTTAGCAAGGAGATTGAGGCACGAATTCAGGTCGCCCGGAGCGCCTCGTCGTGCTTCGTGTCCATCGCGGTATGGTGTGCGGCGCGCATCGGCCGCAGCACGAAGATGGCCATAACCGCCGCGACCAGGTTCATGCAGGCGGCGACGATGAATACGGCTTGCCAGCCGCCGCTGGCGCTGACCAGGACATTGGCCAGCGGCACCAATAAGGCCGCCGTCCCCTTCGCGGTGTAAAGCAGCCCGGCATTGGTTGTCGCGAATTTTGGCCCAAAAGCGTCGGTACAGGTGGCCGGGAACAGGCTGAATATCTCACCCCAGGTGAAATAGACCGCACCGCTCAGCAGCACGAACAGGACCGGGCTGCGCCCGAGATTGCCCAAGGCCCAGATACTGACCGCGCCCAAGGTGAACACGATCGCCATCGTCACCTCACGGCCGATATGGTCCGAGACCCAGCCGAAGAAGGGGCGCGCGAGGCCGTTGAGCACATTGTCGACGGTGAGCGCGAGGCTCAAGGTGGCGGCGGTGATGCCGAAGATGGTGAGCGGGGTCGAGGCGACGCCGAAATCGGCGGCGATCGAGGCGAGTTGCGCGGTCGCCATCAACCCCCCGGCGGCGACCAGAACGAACATCAGATACATGACCCAGAACAGCGGCGCGCGCAGCGTCTCGTGCCAGGCGTGGTCGAGGGCGGCGCGTTGTCCGCCGCGCAACGCGGCCGGAGCATGTCCCTTGGGCGGCGCGCGCAGGAACTGCGATACCAGCAGAACGAGCACGCCCTGGCCGATACCAAACCACAGGAACGCGGTCTGGTAGCCGAATGTATCGATGATGCTGCGGATCGGCACAACGGTCGAGGCTGCACCGGCGCCGAACCCCGCCGCAGTCAGACCCGCGGCCAACCCGCGCCGGTCGGCGAACCATTTCAGCGCGTTGCCGACACAGGTTCCGTAGATCGCGCCGGCGCCGATGCCCGAGATCGCCGCGGCGACGTAGAGGAGAGTCAGCGATCCGGTCGAGGCGTCGATCACCCAGGCGATGGCCACCATCACGCCGCCGAACCCGACGACGATGCGCGGACCGAAGCGATCGACGAACCAGCCTTCGATCGGCACCAGCCAAGTCTCGGTCACCACGAAGATGCTGAACGCGACCTGAATGGCCGCGCGGCCCCAATGGTATTTCTGATCGATCGGATTGACGAAGAGGTTCCAGCCATATTGCAGGTTGGCGATCATCACCATGCAGATGATGCCGAACAGCAATTGAATCCAGCGGTTGGAGTAAATCGCGGCCATTCGCCTTGCGGCTTTCTTGAATTGCTTCCCCTCAAGACAAAGCTTCGCAGTTTATCTGCCGACGCACAAGATTCATGGGGCCGGGAATAGCGCGTCGGTGCGGCCGGATAGACGGTAGGTCACCAGCCCTGCCCATTCATGGGCGGCCGTGTCGAGGTTCTCCAGCGCCAAGGCTGGGCCGCCGATATGAGAAACGCCGGACTTGTAGCCGACCGGCCAGGGCAGAACCGGCCACCCCGCGCGACGGAATATGCCCACCGCGCGCGGCATATGGCTGGCCGAGGTGACCAGAATCCATCGCTCCCCTGGTTCGGGCATCGCCAGCCGCTTGCTGAAGATCGCGTTCTCATAGGTATCGCGCGACTCGCGCTCGAACTGGACGCGGGCGGTATCGAGCCCGAGTTCGCCCAACAACCGCTCAGCCGCGTCCGCTTCCCGTGGCCCGCCGCCAAGGGAGCCCGAGCCCCCGGTGAACACCAGTTTCGCCTTGGGATAGCGTCGCGCCAACGCCACGAAAGCCGTGATCCGTTCGGCGGCATTGTTGAGCGCCGTCATGCCATGCGCCGCCGTCAACCGAGGATCGATCGCGCCGCCCAGCACGATGATGCCATCAATCGGGTCGGGCATGTCGTGAACGGCGGGGAAACGATTCTCCAGCGGCGCCAAAACCCAAGTGTCGATCGGCAGGAACGAGGCCGCGAGAAGCCCGGCCGCACCAATCCAGGCGAGCACCATCCCCAACCTGCGCAAGCGTAGCGCCGACAAGACCAGCCAGCCGAAGATCAAGGCAACGAGGATGAAGCTAGGCTCGGTAAACCAGGAAAGAATCTTGGCGATCGTGAAGAACATCGCGCCCTTGCCTCAGTCGCCCAGCCGGGGATCGGCGCGTGCGATGATGGCGCCGACATCGAGACCGGACGGCAGTGCGCCGAACGCGCCGGATCGCGCATCGCCCAGCCGCGTGGCGCAAAACGCGTCGGCCACGGCCGGCGGGGCATGGCGAACCAGCAACGCGGCCTGGAGCGTCAACACCAACCGTTCGGTGAAGCGCCGCGCCCCCGCTTCATCGCTCACGGCCGAGCCAGTGAGCGCGGTCTTGAGTTCTTCGATCGCGGTGTCGAGCCGCGCATTGCCGCCGCGGGCCGGGGTCAGTTCGGCCAGCAACGACTCGCCCGACCGCGGCGTGCGCGCCAATGAACGCAGCACATCGAGGCACATGACATTTCCCGAACCTTCCCAGATCGAGTTGACCGGCATTTCGCGATAGATGCGCGGCAGGATGCTCTCCTCGACATAACCGCCACCGCCCAACACTTCCATAGCCTCGGCCGCCAGGGTCGGCCCGCGTTTGCAGATCCAGTATTTGGCGGCCGGCGTGAGCAGCCGACGCAGGGCCGTCTCGCCTTCGTCATCCTGCGCGTCGAAGGCGCGGGCCATGCGCAAACATAATGCGGTCGCCGCCTCGACCTCGAGCGCCAGATCGGCCAGCACCGAGCGCATCAGCGGCTGATCGATCAATCGTTTCTGAAAGGCCGACCGATGAGACGCATGATGGACCGCTTGTGACACCGCCTGGCGCATGATGCCGGTAGTCCCGAGCGCGCAGTCGAGGCGGGTATAGGTGCCCATTTCCAGGATGGTCGGCAGTCCCCGGCCCTCCTCGCCCAACCGCAGCGCCCAGGCGCCGGCGAACTCGACCTCGGAACTCGCATTGGAGCGATTGCCGAGCTTGTCCTTGAGCCGCTGCAGGCGCAGCGCATTGGGCGCGCCGTCGGGCGTGAAGCGCGGCATGAAGAAGCAAGTCATGCCGCCCGGCGCCTGAGCCGTGACCAGAAACCCATCGCACATCGGCGCGGACAGAAACCATTTATGCCCGACGAGCCGATATTCGCCTTCGGTGCCGGCGATCGGCTCGGCGCGCGTGGTGTTGGCGCGCACATCGGAGCCGCCCTGCTTTTCGGTCAGACCCATGCCGATCAACGCGCCGGATTTTTCGGCGATCGGCGCGAAGCGGCGGTCGTAGCGGCGCGAGAAAATCTTCGGCAACCATGTATCGGCGATGGACTTGTCGCGGCGCAGCGCCGCCACCGATCCATAGGTCATCGTCACCGGACACAGGGTTCCGCATTCCACCTGGGCCATCATCATGAAGCGCGCGGCGCGCGCGACATGGGCGCCCGGACGCGGCTCGGCCCAGGGGCTGGAATGGACGCCATGATCGAACAGCATTTCCAGCAAGGCGTGCCAGGCGGGATGGAATTCGACCTCGTCGCGGCGATGCCCGAACCGGTCGAAACTCCGCAACACCGGCGGGTTGGCATTGGCGAGACGGCCGAGTTCGATGATGGCGGGATCGCCGCACCGCGCGCCTAACGCGCGCAGCCGGTCCGACGCCCAGCCCGCGCCCTCGCGCGCGACGCCTTCGGCCAAGGCCGCATCGGCGCTGAACAAATCGTAACCGGACAGCGGCGGCGGCTGGTTGAAGACCTCGTGGGTCTCGAAGCCCGTCAAATGATCCGCCATGTCCATCCTCCGCGTCGCGCCACGCGCATGCTAGCATCGAGAGGGTCAGTGAGGAAAAGCGATGGCGGAGCAGCCGCATCGAATCGTCGTTGTCGGGGCCGGTGCGGGCGGTCTGGAACTCGCCACGCGCCTGGGCGACTCATTGGGTCGCCGCGGCCGTGCCCAAATTACATTGATCGAGCGCTCGCGCACGCATCTGTGGAAGCCGCTGCTGCACGAAGTCGCGGCCGGCAGCATGGATGTGGCGCAACACGAATTGAACCTGCTGGCTCAATCGCACTGGCATCATTTCCGGATGCGCTATGGCGCGATGAGCGGGCTCGATCGCGCGAGGCACGAGGTCAAGGTCGAGGCGACCCATGACGAGGACGGTACGCTGATCACGCCGCCCCAATCGATCCCCTACGACACACTCGTTATCGCGGTGGGCGGGCGCACCAACGATTTCGGCACCCCGGGCGTGCGCGACCACGCGATCGCCTTGGACACGCCCGAGGAGGCCGCCCGTTTCAACCGCCGCCTGATCAATGCTTGCATCCGCGCGCACACCCAGCCCGACGCCATCGATCCGGCGCGGCTGCGCGTGGCGATCATCGGCGCGGGAGCCACCGGAGTCGAACTCGCGGCCGAGCTGCATCGCACCACGCGCGCCGTGATCGCGTTCGGGCTCGACCGTATCGATCCCGCGCGCGATCTCAAGATTTCGGTGATCGAGGCGGCCGACCGCATCCTGCCGGCGCTGCCGGAGCGATTGTCGACGGCGGCCGAGACGCTGTTGCGCGGGCTGGGCGTCGAGGTGTTGAAAGGGGCGCGCGTTAGGGAAGTGGTCGAGGGTGCGGTCATGCTGACGGATGGCCGTTCGATCCCGGCGGAGCTGATCGTCTGGGCCGCCGGGGTCAAGGCGCCCGAATTCCTGCGCGACCTCGACGGGCTTGAATCGAATGCACTCAATCAACTGGTCGTCGGCCCGACGCTGCAAACCACGCGGGACCCCGATGTCTTTGCGATCGGCGATTGCGCAGCCTGCCCGTGGACCGGGCACCCCAAGGGCGTGCCACCACGCGCGCAAGCCGCCCACCAGCAATCCAGTCACCTCGTGCGGCAGCTTGCGCGGCTGCTGGCCGGACAGCCGGTTCAGCCATACGAGTATCGCGATTTCGGTTCGCTGGTCTCGCTCGGCGCCTACAGCACCGTTGGCAGCCTGATGGGCTCGCTGATCGGCGGACAATTGACCATCGAGGGTTATTTCGCGCGACTGATGTACATGTCGCTCTACAAACAGCATGAGCTGGCCCTGCATGGCTTCACCAAAGTGGCGCTCGACACGCTCGCGCGCCTGATCGTCCGGCGCACCGAACCGCATGTGAAGCTGCACTGAATGCCCATGTATTCCCGCCGGCTGCGCGGGCGGACGGGGTTGGAATGCGGCTGACATTGCCGCTATGGTGGCCGCCCCAATCGATCCGCCACGCCGGAATGACCTCACCGCAATCACCCACGACCGTCCCAAATCCCACCCACCTCACTGACGATCTCGTCGCCGAGGCGATGGAGCTGCCGCCTTCGGCAGCGCCGCTCCGCAGCCGCGCGCTGTTGGTGGCGAGTCTGATGCTATTGGCCTTCAATCTGCGCCCGGCGCTCTCCGGCCTCGGACCCGTCCTTCCGGAAATCATTCGCGATGTCGGCCTGTCGACCGTGGGCGCCAGCATCCTGACCACCGCGCCGGTTTTGTGCCTGGGCGTGTTCAGTCCGATCGCGCCCTGGTTCGGGCGGCGTCTCGGTATCGAGCGCGCCATCATGGTCTTCCTCGTGGTTCTGACCGCAGGCACGGTGCTTCGCGGCGTGCCGGGAGAGGCACCGCTGTTCGCGGGATCAATCCTGATCGGCATCGGCATCGGGATCATCAATGTCCTGGTGCCCGGACTGATCAAGCGCGACTTCGGTGGCCGGGCGGCCCTGATGATGGGCGTCCATTCGATGATGCTCTGCGCCGGCGGCACGCTCGCCGCCGCCGCCGCCGTGCCGGTGGCGCAATATTTCGGCGGCTCATGGTCGACGGGCCTGGCCCTTTGGGGACTGCCGGCCCTGGCTGCGATCCTGCTGTGGCTCCCGCATTTGCCACGGCGCGTGCGGTACGACAACCGATCCGGCTTCCGCGTACGCGGACTATGGCGCAACCCGCTGGCCTGGCAGGTGTCGTTGTTCATGGCTTTCCAATCCGCCGTATTCTACGCCGGCGTGAGCTGGTTGCCGCCGATCCTGCGCGAACGCGGCATGTCGCCGGCAGATGCCGGACTGGCGATTTCGATCGCGATCTTCGTGCAGTTGGGGTCATCCTTGGCCGCGCCGCCTTTGGCCGCGCTCGGCCGCGATCAACGGCCCGCGGTGCTGATATCCGAGCTTCTGCTCGCCGTCGGCGTGCTCGGTTTCCTGTTCGCGCCACTGCCGATGGTGTGGGCATTGGCCGTCGTGCTCGGCCTCGGCCAGGGCGCGCTGTTCGCCCTGGCGCTGACCATGATCGTGTTGCGGTCGCGCGACGTGCATGTCGCCGCTCAGCTCTCGAGCATTGTGCAGACGGTGGGATACACGATCGCCTCGGGTGGATCGCTGGTGGCGGGGCTGGTCTACGGCGCGGCCGGAGGGCGCGAGGCGGTCGGCGTTTTGTTCGGCGCGCTCATCCTGGCGGGGTCGGTCTGCGGCTGGGGCGCCGGCCGCAATGCTTTGGTCGGCGCCTCGGTCGAATCCCGCGGCGCCTGATCGGCCGTCCTCGCCGGCCTGCTGGGCCAAAGTTTGATGCGGTCAACCGCTTGTTCTTTTGCTAATATCGTCGAATTCGCCTTGCGCTCGGCGTCGAGCGTCGGGGCGGGCCGTGACCCGCAGCCTGCGGGGACGGTTGACAAGGGCATGTGTGTATTGATCGAAATCGGACACAAGATCAAGCTGTGGGTCATGTGAGATGAGCATGACCAGCCTGATATCGGCCCTGTGGATAAGATCGAGCCTACGGTCGTCCCACCGACGGCTATGCGCAAGACCGTGCTCCGAACCCGAGTGGTCGGTGACCTCTAACCCGAGACCGAATACGGCAGCGCGCGCCCTGATTATGGCGGCGACAGTTCTACTGTGTCTGTCTCCCATCGCCAGGGCCGCCGACGCGCCGACAGCAACCGCGCCTGCGGCCACCGCGCCGGCCAAGCCGGCCGATGCGACCGCACCATTATCGGTACGCGCGAGCGATCATGGATCGTTCGACCGGGTGGTGTTCGATTGGCCGCGCCCGGTCAGTTATTCGGTCGAGCAGAAGGGCGACCGGGTGATGATCACTTTCGCCCGGCCGATCGAAATCGATGCGGCGACATTGCGCCACGAACTGCCAGCCGACGTCACCCTCGTTTCCGCCGAGCCGAGCGGCCCGTCGACCGTTGTTATCCTTCAGGTCCCGGCCAACGCGATGCTCCACCATTTCGCCGAACGCGGCCGGGTCGTGTTCGATGTCTATCGCGGCGGAGCCAACGCGAGTCCGCCTGCCAAGCCCGAGCCCGCGGCGCCCGCTGCGAAAACGGCAGCGAACGCTCCGGCGGCGACGGCCGCGCCGACCGCGCAGGCGCCCACCGCTCCGAGCGCACCCACCAGCGCCTCGGCAGCCGCATCGGCGGCCGCGCCCACCAAGCCGCCAGCAACCGCCCCATCCGCAGCGACACCGGCGCCGAGCGCGGCAACGCCTGCCGCTGCTCCCGCTACCGCCCCGGCGGCTCCGCCGCCCGCGGTCGCCGGGGCCGCGCCGGCCGGCGAACCCGCCGCGCCGACCAAGGCGTTCAGCATCAGCGTATCGTGGGATCAGCCGGTAGGCGCCGCGATCTTCCAGCGCGCCGGTTATCTCTGGCTCGTGTTCGACAAGCATCAGGACGTCGACATCAAGCTGCTGCGCCGCCTCGGCGGCGAGGCGGTGACCTTCGCCGAACAGATGCCGAGCAAGGCGGTGACGATTTTGCGCCTCATCCTTCAGCCCGACTACAAGCCGAGCGTGCGACGCGAGGGGCTGTTGTGGGTGGTCGACCTGACCGGCGAGGCGACGCCGCCCAGCGCGCCCATCGACGTGCTGGCCCCGGCGCGGCTGACCAACGGGACCGGCATGGCGCTCGCGGTCAAGGAACCCGGCAATGTCATCGATTTCGTCGATCCCGAAGTCGGCGACACGATCGTGGTCGTTCCGGTCGGCGCCCAGGGCGCCGGTGTGTATCCCGGCCGCGATACGCCCGACGTTCAGCTCCTGCCGACGATGCAGGGGATCGCCATCGTTCCGCATACCGACGCGATCGACGTCAAGACCTCGCGCACCAGCGTGACCGTGGCCTTGCCGGCCGGCCGGAACATGCTGCTCTCGGCGCCGGCCGCGCCGCCCAAGGCGCTGGCCGAGGCCGGGACCGGCCTATTCGACGTGTCGGGATGGCGGGGCGCCGGGGCGGACGATTTCAAAAAGGCGAGCAAGGAAATCACCGACAGCCTGCAGGATCTCTCGCCCAGCCTGATCGCGCCGACCAACCTGCACGCCGCCCAGTTCTATTTCGCCAATGGCTATGCCGCGGAATGCCTGGGCTATCTACGCCTCGCCGCCGCCGCCGATCCGACCATCGTCGACACCGCGCCGTTTCGTTCGTTGCGGGGAGCCTGCTCGTTCCTGATGGGCCGTTATGTCGAGGCGCAGGGCGATCTCGACAATCCCCTGCTGAAGGACGACGGTGAGGCCCAATTGTGGCGCGCCGCGTCCCATGCGGCGCCGATCCAGTCGCCCGCCGAATGGAGCAAGCCGTTGTCGTCGGGCTTGCCGCTGCTGAAGAATTATCCGAAGACGCTCAAATGGCCGCTGGCCGAGCAGGTGGCCAAGGCCGCGTTGGCCGACAGCGACGACGCCACCGCGCGCGACGCGATTGCGGTCATGGCGGAGTTGGCGACGCGACCCGACGAAAAGAGCGAGGTCGACTTCCTGACCGCATCGCTCGAAGAGCTCAAGGGCCAGTTCGACCGCGCCATCGCCAATTACGACCGCGCCAAGCAGGGCGATAGTCGCGAATATCGCGCGCGCGCCTCGCTGGCGCAGACCGAACTCCTGTTGCGGACCAAGAAAATCACCGCCAAGGAAGCGGCCGACCGGCTGGACCGGTTGCGCTTCGCCTGGCGCGAAGGCGACTTCGAATTCAACCTGCTGCGCCGGCTCGCCGAATTGCAGGTCGAGGCCGAGCAATATCCCGAGGCGCTGCGGACATTCCGCACCGTTGTGAGCAACTATTCCGACAATCCCGGCGTCGCGCAGGTCAAGTCGGCGATGAGCGACACTTTCGCCAAGCTCTATCTCAATGGCGCGGCCGACGGAATGCCGCCGGTGGCGGCGATCGGACTTTACGACGAGTTCCGCGATCTCACGCCCACCGGACCGGAGGGCGATGAGATGATCCGCAAGCTGGCCGACCGGCTGGTCAAGGTCGATCTGCTCGACCGGGCGGCGGCTCTGCTCAAATACCAGATCGCGTACCGGCTGAAGGCGCTCGACAAGGCGCGCGTGGGATCGCAGCTGGCGCTGCTCGACCTTCTCGACAAGCGACCGAGCGATGCGCTTGACGCGCTCACCGCCAGCAACGTCGACGGGTTGCCGCCCGAACTGGTGCAGCAGCGCCACCATCTCCAGGCGCGCGCCTTGGCCGACCTCGATCGCGGCGCCGATGCCATTGTCGCGCTCAAGGACGACACATCGCGCGAGGCGCAGCTGTTGCGCACCGAGATCTATACGAAAATGAAGGACTGGGCCAATGCCGCCGATGTCTTCGCGGCGCTGGTTCCCGAGCCGGAGCGCGGCGCCAAATTCTCGGAAGGCGACGCGCAACTCGTCCTCAATTGGGCGACGGCGCTGACGCTCGGCAAGGATGACCGCGGCCTCGCGACATTGCATCGAGTCTACGGGCCGGCGATGGCCGGAACCTCGTTCCAGGCGGCGTTCGAACTGCTGACCAGCGCGCCCGACAAGCAGGTCACGAATTTCCCCGGCCTGGCCGACAAGATCAAGCAGGCCCAGGACTTCAAGACCTTCATGGCGGCCTATAAGGAAAAGGTGCAGGCCGGAGGCCTGTCGAGCATCAACTGATCGAACGCGGAAGCATTCAGGCCGAATTGCTCTGCCGCAACTCGCAGCCTTTGATCCGCCAGGTCCCGTCGGTCTCGTGCTCCATGTAGTAGAGCGCGTCGATATTGGCGCCGTCGGGTCCGATCAGAAAGACATGCTGGACGGGCGATCCGTCGATCGTTTCGATGCCGCCGAATTCGACCTGCTTGGGCCGATAGACCGGTGCATAGCCCGACTTCACCATATCCATGAAGATGTCGGGCGTTTGGAACATCTCGCGGATCATGGGCGCGGCATAACTGAAGGCCTTGGAGCCATCGTCGTGCTGAAACGCCTCGAGTTGTCCCTGCACGACCTCGTGGATCGCCGCGCGGTCGGCGGGTCCGACAACAGCGTCGGCGGCTTGCGTGCCTGGAGCAACCGACAGCCCGGCCGCATAGATTGCGGCCGCGACCAACAGACGGATCGATGGCGATGGTAAGCGCATGGTCGGCCTCCGTATCCCGAGGGAAGGATTCAGAACGGCTTCATGAACAACAGGGTGAAGTGATCGCTTTCGCCGATGGCGAGATATTTTTCCCGATCCTTGTCGCCGAGCCGAAGCGTCGGCGGCAAGGTCCACACGCCCTCGGGATAGTCCTTGGTGTCCCGGGGATTGGCGCCCATTTCCGAACGCCCGGCGAGAATGAACCCGGTCTTCTCGGCGAGCGCGATGGCGTAATCCTCGCGGACATAGCCGTCCTTGGCCTGCGGGTCCTGCGGCCGGTCGGTGCGACCGCGATGATCCTCGATGCCCAGCATGCCGCCGGGCTTCAGCGCCAGATAGAAGGCGCGGAACGTGGCCTCGGCCGTCCCCTGCGCCATCCAATTGTGCAGATTGCGGAAGGTGACGACCAGATCGGCGCTGCCCGGCGGCGCGATGGCGAATTGGTCGCCCCACAATGCCGTGACCTGGACCTTGCCGTAGATGCTCGGATTAGCTTTCAGTTTGCCGGCGAACCGATCCAGTCCGGCACGTTCCTCCTGCGGCAGCTGATCGCCCGGCGGCTGCGCCACATAATAGGTGCCGTGATCATGGAGATAGGGCGCCAGGATTTCGGTCCACCAGCCGCCGCCCGGCCAGATTTCCACCACAGTCATCTTCGACTTGAGGCCGAAGAAGGTCAGTTCCTGCAGGGGATGCCGCGCGGCGTCGCGGGCGCGATTGGCGGCGCTGCGCTGCGGCCCGTCGATGATCGGCTCAAGGCCGGGATCGCCGGCCGCGAAGGCGTACCGTCCCGGACTCACGAGGATCAAAGCCAATAGGGCAACGCGCAAGGCGCGGCGGGACGGCGAATTCCGTTTGGCGATCATGAAATCGAGTATAGCGGGGCTTGCGTCGTTTCGTCAGCCCCTGACATCACAGGCGACGCGACGCCCTGGGATCGAGCGCCTCTTGCAGCCCGTCGCCCACCAGGTTGAAGGCCAGCACGGTGGCGAAAATCATCACCCCGGGCCAGATCGCCTGCGCCGGATTGGAGGACATTTGGTCGAGTGCCGCGGTCAGCATATTGCCCCAGGAGGGCAGGGGCGGCTGCACGCCGAGGCCGAGGAAGGACAGCGCGCTCTCGAGCAGGATGATATTGCCGATCGACAGCGTCGTGGCCACGATCAGCGGCGAGACCACATTGGGAAGAATATGCCGCAGCATGATGTGGATCGGCCGCGCGCCCATCGCCTCGGCCGAGCGCACATAGTCCTGCACGCGGACCGTCAGCGTCGCCGCGCGCACCAGCCGCGCCACCGTGGTCCAGCCGACCACCGCGATGATGATGACTATGCGCACCAGCCCGGCGGTCTCGGATTTGAAGGCATCGGGCGACAGACCGAGCTTGGCCGGATCGATCGCGCCGAGCACGATCAACAGGGGCAGCAGGGGCAGCGCGATCACGCCATCGGTGAAGCGCATCAGGAAGGCATCGATGGCGCCGCCGAGATAGCCCGCGGCCAAGCCGACGATGGTGCCGATGACCGCTGCCACCGCGGCGGTGAGCAGGCCGACCGCGAGCGACACGCGCCCCCCGCGCAACAGCCGCGCCAGCAGATCGCGCCCGACCTCGTCGGTTCCGAGGGGATGCGCGGCGGATGGTCCGTTGAGCATCGCGGCGAGGTCGAGCGTGGTCGAGTCGACGCCGACCGCGCGCTCGATCAGCGGCCCGGCCACCGCCAGCAGGACCAAGACGCCGAGCAAAACCGCACCCAACAACGCCGGCCGATGCACGCCAATGCGCGCCATCGCGGATCGCGCATTTCCGAATCGCGCGAGGCTCATGCGAACCGCACCCTGGGATCGAGCGCGGCATAGGCGAGATCGGCCAGAATGCTCCCGACCAGGGTTGTAGCGGTGGCGAGCATCAGCGCGGCGATGGCGAGATTGTAGTCGTTGCCGGCCACCGCGTCGTAGATCAGCTTGCCCATGCCGGGATAGCCGAACACGGTTTCGGTCACGACGACGCCCGAGAACAGCGTGCCGAAATCGAGCCCGAGCACGGTCACCACAGGCACCAGCGCGTTGCGCAACGTGTGATGGATGGCAACCCGCGTCCACGAGGCGCCCTTGGCCCGCGCGGTGCGAACCCAGTCGGCGCGCAGCGCGCCGATCATCGCGGCGCGCATATAGCGGAGATAGTGGCCGAAACTGGCCACGGCCAGCGCCGCCACCGGCAACACGAGATGGTGGATGCGATCGATCAGGCCTCCGCCGCCGGGCGTCTCGACCCCCGAAGCCGGCAGCCAGCGCAATCCCACCGCGAAGATCATGATCAGCACCAGGGCCAACCAGAAGGTCGGCAGCGACATCGTCGCGAAGGCGACAAAGTTGAGCCCATGGTCGAGCGGCCGGCGTTCGCGCAGCGCGGCGATCATGCCGAGCGGCAACGCAAAGATTTGCGCGACGACAAGGCTGGTCAGCATCAGCGCCAGCGTATGGCCGAGCGGCGGCCCTAGCGTGCGGATGACGGGCAGTCCAGTCAGCCGGGAGAAGCCGAGATCGCCCGACAGCGCCGCGCGCAGCCAGTGCAGATAGCGCGGCAGCAGGGGCTGACCGACGCCGTACACGGCTTTGAGCTGCGCGACGTCGGCGGCGGTCATGGTCGGCGACCCCGCCGCCATCATGTCGATGGGATCGCCGGGCATCAGACCGATCAGCCCATAGACGACGAAGGAGAGGACGAACAGGACCAGGATGGCCTGGATCAGGCGCAATACGAGACGGCGTGACATCGACGCTATTCCGGCCCGGCGATCCTCACTCCTCCGCCCGCCAGTTCTCGATCCACAGCGTCGTCGGATACTGGTGTCCGGTAGGCTCCACGCCCTTCAACCAGGTCGGCAGCACGAACGGGTCCGACCGATAGGTGATCGGCAGCATCGGCAGGTCCTCGGCGAAGAGCTCCTGGAATTGCTTCCACAGTACGCCGCGCTTGGTCTTGTCGAGCTCGACCTCGATCGCATCGAGCAGCTTGTCCATTTCGGGGTTGCGATAGCCGCCGGAGTTCTCCCCGCTGAAATTGTTGGCGGCGGTTGGGACCATGTCGGAGTAGAGGATTTCGCGCGGCACATTCTCGGGCGCGCTGAACCAGGCGAACATCGCGAAATCGGGGAAAGCATGCTTGAGCACGGTTTCGCCGAAGAAGGTGCGCGCCGGCTGGTTGCGCAACGTGACGTTGATGCCTAGCCGCTTCCAGGCCTGCTGCACCACCAGCTCGGTGACCTCGCGATTGCGATTGCCGGCGGTGGTCATCAATTCGATCGCCAGCGGCTTGCCCGCGGCATTGAGCCGCTCACCGTCGGCGCCGGCCTTCCAGCCGGCCTCGTCGAGCAGGGCAGCCGCCTTGGCGGGGTCGTAGGGGTATTTCTTGACGTTCGCGTCGTAGCACCAGTCGAGCGGATTGACCATCGTGTCGGCCACGATCTGCTTGCCCTGAAAAACCTGCTGAATCAGCGTGGCACGATCGAGGCCATAGAGCAGCGCCTGGCGCACCCGCTTATCGGCAAGAATGGGATTGTCGAGATTCGGCGAGAGTTGCTCGAAGCTGAGACCCGGCTTGTAGATGACCGTCCATTCGGGACGCTTGCGCGTTTCGAAGGCCAGCGCCGCGTCGAGCGTGAAGCCGACTTCGCCGGCAATCATATCGACTCCGCCCGATAATAGATTCGCCTCGAGCGCGGGCGTCGCCTCGACCGCCTTGATCACGACCTTCTGGAAATGAGGCTTGGCGCCCCACCATGTCGGGTTGGGCTCGAACACGATGAACTGGCCACGCTCGACCTGGGTGATGCGATAGGGACCGTAATAGAGGCCGGGATTGGTGGTGTCGGTTTCGTAGAGGCTGCGGTTCTTGTATTCCGCGGGGTCTTCGAACGCCTTCTTCTCGAGATGGGCCGGCAGCACCTGGAAATCGTTGATCAGGTTGTAGTCGAAGGTGAGCTTGTTCACATGGAGCGTGAAGGTCTGCGCGTCCTTGACGTCGATCGCCCTGATGCGGCGAAAGGCCTCGCCGTTGTTGACGCCGCTTTTGGGGTCTTTGCCGACGTTCCAGGTGAAGACGACATCGTCGGTGGTAACAGGCGTGCCATCGCCCCATTTGGCGTCGGGGCGGATCGTATAGGTGATCGCCACGCCGGGCTTGCCGTCGGGCTGAGTCTCGGCGACGGCCTTGCCGTTCTCCATGGTGGGAAGTTCGGTGCATAGCATGCACACCGCTTTCCAATCCTTGTCGAAGGTGGTGAACGGACGCACCACCATGCCCAGCGCATAGGCCTTGGCCACCATGCTGTTGATCAGCGGATTGAAGTTGGACGGGAATTGCGAGATGCCGATGGTCAGCGTGTCATGCGCGGCGCGCGCCGTTTGCGGCAGCGTCGTGCCGCCAACCGCCACGGCCAATGCGACGAGAAGTCCGCCAATCCGTCTCCGCCAACCCATAGGACCCCTCCATACGACGATCGAGGGGCGATGTTAGCCTGGGGATGGCCGCGGTGGGAAATCAGGAAATCGGACGACTGGATTGCAAAGAGCAATCCCCCTCTCTCCACTGGGGGGTACGGGGGGTCGGGAGAGAGGGGGCGCCCTGTCCGGCGCTCACCACGCTGGGCGGCGCTCGCCGGTGGTCTTGTTCAGTTCGAAACGATGGGTTTTGCCCTGGGGATCGACGATCTCGACCAACAGGATATTGGGGTCTTTCTCGGTCACGCTTTTGACCTGCGGGCGGCGCGCGAACCAGTCGTCGAGCGCCTGCTTCACCGAGTCGGCGGTCATCGGCTTGGCCAGGCTGGCGAGCGGATCATGGCCATGCATGAAGCCATGGTGGTGATGGTGCCCGTGCCATTTGTCGTGGTCGGCACCACCATGGTCGCCCGGGGCGTCGGCGTCAGCCACGGTGGTGGTCGCATCGGTCGGGGCTGCGGCGGTCTGGGCGATGGCGTAACCACCCAGCAGCAATGTGGCGGCAAGCGGAACGGCGAAGAGAATTTTCATGGTCAACTCCAAATCCCGTCCCCGACAACGGCATCCAAACATTTCTCGGTAACACCGCTATGTCGCTCGGCAGGTCAAATGGTTACGCCCTGTTACAAGACCCCCTGACGCAACCGAGGGATACCCGTATCGGCTGACCGCGCGCGGAGGCGAGGCTATACTCCCGCCATGAGCGAGCCCGCCCTGCCCCATGTGTTGGTCGTCGACGACGATCGCGAGATTCGCGATTTGCTCGCCCGTTTCCTGACCAAACACGGAATGCGCGTCACCGCCGCCCGCGACGGCGCCGAGATGATGAAGGCGCTCGGCGAGCGCGGCATCGATATCGTCGTGCTCGATCTGATGATGCCCGGCGAGGACGGATTGATCCTGTGCCGGCGGCTGCGCGCCGAATCGGCGCTGCCGGTGATCATGCTGACCGCCATGGGCGAAGACACCGACCGCATCGTCGGCCTCGAAATGGGCGCCGACGACTACATCGCGAAGCCGTTCAACCCGCGCGAGCTGCTGGCGCGGATCAAGGCGGTGCTGCGCCGCGCCAAGGCCTTACCGCCGGCGGCCGCGCCGTCGGGCGACGCACTCTCGTTCGACGGCTGGTCGCTCGAGGTCGCCTCGCGACGCCTGCTGTCCCCCGATGGCCGCGAGGTTCCGCTGTCGACCGGCGAACACGATCTTCTCTACGCGTTCCTCACCCATCCGCGCCGCGTGTTGAGCCGCGATCAATTGCTCGACCTGGCGCGCGGCCGCGCGGCCGCGCCGTTCGATCGCAGCATCGATATTCAGGTGATGCGGCTGCGGCGAAAGATCGAGGCCGATCCCAAGGAACCCCGCCTGATCAAAACGGTGCGCGGCGGCGGCTACGTATTCTCCGCCGAAGTCAGCCCGTGAGGCGGCCCGCTATGAGGCTGCCCTGGCCCGATACATTGGCGGGGCGAACCGCGCTGGTTCTGATCGCCGGGCTTATCCTGTCGCAGCTCGCCGGAATCCTGGTCTTTTCCGCCAACCGCTTTCAGCTCGAGAGCCGGCTGTTCGGGTCGCATGTGGCGGACCGCATCGCCGCCGCCGTCAGGCTGGTCGAGGCGACGCCGGCCCCCGAACGGACGCAGATCCTGCGCGCACTCGACGTGCCCGGGCTGCATGTCGGCTGGGGCGCCAAGCCTTTGGTCGAAGAGAACGATACGACCACCGAAAGCACCGACGTTCTCACCTCGCTGGAACGCCGGCTGACCGGATACACGATCCATACCTCGACCGCGCGGCCGCCGGAAATCGTCCCTGGCCCCACCCCGCCGCCCGGGGCCGGAATGTTGCGCAACCTGATCGCGCGGGGCACTCACCCCTTGTTGCGCGTCGCCGTGCAGTTGCACGACCAGACCTGGCTCAACTTTCTTGCCCCGGATCGGCCACCCGAGCCGCTCTGGCGACCGGGCTTCTACGCGCCGCTGCTGGTCGGCGTTCTCGTGGTCGTGGCATTGTCGGTATTGGCGATGGGTTACGCCGCTAGGCCGCTCCGCGTTCTGGCCGCCGCGGCGCAGCGGCTGGGACGCGATGTCAGCGCGCCGCCGGTGCCCGAGACGGGACCGCGCGAGGTTCGCGCCGCCGCCCAGGCCTTCAACGAGATGCAGAGCAATCTGCGGCGCTTCGTCGACGATCGAACGCAGATGATCGCCGCCATCAGCCACGACCTGCGCACGCCGATCACGCGCCTCAAGCTGCGCGCGGAATTCGTCGATGACGACGAACAGCGCACCAAGATGCTGTCCGATCTCGACGACATGGAAGCGATGATTGCCGCCACCTTGTCGTTCGCCCGCGACGACATGGCGCATGAAATTCGTGCGCCCGTCGATCTGGCGGCGATGATCGCCGAACTCGCCGGCGATTTCGGCGCAACCTATTCCGGCCCGGAGCGCTTGATCGTTCAAGGCGGTCCGACCGCGCTGAAGCGGGCTTTCGCCAATTTGCTGGAGAACGCCCAGGCCTATGCCGGCGAGGCCAGGGTGACGCTGGTCGATGGTCGACCGTCGATCGTCGTGACGATCGACGATGATGGGCCCGGTATCCCACCGTCGGAACTCGAACGGGTCTTCGCGCCTTTCTATCGGGTGGAAGGATCGCGCAACCGCGACACCGGTGGAACCGGTTTGGGTTTGGCGGTCGCTCGATCGGCTCTGCGCGCTCATGGCGGCGACGTGCAACTGTCCAATCGCGAAGGCGGCGGCCTGCGCGCAACCGTGACGCTGCCGGCCTGAACCCGCGCCGCGTTATCCGTTCTTGGCTGGCTTCGCCGTCGGTGCCGCGGTTGGAGCAGGCGTAGCCGTTGGTGCTGCGGCTGGCGTTGGCGCTGGCGTGGCCGTCGGTGCCGGCGATCCCGCCGGCGCGGGGGCGGCCACGACTGGCAGGCCTGGGGATGGCGGCGGCGTTTTTTTGAGCTTGGCCTTGGCGGCCTCGATTTCCCTGGCGGTCATATGGGTTTCGAGGACCGACAGCGCCGTCTTGGGATCGAATTCGGGGTCGGTGGCGCTGAGCACGGCCGCGTCGCCCGACAGCGCCCCCGTGTACCAGTAATAGGCCTCGACTTTGTCCTGTTTGAAGGTTCCGCCGACCTCATAGGCCTCGCCAAGAAGATACTGCGCCCCCGGCTGGCCCTCGTTGGCGGCCATGGTGATCCAGGTCAGGGCTTCTTTCTCGTCGCGCGGCACATCCTGGCCACGCAGATAGATTCGTCCCAGCGCGTATTCCGCATCGACCGAGTGCCCGGTCGCAGCGGCCTGACGATAGAGTTCGATTGCCTTGGGCCGGTCGCGTTTGCCCGCGCTGCCGGATTCGTACATCAGCCCAAGCGCGAACAGCGCATCCGGCTCTTTCTGCGCCGCCGCCTTCTGGTACCAGGCCAAGGCCTGATTGTTATCAGGCTCGGTGCCCAAGCCGAACTGATAGAGATAGCCCAGCCCATATTGCGATCTGGCATCCCCAGCCTCAGCCGATTTCTGCCATTCGTCGAGCGCCACCGCATACTGCTTAAGCTGTAGCGCCGCCACGCCCTCGTCGAAGCCGGCGAGGGCTGTTTGCGCCGTCAACAAGGCGACGCCCAGAGCCAAGCCCAAAGCGATGAGTTTCACGATCATGCGGCGACGATATCGTCCGACGCATAGACCCGTCCACTCCGGGCGCTCGGTTCGGCGAAATCGTCGATTCCCGCCGAAACCGCAAATTTAGGGTTGCGGTTCGGATTTCGCATAAGCACAATCAATAAAATTGATGCTCTTGGGGAATTGAAGAGTGGGGATCGCGAAAAGCCGAAATGCGCTGCTTATCGCGGCGCTGGCAATCGGGCTGCTGTCGGCAGCGCCGGCGGATGCGTTGCAATGCGTTCCCTATGCCCGCGTCGCCTCGGGCATCGATCTGCGCGGCGATGCTTGGAAATGGTGGAATGCCGCGGCCGGAACCTATGAGCGCGGACATGCGCCGCGGGTCGGGGCCGTTCTCGTGTTTCGCAAACATGGTCATATGAAGCTTGGCCATGTCGCGGTCATCCGGCGGCTATACGATTCGCGCACCGTCATGATCGACCACGCCAATTGGGGGCCGCGGGGCGCCGGGCGGGGAACCGTGTCGAAGATGGTCCCATTGCGCGATGTCTCGCCGCGCAACGATTGGAGCCAGGTCCAGGTGTGGAATTCGATCACCCGCGACTTCGGCACTCAGAGCTACCCGACCTACGGGTTCATCTATGCGCGCGGCGGGGCCCAGATCAGCTCCGGGACCTATGTCGGCGAGCTTCCCGATAATGTCGCCGCTGTTCTCGCCTCCGCCTCGACCATCGAGCCGCAGCCGGACACCGTTCCAGGCCTCGATGTTGCGGTCGCGACGGCGATTCAGCCGATTGAAGCGCAGCCGATGCCCGAGACTCGGTACGAGACGTTGAACACGGTCGCCATTCAGCCGCCGCAAAGGCCGACGACCCCGGCCCAAGACCGCGCCGCTGCGCAGCGTGCCGGATCCCGCCACTACTAAATCGGGTAATTAGCGGCAAATCGGTTCGATGGGCGAAGCACGAGGATTCGTGCGACGAAGCCGAGCCGCCCTTTTCCCCACCGCCAAATTTCGCTAGGGTCCGCCGTTATGGTTGAGGGCGGCCGTACGGGAACGGACGGCAAAGGAGCGGATGCCGTCTCGCGCGCCGGTCCCGAGCCAAATCCTGGGAGTGTTCGAGACGATGACCGCCACACATGACGAAATGGCCAACGCGATTCGCTTCCTCGCCGCCGATGCGGTCGAGAAGGCCAAATCGGGACATCCCGGCATGCCGATGGGCATGGCCGATGTGGCGACCGTCCTGTTCACACGCTTCCTCAAATTCGATGCATCGGCGCCGCACTGGCCCGACCGCGATCGCTTTATACTCTCGGCCGGCCATGGTTCGATGCTGCTCTACGCGGTCTCCTATCTGACCGGCTATGCCGATATCGACATCGAGCAGATCAAGCAATTCCGCCAGCTCGGCTCGCGCACGGCGGGCCATCCCGAATACGGCCATGCCGCCATCATCGAGACCACGACAGGGCCGCTAGGCCAGGGACTGGGCAATTCCGTCGGTTTCGCGTTGGCCGAAAAAATGCTGGCCGCGCGATTCGGCAAGGATGTGGTCGATCACTACACCTACGTTATGGCCGGCGACGGATGTCTGATGGAAGGCATCAGCCAGGAGGCCATCTCGCTGGCCGGACATCTGCGACTGTCGAAGCTGATCGTTTTCTGGGACGACAACCATATCAGCATCGACGGCGATACCGCGCTGGCCACCAACGACGACCAGCTCAAACGCTTCGAGGCCTCGGGCTGGAACGCCTGTCGCGTCGACGGCCACGACCCCGAAGCCATCGCCGCCGCCATCGAGGCGGCCCGCAAGGCGGATCGCCCGTCGCTAATCGCCTGCCGCACCACGATCGGCTTCGGCGCACCGACCAAGTCGGGCACCGAGAAAGTCCATGGCTCGCCTTTGGGGGCCGAAGAAATTGCCGGGATGCGGGTCAAGCTCGGCTGGAAATACGAGCCCTTCGTAGTGCCCGACACGATCGTTGCTCCCTGGCGCGCGGCGGGCTCGCGTGGCGCGGGCGAGCGGCGCGCCTGGGAAGGACGGTTCGCCGCACTCGATGCGGAAAAGCGCGCAACCTTCGAGCGTGGCATCAAGGGCGAGTTGGCGCCGGGATGGCGCGAAGCCGCCGCCGCCTTCAAGACCAAGGCCGCCGCCGACAAGCCCAACTGGGCCAGCCGCAAGGCGTCGCAGGAAGCGCTCGAAGTCCTGACCCGCGCGATCCCCGAAATCATCGGCGGATCGGCCGACTTAACCGGGTCCAACCTGACGCAAACCAAGTCGACCAAAACGATCACGGCCGATGACGCGTCGGGTCGCTACATCCATTACGGCATCCGTGAGCACGGCATGGCGTCGGCGATGAACGGGCTCGCGCTGCATGGCGGATTCATCCCCTATGGCGGGACGTTCCTGTGCTTCACCGACTATATGCGCCCGGCGCTGCGTCTCTCCGCGCTGATGGGCATCCGCGTCATCTATGTGATGACGCATGATTCGATCGGCCAGGGCGAAGACGGACCGACGCATCAACCGATTGAACATCTCGCCGCCTTGCGCGCGATTCCCAATCTGCTGGTGTTCCGTCCTTGTGACGCCTTGGAGACCATGGAATGTTACGAATTGGCGCTGACATCGACGAATCACCCCAGCGTGCTCGCGCTTTCGCGCCAGAATTTGCCGACGATTCGTGGCGACGCCACCGAGAATCTTTCGGCGCGCGGCGCCTATGTGCTTGCGGAGGCCGAGGGCAAACGCCAAGTGACCATCATGGCGACCGGGTCTGAGGTGATGGTGGCGATGCGCGCGCGGGAACTGCTGAAGGCGCAGAACATAGCAGCAGCCGTGGTGTCGATGCCGTGCTGGGAATTGTTCGACCGCCAGGACGAGACATACCGGCGATCGGTGCTCGGCGAGGGTCGCCGCGTGGCGGTGGAAGCGGCGGGCGGTTTCGGGTGGGAGCGCTATCTCGGTCCGGACGGAGCCTTTATCGGCATGACCGGATTCGGGGCCTCGGCGCCAGGTGAAAAATTATACGCCCATTTCGGGATCACGGCCGAAGCGGTAGCGAAAGCCGCACAGGCCCATAGGTAGGACGTTTCAGGAGAAGACCAATGGCTCTGATCGCATTGCGCCAGTTGCTTGACCACGCGGCCGAACACGATTATGGCATGCCCGCGTTCAACATCAACAACATGGAACAGATGTTGGCGATCATGGCGGCCGCTAAAAAGACCGACTCGCCGGTCATCATTCAGGCCAGCCGCGGCGCGCGTTCCTATGCCAACGATACGGTGCTCAAGCATCTCATCCAGGCGGCGGTGGAAATGTA
>Ga0265313_10001394_pt1 | contig 22666 bp, 24 predicted proteins | sample 4123metaG_FD_203122 | JGI IMG/M metagenome (GOLD analysis project Ga0265313, IMG submission 203122) | Rhizosphere microbial communities from Carex aquatilis grown in University of Washington, Seatle, WA, United States - 4-1-23 metaG | ecosystem: Host-associated > Plants > Roots > Rhizosphere >...
TTCCTCGGCCCCAACGACTACGTCAACCAGTACGGCACGCGCTGAGCGCGGTCGGCTGGAACGGCCTTCCGCCGCTAAAGCCTGTGCCAATCCGGCCGTCGCCGCTTCCGGCGGGAATCCGACTCCATTAGCATCGCCTATGGGCCGCGAAGCGCGACGAACGCGCCCGCGTGCGTCGTGGAGGGCAAAATGAACAATCTTATGAAGGACTTCATGGGGTTCGACGGCCGGATCAACCGGCAGCGCTGGTGGATCGCCGGCATCGTCCTGGCCATCGTTCAGTTCATCGTCTCGTGGATCATCAATGCCGTCCTCGGGATCGGCATGGGTGCCGATCCGGCGACGATGGCGGCCAATCTCCCCAAGATCGGCTGGGTCGGTCTCGTCATCGGCATCATCTTCGCCTATCCGTGGCTGGCGATCACCATCAAGCGCCGCCACGACCGCAACAACAACGGCAACGACATCTACGGCTTCATCGCGGTCGAGCTGATCTACTACCTCGTGCTCGGCATTGTCGGCACCGGGATCATCACGACGATCGTGGGTCTCATCCTCTTCGTCTTCGCGATCTACATTCTGGTCGTCTGCGGCTTCCAGAAGGGCACGGCCGGTCCCAATACCTACGGCCCCGACCCTCTGCAGGGCTGACGCGTCGCGTCACATCGGCTAAGGACGGGGCATGGCTTCGCTCGACCCCGTCCTTCTGCTCCAGAACCTCATCCGCTGTCCGTCGGTCACGCCGGCCGAGGCGGGCTGCTTCGACCTGATCGAGGCCGCGCTGACCTCGCTCGGCTTTGCCGTCGAGCGGCTGCGCTTTGAAGGCGGCGGCTCCTATCCCGTCGACAATCTATTCGCGACGCGCGGGGCCGGCGGCCCGCACCTCCTCTTCAACGGCCATATCGACGTCGTGCCACCGGGCGAGCGGTCGCTTTGGACACACGATCCGTTCGGCGCGGAGATCGAGGGCGACCGCATCTATGGGCGCGGCGCGGCCGACATGAAGTCGGGGGTTGCGGCGTTCGTCGCCGCGCTCTCCGAAGCTCCTGCCGACGCCCATATCTCGCTGGCCATTACCGCCGACGAAGAGGCCGACGGCGTCAACGGCACTGCGCGGATTCTCGACTGGGCCGTAACCCATGGCCATCACTTCGATTTCGCCATCGTCGGGGAATGCAGCGCCACCGATCGCGTCGGGGACTCGATCAAGATCGGCCGGCGCGGCTCGCTCAACGGCCGCATCACAGTGACCGGCGTTCAGGGTCACGTCGCCTATCCGCAGAAGGCGCTGAACCCCTTGCCCGTCGCCGCCGGCCTCATGACCACGCTCTCGGGCCAGCTCGACGACGGCAGCGCGCAGTTCCCGCCATCGAACCTCGAGTTCACCTCGTTCGACGTCGGCAACGCGGTCTCGAACGTCATTCCAGCAAGTGCGACGTTGCGCTTCAACGTGCGCTACAACGAGCGCTGGACGCCCGAAAGCCTCGAGGCGGCAATCCGCGACGCCATCGCTGGCCGCGATGCCGAAGGCACGAGCATCGCGTTCGAGGTCATCGGCACGCCGTCGCGCTCATTCCTGTCGCCGCAATCGGGGGCGGTCGAGCTCCTGGCGCAGGTGATCGCCGCCGAAACCGGCGCCCGGCCGGAGTTTTCGACCGCCGGCGGCACGTCGGACGCGCGCTTTATCGCGCAATACTGCCCGGTGGTCGAACTCGGCCTTCCGGGCCCTTCCATGCACAAGGCCGACGAGAGCGTGGCGGTGGTGGACGTCACGGCGCTGAGCCGCCTCTATGCGGCATTCCTGCGGCGTTATTTCTCCGCAAACCCCTAAACCGGTCGGTGCTTGTCGCGGCGGCAAAGCCCCTCTACATGCTTGCCGCATCCAGATAGCCGGTTCCGGGTCCGCCTTGGCGCAGCAGCAGAATTTCCTCGAAGAACTGATGGCCGCCGGCCGCGGCGTGATTGGGCTGCTGATCGGCAACCGCCAGGCGGGAAGCTATTTCGATATCTCGCGGCGCGGGCTGGCCGGCAGTTTCATCGCGCTGCTGATCATCGTGGCGATCGCCACCTATCTGCCAATCCTCACCATCAAGGACCACGACAGCGCGGTCGTTGCGCTCGGCCAATACGGCATCTTCTATGCCTTGCAGCTTGGCTGCACGGTGATCGTGCTGCGCCAGATCAAGCGGCTCGATGCGCTCAACGCGTATCTCGTCGGCGACAACTGGATCAGCTTTTTCGTCTCGCTGATCGTGCTCGCGCTCGGAGCGTTCGGGCTCGGCGGCGATGTGTTCACCACCATCGTCTTCGGCATCGTCGGGCTGGTGCTCGAGGTCAATCTCTGCCGGATCATCCTGCAGCTGCCGCCGGTGCAGATCGCGCTGCTGATCGTCGCGCAGGCCGTGGGCCTGCTGATCGCCGGAGGCATCATCCTCCTGCTCTATCCGCTGCCGCCGGACGTTGCCGCGCAGCTGAGCTCGCTGGCTCAATAGTCGACGCGAACCAGGTAGAGGCCCTCGGGCGGCGCCAGCGGTCCGCAGCGCGAACGATCCCTCGCGTCGAGCGCGGCGCGAAAATCGCGCGGCGACCATTTGCCATCGCCGACGAGCTTCAGTGAGCCGACCATCGAGCGCACCTGGGAGTGGAGGAAGCTGCGGGCGCTGGCGCGCACCACGATCATCTCGCCCTCGCGGCTGACGTCGAGCCGGTCGAGGGTCTTTTCCGGCGATTTCGCCTGGCACTCGGCGGAGCGAAAGGTCGTGAAGTCATGCTTGCCGAGGATCAGCTGGGCGGCCTCATCCATCGCGTTGACGTCGAGCACCATCGGGCAGTGCCAGACGCGGAACTCGTCGAGCGCCGGACGGCCGCGGCGATTGAGGATGCGGTATTCGTAGTGCCGCGCGATGGCGGAAAAGCGTGCCTCGAACGTGTCGGGCACGGCCGCCGCTTCGATGATCGCGACCGGATGCGGCTTGGTGTGGAAGTTCAAGGCCTCGCGGATCTTGAACGGATCCCAGTCGCGGCCGAGATCGAAGCTCACCACCTGGCCGAGCGCGTGCACGCCGGAATCGGTGCGGCCCGCCGCCTGCACCGTGACGGCCTCGCCGCTCATCCTGCCGATGGCCTCCTCGACCACCTGCTGGACGCTGAGATCGCCGGCCTGCCGCTGCCAGCCGGCGAACGGCGTTCCATCGTATTCAAGGGTGAGCTTATAGCGGGGCACGAGGACGACCGTCGATGAGTTGCTGGCATCCCTTCTCCCCTTGAGGGAGAAGGTGGCGCGTAGCGCCGGATGAGGGGTTCTCTCCGCGGGCACCGAGCTTGCGGGGAGAACCCCTCACCCGCCCTTCGGGCACCCTCTCCCTCAAGGGGAGAGGGCGATCGCCACCAGCAACCAGCCGGAACCTCATGTCGCCCGCTCCGGCAATGCACCCGCCCCACGCAGGAAGGTCGCCGCATCCATTGCCGCCTTGCCTTCGCGCTGCACGCTCACCAGGCGCACCGCGCCCGTGCCGCAGGCGACGGTCAGGCCGGGGAGGATCGTGCCGGGAGCGCCCTGCCCCTGAGCAAGCGTCGAGCGCAGCGCCTTGACCCGCGTCACCACGCTGCCGAGTTCGAGCTCGAACCACGCGCCCGGAAACGGCGACATGCCGCGGATGAGATTGTGGACCTCGGTCGCCGGCCGCGACCAGTCGATGCGGCTTTCGGCCTTCTCGATTTTCTTGGCGTAGGTGACGCCCGCTTCGGCCTGCGGCGTGAACGTCAGCGAGCCGCGATCGAGCGCCGCCAGCGCCCGGCCCATCAAATCGGCGCCGACCAGCATCATCTTGTCGTGGAGTTCGCCGGTGGTCTCGTCGGGGCCGATCGGCATCTCTTCGGCCAGCGCGATCGGGCCGGTATCGAGGCCCTCGTCCATCTGCATCACCATCGCCCCGGTGCGCGCGTCGCCGGCGAGCACCGCGCGCTGGATCGGCGCCGCGCCGCGCCAGCGCGGCAACAGCGAGCCGTGAAGATTGAGACAACCCAGACGTGGCGCATCGAGGATCGGCTTGGGCAGGATCAGCCCATAGGCGACGACGATGCCCACATCAGCGTCGAGTGCAGCGAATTCGGCCTGCTCCTCGGCATTACGCAGCGATTTCGGCGTGCGCACAGCGATGCCGAAGCCTTCGGCGGCGAGGTGCACGGGCGATTTTCGTTCGGCCTGGCCGCGACCCGCGGGCTTTGGCGCGCGCGTATAGACGGCGAGCACCTCATGGCCGCGAGAGACGATCTCGGTGAGGGTGGGCACGGCGAAGTCGGGCGTGCCCATGAAGATGATTTTCATGGCTGAGCCTTACCTCACCGTGTCATTCCCGCGAAGGCGGGAATCCAAGGGCGGCATGCCCGGCTGGTTCTTGCGACAACTGGATTCCCGCCTTCGCGGGAATGACACCGTGGAAAAGTGCAAATCCGGAAGAGCCTAGCTCGCCTTTTTCGCGAGCTTTTCCGCCTTCTGGAATTTCTTCAGCACCCGGTCGCGCTTCAGGCGCGAGAGGTAATCGATGTAAAGCACGCCATCGAGGTGATCGAGCTCGTGCTGGATGCAGATGGCAAGCCGCTCGGTCGCGTCGCGGGTGACGCGCTTGCCCTCGAGGTCGGTGTATTCGACCGTGATCTCGGCCGGGCGCTCGACGTCATAGTAGATCTCCGGGATCGACAAGCAGCCCTCTTCGCTGGTGACGGTCTCCTCGGAGTATTTCTTGATCTCCGGGTTGATCATGATCAGCGGGTCCTTGGGCTCGCCGTCCTTGCTCAGGTCCATCACGACCATGCGCTTCATCTCGCCGATCTGGGTGGCGGCAAGGCCGATGCCAGGGGCGGCGTACATGGTTTCGAGCATATCGGCGGCGAGGGCACGGATGCCGTCGTCGACGTTCTCTACGGCATCGGCCACGGCGCGCAGACGCGCATCGGGCAGCACCAGGATTTCGCGTTTAGCCATTCAAAAAGCGGTCTTTCGGGGAAGATTTTGAGCCCAAATATGGTCATTAGGCGCTTGTGGTCAACTCGGGGAACAAAAGAACAAATCGTAAACTGGATGTGCTAGCGTTCCGGGCATGGATCGAATCGTTTTCGCCCTCGGCGACACGCCCGTCACGCTCGAAGCCCTGCTGCTGACCGGGGCAGGCCTCGCGGCCGCTCTTCTCGTCGCCTTGGTGGTGCTGAGTCTGCGCCAGAGCAAGGCCCGCGCTTTCGAGGCGGAGCAGCGGAATGCCGAGACACGCGCCGCCCAGCAGAAGGCGCAGGAGCTCGATCGCCAGCTCGCCGGCATGCTGCAGGGCCAGTACGAGATGAACGCGCGCATGCAGACGATGTCGGAGATTTTCGGCACGCGCACCTCCGACCTCATGCGCTCGGTCAATGAACGGCTCGACGCGCAGGGCCAGCGGGTCGGCCAGGCGCTCACCGACACCAACAGCAAGACGGCGGAGTCGCTCAGCGCCCTCAACGAGCGGCTGGCGGTGATCGACCGCGCGCAGTCCAACATCGCGGCGCTGAGCAAAGACGTGGTGGGGTTGCAGTCGATCCTTGCCAACAAGCAGACGCGCGGCGCCTTCGGGCAGGGCCGGATGGAAGCGATCGTTGCCGACGGCCTCGCGACCGGCGGCTACGAATTCCAGTTCACGCTCTCCAACAATTGCCGGCCCGACTGCGTGGTATTCATGCCCAATGGCGCGCCATCGCTGGTGATCGACGCGAAGTTTCCGCTCGAGAGCTGGCAGCGCCTCAGCGCCGCCGCCAACGAGCACGAGAGCCAGATCGCCAAGCTCGGCTTCCGGCAGGACATGCAGGTTCATATCCGCGCCATCTCGGAAAAATACCTGATCCCCGGCGAGACGCAGGATACCGCCTTCATGTTCGTGCCGTCGGAATCGATCTTCGCCGACATCCACGAGCATTTCGAGGACGTCGTGCAGCGCGCCAGCCGGGCGCGGGTGGTGATCGTCTCGCCGTCGCTGCTGATGCTGTCGATCCAGGTGGTGCAGGCGCTGCTGCGCGACGTGCGCGTGCGCGAGGAGGCCCGCCGCATCCAGACCGAGGTGCGCGAGCTGGTCGGCGACGTCGGCCGGCTCAAGGATCGCGTCATCGCGCTGCAGAAGCATTTCGGGCAGGCGAACAACGATATCGGCGACATCCTGACCTCGACCTCCAAGATCGTCCGCCGCGGCCAGAAGATCGACGAGCTCGAGCTCGACGACGAGGCCCAGCCGCAGCTGCTCACCGAACAGCGGCTCGCGGGCGAATAGCGAACCGCTCCCCGCGTCGCGCGTTGTCCCTCCGAAAACAGGAGGCTCCGATGAGCAACGCGCACCCCGGCCGTGTCCTGCCGCAGGATTTCGTCCCGCCCGACGGCTCGGGCAACATGCTGACGGCGCTGCCGATCAGCCAGGCCGAGATCGACGACCTGCTCTATGGCGACGACCGGCCGCCCGAGGAGCGGATGACGCGGCTGCAGGAGCTGGCGGCGGCGCTGCGGGACGACGAGCCCGGCGATTTCGGCGACAACGATCCGAAGGCGCTGCTCGGCGAAGTCGACGAAGCGATCGCGCGGTTGTCGGGCGACCTCGACCGCGACCCGGACCTCGAGGGCGACACGGTCACCGCCGACGACGATCCGCTCAACCACCGCGAAACGCTTGCCCCCGATTCCGACGAGCTCGAAGCCATCGAGGATGACGATTTGCGCTCGCTGAGCGACGCCGATGAGCCGCTCGACGACGACGCGCTCGATCCCGAGGAATGGGACGATGGCGACGGGTTCAACGTCGACCGCGGCGTAAAGTAGCGCGCAGTTCGCGCTTGCCCCTTCGGTGACGGGCGGCCATTGTCCGCCAGGCGTCAACGGGGTCAGCAGAAATGGCAAAGCGCGTGCTCGTCCTCGGGGCCGGATTCGCGGGCCTCGAGTTGTCCACCCGGCTCTCCGAAGCACTGGGCGCCGACATCGACGTCACGCTGATCGACCGCGCCGATGCGTTCCTCTTCGGCTTTTCAAAGCTCGACGTGATGTTCGGCCATACCACCTACGACAAGGTGCGCATGCCCTACTCGGCGTTCGCCAAGCCGGGGGTGCGGCTGCTGCGCGAGGCGGTGACGGCAATCGATCCGGCGACCCGTCGGGTCACCACCGACAAGGGTGTCCACGACGCCGACTATCTCGTGGTCGCGCTCGGGGCCGAATACGATTTCGATGCAACGCCGGGGTTGCGCGAGGCCCACGAGTTCTACACGCCCGAAGGGGCGGAGCGGCTGCGCGATGCGCTCGCCCTGTTCAAGGGAGGCAACATCATCGTCGGCGTCTGCGCGACGCCGTTCAAGTGCCCGCCGGCGCCGAGCGAATGCGCGCTGATGCTGCATGACTATCTGAGCGAGCGAGGCTTAAGGCAGAACTCGACCATCAGCTTTGTCATTCCGTTCAAGACGCCGGTGCCGCCCTCGCCCGAAACCTCGGCGGCGCTGGTCGTGGCCTTCGCCGAGCGCGATATCGCCTTCATGCCGACCAAGCGGGTGGTGTCGATCGACGCCAAGGCGAAGACCGCCGCGCTCGATGACGGCACCGCGCTGCCCTACGATCTCTTCTTCGGCGTGCCCAAGCATCGCGTGCCGCAGGTGGTGATCGGCAGCGGCATGTCGGAGAATGGCTGGATCCCGGTTGATCCGCGCACGCTGAAGACCAAATATCCGGGCGTCTATGCGGTCGGCGACGGCGCGGCGACGGGCACGCCCAAGGCCGGCGTGTTCGCCGAAGGCGCTGCAGCGGCGGTGGCCGATGCGATCATCGCCGAGGTGCGTGGCGCCGGCGAGGCCAGCCTCTATTCGGGCGCGGGCTCGTGCTACATCGAGTTCGGCGCCGGCCGCATCGGGCGGGTCGATGTGGATTTCTTCTCCGGCCCCTCGCCGACCGGCACCTACTACGCGCCCTCGACGACATTGCGCGCCGACAAGGAGACGTTCGGCTCGAGCCGGAGGAAGCGTTGGTTCGGGCTGAGCTGAGGCGGCCTATTCCATCCGCGTGCGGGCCTTGAGCGCCTGGCTCAGCGTGCCCTCGTCGAGATAGTCGAGTTCGCCGCCCACCGGCACGCCGTGCGCAAGGCGAGTGACTTTCACGCCGGTGCCGGCCAGCCGGTCGGTGATGTAGTGCGCCGTGGTCTGCCCTTCGACCGTGGCGTTAACAGCCAGCACGATCTCGGAGAACTCCGGCGCGCGCCGCAGCAATTGATCGATCGACAGGTCGTCCGGCCCGACGCCATCGAGCGGCGACAGCACGCCGCCGAGCACATGATATTTGACCGCGCCGACGCCGGCCCGCTCCAACGCCCAGAGATCGGCAACATCCTCGACCACTACCAAAAGGCCACTGTCGCGCCGCGGATCGGAACAGATGCCGCAGGGCGAGCGCGTATCGACATTGCCGCAGACCTCGCAGATGCGCACCGCATCCACAGCGCGATCGAGCGCCGCCGAGAGCGGCAGCATCAGCTGGTCCTTCTTCTTGATGAGGTGCAGCACGGCGCGCCGTGCCGAGCGGGGCCCGAGCCCCGGCAGGCGGGCCAGCAGCTGGATCAGCTGTTCGATTTCGGGTCCGGCGGTGGCCATTAGGCAACGCTCCGCTGACGGCGATCGCCTTCTCCCCTTGAGGGAGAAGGTGCCCGAAGGGCGGATGAGGGGTTCCTTCCGCATCCACGACGGAGGAGAGAACCCCTCATCCGGCGCTGCGCGCCACCTTCCCCCTCAAGGGGGGAAGGGAGACTGGCGACAAAACGGTACATTGCGGTCACGCCCACTAGAACGGCAGTTTCATGCCAGGCGGCAGCGGCAACCCCTGCGTCATCTCCGCCATCTTCTGCTGCATCATTGCCTCGACCTTGCTCTTGGCCTCGCGATGCGCAGTGATGATCAGGTCTTCCAGGATCTCGGCGCTGTCTTCGTTGAACAGCGAGGGGTCGATCTTGACGCCCTGCATCTCGCCCTTGCCGCTAAGCGTGACGGTGACCATGCCGCCGCCGGCGCTGCCCTCCACCGACATGCGGCCGGCCTCGTCCTGCATCGTCTGCATCGAGCGCTGCAGCTCCTCGGCCTTCTTCATCATGCCCATGAAATCAACCATCACTCGTCCTCGCGTTCGGCGCTGAATGCATCTTCGTAGGCGGCGTCGGGCACGTCCGGTCCGGCCGCAGGCGGCGGCGGCGGCTCCTCGCGCACCGCGATCCTGACGGTCGAGCCGGGGAAGGCCTCGAGGATCGCCTTCACCATCGGGTCGGCCTTGGCCGCTTCGACATCGGCCGCCTGCCGCTCACTGTTGATCTCGCGGATGGTCGGGGCCGGCGGCAGCGGCCGGGTCGAGACCGACACGCCCCAGACTTGCCCGGTCCATTGCTGCAGCCGCCGCGACAGAGTCTGGATGACGCCGGGATCGGCGCCCTCGACCAGGGCCACCTCGATCGACTTTTCGCGGAAGGCGACGGGCCGGAGCTGGGTTTCGAGCGCGGTGGTCAGCAGCACGTCGCGGTTCTCACGGGCCAGCGCCACGAGCTCGAGATAGCTGCGCGGCTGCGGCAGGCCCGGCGACGGTGACGCTGCCGGCGGCGCGGCGGGACGCGGCGCCGGCTCGAGCGAGCGGGCAGCGAGCGGGCCGGCGTTGATCGAGCCGCGATGCGGCACCGACGTGTATCCGCCCGGTTGCGGATTTGCCGACGGCGGCGTGCCCTGCAGCCGGCCGACCAGCTCGTCCGGGCTCGGCAGCTCGCTCGCATAAGCCAGGCGCACCAACACCATCTCGGCCGCCTGCAGGCCGTTGCCGGCGACCTTCACCTCTTCGAGGCCCTTGAACAGAATCTGCCAGGCGCGGCTCAGCGCGCGCATGCCGAGCTTTTGCGCCAGCGCCGGGGCGCGCGTGCGCTCGTCGGGCGTCAGCGTCAGATCGTCGGCCGCCGCCGGCACAACCTTGATGCGGGTCACGAGGTTGGTGAAATCGGCGAGGTCGGAGAGCACGGTCTCGGGATCGGCGCCGGCCTCGTAGAGCTCGCGCAGCAGCGCCAGCGCATCGGCGATGGCGCCGCGCATCAGCGCATCGAACAGATCGATCGAGCGGGCGCGGTCGCCCAGCCCGAGCATCGCCTTCACCGCCGATGCGGTGACCGCGCCGCCACCATGACTGATCGCCTGGTCGAGCAGGCTCTGGCAATCGCGAACGCTGCCCTCGCCGGCGCGCACGATCATCGCCAGCGCCTCGGGCTCGCAGGCGATGCCCTCCTTGCCGAGCAGGTCGTTCAGATGCGCGGTCATCGTCTCGGGCGGCACGCGACGGAGATCGAAGCGCATGCAGCGCGACAGGATCGTCACCGGGACCTTTCGAATCTCGGTGGTCGCGAAGATGAACTTCACATAGGGCGGCGGCTCTTCGAGCGTCTTCAGCAGCCCGTTGAAGGCCGCGGTCGAGAGCATGTGCACTTCGTCGATGATGTAGACCTTATAGGGCGCCGAGACCGGCCCGTACTTCACCGAATCGATGATCTCGCGGATGTCGCCGATGCCGGTATTACTGGCGGCGTCCATCTCCAGCACGTCGACGTGGCGGCCTTCGATGATGGCCCGGTCGTGCATGCCCTCATGATCGAAATCGAGGGTCGGGTGGCGGCCGGTCTCGTCCTCGAAATTGACGGCGCGGGCGAGAATGCGGGCGGTCGTGGTCTTGCCGACGCCGCGGATGCCGGTGAGCATGAAAGCGTGCGGGATGCGGTTGGCCTTGAACGCGTTGCGCAGCGTCGTGACCATGGCATCCTGGCCGATGAGGCTCTGAAAGCTCAGCGGCCGGTATTTGCGCGCGAGCACCAGATAGGGCGCCGCCGTCGCGGCGGGCGCCGGTTCGGCGCTTTCGGGGAAGAGTCCGTCAGCCATGCAGAGTATATAGCGAGGCGGGGACCAATCCGCAAAAACGAACTCGCTTTGTTCCCATGCCGACGGTGACGACGTGGGGAAGGCGAGAGGCTGGCAACGACCCGTGAAGGTCTCGTTGGGGCTGCTTCCTTCCGGACCTGACCCGGTTGGCGAGGAACACGTCCGCGCCAACCTCTCGGCCGCCTATATCGTCCAGCCCGGGCTGGCGCGCAAGGCTTGCCGAGATTTAATGCAATAGCCGCGACCGCGACGGTGTTTGTGGCGTTGTGTGGTCACCAGAAATCCACCCGTGGAGTTTTCGCAATGCTTAAGCCCCTACTCGTCGCGGCGCTGCTCGCTACCAGCGCCGTTCCGACCATCGCCCAGGCCGATGACAGCGCCTATCAACGGATGTGCGGCAACGTGCTCAACACGCTGCCGTGGATCGTCAGCAAGGCGCAGGTCGCCGCCATCCCGCGCGACGCCAGCGTTTCCGTCCATCCTGTCTGCCTCGGGGTCGCGCTCAACGATTTCGGCAATGCCGGCGGCCTCGTGAAGCCGATCGCCGCCAGCCCCGCGTTGGCGCGTGCGCTCGCTCAATGGGGCTATCGGGCGGACGACGTGGTGGGCATCGTCATCAATGGCACCTCCGTGCAGCTTTACGTGCACCCGGCGGCCTAACCCGCCGGTCCACGCGCGTTAACTCATTCGATAAAAACGCCCCGAAAACCGGGGCAAAAGCGGTATTGTGGGGAGGTCGTGAGCTCCCCATCTAGGCGGCACCGACAGAGACGAGACGCCATGACCGAGCCCCAGACCGAACATCGCCAGACCCCACGACGCTCGACCCTCAAGGGCGGCCGTATCGTGTTCAACTCCGGGCGCTCGACCTTCGACTGCACGGTGCGCAACCTGTCGCGGCAGGGAGCCAAGCTGCAGGTCGGCTCCTCGATCGGCATTCCCGACAGCTTCGATCTGCTCCTGCCCAACACGCACACGCAGCCCTGCCGGGTGATCTGGCGCAAGGCCAAGGAAATCGGCGTCGAGTTCGTCGGCGTCCACTGAGCTGGGGGCCGCAATGAGCGGCCCGCCAGGATCCCGCATCAGAACAGGATCACGCCGCCGCTGCTGTGGCCGCTTCCCGTCGACGGGGATGGGGGCTCGGCCGGAGCCGCCGGGCCCACATTGTCCATGAGCACTTTGGCCGGATCAGTGGTGATCTGTCCGGTGTGAAGGCGCATCGCGACGATACAATTGCCCTGGGGATCGGCCGGACAGAGCACGCAGCCGCCACCCTTGACGCACATCACGTGCTCGCCCTGCTCAGTCATGAAGTCGTTGCATTTGAGATTGCTGGCACAGGCGAGTACGGCCTGCCCTGACTTCATCGCCATGGCGGGCGTCGCCGTCATCAGGCACGCCACTCCGGTGAGGGCGAGGGTCGCAATCACGGCAGTCATTCGCATCAACATTCAAAACACCTCGGTTGGCCCCTTGCGTCCAACCTGCACCGAGGATGCGGCGCGCGCGTCATGCAAATGGATGAGGGCTTGAGGCTCAGCCGATCAGGGGGCTGGCAAAGCTCGCGACCAGACGGGAGAGGTCTGCCTGACGCCCCACCCCGGTCTTGGCATAGAGACGCGCGAGATGCGTGCGTACGGTGGTTTCCGCCACACCCAGCGCAGCGGCGACCTCCGGCACGCCACCGACATCGACGATCGCGAGCAGCACGCGCAACTCCGATGGTGTCAATCCATAGCTGCGGGCGATGATCTCGGGCGCGGCCGGGCGAAGCGCCTGCTGCTTCTGGACGAATACCGCGGCGACCGCACGCCCCTGCACCGCGCCGCGGCGCCGACTTCCCTCCGCCAGCGGGAGGACATGCAGGATGTGACGCTCCGCCGATTCGAGGGGGATCGCGACGGCCCGGTCAGCAAGCGCGGCATCGCCGAGTCCGCAGGCGACGATGGCCGCGCTGAGGGCGCGGCTCGCGGCAAGGTCAGTTGCGGTCAGTGTCCCCTGTTCGATCCCGATCGGCTGGCGGGCTGCGAGCATCGCCCGCCCTGCGGCGTTGGCGTGCTGCACGCCACCAGCGGCGTCGACAAAGAATACGGCCGCCCGAAGCAGATCGAGACCGGACGCCAGGCTCTCCGCCTGCGAGTGGCCGAGGTCGATGATGTTGCCGATGAGCGCCGCACGACGAATATGCGGAGCGATCAGGCGCAGACGGTGGCGCGTTTCGGCATCGACGAGGCCGCTCTGGCCGTTGCGCAGGACCGAGAAGAAGCCGAACCCGGTGGTGGAGCGGTCGAGCAGGACCCACGCCGAATCCACCCAGCCCTGGGGCTCGGCCCACTCGCGGAAGAATCGCCCCGCGGCAAAGTCCTCGTACGGAATGATGTCGACCGTGGTGATCGGCTCACCCAGGGGGAAGCCCATCGCTTCGACGACGCCGAACATGTCGTAGCGATAGTATTGGTCGAGATAGGCGCGCATGTACTCCGGCGTCACGCCGAAATAGTGAAACGAGGTTACCTCATCGGTGACCACGTCCTTGCCGAGCAGCGCCGCGGCCTGGCCGCCCGCATAGGCGGTCACGCGCGGGAGGACGATGTCCCACAGGGAGGCATCGAGCGCGGCGTCATAGATATCGGCAATCAGGTCCGAGAGCTCGGCCTGGAGATCGACGATCGAGCGACCCCCAGGCCGGCGCGACGGACTTGCCACGCCGGCCATCCGGTTACCTATTGCGACGGCCCGGCCCAGGGCGTCAGCACCTGCTCTTCCTCCTTGCGCTGCTCGTCGGCCGACTTCGAATAGTCGGACAGGAACGGCGCCGACTGGAACGAGCCGTAGGTTGGATTTGGAATGACGATCCAGTCATGGCCCCAGTGCGCCATGTCGGCGACATAGACCTTGTCGCGGTCGGCGACGCTGCCGTTAAACTTGTCGGTGAAGTCGCCCATGTTGTCGCCGAACAGCAGCAGGATGCGGTAGTTCTTGGCGATGAAGGCGCGCCGCGTGCCCTTGGCGCTGCCCCAGTCCGGCTGCTCTTTCGACATCAGGTAGGTGTCGACGCTGCCGCCGTCAGGAAAGCCCATCTTGGTCATTTCTTCCTTGGTGGGCGCTTCCTGGTCGGCGGTGCGGTTGGTGACGTAAAAGACCTTCACGCCCTTGCTGTCGGCATACTTCGCCATCTCGACGGCGCCCGGAATGGCGACGTCCTTTTCCGCCGCGACATAGGGGCCCCAGGTCTTGCCCGAATAGGACGTGCCGTTGACCACCGTCCAGGCCTGGTAGGCCGAAGTGTTCACCAGCGTATCGTCGACGTCGAAGATGATCGCCGGCGGCAGGCTAGAGAAATCCCCGGTCTGCTCCTCGGCAGCGGTCCAGGTCTTGTCGGCGAGCGCCTGGTCGAGCCGCATCTGGCCGAGGGCATATTCGCCGATCGTCACGCCTTTGAACTCGACCGAGGTCTGGTCCCACAGCGTCGCGATGAGGCCGTCGTTTTGCGGGACGGCAGCGTCCGCCGCCAGCACCGGCGCCGAACCGCCAATCGCGATGAAAGCCACTGAATACAACAGGCCGAGGCGTAATCTCTGCATGGAAAGTCTCCCTGGTTGAAACCGCAAATCCGGCGGGGACCAGCCGCCGGCAACCCCAAGCTCGCCAAGACCTTGCGCGCAATTGTGACAGTCCGCAAGCGCGCTCCCCTTGGCAGATTGTTCGCTTTATGTTCTCATGCACACCCTGGCGGAGCGCCGAGAATGGACGCCACCATCCTCCATGCCGATCTCGATGCGTTCTATGCGTCGGTCGAGCAGATGCTGAACCCCTCGCTGCGCGGCAAGCCGATCGCGGTGGGCGGCGGCGTGGTGCTCGCGGCCTCCTATGAGGCGAAGGCCTTCGGCGTGCGCGGCGGCATGCCGGGGCGGCGCGCCAAGGAGCTCTGCCCGCAGCTCATCTTCGTTCCCGGCCACTTCTCCGAATACTCCCGGCTCGGTGACGCGGCGATCCGGATCCTCGACGATTACACGCCGCTGGTCGAGCGCATCTCGATCGACGAGGCCTTCGCCGACGTCGCCGGCACGGCGCATCTCTTCGGTTCACCCGCCGACATCGCCCGCAAGGTGCGCGAGCGGGTGAAGGCCGAGGTGGGGCTGCCGATTTCGGTGGGCGTGGCGCGCACCAAGCATCTCGCCAAGATCGCCTCGCAGGTGGCCAAGCCCGACGGCCTCTGCGTCGTCGATCCCGCGACTGAAATGACGTTCCTCCACGCGCTCCCCGTCGGGCTGATGTGGGGCGTCGGACCCAAGACGCAGGCGCGGCTCGCGGCCGAGGGGATCAGCACGATCGGTCAGCTCGCGGCGATGCCCGGCAATTCGCTCGAGCGGCTGGTGGGCAGCGCAGCCAGCGAAAAGCTCCACGCGCTCGCTTTCAACCGCGACCCGCGCGCCATCGAGACCGGCCGGCGCGCCCGCTCGGCCGGCGCACAGTCGGCGCTCGGCCAGAAGCCGCCGATCCGCAAGATCTATGCGCCGACGCTGCGTCATCTCGCCGACTGCATCGGCTCACGGCTGCGCGCCAAATCGCTCAGCGGCCGGACCATCACCGTGCGCGTGCGCTGGGCCGACCTCAGCGCCGTCACCCGCGGCGTGACGCTCGGCGCGCCGGTCGCCTCCACCGGCATCATCACCGAGGTGGCCGAGGAGCTGGTGCGCGGCGTCCTCGCCGATCACCCCGAGGAGCGCACGATTTCGCTGCTCGCCATCTCGGTCTCGCAGCTCGAGGAACAACCGACGCTGCAACTCGAGCTGTCGCTCGGCTTTGCCGACGAGCCGCGCCGCCCCGGCACCGCCCGCGGCGCCTCGCGCCTGTTTGCCGACAAGGCGATGGACAAAGTCCGCACCCGCTTCGGCTGGGAAGCCATCGGCTACGGCTCGGTGATGCTCGAAGGCAGGAAGCTCGTGCCCGATGCGTTCCGGGAGCTGGCAGAGAAGGAGCTGTAGCACCGCATCCGGTCGGGTCACCTTCTCCCCTTGAGGGAGAAGGTGACCGCGCAGCGGCCGGATGAGGGGTTCTCTTGGACATGGCGGATGTCGGGCCAACCCCTCATCCGCCCTTCCGGCACCTTCCCCTCGAGGGGGAAGGCGATGGAGCCGAACCATGACTGACTCTCCCTGGTCGCCGCTTTAGCCCCCGTCCCTTGAACATCTGTAAGGTGACCGTCAGCGCGCCGCGCGATACCAGAGGGCCTGGAGTCGGAGGGGCGATGCGAAACCGCGCGGCGTGGCTGGGCCTGTGTCTGACGGCGCTGCTTTGGGGCGCGGGCGCGGCCCACGCCGCGTCGACCTCCGTCTATCTCGGAGACCTGACCTGGACCGAGCTGCGCGATCGCGTCGCGGCCGGCGCGACCACGGCGATCATCCCCATCGGGGGCACGGAGCAGAGTGGACCGGCGATGGCGCTCGGCAAGCATGACGTCCGCGTCACGATCCTTGCCGGCAAGATTGCCACGACGCTCGGCAACGCCATCGTCGCGCCCACCCTCGCCTATGTGCCGGAAGGCACGATCAGCCCGCCGACCGGGCACATGGGCTTTCCCGGCACGCTGACCGTGCCCGACAGCGTGTTCGAGGCGCTGCTCGAATCGGCGGCGGAGAGCCTCCGTCATGCGGGCTTCACCACCATCGTGCTCATCGGCGACCATGGCGGCTACCAGCATGACGAGACGGTGGTGGCCGACCACCTCAACGGCCTCTGGAAATCTACCCATGCCCGGGTCTTTGCCGACCTCGGCTATTATCGCGTCACCGAGACCGGCTATGTCGATGCGCTGCTCGCCGCCGGCGCGCCGAAATCGGCGCTCGGCAGCCATGCGGGGCTCGCCGATACCGCGCTGATGCTGGCGACCGATCCCTCGCTGGTGCGGCCCGACGTGCTCGCGTCGCACGGCCCGTTCACCGCCAGGGACGGCGTCTATGATGGCGACCCGCGCGGCGCCACCGCCGCCTTCGGGCAATTGGGGGTGGACCTCATCGTCAAAACCGCGGTAGCCGACATCCGCGCCTTCATCGCCAACCAACAGGGCTGAGATGTCCCGCTTCGCATTCCCGCTCGGGCTCGCCGCCCTCGCCATCCTTGTCTCGGTCGCGCCGGCCCTTGCGCAATCGTCCGCTTCCGATGCGGCGATGGTGAGCTCGAGCGCGATGGAGATGTCGGGCATGTCGATGTCAGAGATGTCGATGGCGCCTTCTTCTGCGCTGTCCTCGTCCGTGGCGCCGCTTTCGGTGCCTGCGCCTTTGTCGGCACCATCGCTTGCCTCCTCCGAAATGTCCCCCTCGTCCGCGCCCTCATCGGAAGCCGCGGCGTCTCCCTCGTCGGCCGAGGCCACGCCATCCGGGCCGCCGGTCAACGTCTATGCCTATACCGGGCCGACCAATATGAGCCCCGCGGTGCTCGACGCGCTGCCGCGCATCTACGTGCCCAACCGCGTCTCGGGCACGGTCACGGTCATCGACCCGACGAAGATGAAGGTGGTCGGCACGTTCCGCGTTGGCTTCAGCCCGCAGCACGTCGTGCCGTCGTGGGACCTCAAGACCCTCTACGTCACCAATGACGGCAACAATTACCCGCATCGCGGCAGCCTCACCGCGATCGATCCGACGACCGGCCGGCCGATCAAGACCATCAAGGTCGACGATCCCTACAATATGTATTTCACCCCCGACGGCAGCTCGGCGATCGTCGTCGCCGAAGCCTATGACCGGCTCGACTTCCGCGACCCGCACAGCTTCGCGCTGCAGTTCTCGATCGCTGCGCCCGGCTGCAAGGGCATCAACCACGCCGATTTCTCCGCCGACGGCAGCTATGCGATCTTCACCTGCGAGTTCGGCGACGCCCTCGCCAAGATCGACCTCAAGGCTCACGCCGTCGCGGGTTATCTGACGCTGTCGAAGGCCGGTGGCATGCCGCAGGACATCCGCGTCTCGCCCGATGGAAAGACGTTCTACGTCGCCGACATGATGAGCGATGGCGTGTTCATGGTCGATGGCGCGAGCTTTGTCGAAACCGGCTTCATTCCCACCGGCATCGGCACGCACGGCTTCGTCGTCAGCCGCGACGGCACCAAGCTCTACGTCTCCAATCGCGGCACGCATCTGATGGAAGGCACGCGCGCCGGCCCGGGCAGCATCAGCACCATCGATTTTGCCACCAACAAGGTGATCGCCAACTGGCCGATCCCCAAGGGAGGCAGCCCCGACATGGGCAATGTCAGCGCCGACGGCACGCAGCTGTGGTATTCAGGCCGCTTCGACAACGTCGCCTACATGATCGATACGACAACCGGCGCCGTGACCTCGATCCGCACCGGCACCGAGCCGCACGGCCTCGCCGTCTGGCCGCAGCCGGGCCGCTACTCGCTCGGTCACACCGGCAACATGCGCTGACTCACGAGCGCGGCTTGAGCCCGATGATCGCGTCCGCCGGGTCGTAGTAGACCTCGTATTCGAGATAGGGCTCGACGCCCGCGACGATCTGCGGCGGATAGCTGTGCATTTCGGGATACGGCCCGAGCAGGACGCGCGTCGACAGCGATGGCGGGCGGATGACGAAGGAATGCGCCAGCTCACCGCCGCCCGGCTTGTCGAAGCTCAGCGTCACATGCGTGCCGGAGTGCCAGAAGGTCTTGGCCTTGAGCGTCGGGTCGACGACCATGATCGCCGACGTGCCGCTGTCGAGCACGATGTGCCGGCAGTAGCTTTGGCCGGTGTCGTGGTTCTTGAGACAGCCGGGCAGCGGGTTGTCGCGCGGCGAGCCTTCGGCGCCTTCGATGCCGGCCGGATAGTTGGTGAACCCCGCGAGGTCGTCGGCGTCCGGGTTGAGGATCAGCTGTCCCGGCTGGCTCGCGCCCGGCTCGGGCAGGATGATCAGCCACGACGCGCCCAGCGCCTCGAGCGGGTTGAGCGTGTGGAGGCGGATATCGGTCGGCACCGGGTTGAGACCGATGATGGCGTTGAGGCCGGCCCAGATCTGGGAAAGCGCGCTGAACCCTTTGGCGGGACACTTTGGCTGCGCAGCCGCACAGCTGACCTTCTGGACGATCTGCAGCGGCGCGCTCGTCGAGAGGCTGCCGAACGAGACCACTCCCCAGGTGCTGTAGCCGGAAATGTCGACGCCATCGGCAAAGATCGCGTGCGATGGGCGGCCGGAGGTCGCGACGTCGGATTTGGTGAGAGCGCTCGCCGCGATCTGCAGCCCCATCGATCCGGTGTCGAGGAAGGCATCGACCTCGACCCCACCGACGCTGACGGGAATGGAATAAAAGATCGCGTCGTGCGCCGGATGCTGTGCGATCGGCAACACGACTCGCGGCAGTGAACCGCCCAGGGCCAGAGGAACGAGCCCCAGCACGATGGCTCCCGCCAGCCCCAGCAGCTTCAGCATGACTTTCCCCCAGCGGTGACGCCTATGGCTTGGCGGCGGGATAGACGCCAAGGACGTGAAAATGGTCGGTGAAGAACCGCAGCTCCTCGAAGGCCAGCTGCACCGAGCGATCGTCGGGGTGGCCTTCGATATCGGCATAGAACTGCGTTGCAGTAAATGAGCCGTCGAGCATGTAGCTCTCGAGCTTGGTCATGTTGACGCCGTTGGTCGCAAAGCCGCCCATCGCCTTGTAGAGCGCCGCCGGCACGTTGCGGACGCGGAAGACGAAGGTGGTCTTGATCGTCTTGTTGCCGCGCTTCGGCGTCTCGGGGTCGCGCGACACGACCAGAAAGCGCGTGGTGTTGTGGGAGGCGTCCTCAATATTTTCGGCGAGCAGATCGAGGCCATAGACCTCGCCGGCGAATCGGCTGGCGATGGCACCGACGCTCTTGTCGCCGCGCTCGGCAACCTCGCGGGCGCTGCCAGCGGTGTCGCCGCCGCTGATGGTCTTGAGGCGATGCTTGCGGATGAATTTGCGGCACTGGCCGAGCGCGACGTTGAGCGACTGCACGGCCTTGATGTCCTTGAGCGTCGCGCCCTTGACGCCAAGCAGGTTCATTTCGATGCGCGAGAAGTGCTCGCCGGTGATGTAGAGGCCGGATTCGGGCAGCAAATGATAGATGTCGGTGATGCGGCCGTAGAGCGAGTTCTCGACCGGCACGACGCCATAGTCGGCCTTGCCGCTCTTTACGGCGTCGAGCGTCGCCTCGAAGGTGGCGCAGGGCACCGGCTCGGCCTTCGGAAACAGCAGGTGCGCCGCGGCATGGCTGAAGGCCCCCGGTTCGCCCTGAAAGGCGATGAGTTTGGCCATGTTCGGTCCCCCCGCTCTGGTCGCGGGTCTATGGACCGTGCCACGCGCGCAAGTCAACGGCGGCAAACCCTTGGGGTTATTGTCGCAGCGGGGTGAAGTCGGTTGCGGCAAAAGGGGCTTTTGGCTAGGTTCGCGGCGCTTCGGGACGGGGCCCCGAATGTACCTGGCAGGGCGGATCCAGCTCTTCCGCAGCAAATTCAAACCCCCGCGGAAAGGGCCGAGAGACCGCGATGGATTCGTTCGAACTCAACAAGATCCTGGGTGCCATTCTGGGCACGCTGCTGTTCGTCATGGCGCTCGGCTTCATTGCCGAGGCGATCTATGCGCCGCGCGCCAGCGGGCCGGGCTACGACCTGCCGGCGCCGAGCGGGGAAGCCAGCGGCGCGCCGGCTCCCGTGGTCGCCGTCGTCGATATCGGCACCCTGCTGGCCAAGGCCGACCCGAAGGCGGGAGAGGCCGCGGCCAAAAAGTGCGAGTCCTGCCACGACTTCACCGAGAACGGCCCCAACAAGATCGGCCCCAACCTCTATGGCGTCGTCGGCCGGCCGATCGCCAGCCATGCGGGCTTCTCGTACAGCGCCGACCTCAGCGCGCACTCGAAGGAGACCTGGACCTACGAGATGCTCAACAAGTGGATCACCAATCCCAAGAGCATCGCGCCGGGCACCAAGATGACCTATGCGGGCGATACCGACGATTCGGATCGCGCCAACATCATCGCCTACCTGTCGACGCTGTCGCATTCGCCCGTGCCGTTCCCGCCCCCGGCCCCCGCGACCGGCGGCCAGGCGCCGGCATCCGACCAGGTGGTGAGCGGTGCTTCCGCCGCGCCCTCGGCTCCGGCGTCGCAGTCGGCGACCGACGTGGTCCCGGCGAGCCAGCCGGCCGGCGCCAGCAGCGCCGCATCGGCGGCAGCACCTGCCGCATCGGAAGCTGCGTCGTCCGCGGCGGCTCCGGCCTCGTCGGAGGCCGCATCGATGGCCTCATCCGAGGCGCCGTCGTCGTCTTCGGCCCAGTAAAGGGCTGAACCGATCTGTCTGCGGAGCCGCGCCGAAGGTGCGGCTCCGTTCGTTTGAGGGGCCGTAATGACCACGCTGCTGCTGCACCTGTCCGATGTCGATGAGGCGCGCTGGGCCGCGCGCTATCGCGAGGCGCTGCCGGAGGTGCGCGTCGTCCGTCGCGGCGATGCCTATGAGCCCGCCGACGTCGACTACATCTTCGTGTGGAAGCCAAAGCCCGATGCCTTCGCGGGCCTGAGCCGGCTCAAGGCCGTGCTGTCGCTCGGCGCCGGCGTCGATGCGCTCCTCAAGCACCCCGCTCTGCCCGCAGCGCCGATCGTGCGCTTCGTCGATGCCGATCTCACCGCGCGGATGAGCGATTACGTCGTCGCCGAGGTGACGCGTCACCAGCGGCTCGGTACCCGCTTCAAGCGCGACCAGGCCAGCCGGGCCTGGTCGCAGTACTACCCGCCTGCGGCGCGCGAAACCAATGTCGGCATCATGGGCCTGGGCGTGCTCGGCCAGGATGCGGCGCAAAAGCTCGCGGCGCTCGGCTTCACGGTGCTCGGCTGGAGCCGCACGCCCAAGGCGATCGACGGGGTCCGGACCTTTGCCGGCGAGGCGCTCGATACGTTCCTCGCCGAGACCGACATCCTCGTCTGCCTGCTGCCGCTGACGCCAGACACCACCGGCGTGCTCAACTACGAGCTGTTCACGAAACTGCGCCGCAAGCTCGCGGGCGGCCCGGCGATCGTCAACGCGGCGCGCGGCGGCCACCAGCGCGAGACCGATATCGTGCGCGCCCTCGGCGACGGCATGCTCGGCGCGGCGAGCCTCGATGTATTCGAGACCGAGCCGCTGCCGCCAACGAGCCCGCTCTGGGCGCTCGACAATTGCTACATCACCCCGCACATCGCCGCGATCAGCAATGTCGAGGCGGGCGTTACGTATTTTGCGGCGATCATTCGTGCGCATGAGCGCGGCGAGAACCTGCCGAACGTGGTCGATCGTGCCAGGGGATACTGAGGCCGGTCACCCTCCCCCTCGCGGGGAGGGTAGCGCAGCTCGAGGCGAAGCCTCGTAGCGGAGCTAGGGTGGGGGAGCAGTCGGCACGGCGGGCGCCTCGCACCCCCTCCGAGCTGCGCTAGGTCGCTGCCGCTCCCAAGCTTCGCTTGCCTCCCCCGTAAAGGGGGGAGGTCCCCCGACTGCAGCCTCTAGAACCGCATTTCCCAAATCTCGCCGATCATCGGCTTGCCGAAATTGTGCTCGTCCATCGTCTCGACGATGTCGAAACCGGCGGCGGCGTAGAGCCGGCGCGCCGCCTCCGTGCGTGGGTCCAGAGCCGCATGCGCTGATAGCCGCTGTCGCGGGCGAAACGCACCGCCTGCGCAACGAGAACGCCGCCGATCCCCTGCCCGCGCGCCGCGGGCTCGACGAACAGCATCCGCAGCTG
>Ga0265313_10001395_pt1 | contig 22666 bp, 16 predicted proteins | sample 4123metaG_FD_203122 | JGI IMG/M metagenome (GOLD analysis project Ga0265313, IMG submission 203122) | Rhizosphere microbial communities from Carex aquatilis grown in University of Washington, Seatle, WA, United States - 4-1-23 metaG | ecosystem: Host-associated > Plants > Roots > Rhizosphere >...
CAAGACGATGGCCGTGTCCGCCCTGTTCGTGCGGAACATGTACCGCCCGTTCGCCTCCCGGGTCGGCGACGCAAGGGCGGTCCTCGTCGGCCGGCTCGCCGTGGCGGCGGCGCTCGCCATCAGCGTTGCGGCGGCGCTGGCCATGAGCCACGCGGTGACGGTCCTGAAGATCATCCTCACGATAAACCTGCCGTTTGGGGCGGCGCTGCTGCTCATGTTCTTCTGGCGGCGCCTGACACGGACAGCCGTTTGGGCGTGCGTGGTTCTCACCTTTGCCGTCGTTTTTGTCGCGCCTTTCGGCGTCCAGGAGGTGCCGGCCCTCAGCTCGTCGCCCTCGCTCCTCGTCTTTTCGCAGGCCAGCGGATTCGAGGGCACGCTTCCCCTGTTCTTCGATTCGATCGGGCACCGGGACCCGGCCAATGCGGCGAGCCCTCTGGAGGGACGCGGCCGGTTCAATCTGGAGGCGTGGATCCTGGAGCGGGCGGGTTTCAGCGTTGCCGGTGCAAGCCCGAGCGGCCTGCTCGCTGTGCAGTTCTTCTTCGACGCCGTTTTTCCCCTGGCCGTTCTGATCGGCGCAAGCCTGCTGACCCGGCCCCCCGGTCCGGAAACCGTCGATCAATTCTTCGGGATCATGAAGACGCCGGTGGGCGCGACGCCCGAACTCGAGGCCGCCGGCCTCGAGGAGACCCGCCGCAATCCGCGCCGCTTCGAGCACCTCAAGATCTTTCCCCGCTCCGACTGGGAGTTCACACGCTGGGACCGGGTGGACACAGCCGGGTTTCTCGTGTGCTGCGGCATCTCGGCGGCGATCCTCGGATTCTTCTGGCTTGTCCTGCAGGCGCTGAGATGAGGGTCCGCAGGGGCGAGGTTCCGCAATTCAGGGCTTCCAGCCGTCCGGGCCCCCGAGCACGCGTCCGACTGTGATCGCCCCGGCCTCGGCGGCCGTCAGCGTCCGGCTCCAGGGCGCGCGTGCGGAGGGACGGGCTCCCGCGCCGGTGCTGGCAAACTCGGCGTAGCGGGCGGTCTTTTCCCGCTCCGGCCTGTCCCAGTTGTGCCAGCCTTCAGGCCGCACGACTTCTGTCATCCGGGTGTTGATGAAGGTGACGCTGGCGCAGGCCCGCCACGGCCGGCCCAGATAGGTGCGCACGCCGGGATTGTCCCCGGAGATCGTGCAATTCGAGAAGACGAATCCGAAGGGTTCGCCGGCGGGCGTCGAGGCGGCGGTGATGTAGCCGTTTCCCAGGCACCGGATCTCGCAGGACTCGTAGAACTCAGTCGCCGCGCCGAAAATGAAATCGACGGCGCCCGTGATCGTGCATCCGTGGTAGTAGTGGCGGCCCCGATTCCCGAGGATCGTGTCCTGCCAGCCGAGAAACCGGCAGTTCCTGAACACATCCCGGTCCCCGTCGACCCGCAGCGCGAGTGCCTGTCCCTTGGGGCCGGCCGTGTTGGCGATCGTCAGGTTGTCGATCGAGAAATCGTCGGCGTCGATCCAGGCGGTCGGGGTGAGAAAGGTACCTATCGGCCTGCCGTCCGGCCCGGTTACCTTTGCGTAGAGGTCGAAGGCGATCACGGTGCGTTCGGGATCATCGCCGACCAGGCGAACGAAGCGTTTTTCCCTCTGGACGTAGATCCGCTCCCGGTAGGTGCCCTCCCTGACCCGGATGATCCAGGGCGGGGACGGCCGGCTGAGCTGGGGCGCGGCGTCGATCGCCGCCTGCACGGTCGTGAATTGGCCGCTGCCGTCGGCTGCGACGACTGCGTCCGGCTTCGCCGCCGGGTCGCCGGACGCGGTCCGGGCGCAGGGGAGGAGGGCCCCGAGCGCGATGACGGCCGCCGCCCATTCCCGCGACGGCCTGTTCATGCTGTGCGTGATTCTCATGGTGGGCGGAGTTTGCGTAATATCAGGACACGTGTCCTAAAATGAGGTTGACTTGCGCTCGCCGAATTTCGAGGACATTCCGAACGTTGCCCGATTTCTTCGCCATACTCCAGCCAAGCTGATGAACCTTCAACCCGCCTTTGTCGCCTTTCTGGGCCTGACGCTGCCGCTCTCGGCGGCTCCCGCCGCACTATTCAACGTCGCCGACTACGGGGCCGTTGCCGACGGCCGCGCGAAGGACACGGCGGCAATCGCCAGGGCGGTCGCCGCGTGCTCGGCCGCGGGCGGGGGGACGGTCTGCTTTCCGGCGGGCCACTACCTGACGGGATCCATTTCGCTCGAGAGCAACATCACGCTGTGGCTGGAGGCGGGATCCGAGCTGCTTTACAGCGGCGATCCGGCGGATTCGCCGATTGTCGAGTCGCGCTGGGAGAGCACGAATGCGTACACCCATGCGCCGCTCATCTACGCCAACGGCAAGGAGAACATCGCGGTCACGGGCCGCGGAACGATCAACGGACAGGGCCGGAACTGGTGGTGGCGCAACGGCGTCTACGACAAGGCGCGGGGGGCGGCGACAAAACCCGCCGTGAGCGCGTGGCTCAGGCTCTACGACCGGATCGAAGCCGGTGAGAAGCCCGGCCTCGCCGAATTCCGGCTGGCCGCGGAATACCTGCGCCCCTCGCTCGTCCAGTTCTACGGCTGCAAGAACGTCCTCGTCGAGGGCGTGACGCTCACCGAGTCGCCGATGTGGCTCCTCCATCCCGTCTACAGCGAGAACGTTTCCGTCCGCGGCGTCTCCTTCATCTCGACCGGGCCAAACGGGGACGGCATCGATGTCGACTCCTGCCGGGATGTGCGCATCTCCGACTGCTTCTTCAGCACCGGCGACGACTGCATCGTCATCAAGTCGGGCCGCAATGCCGACGGACGGCGCACGGCGCGGCCGACCGAGCACGTGGCGGTCACCAACTGCGTCATGTACAAGGGCCACGGCGCCATCGTCATCGGCAGCGAGACGGCCGCGGGCATCCGCGACGTGGTCGCAAGCAACATCGTCGCACGCGGGACGGACCGGGGCATCCGCATCAAGAGCATGCTGGGCCGTGGAGGCGTCATCGAGAACATGCGTTTCGACAATTTCGTGATCGAGGATCCCACCGTGGTTGCCATCGAGATCACGGCGCTCTACCACGACAAGACGGATTCGAACGGCGCCGTCCGCTCGTCGAACGAGGAGGTCTCCGAACGCACGCCGGTGTTCCGCAACCTGGCGTTCAGCAACCTGACGATCGTCAATGCGATCCAGGTGGCGACGATCGAAGGCCTCGCGAAAATGCCGATCCGGCAGCTGCGCTTCACCGACGTCGTGGCGACCGGCGCCGCGGGTTTCGCGTGCGATCACGCCGCCGACGTCGAGTTGCAGGGCGTGCGCATCGATGTGAAGTCGGGAAAGCCCTTCGTTTTCAAGGACGTCCGGGACCTGAGGGTCGATGGCATGCCGCAGCCGCCCTCGCCCTGACATGTCGGGCGGCAATCCGTTCTTCTCCGAGAGCCCGCTTCCGTACCGGTTCCCCCAGTTCGACCTGATCCGGGAGGCCGACTACCTGCCCGCTTTTGCCAGGGGAATGTCCGACCAGCTTAAGGAGATCGATTCGATCGCCTCGGCCCCGGGGGAGCCGACTTTCGAGAACACGATCGTGGCCATGGAAAGGTCCGGGCAGCTGCTCTCCCGGGTGAAGTCCGTGTTCTCGAACCTGAAGGAGGCCCATACAAACGAGCTGATTCGCGAGATCGACAGGGCAATGGCCCCGCGGCTGGCCGCCCACGATGATGCGATCCACCTGAATCCGGCGCTCTTTGCCCGGATCCGCGCGGTCTACGGGAAGCGCGCCGGCCTCGGGCTCGACGGCGAGTCGAGCCGCCTCGTCGAGCGTTATCACAGCGTCTTTGTCCGCGCCGGCGCGCTGCTTTCCGACGCCGGGAAGGCCCGGCTGCGGGCGCTGAACGCCGAGCTGGCGGGCCTCGGCACCGCGTTCAACGAAAACGTCCTCGATGAGAGGAATGCGTCCTCGGTCCTTGTGCGGGACCGGTCGGAGCTAGCGGGCCTTTCCGAAGCCGAAGTGGAACGGCTGGAATTGGCGGCCAGGTTTGAGAAAAAGCCCGCGGGGTTCCTGATCCCCATTGGCAATACGACGGGCCAGGAGGCCCTCGCCTCGCTTGAAAACCGCGCCCTTCGGCAGCGCGTCATGGAGGCTTCGCTCGCGAGGGGCGGGCGCGGCGGGCCCCATGACAACCGGGCGATCGTCCTGCGGATCGCCGCGGCGCGCGCCGAGCTGGCCTCGCTGCTAGGGTTTGAAAGCTTCGCAGCCTACAGCGCCGCCAACCAGATGGCGGGAACGGTGGGTGCAATCGACGCCTTCCTTTCCCGGCTTGCGGCCCCCGCCCTTGCGAAGGCCGGGCGCGAGGCCTTGGAGATTCAGGCGGTCATCGACCGGGAACTCGGCGGTTTCCCCCTTTGCGCGTGGGACTGGTCGTTTTGCTCGGAGAGGGTCCGCAGGGCCCGCTACTCGTTCGACGAATCCCTGCTGACCCCGTACCTCGAGCTGAACCGCGTGCTCGAGGACGGCCTGTTCTTCACCGCGAACAGGCTCTACGGCATCACGTTCAAGGAGCGCAGGGACCTGCCGGTCTACCACCCGGATGTGCGGGTGTTCGAGGTGTTTGAGTCCGACGGCCGGCCCCTTGCGCTGCTCCTCATGGATTTCTTTGCGCGCCCATCGAAGAAGGGCGGCGCCTGGATGAGCGCCTACGTCCCGCAGTCCGGCCTGATGGGGACCAAGCCCGTGGTAGCCAACCATCTCAACATACCGAAGCCGCCGGAGGGCCAGCCGGCGCTCCTGGCGTATGATCAGGTGACGACGCTGTTTCACGAGTTCGGGCACGCCCTTCACGGCATTTTCTCGAATGTGAAGTGCCCGCTCCTTTCCGGGACAAACGTCCCCCAGGATTTCGCCGAGTTTCCGTCCCAGATCCACGAGATGTGGGCGGTCTGGCCCGAGGTCGTGAGGAATTACGCAAGGCACTTCAGGACCGGGGAGGCGATGCCCGGGGAGATGCTGGACAAGATGCTTGCGTCGAGAAGATTCAACATGGGCTTTGCCACGACCGAGTACCTGAAGGCCACGCTGCTTGACCAGGCATGGCATGCATTGAAGCCGGGCCAGGGCCCGGCGGACGTGGCCGCCTTTGAGGATGAGACCTTTTCCCGATGCAACGCGGCTTTCGCGCCCATCCCGCCCCGGTACCGAAGCACCTATTTCGTGCACGCCTTCACCGACGAGTATGCGGGGCGGTATTACTCCTACATCTGGTCGGAGATTCTTGTCGCGGAAGGCGTCGAGTGGTTCGAGAGAAACGGCGGATTGCTGCGGGCCAATGGCGATCGGCTCCGCACATTTGTTCTTTCGAGGGGCGATGGCGCGGAGCCGGGCCTCCAGTTCCGGGAATTCGCGGGAAAGGACCCGGAGGTGGCCCCCTTGATCAGGCGTCGCGGGCTGGACTCAGCGCAGGTATCCGCGGTCGTTCATCCACGCCTGGAGCCGCAGCGGCCAGCTTGAAACCGGCCTCGGACTGTTGCGGATGCCGAAGCCGTGTCCGCCCCGGTTGAAGATATGGATTTCCGCCGGGACGCCCGCGGCCCTGTACTTCAGGAACAGCGAGGCGATGGTCTTTGATGTCCGGGCGTCGTCGTAGGCGCTGAACATGAAGGCGGGGGGCATGTCCGCTGTGATCGTGACGGTTTCCTCGCGGATGCCCGGATAGCCCAAGCACGTAAAATCGGGCCGCGAGCTGAAGCGCTCGATGGGATCGGCCGCGTCGGGTTTTCCGGCGTCCGAGTGGATGCTCGCCAGCACGGCCAGCTCGCCTCCCGCGGAGAACCCCAGGATGCCGATCCGGGCCGGATTCACGGCCCAGTCCGCCGCCCGGCTGCGGACCAGCCGGATGGAACGCTGGGCGTCGGCGAGGGCATCGACCTCGACCTTGTAGGGCGAATTGCCCGCCTGATCCCGCGCAAGCCGGTATTTCAGCAGAAAGCCGGCGATCCCGTGCTCGCTCAGCCATTGGGCCACCGCGCTGCCCTCATGGATGTATGACAGGAACTGGTGCCCGCCGCCGGGAGCCACGATGATCGCCGCGCCCGTCGCCTTGCCCGCCGCCGGGAGGTAAACCGTAAGCGACGGATTGTGGATATTGTAGACCATCGGCGTATTGGCGTCGTGCATCCCGACGACCTCAGCCTCGTGCGCGCGCGCCTCCGAGCCGGGCGCGCCCTGGGTCCAGAGGGGAACGACCAGGGGGGCATCGGCCGCCATGGCGGCGAGCGGCAGCAGGGCGAGCCAGGCGAAAAGCGAGTGGGGGAATCTCATGGCACCTTATTGGCCAAAAGATCCGCCGCCGACAACATCATCCGTGCGAATCCTGCCGCGGCAGGCGACCGGTGCCGGAAGACCCCGGTCTTCGGGGTTCCCCGCGCGCCCGATGCCCATTTTTTCGCATCGATCTGGATTTCCATTCCCTCAGGGCGTCGGCGGCGATCCATTGGGCGGATCGGAACGGGAGGAGGCGAATTCGTTTCGCCTCGGCGGTCGCCGCCCGAAGCAGGCGGGGATTGCGTTTTCCGATCTGACGCAACGCCCAGTTGACGGCCTTCCTGACAAAATTGCGGTCATCGCCCGCTTCGCGGCGAATATCGGAGAGGAAGCCGAGGAAAAGGGAATCGGGGAGTTCCTTCCGGTGGACGGTCATGCCCGCCATCAGGACAAAGCCGCTGCGCTTGACGAACTCCGCGCGGCGCCGGCTCCAGGCATGCGCCTTCTCCTCGGCGAAACCCGTCCTGTCAAAGAGGCAGCAGCAGCAGGCGTCGGTCACGGCCCAGTTGTCGCATTGCCGCGCCCAGCGCTCCATCTGGCTGCGGGTCACCAGCGCCGGGTCGTCCACCAGCGCGGCAAGGATTCGAGCCTCCAGGATTCCGCTCTCCCAAAGCTTGAGCGCCAGGGCATGATTTCGCCGGTGACGGCGCGCAAGCGCGCGCAGCGTGGCGACCGTGACGCCGAGCTGCTCGCCCGTCGGCTTTATTCCGAAACGCCGCATCCCCTCGATATTGCGCGGATTTCGAAGGGAGCGCAGATGGGCGACGATTTCGGCGGAGGTCACGGGGAAACACGCGTCCGGTTTCACCTTGAGAAAAACCGGGGCTGATGGCCCGGGCAAGGCTTTGCGGCAGGCCGGAGTTTTGGTTGCATCCCGGCCGGCGCCATAGTCAGGCTACCGGGCTCATGCCCCGCCGTTTCGCTGTCCTTCCCGTCGGTGGACTGTCGCTCGCTTTTCTGATGCCGCTCTGCGCCCGGGCGGAGCCCTCGGCCGCTTTTGCATCGCCCGGATTGACCGCCCGGGCTGACGCCCTGTTGGCGCGAATGACCCTGGAGGAAAAGGCCGGCCAGCTGAACCAGCTGTCGGCCGCAACGCTCATCACCGGCCCGGGCCATGAAGCGGGCAACAACGACGAACTCATAAAAGGCGGGCTGGTCGGCGCGATCCTGAATTCCGCCACCGCGCACGAGACCAACGCCTACCAGAAGGAGGCGGTCGGGCAGTCGCGATTGCGAATTCCGATTCTCTTCGGCCTGGATGTGATCCACGGCTTCCGCACGCTGTTTCCAATCCCCCTGGGGATTTCGGCCAGCTGGGACACGGGCCTTGTCGAGCGGACGGCGCGTTTCGCGGCCGTGGAGGCCTCCCAGCAGGGGGTGAGGTGGACTTTTGGCCCGATGGTGGACATCGCCCGGGATCCGCGCTGGGGGCGCATTGCGGAGGGGGCGGGGGAGGATCCCTGGCTCGGCTCGGCGATCGCCCGCGCCTATGTGCTGGGATACCAGGGATCCGGGCTGGACGATTCCTCCTCGATCGTCGCCTGCGCCAAGCACTTCGTCGGATACGGAGCCGCCGAGGGAGGGCGCGAGTACAATACGACCGAGGTTTCGGAACGCACGCTTCGGCAGGTCTACCTGCCGCCGTTCCGCGCCGCGGTGGACGCCGGCGTGGGATCGGTCATGTCCGCCTTCAATTCGATCAACGGGGTGCCGGCGAGCGCCAACGCCCTCACGCTGACGCAGGTGCTGCGCCGGGAATGGAAGTTCGAGGGCTTCGTTGACAGCGACTGGGCGGCGGTGCGGGAGATCATGGTCCATGGCATCGCCAACGACGAGCGAACGGCCGCGCGGAAGGGCATCCTTGCGGGTGTCGACATGGACATGGAGGGCCGCCTGTACGGGAAAGAACTTCCCGGGCTGGTGCGTTCGGGGGACGTTCCGATGGAGCGCCTGAATGAGGCGGTGCGGCGGGTCCTTCGAATCAAGCTTTCGCTCGGGCTCTTCGAGCACCCGTACGTTCAGGAACCCGCGGTGCCGGCGGACCCGGGGGAGGGGCGCGTGCTCGCCCGGCGGGCGGCGGAGGAGTCCCTTGTCCTGCTTGAGAACAGGCCGCTGAAGGGTGCGCCGCTTCTTCCGCTTTCGGCTTCCAGCGGGAAGAGAATCGCGCTGATCGGGCCCCTTGCCGACAGCGCCGCCGACATGCTGGGATCCTGGTCGTGCGAGGGCAGGCCCCGCGACGTCGTGACGCTGCGAAGCGCCCTCGCCGACCGGGCGGCAGCCGAGGGGATGACCTTGTCGTACGCAAAGGGAACCGACATCGAGGGAGGCTCGGAAACCGGCTTTGCCGGGGCGGTCGAGGCGGCAAGGCAATCGCAGGTCGCGATTCTTGCGCTGGGTGAATCCGGCCACAGCTCGGGCGAGGCGTCGTCGCGGTCCAGGCTAGACCTGCCGGGCAACCAGGAGGAACTGCTTGAGGCCGTGGTTAAGACCGGCACTCCCGTGGTCCTCATCGTTTTCAGCGGCCGGCCCCTGGCGACGCCCTGGGCGGCAAGGCACGCGCAAGCCCTCCTTCTGGCATGGTTCCCGGGTATCGAGGCGGGCCCCGCGCTCGTGCGGACCCTCTTCGGCGATTCCGAGCCGGGGGGCCGCCTGACGGTTTCAGTTCCGCGCTCCGTGGGCCAGGTGCCCATATACTACAATGCCCTGAATTCCGGCCGCCCGAGGGCCGATCCCGTCGCAGCGGGCGCCCCGAAGCCGGGCGACCACTACGTCAACGGATATCTCGACGAGGAGAGCACGCCCCTTTATCCGTTCGGCCATGGGCTCGCCTACACCGACTTCAGCTATTCCGCGGTTCATCCGGACGCGACGCAGATGAGCGCCAGGTCGATAAATGAGGGGAAAGCCCGCCTCTCGGTCGGGGCAGACGTCCGGAACACGGGCCCGCGGGACGGAACGGAAATCGTGCAGCTTTACATCCGGCTGCGCGGAACGAGCGTCGCCCGCCCGGTGAGGGAATTGAAGGGCTTCCGGCGCGTGCGGCTCGCCGCCGGCGAGGCGCGCCGCGTCGATTTCAGCCTGGGACGGGATGAACTCGCGTTCTGGAACATCGACATGAAGAACGTCGTGGAACCGTGCTCGCTTTACATCTGGATCGCTCCGGACAGCGCCCGCGGGACGCCGGCCCGCGTGGACATCACACCGTAGCCACCAACAGGCCCGCCATGATCCTTTATGCCCTCATCGCCCTCGGCGGCGCTCTCGGAAGCGTGACGCGCTTCCTGCTCAACGGCATCGTCTCGAACGCGATGGGCCCCGCCTTTCCCTGGGGCACGCTCGTCATCAATGTCACCGGCTCCTTTGCGATCGGCTTTTTTGCGACGCTCACCGGGCCCGAGGGGAGGCTGTTCGTCGGCCAGAACGGCCGCCAGTTCTTCATGACCGGCATCTGCGGCGGCTACACGACGTTCTCCTCCTTCAGCCTTCAAACGCTGAATCTCGCCAACGACGAGGAATGGCTGCTTGCGGGCGCGAATGTCGCGCTTAGCATGTCGTCCTGCCTGATCGCGGTGTGGCTCGGCCACCTTGCGGCCTCGTGGATCAACCTAAGGAAGGGCATCTGACCATGGAAATACCCGAAGAATCCCTCCTCCTGCGCATCTTCATCGGCGAGTCCGACCGGCACAATGGCAAGCCCCTGTACGAGGCGATCGTCCTCAAGGCGCGCGAACAGCACCTCGCGGGCGCCACCGTGATCCGGGGCGCGATGGGCTTCGGACGGTCCAGCCGCATCCACACGAGCAAAATCCTCCGCCTGTCCTATGACCTGCCGCTGGTCATCGAAATCGTCGACAGCGAGGAGAAGATCAACGCCTTCCTTCCGGTTCTCGACGCCATGGTGGGAGGCGGCCTCGTGACGCTCGAAAAGGCGCGGGTCATTTTCTATCGCACAGCGAAGGAAGGCGACCCTGATGCGGGCGGCGCATCCCGCCCGGACTGACCACCATCCTCTACGCCCCGCCGCTCTACGGGTTTGCGGCCAGCAGATTCTTCGGAGAGGTCTTCCAGTAGGCGAGAATCGGGCTGCCCGTTGGGTGGTAGGCTTTCACCACCACACCCACGTAACGGCCTTCAGACAGCGTTTCCGGGTCGATTGTCGAATTGTCCATTCCCATCGTGGACCAACCCCGGGAGGTATGGTTCACGAGGAGGTGGGCGACCGGAACGCCGTTCTCCCCCATGAAGACCACCGTCTGCCCGAGCTTCAACTCGGAGAGGGCGGGGCGCTCAAGGATGATAACGTCGTGATCAGAATATAGGGGCAGCATTGAATTGCCGCTCCCTATCGCAAAATCGGAACCGGGATGCCCGCTCACGTACTGCCTGGCGAGTTCGACGGCCTGGTAAGGGGTGACTACGGTCGGCGGCGGCGACATGCGGGCGACGGCCTCCATCGGAAGCTTCGCGGCCATGTCCATGCTGGAGCAGCCCGACCAGGCCGACACGGAGCAGAGAAGCGCGATGCAGGCAAGGCGGTTGAGGAGAAGCTTGGAGGAAGGGGAGGAAAGGGTTTGCATCGCGTTTTTCTTTTTGACCCCCCCATTAAACTCCATCCGGGCATTTCCGTGAATAGGGGCTCGCTCCTGATGGCGTGAAGGTTGATAGCCCAATCGCGGGGCCCGGATCTCCCGGCTCCGAAGCGAAAATAGCCCGTGAACCGGGATTGAATAGGGCAATTCCCCCAGTCGCCCAGAGTGAAGGCCGGTTTGCGGCGCGCGGACCGCCCCCGCGGCCCCCGCCCGGTTGACACCCGGGAATTTTCCCGCGCGAATACCGCCTTTTGCCATGTGCGTCCGCTACACGCTCCACAGGCCGGATGCCGCGATCGAGGCGGTCGCGAAGGCGCTCGGCGTCCGGATCGACCCGGAAGACTGGATACAGCCGCCCCGCTACAATGTCGCGCTTTCGCAGATCGCGCCGGTCGTGCGCTCGGAAGAAGACGCGCCGCGGCTGCGGGCGATGCGGTGGGGCCTCATTCCCCCGGCCGACCGCGGGCTTCAGGGGAGGCGCGCCCTGGCGAATGCGCGGCTCGAGACGCTGGACAGGCTCCCCGCGTTCCGGGCGGCCGCGGCGGCCCGGCGCTGCCTCGTTCCAGTGAATGGATTTTATGAATACAAGGACCTGGGCCTCCGGAAGCAGCCCTACGTGTTCATGCGGCCGGACGGGGAGCCCTTCGCCCTGGCGGGCCTGTGGGAGCCTCCGCTCGACGGGCTGCCGCCGTCCTTCTGCGTCGTGACGACCGCGCCCAACGCGGCCATGGCGGGGATCCATGACCGGATGCCGCTTGTCCTGACGGGCCCCGCGATGGGCCTGTGGCTGGGCGAAAGGCCGCTGGAGGCGGAGGCGCTGGGGAGGATCGGGCGGCCCCTGCCCGCGGACCTGCTCGTCGCCCGGCAGGTCAACGCCTTCGTGAACAGCAGCCGGAACGAGGGGCCGCAGTGCCTGGCGCCGCCCGACGCGGAGCCCCCGGAATTCGATTTCGGCTCCGGATGATGCGGCCCTTGTGTTCGGGAAGTCGCCGGTAACCGGGGAATTGCGATTTCCCGGCGGGATTGGGATTGCGCGCGGGCGGGCGACCTGTTCATTTGAACACACATGATCGAATGAACACCCTGACCGAAAGACAACAGGAGGTGCTGGATTTCATCCGCGCCTTCCAGGAGGAGGAGGGCGTCCCGCCCTCCGGCCGGCAGATCCAGAGGCATTTCAAGTTTGCAAGCCAGACGGCGGTCGTGGGCCACCTGCGGGCGCTTGCGAACAAGGGCATGGTCGAGCAGCTGGCGGGGCGGTCCTGGGGGCTGAAGGCGGGCGAAGTGCAGCTGCACCTTTTCGAGCTCCCGGTGTACGGCACCATTCCGGCCGGGCTTCCGGCCATGCAGGAGCAGCAGCCGGTCGAGACCGTGCCGATCGATCCGGCGCTGTTCGGGATGAGGCGCCCTTCGCCCGGGGCGCGGGCGCCGCTTCTGTGGGGGCTTCGCGTGAGCGGTGACTCGATGATCGGGGCCCACATCATGGATGGCGACCTGGCGGTCCTTGCGCGACGCGATCCGCGGCCGGGCGACATCGTCGCGGCGCTCGTGGACGAGACGACGAGCACCCTGAAGCGCCTGGTCTATCTGCGCGGCAGGCCCGTCCTGCGGCCCGAGAACAGGCGCTACCGCGACATCGTGCCCGAACGCAGCCTGGAATCGCAGGGTGTCCTCGTCGGGTTGATCCGCCGGCAACCGAAATGACGCATCGGAGGCCGGCCTTCCCAAACCTCCGGCTTCATGCACCCGGATGCCCCGCCAACCCACCACACTTCAGACGCTCCGGCAGCTTTTGGCCGAACGATTCCCGCAGACCCCGCGGGAGTCCCGCGGATCGCATCCGACGGGGATCGCGGGGATTGACGCAGCCCTCGGGGGCGGTCTTCCTGCGGGGCGCCTGACCGAGCTTGTTTCTGCGCGGCCGAGCAGCGGGGGGCAGTCGGCCCTGAGCCGGATTCTTTCCGAGACCCGGGCTGCGCGCGAGCGGGTGGCGCTTGTCGACGGAAGCGACGCCTTCGATCCGTCCGCCGTGCCGCCGGACTGCCTCCGCCATCTGGTGTGGGTGCGGTGCCGGGACTGCAGCCAGGCCTTTGCCGCCGCCGACATCCTGGTGCGGGACGGAAACTACGCCGTAGTCGTTCTCGACCTGCGCGGCCTGGACGAACGCGCCCTGCGCCGGACGCCCCCGACCGCCTGGCATCGCCTTCAGCGCGCCGCGGAAGCCGGAGGCGCCGCGGTCCTGGTGCAAACGGAGTTTCCCCTCGCGCCCGCCGTGCCGGCGCGGCTGGTGCTGGAGGAGGGGCTGCCCCTGTCCGCCGCCCTCCGAACCAGGGCGGAAATCGCCGGGGCACTGGAACCGGGCCGGGCGCGCGCGCCGCGGCGCCTGGACAATGGCGAACAACGGGCCGGATGACACCCGGGGCGATGCGCTATGCCGTGGTCAGGGCGAAAAATTTCTCCCTGCAGGCGCTGCGCCGGGGCGATCCGGCGCTCGCCGGCCGCCCGGTTGCCCTTGTCTGCGGGGAGGGGCGAAAGGCGGTGGTGACGGAGGTCTCCGCGGAAGTGGAAGGCGTGGAGGAGGGAATCCCGGCCGCCCTGGCGTTTGCCCGCTGCCCGGGCATCGTCCTTCGCCCGCGCGATCCTTCCGGGGAAGTGGAGGCGCAGCGCCTCCTGATCGCCGCCGCCTTCGGCCTTTCACCGCGCGTGGAGGCGACCGCGCCGGGCGTGTGCACCGTGGATTTGCAGGGGGCGGACCCGCGGCGCGCGTGGGCCCGGGCGCAGGCTCTCGTGGCGGAGCTTGCGATGACCGGACTGTCCGTGACGATCGGATTCGGCCGCACTCCGCTTTTGTCCTCGCATGCGGCGGAGTATGCGGGCCGGCGCGGCCAGCAGTCCCATGAATCCGTGAAAACGGAGGCGGCGCTGGCCGTCCTCGAGGACGAGCGCGCCTTCCTTGCGGTCCTTCCCATCGCCGCGGCGTCGCCCTTGCCGCCGCAGGCGGAGATCCTCGCCCGCTGGGGGCTTCGCACCTGCGGGGAGCTGACCGCGCTGCCCAAGTCCGGGATCGGCGCGCGGCTTGGCGCCGAAGGCGTGGCGCTTTGGGAGAGGGCGGCCGGCGAGACGATCCGCGTCCTGCGGCCCGTCGAGCCCGCGAAGACATTCGCTGCGGAGTGGGACTACGAGCCGCCGGTCGAGTCGGCGGAGCCGCTGCTTTTCCGGCTGCGGCGCTTTGCGGAGCGGATTGCACTCGAACTGCGCGGAGCGGGCTTTGTCGCCGAGCGGCTCACCCTCACGCTTCTCATGGAGGATGAGACGGACTGCCGGCGGGAATTCCGCCTGCCGGAGCCGGGGACGGACATCGACGGGTGGATGCGGGTGCTGGCCTCGTACCTGGAGACCGTGCGCACGGCCGCCCGGATCTGCGGGGCGCGGCTTGCCGCCTCCCCGGCCCGGCCGCCCGAGAAGCAGGACGGGCTCTTCGACATGGGGCTGCGCGACCCGCAGGCATTCTGGGAGAATCTGGCCCGCCTGGGCGCGATCGTGGGCTCGGACCGGGTGGGGGCGCCCGTCCCGTCCGACTCCCATCGGCTGGATGCCTTCACACTGGAGAAGCCGCAGGAGGCTGTCCCTTTGCCGGAGGGACAGCCTCTTCATCCGCAGCGCGGGCCGGCACTGCGGCGCTACCGCCCGGAACCGCCCCTCAGCGTGGAGCTGGACGGCTCGAGGCCCCGGTGGCTGGAAGGCGGGGAGCTGAGGGGAGCCGTCGCCGCATGCCGCGGGCCCTGGCGCGAAAGCGGCGACTGGTGGAAGCCGGAGCGATGGGCGCGCGAGATCTGGTGCGTGGAGCTTGCCGGCGGCGGCCTTTACCAGATTGCGCGCACGACCGCCGGCTGGGTCGCCGAAGGCATGCTGGACTGACCACGGCTGCCATGGGCGAAACAGGGACAGCCTCCTACGTCGAACTCCATGCGCGCAGCGCATTCAGTTTTCTGCGCGGAGCCTCAAGTCCCGAGTCCCTGGTCGGGACCTGCGCCAGCCTGGCCATTCCCGCCATCGGACTGTGCGACCGCGGAGGCGTGTACGGCGCCGCGCGGCTTTACCAAAAGGGGAAGGAACACGGCGTCCGGGCGATCGTGGGAGCGGAGGTGCAAATGGAGGACGAAACCGTGGTGCCGCTCCTCGTTGCGACGCGCGAGGGCTACCGCAACCTCTGCGCCCTGCTCACCGCGGGCCACCTCGGTGCGCCGAAGGGGGAGGGGCGGGTGAGCTGGTCCGCCCTTGCCGAAATGAAGGCGGGGCTCGTCGCCCTGACCGGCGACGAGGAAGGCCCGGTGCGCAGGGCCTGGCGCGAGCGCGGCGCGGCGGCCGCCGGGGAGGCGTTCGCGAAAATGCGCGGGATATTCGAAAGGGACAGCCTCTTCGTGGAAATCCAGAGGCATCTCGTTGCGGGCGAGGAATTCGAGAACCAGTTCCTGACCGACCTGGCGGAGGCGGGCGGAACGCCCCTTCTGGCGACGAACGGAGTCGCCCATGCGGTTGCCACGGAGCGCAATGTCCTCGACGCCTTCACCTGTCTCAGGCATCGCGTCACGCTCGACACGGCGGGGAGGCTCCTCGCGCGCAACGCCGAGCGCCGGCTCAAGGGAGGCCGGGAGATGGCGGCCCTCTTTGCGGACAGGCCGCAGGCCGTGGCGAACACCGCGCGGCTGGCGGAGCGGCTGGAATTCACGCTCCTGGACCTGGGATACCGCTTTCCCGACTATCCCGTGCCTCCGGGCGAGTCGATGGACTCCTACCTCAGGAAGATCGCCTATTTCGGGGCGCAGCAGCGCTACGGAGGCGTCGCCGGCCCGGTGCGGGCGCAGATGGAGCGCGAACTGGCGCTCATTTCAAAACTGGGCTTCAGCGGGTACTTCCTGATCGTATGGGATATCTGCAATTTCGCGCGGGAGCAGGCGATCCTGGCGCAGGGCCGGGGAAGCGCCGCCAATTCCGTCGTGTGCTACGCCCTGGGCATCACCGCCGTCGATCCCATCGACAGCAAGCTGCTGTTCGAGCGCTTTCTTTCGGAGGGGCGCACGAGCTGGCCCGACATCGACATCGACCTGCCGAGCGAGGAGCGGCGCGAGCAGGTGATCCAGGAGGTCTATCGCAAATACGGCCGGCACGGGGCCGCGATGACGGCCAACGTCATCACCTACCGCGGGCGGAGCGCCATGCGCGAGGCGGGGAAGGTGCTCGGGTTCCCCGAGGATGTCCTCGGCCGGTATTCGAGCCTCTTTGCCGGCGGCGACTATCCGCATACCATGGAATCGACGGAGCAGGTGCGGCTCGCCGGCGTCGATGACTCGCACCCGCGCCTGCCGGCCCTGCTCGCCCTGAGCCGGGCCATGATGGGCCTGCCGCGCCACCTGGGACAGCATTCGGGCGGCATGGTCATCAGCGCCGGGCGGCTGGACCATATCGTGCCCCTGGAGAATGCCCGGATGCCGGGGCGGGTCGTCCTGCAGTGGGACAAGGACGACTGTGAGGACCTCGGGATCGTCAAGGTCGATCTCCTGGGCCTGGGCATGATGGCCGTCCTCCAGGACACCCTGCACCTGTGCTCCGAGCGGGGCCGGCCCGTCGATCTCGCCCGGATGCCGAAGGACGATCCGGCGACATTCCGGATGATCCAGGCGGCGGACACGGTCGGCGTCTTCCAGATCGAATCCCGGGCGCAGATGGCGACCCTGCCGCGCATGAAGCCGGAGACTTTCTACGACCTGGCCGTGGAGGTCGCGATCATCCGGCCGGGCCCGATCCACGGCGATGCGGTGCATCCGTACCTCGCGCGGCGCGCGGGCCGGGAGCCGGTCACCTATCCCGACGAGCGCGCAAGGCCGATCCTGGAGCGGACGCTCGGGATCGTGCTTTTCCAGGAGCAGATGCTCAGGCTCGCGATGGAGCTGGGCGGCTTCACGGCATCCGAGGCGGACGAGCTGCGGCGCGCGATCGGGTTCACGCGTTCGCCGGAGCGCATGCTGAGGATGGGGGAGAAGCTGCGCGAGGCCCTGCGCCGCAACGGCGTCGCCGAGGCGGCGGCGGCCGTGATCCTCCAATCGCTCGCGTCGTTCTCGCTGTACGGCTTTCCGGAGAGCCACGCGATCAGCTTCGCCCTGATCGCCTATGCGAGCGCCTGGCTCAAGGTGCACCGGCCCGCGGAATTCTACGCGGCCCTGCTCAATTGCCAGCCGATGGGGTTCTATTCCCCGGCGACGCTTGTCCAGGATGCGCGGCGCCACGGGATCGACGTGCGGCCGGTGTGCATTGCCCGGTCCCTGGCCGCATGCACGGTCGAAAGCGATACGGCGATCCGGATCGGCCTCGCCTCCGTGCACGGGGTGCGCGCGGGCGCAGTCGGGGCCCTTTTGGCGGCGCGGACCTCGCGTCCGTTCGAGTCGCTGAAGGACTTCCTGCGCCGCGGCAGGCTGACCGCCCCGGAGCGGCGCTCCCTCGCCGAGTCGGGGGCCCTGAACGCGCTGGCGGGCGACCGGCGGACGGCCCTCTGGCATGTGGAGGAAGCGGTCGATGGAGACGACCTGTTTGGCGCGGCGGCCGCGGGACCGCGGCCCGGCGTCGCCGCCCCCGCCGACGAAAAGGAGCTTTCACCGTTGGAGCGGATGACGCACCTGGAACGCCTGCATGCGGACTTTCGGACGATGTCGCTGACGACCGGCGCACATCCCATGAAACTTGTCCGCTGCCAGCTGGCCGGCCTGACGACCGCCGCCGGCCTGGCGAAGGCGCGGAGCGGGACGCGCGTGCGGGTCGCCGGGGCGGTGATCACGCGGCAGCGGCCGGGCACGGCCAAGGGTTTCTGCTTCATCACGCTCGAGGATGAGACCGGTCACGCAAATGCAATCGTCCGTCCGGCGCTTTTCGAGCGATACCGGCTCGTCATCAACCTGGAGCCGGCCCTCATCATCTCCGGGCGCGTGCAGAACGAGGAAAACGTGATTCACATCCAGGCCGAGCGGATCGAAAAGCTTCCGAAAGGCGGCCTCCCGGCGCAGGCCTCGCACGACTTTCGGTGAACGCTCCCGGCGGTGATCAGGGAGACGGCGGAAGCGCCCGCGGCACGGCCGGAAGACGGGTGTCCGAGGCCCCTGGAATGGCGGCGGAGGGTGATCCGAAGGAGGGCCAGGGCGAGGCCTGCAGGCCCGTTGGATCGGTCCAAAGCGACGATGCTCCGAAACTGCGGCCGGGCGCTGAAATCGTTGCGTCATGGCCCGACGCGTGAAAGCGGATCCGGGCGATCGAGGGCGGGGCGCTGACATTGATCGCGGCCGTCACCGATTCGGCGGGCAGCCAAAACGAGTTTCCAGCCTGGGAGGCCTGCACGGTGACCGGGCCGGTTCCGGTCAGGACAAGAATCGGGCCTGCGAGCCAGGCCGGACCGCCCACGACCGTGAAATCCACGGGAAGGCCCGAGGTGGCGGAGGCTGTCAGGGCGATCGGCGACCCGGGATACCTTGCCGCGCCCGGCAGGGGGAAGTCGATCGTCTGCGCCTGAAGCGAGTAGAAGTTCCCATAGAGCGTCAGATCGCCCGTCAGGGTGACCGACAGGGGATTGGATTGGGAGGAGAGGCTTCCCGTCCATCCGGTGAAGGCGGCGTTGGTGCCGGGTGTCGCGGAGAGAGTGAGGATCGTGTTGGCTGGGTAGGTGCCCCCAGGGGTGACGGAACCGTTGCCCGCGGCGCCTGTGGTCAGCGTGTACTGGGGTGTCGTGACGGAGATCACGGCTGCGGCGGTGTTTGAACTCGTGTAATTGCCCCCGGCCGGCGAATACACCGAGACCGTGTAGCTTCCGGGCGCCGGAAACAGGATCGTCTGGCTGGCTCCGTTTCCGGAGATTCCCGCCGGACCCGCCGGGCTCACGGACCAGACGTAACCGTTCAGCCCGTCGCCTGCGGTCAGATCGACCGAGCTTCCTGTCGCCACCGACGCGGAGGAAGGACTGACGGTTACTGAAGGAGGATTGGCTGGATTGAAATAGAAGTTGCCGTAGAGCGTCAGATCGCCTGTGAGGACGACGGACAGGGGGTTGGATTGGGAGGAGAGGCTTCCTGTCCATCCGGCGAATCCGGCGTAGGGGCCGGGAGTGGCCGAGACGGACAGGATTGTGTTGGCGGGGTAGGTTCCGCCAGGGGTCACGGAGCCGTCACCCACGGCGGCCGTGGTCAGCGTGTACTGGGGTGTCGCGACGGAGATCAGGGCGGACGCTGTGTTTGAGTCCGTGTAATTGCCCCCGGCTGGCGAATAGACAGAGACCGTGTAGCTTCCAGGCGCCGGAAAGGAGATCGTCCGGCTGGCCCCGTTTCCGGAGATTTCCGCCGGCCCCGCGGGACTCACGGACCAGACGTAGCCGTTCAACCCGTTGCCTGCGGTCAAATCGACCGAGCCGCCGGTCGCCACGGACGAGGAGGAAGGACTGATGGTCACTGCTGGAGGTGGGGCCGGATTGACGGTCAGGGTGTAGTACGTGCCGGGATTGGCGGGGCCGTAGGCGTCGTTGCCGTCCTCCGCGACCATGAATTGATAGATGCCGGCCGGGGGAGCCGGCCAGGACGCCTCCCACGCGTCTCCGCGCGCGGGATCGCTCGTGCCCGCGTCGGGAGTCGCTCCCCCGTTGAAATTGGTTTGGTTGACAATGCAGAATTGAAACTGGCCGGAGCCGGTTCCTCCGAGTGGAAAGTACACCGGCGTGAAAGACTGGCCATAGGTGATCGCGGCGTCGGTCGAGGCAACGTATTGGGATGCCTTTGACACCGTGAGGGTGTAGGGAGTCGGGTTGACCTCCATCTCCCCGATCCTCGGATCGACAACGTTGCCGGCGTTTGTGCCGTCGGGCATCTGGCCGACCCAAAACGAGTACGAGCCCGCCGCGGTTGGCGCCCATGGCGTGGAAATCGTGGCAAAATTGGTCTGCCCGCCCACGCAATAGAGGTAGGCGCCGGTTCCTTCGCCGCCGGAGACGGCGGGCGCCCAGCCGGAGCCAAATGTGGCTGTGGAATCGGCCGAGGTCGGCGGCGTCATCTGCGCCGGGGACGGGACCGTCACCGGGGCCGTCCACGAATAGAGCGCGAACTCGCCCTGTGTTCCGCCGCCCTGGTTGTACATGTAGCAATATCCGAATGCGCGAAACTGCGTGCCGGGGGCCACGGCCTGGCACGGCTTCGACCACGACCAGCCGCCGCCGGGCGGAGTGCCGCTGTTCACGTTGACGCCGTAGACGCCGCTGTAGCCTTCAACGCCACCCGACCAGCCGCCGCCTGAAGACCGCTCGACCCAGATCTCGGAAAAGAAGACTCCTTCGGAACTGCGGGCCGCCCACGGGGCCATGTTCACGGAGAGCGTGAAGTTCGCGAGGCCTCCGCTGAAGCTGACACCGCTAATCGCCAGGTTCCCGCCGCCGTGGGCGATCCCGTAGTATTGCTCGGAGATCAACGAGGACGGGGCGATCCCGAAAGTCCGCCCCGTATCGGGCGCCGTTGCCTGGCCGGGAGGGTAGTCCTGGGCTGGCGTCAGGGTCGCGGCGAAGGGAAGCCCGAGCGCAACGGCGCAGGCTCTCATGCGAAGAAACACCATGCCTCATCAGCCTCCCGCCGGTGGAATCTCAAAGACCTCCACCATTCCATTGCCGGTCGTGCCTCCAACTCCCGAGACCTGGGCCGTGTAGCCGCCCGCGGGCAGGTCCAGGAGCACCGAACTGTCCGCGCTGCCTGCGGGAAGCGCAAACGCGCCCACTGCGGCGGCTGTCGCGGCGATCTGCGCGGCGCGGGGGTCGGCGCTCCATCCGGCGTTTGCCGCGAGGACGTTTCCACCTGCGTCGTACACCGTGAGTTGGGGCCGGGCGAGCGTTCCGGACACGCCAAACGTGCCGAGGGCCGGGCCGATGCCTCGCACAAGCACCTGCTCGATGCCGCTCCCCGCGATGTAGAATCCGGCTATGAGCACGCTGTCCCCGGACCCGACATAGGCGCGGCTCGAGATATTGATGAGCCGGTTGGAGCCCGTGGGGCCTTGAAGCGGTGCCGGCGTCGCGAAATCGAGCTTCACGCTGTCACCGGCCACCGCCGCGCTTGCCGTCAGTGTCGCCGCTCCGGTGGCCGCCGTGACCGTCCAGTTTCCGGAGTTGGCCGGAACAGGGATCGCGTAGCCGCCGGATGCGGAGGACACCGCGTAGTAGCCTCCGCCGACGACCCGGACCGCCGCCCCGCCGATGCCCTCGCCCGCATCGTAGATTCCGTTGCCGTTGCTGTCCTGGTAGACGACGCCGGTTATGAAAACGGTGCCGGCCGGCCCGTACGGAAGGTCGTCGCCTGCGGTCAGAAACTGGGCGTCCCCGATATCCACGGTGAGGATATTGTCCCCCGTCCCGGGCGAACCGGTTCTTGCGGAGAAATCGATCCCGGCGAGCCGTCCATGGCCCACGGAAAGCGTCGGAAGATACGGTCCCTGCGCCAGCAGGGCCGGATAGCTCTCGCCGAGCATCAGAAAGGCCGCCCACTGGTCGAAATCGATTCCCCCCTCGACCGACAGATCGGTCCACGTCATCATCGTGCCGTTGTTCCCGTAGGGCCCGAAAGTCGCCGTGCCGCCCGTTGCGTTTGGTCCGGAAAACGAGGCGAGGGGGAGATCGCTGAACGTATTGCTGTACAAGACAACCGGGCTGAAGAGGTCGGCGGGGGGCTGTTCGGCCCCGGTGTAGACCGGGTTGAAGATGGCAGCCGGATTGGCGAGATGGCCGGCTAGTTCGAACGCATAGAAATTTTCGCGCTGGTAGGCGGCCCTCTGCTGGAAGAGCGGATAGAAAACGAGCGGGGCCGTGGACAGCGGCAGGATTCCCCGCCGCGAGGCCAGATCCTGGCTGGCGCCTGCGACCAGTCGGGCGGCCGTTTGAGCCAGCGTTTCAAATGAACCGTCCGGCAGGCGGTTCTGGTACGGGAGCAGGATCGCCCTTATCGGAGCGCTCTGGGGCGCAAGCCCCAGGATGCGGGTGAGTTCCCGGATCGGGTCGGCCCTCAACCGGTTGATGTGCTCCAAGGCGTCCTGCTCCCGCAGTGTGGGATCGCCCTGGGACCATTGGGTCGGCGAAACCACGCCGGGACGGGGGCCTGCATGAAATTCGGCAAGAGCCTCCGGCGCGAAGGAAAGAGCGGAGGCTGCAACCTGCAAAAGGGCTCGGGTGGGGATCATGATGGAAAATCGCCGGAATTGGCGTCGCCTGGATAATGGCAAGGCTGGCGAGCCGCGTCGTCGAAGTTGCTACTATCGGGAATGCCCAAAACCACGCCGCCGGGCGGCTCGGACCTGGGATTCAGCCTGGGGGCCACTTTCGCCACTTTGACGCTTGCAACGGCCGTGGCCGTTTTCGCCGGCCCCAGAATCGCCGGGGCGATAAAGCGAAGGATAATGGAAGCCGACGGCGCCGCGCAGCGGGTGGCGTCGGGGATCGGAGACTTCTTCGATCGACTGCCTGCGCTGGAAGTCGGCCCGGTGGAGACGCCGGCGTCGAATGCATCCGGCCGCACTTTTCCGGACGAGGCGCCGCAGGCCGGATTTCCGCCCCCACCCGGTCCTCCTCCATTCACCGCGGAGATTCCGCCGCCGCGTATTCACGGTCCGGCTGGCAGACCCTTGTACCAGCCGTACTGCCGGCCCTTTCGATGCCTGCCTCGGGAGGAACTTCCGCCAGTCTGGCCCGAACCAATCCGCAA
>Ga0265313_10001397_pt1 | contig 22627 bp, 17 predicted proteins | sample 4123metaG_FD_203122 | JGI IMG/M metagenome (GOLD analysis project Ga0265313, IMG submission 203122) | Rhizosphere microbial communities from Carex aquatilis grown in University of Washington, Seatle, WA, United States - 4-1-23 metaG | ecosystem: Host-associated > Plants > Roots > Rhizosphere >...
GAAAATCGCCAGGCTTTCAGACGGGGAGTGAGGCGACGCCGCAGGGGTGCAGCCCAGGCACCGTGCAAGTGACTTCGGCTGGGGGGTCTACGGGGGGAGCGGCCGCGCTCCCGCGGTCGAGCTGCGGCGCGAGTGGTAGAAATCCAGTCAGCCGGAGCGGAGCCCCGAAGTGATTGCAGTTAAGGCCACGCCGGAGGGGCGGAGCGGAGGCTGCACGAGACAGGCTGCACTAGAAGATCGACCATCTTCCGGCTACGTGTTACAGCGGCTCGCCGAAATGCTCGACTTCTTCCGTCAGCGCGGCCTATCGAACGTCATCTACGGCGCGATCATCGTCGCGACCATCTTTGCGTTCGTCGTCACCTTTCGTCCGAACGCCACGTCTCGGACGGCATCGCTGTCGGAACGATGTGTCGCCAAAGTGCGAGGGAGGTGCATCGACCCGAAAGACTTCGGTTCCGCCTACCGAATCCTCGTGCCGTCGAGGAGCGGCGGCCAGTCCCGCAAACTGAACCTCAAACGAATCGCGCTCGACGGCCTGGTCGAGCGCGAGCTCCTCGACGATGAGGCAAAACGCCTGGGCATCGGCGTGACCGACGCCGAGGTCACCGATCAGCTCTACGCGGGGTACGTGCGCGTCAGCGTTCCGGCGGCCGACCCGTCCGTGGCTCAGTCGATCGTCCTCGAGATGTACCAGTCGTACGCGCGCGCCGGGTTCGTATCCCAAGAGGTGGCGCAGGCGCACTTCAACGACCGCGACACCGCAATCCCCGTCGACTTCCGAGACACGAAAACCAAGTCGTTCGACATGAAGGTGTACGAGCGCCGAGTGCGAGAGCTCAGCAACCGGTCGACGACCGAATTTCGGGAAGAGCAAGCGCGCGAACTCTTGGCGGCGAAGATGCGCGACGTGGTCCGCGAGCCGGTTCGCATCAGCGGGGCGGAGGCTCGCGAAGAGTACGAACGGCGGTACAGCACGGCGACGGTAACGTGGGTGCCGGTGAAGGAGTCGTGGGCAGCTCGATGGGCCGTCGACGTCAGGGCCGCGGACGTGGAGGCCTGGGTCAAACAGCACCAGGCCGAGTTCGACAAAACGTTCAATGAGCGCAAGCTGGACGCCCAGCCGAAAGCCGGACACATCCGCCATATCCTGCTCAAGCTCCCTTACGGCTCCACGGACGAAGAAAAGGCGCTCGCCCTGGGCAAGATGTCGTGGGTCGCTGCGCGCCTCCGGGCGGGAGAATCGTTCGCCGAAGTGGCTCGGGAGGTTTCCGAAGACACCGGTAGCGCGCAAAAAGGCGGAGACGTCGGCGACAAGACCGATGGCTTCGTCACGCCGTTCAAGACCGCGGCGGACGCTCTCAAACCAGGCGACACCACCGCTGGCGCGGTCGAAACGCAGTTCGGCTACCACCTCATCGCTCGCGACGATCCGACCCGAGCGGCCGAAATCGAGTCCCAGGTCAAACGAGACGTGGGCCGCAGTCTCTACGCGAGAGCGATGGCGACCGAGGCCGCCCAATCGATCGCGCGCCGGATCGCCGACGAGCTGCGCCAGGCCAAGAGCGCGGAGGACGCGGCCCAGGGCGCATCGGAGCGAACCCTTCGCGACACCCACGACACGAAACCCGCGTTGAAAGTGCTCGCCACGGTCTCTCCGGCGCCGGACGGCGGCGGGGGGCGCGGGGCTGCCGACACCCAGACTGCGGACGCCGGTGACACCGGCGCCAAGCGCGCCGCCGCACCGACGTCGGTTCGCCGCTTTGACGCGACCACCGATCCGGATCGGCCACAGCCGCAGACGTCGAGCGCGTTCAATGGGGGAGGTGATCCGTTTCCCGGCCTGTCGCCCGAGGGAACGACGAGCGTCGTCGGCTTCGCCTTCGGCGGAGCGGAAGGGGCCGTCATGGCCGACCCGGTGCGGACGGCGGACGGCTTCGTCGTCGTCCAACTCAAGCAGCACAAGATCGCGACCGACGAAGAGTTCCAGAAGCACCGAGACACGTTCGAAGCCGACCTGCTCCGCGCAAAGCGTGACGAAACCCTGTCTCTCTACGTCAAGCGCCTGCGCGAGCAGGCGAAGGCGGACATCAAGATCGATTCGTCCTACATCGAGGAGCCCCGAGCCGATGCCGGAGCGGGGAGCGCCAGCGACGAAGAAGATGAATACTGACCGTTGGAGTCGGGATTTCCGACCGACCACGCAGGGTGCGGAGAGGATGCAGTACCGCAGTGCGACGCTGACCGGCAATGGTCTGCGCGTCGTAATCGCACCGCTTCCGCAACTGCACCGCGCGCACGTCGCTCTGTGGGCCCGGGTGGGGTCGCGGTTCGAAACGCGCGAAGACAACGGGATCAGTCACTTTCTCGAGCACATGATTTACCGAGGCACGCGCCGCGTTCCGAGCGCCCACGCCGTGAACCTCGCCTTCGAACGATTGGGGGGATCCCTGTTCGCATCCACGCAGGTGGATCACGGCATCTTCTCGCTCACGCTGCCGCCCGAATCGCTCGACGAAGCCTGCGGGCTCTTCGGCGAAGTCTTGTCCCAACCTGCGTTTCTCGACATCGACATCGAGCGCGGAATCGTGCTCGAAGAAATTCTCGAGGATCTGGACGACGAGGGGCGACAGGTCGATGCCGACAACCTCTCGCGCGCGCTCATCTACCGAGACCACCCGCTCGGATTCACGATCACGGGAAGCGACGCCCACGTGCGGTCATTCGACGAGGCGGCGCTGAGGATCTGGCACGATCGACACTACACCGCGGCCAACGCCGTCCTGGCTTTCGGCGGCGCAGTGGATCCGGACCTCGCGCTACGCTTGGCTGAACGCGACTTCGGGGCATTCGCGCGGGGCGAACGCATCGCGTCCGAGCCGCCGAAACATCTCCAGAAGCGGGCGCGCTTTCAGATGGTCGACAACGTGTCGAGCCAGACCGAGCTGCGCGTCTGCTTCCGAGCGTTCGCCGAAGGGCACCCGTTGAGACCGGCGCTCGACGTCTTGATGCGGATCGTGGACGACGGAATGTCCACACGTCTCTACCACAGGCTCTGCGACGCCCGCGGGCTCTGCTACGACATATCGGCCGCGTACGACTGCTACGAAGACGACGGAATCGTCGACGTGGCCGCCGGGGTGCAGCACAAGCGCGCCGCGCTCGTCACGCGGGAAGTGCTGGCGATGTTCGAAGAACTCGCGCGTGAAGGACCAACGGGCGACGAAATCGAGAAGGCTCGGCGTCGCATCGCATGGGATGTCAGGGGACTCGCCGACTCGGCCGAGGAGTCTGCGGCGTTTTACGCGGCCGGAACTCTGTTCGAGCGCTTCACGACCCCCGAGGAGCACGTGGCGGAGCTCGTGGGTGTATCCGCTGGGGATGTACGCGAGGCAGCTCGGCAGCTCGCCCGGCCCGAGCGGCTCAACGTGGTCGCCATCGGCTTGCAGAGCGGCGAAGACACGGAGCTCGCGGATTTCGTCCAGGGGTGGTCCGGAGTCGACTAGCGCGTGTCGACTTCACGTCCATGTCAGCTTCCTTGTCGAGCGAACGCACATCTTCCTATTTCGTGGGATGAATCGCCACACGTCGGACTCGCGCGCGATAGCGGCGGCCGAGCGGGCCTTGCGAGCGCGCTCGTATGTCGTAGTTTAATGTGGAAATATGGCCGCCGTAGCAAGGAGTCTAGCGCCGATTCTCGGGCGTTACGTGCTTCACGGTGAAATCGCGAGCGGTGGGATGGCGACCATCCATTTTGGTCGCCTCCAGGGAGCAGCCGGCTTCGCACGCTCGGTCGCCATCAAACGTTTGCATGCGCAATACGCGAAGGATCCCGAGTTCGTCGCGATGTTCGTCGACGAAGCGCGGCTTGCCGCGCGCATCGCACACCCGAACGTGGTGCCAACGCTCGACGTCTTCTCTCAGAACGGGGAGCTGCTCCTCGTCATGGAGTACGTGCGAGGCACTTCGCTGTCGCGACTCTTTCGAACCTTGAATCAAAAAGACGAGCGCATCCCGCCTCGCATCGGGGCTTCGATCGTCGCCGGCATGTTGCACGGTCTCCACGCTGCGCACGAAGCAAAGAGCGAAGCCGGCGAGCCGCTCCACATGGTTCACCGCGACGTATCGCCGCAAAATGTACTGGTCGGAACGGACGGAATCGCTCGAGTGCTCGATTTCGGGGTGGCGAAGGCCGCTGGCCGGTGGCAGTCGACGCAGCTCGGACAGCTCAAAGGAAAGATCGCTTATATGGCGATCGAGCAAATCACGACAGGCAACGTCACACGCCAGACGGACGTCTACGCGGCGGCTGTCGTGCTCTGGGAAACGTTGACGGGCAAGCGGTTGTTTCGGGCGGACAACGACGCGAAGCTTTTGTCGTTGGTGATGGCCGGCGAAGTGCCGCCACCGAGCAAAGTCGCGAGCGGAGTGCCGTCGGGATTCGACGCCGTCGTGATGCGAGGGCTCGATCGAAATCCGGCGAAGCGATTCTCGACGGCGCGGCAGATGGCCTCGGCCGTCGAGGCCGTACTCGGCACGGCGCCGACTACCGAGGTCGGCGAATGGGTCGAGCGGGTCGCAGCCGAGGAGTTGCGCGAGCGCGCCAATCGGATCGAAGAAATCGAGCGCATCGCGACCATCCCGTCGAAGAGCAGCGCGCCCACTCCGCAAGAGGCAGGGACGATCGTGCAGCGCCGAATTCCGGGCACGGTCCCGGGACGCGAAGCGCCGTCGCACGCGGTGCCATTGGCGGTGGCCAAGACGCTTTCGCCACCCCACCCCTTGGAACGCAAGCAGCTGAGCATCGGGGCCGCGGTGCTCACGTTCTGCGCAGTTGGACTGACGATGCTCGCGCTTCAACTCCGGCACAACCCGAGCCCGCCTTCGTTGTCCCAGAGTCGTTCCGCCACGCTTCGCGGGGCAACTGTGTCGACGGCAACCGTGAACTCCACGTCTGCGTGGACTCCCGTAGCCACCGCGACGGCCGCGCCGATCCCGACTTTGGATTTGGCCTCCGCCCCGGCGGCAGTGCCCAGCGTGCCGCCCAGCCGCCCGACCAAGCAGCCGGCGCCTACGAAAGCGAAGGGCGGGCCAGCCGGTGAAGACTGCAATCCGCCATTCACGACGGACAGCAAAGGACACGTTCACTTCAAGCCAGCCTGCGTCAACTGATTCTCGGGTGCCCGCGGGGCGCGCCGTCACGAACCGTGCCGCCTAACTGTGGCGCGTGCGTTGCCTGGCGTCCCCGGAACGGTCGAGCTCAGCGTAAGAAGGGCTCGGCTCGAAGGAGGTGTCGCATGGAGAGTCTGGTGTCGTATCTCGTCGCCGCAATGCTCGCTTGGGTGCCCCCGCACGCGCACGTTCCGATCGAATCCCAAGAGCACGTCCTGGCGCGCTACGAGAGCATTGCGCGTGACGCACTTTCGGTGGCCCTCGACGAAAGCGAGGCCCCCGTTTTCGATGGGCCAGACAGCCGCGCAGAGACGGCCTTGCTGATGTTGGCTGTAGCCTCGTACGAAAGCTCGTTCAGCAAGCGCGTCGATGAAGGAGTACGTCGCGGAGACAATGGCCGCTCGTACTGCTTGATGCAAATCCACGTCGGTCAGGGCGCAACGCGCGAGGGCTGGAGCGCCCGGCAGCTAATCGATGACCGCAAGCTGTGCTTCCGGGCGGCTTTGCATATTCTGCAAGCTTCGTTCGCGTCCTGCCGCAAACTGCCGTTCGACGACCGCCTGAGCGCCTATGCGAGCGGCCACTGCATCCCGGGCGCGGCCATATCGCGGTCGCGCGTCTGGCGGGCGCGGGCGTGGTGGCAGGCGCATGCACCGCCCAAAGAGTTGGCGAGTGCGAGCTGAACGGCCCCATTTGAGACACACATAGGTGCCTCATCGAGGAAAAGTGTCTCGGGGGCCGGGCTGGTCCATACGGGGCCGGCCAACGAACGGATGGGAGTGGCCGCACGCAAAATGGTAGCAACGACGATACCAGCGTGGAGCTAGAGCACAGAGCGGTTTGGCGGACCGAGGCTTTGCCGCGAGCTTCGAGCAGGGGCCACTTGACGTCGGGCGCTCCGAAGGCCGCGTGCAGCGCGGCCAGCCGGAGCGGGTCTCCGCGGTGACCAGCAACCTGCGGTTCGTGCGCGCGTACACGACGACCTTCCTCGTCATCGCGAGCTACTCTTCGTTCGCGCTGCGCGCTCGCCTCTTCGGGCGGCCGTGGCGCGACGCGCGGGTCAGCGACATTCACACGCGCAACGCGCGCCGAGTCTACTCGACGATCCTCAGACTCCAGGGTCTCTTCATCAAGGTCGGGCAGCTCCTGTCCATCATGGCCAATTTCCTGCCGCCAGAGTTCCGCGCTGAGCTCGAGGCACTGCAGGATCAAGTGCCCCCCCGGCCCTACGCCGAGATACAGGAGCGGCTGGAGCGCGAGCTCGGCACGAAAATGGGCCAATTCGCCGCGCTCGATCGTGACCCGATCGCGAGCGCGTCCCTCGGCCAAGTGCACGCCGCGCGACTCGTCGACGGCCAGCGGGTCGCAGTCAAAGTGCAACACCGCGACATCGACCGGATCGTCCGCCTCGATCTGACGACGATCCGCCGCATCTTGGGGATCGTGCAATGGTTCGTACCCGTCCAGGGGCTCGACGCCTATTACCATCAAATCAAAGCGCTCTTGTCGCAAGAGCTCGACTTCGCACTCGAGGCCGACAACATCGAGCGAATCGCAAAAAACTTCGCGGGCGACTCGCGCGTCGCCTTCCCCGCCCCGGTTCGCGAGCTGTCCACCAGGCGCGTGCTGACGACGACGTACGTGGACGGCGTGAAGATCAGTGACAGCACGGCCATCGGCTCACTGGGCGTCGACAAACCGGATCTCGCCAAACGGCTCGTGCGCCTCTACTGCCAGATGATTTTCGTCGATGGAATCTATCATGCCGATCCGCACCCTGGAAACGTGCTGGTCCGGTCCGACGGGGCGATCGTCCTCTTGGATTTCGGCGCCGTCGCCGAGCTCAGTCCTCAAATGCGGGAAGGAATTCCGGAGTTCCTGGAGGGAGTTCTCCGGCGGGATACCGATCGGCTGGTGAAGTCGCTGCGGAAGATGGGATTCATCACGCGGACGAGCGACGAGGCGGTCAGCGAGAAGATCATCGAGTACTTTCACCGGCGCTTCCAAGAAGAAGTGCGGCTCGACAGCTTCAACCTCAAAGACATCCGAATCGACCCGCAGCGCGGATTCGAGAACTTGCTCGATCTCCGTCGGATGAACATCGGTTTGCGGGAGCTCTCCGGCGCGTTCCACATTCCCAAGGATTGGGTCCTGCTCGAGCGGACGCTCCTCCTCTTGTACGGCTCGTGCTCGCTTCTCGACCCGGAGCTCAACCCGGTCGCGATCATTCAGCCGTACCTGCGCGACTTCGTCCTTGGCAACCGTGATTTCGCCCAGATCGCGATGGAAGCGATCCGCGACATGGCGATGAGCGCCATGACGCTGCCCGAAGACATGCGCCGCTATCTCGTGAAAGCCAACCGCGGGGAGATGGAAGTTCGCGTCCGGGGGCTCCAAGACGGCGCCCGTACCATCTATACTGCGGCGCGACAGCTCATCTACACGGCGATCGGCCTGTTTGCGGCGGTAGAGGCGCTCGACAGTTGGCGACGGCGCGAGACTGAGCTCGCACACGGCCTCGGCGGGGTGGCGGTCGCAGCCGCGTTGCTCTTGGTTGCGTCGAGCGTTTTCGCCAGGCCCGGCGGAAGGCGATAATCTCGCCTCATGTCCAAGCACATCCTCGCGATCGACCAAGGGACGACGGGGACCACGGCGCTCGTGCTGTCGCTGGACGGCCGAACCCTCGGCCGCTCCACGGCGGAACTCCCCCAGCATTTTCCCCAGGCCGGTTGGGTTTCCCACGACGCCCGCGAAATCTGGACGACAGTCGAAGAAAGTGTGTGGGGCGCGCTTTCCGCCGCGAACGTACGCGGAGAAGACATCTCTGCAATCGGCATCACCAACCAGCGAGAAACCACTCTCGTCTGGGATCGCGCCACGCGAAGGCCAATCGATCTCGCGATCGTTTGGCAGTGCAGGCGGACCGCCGAAGTCTGCGATGCCATGAAGAAGGACGATCGCCTGGTCGCTCGCGTTCGCGAGAAGACCGGGCTCGTCATCGATGCGTATTTCAGCGCGACGAAGATTGCCTGGCTGCTCGACCACGTCGACCGCGCTCGCGCGCGCGCGGAGGCCGGCGAACTCGCATTCGGGACCATAGACTCGTTCCTCGTGAGCGAGCTCACTGGCGGCGCCGTACACGCAACCGACGTCACGAACGCATCGCGCACGCTGCTGATGAACCTCGCACGCGCCGAGTGGGACCCCGAGCTCTTGCAGATCTTCGGCATTCCCGAGCGCCTTCTGCCCAAGATCGTCGGCAACGCCGAGATCGTAGGACGGACGAAAGGGTTGAGCTTCCTTCCCGACGGGGTTCCCATCGCCGGAATCGCGGGCGACCAACAGGCTGCGCTGTTCGGTCAAGCGGCATTCCGGGAAGGCGACGCGAAGTGCACGTACGGCACGGGGGCATTCGCGCTTATGAATATCGGCAGCCGACCGATACTCAGCGAGCACGGGCTCGTGACCACTCCTGCATGGCGGATTGGCGGAGCAACGACGTATGCCCTCGAGGGGAGCGCGTTCATCGCCGGCGCGGCGGTGCAGTGGCTGCGCGACGGACTCGGCATCATCCGGACGGCGGGCGAGATCGAGTCGCTCGCGCGCAAGGTCCCCTCGAGCGACGGTGTGGTGTTCGTGCCCGCTCTCGCAGGGCTCGGCGCTCCGCACTGGGATCAGGACGCCCGCGGCGCGATTCTGGGACTGACGCGGGGGACGACCGCCGCGCACATTGCCCGCGCAACGCTCGAAGGGATCGCGTTCGAAGTTCGGGATCTGCTCGACGCCATGTCGAAAGACGCCGGACGCGCGCTCAAGCTGCTCCGCGTCGATGGCGGAGCATCGACGAACGACCTGCTGATGCAGTTTCAAGCCGACGTGGCGGGCGTCGTCGTCGAGCGGCCTGCCGAAATCGAGTCCACGGGGAGGGGCGCCGCAATGCTTGCGGGAATCGGAGCCGGACACTTCCGCGGTCTCGATGACGTCACCCGAATGGCTTCGGCAAGGGCCAAATTCGAGCCCAGAATGTCGGAGGCAGAAAGGTCCCCCCACATTCGTCGTTGGGAGGACGCGCTGCGGCGCACGAAGTCGCTTCGCTGAGGCCCGAACTCCGAAGCCGCACGGCCTTCCAAGGACGCAAAGCGACGCAGATGCGCGACGCCGGATATGCGGGATTTGATCCTTTTCGGGGGCCCGAGGACGGGCTTGTTTGGGGCCGGGGGGGAAACGCCCTTCCAAGTGGGCTCTCCGCGTGCAATTCTGAGTGTACGTCTTAGCTTGGAGTGGCGTGCCGTCCGTTCCTGCCCGAACGTGCGGCGTCGCGGTGACCGTCGCCCGGGACCGACCGCAGTCGGTGCTCGCTTTCGAGCTTTGAGAGGAAGGGAGATTCATGGCCAGCAGTGACGCCGGGGAACATCCGGGCGCGGAAGCAGCGTCCGGTCCCGTCCGCGAGGTTCCCGTTGACTGGGAGGCGCTCGAGGACGCGTTCGAGAACAACGCACCAGAGGTCCACAGCTACCTGCACTTGGCGACGGGAGAGGTCCTGCGCGTCGTCGACGGGGTGGCGGATCCGCAGATGCACGTGCGCATCGCGTCGGACAGCAACTACCTTCGGATCGATCCCGTGAGTTCTCGCGAGCAGTACCGTTGGATGGAGCGCTTCATTCCGATGGTGGAAAATAGCGAATCGCGCGGAAAGTTGATGCAAGCCATCGACGGCAAGGGCGCGTTCCGCCGTTTCAAGGACGTGCTCATGACGTACGGCGCGGAACGGGAGCGGTGGTTTTCGTTCCGTAGCGAGCGTCTCCGTACCTTCATGGAGGCGTGGCTCGCCGCGCACGCCATCAAGCCGATCAATCGGCCAGTCTGGGCCGAAAGCGCGCCCGAACCCGAGCCCGAAGCGGCGCCCGAGTCGATCGAGGAAGGACCGAAGTCCGCGAGTGGAAAGCGCGTACGAAACGCGGAGAGTCTGAGGCAGCACTTGAAAGAACTCGGTGACGCCCTGGGCCCCCGCGATCTCGACATGGTCGTGGGCTTCGCCGAATTCTTGAAGGCGCGTCGAGCTGCAAGGGGCTTTGCCCATCACGCGGAGCACATGATGCACGACCGCAGCCCCTCGTCGGCCGCGAACACCGTGCAGCCGCCGGCGAAGGACGACGACGCGTCTCGGTGAGCGTGGCGCGGGAGCGTAGGAACCTGGTGATTCGCCCGACGCGTTTCGGGTTCGTGGCCATTTTGGCATGGGCGAGCTCCGTGGCGGTCGCTCAGGGAGCGTACGGTAGCGACCCTTCCGGCGCGCCTCGGGCCACGGACCCAGCGGTACCCGCATCGGTCGATCGCACTGCGGTGCGCTTTTTCGCGCCCGAAATCGGCGGCGTGGCGCACCCACGCTTCATTTTCCAGCGAGTCCTGGCCTTCGAAGCCCGTTTGGCCGAGATGGACGAGACCTACGAGGGCAACGGCGAATCGTACGGCGAGCGCGACGTACGCGAGGCGATCGAGCGCCACGTTGCAGAGGAAATCCTCGCGAGCCTCGCCGACCGGCTCATCGCCGAAGCTGCGCCCGAAAAGCGCCCTACGTCGGCGGAGCTCGCGGCGGTCGAAGGGGAAGTGGGTGCCGCGTTCATCGAGCGTGTCGGGGGAAGGTCGCGCCTGGACGCGGCGGCGCAAGCCGAGGGAATCGAGCGCGCCGAGGTCGACGCGATCCTTCGGCGCGCCGCGCGTGCGGCGTTCTACGTCGACCGGTCCATCACTCCGATTCTCCACCCGAGCGACGATCAACTGCGCAACGTCTTCCGAACGTCGGCGCACCCCTACCGCGGACAGCCGTTCGAGCGTGTTCGCGCGGAACTCGAGCGTTGGTTCGTCATCGAACGTACGCGAGTGGCCGAGAGTGCGTTCCTTCAGGCGGCCCGGTCCCGCGTGCGAATCATCGCGACGCCGTGAAGCGCGCGACCTCGTCCGCCACGCGGCCGATCACCGTATCGCGCGACTCGCCAGCGCGCTTGGGGACCGCGAGCGAATGGTCTCCGCCGTCGACGACGAAGAGACGGGAGCCGGGCGCGAGCTTGTCGACGATGGGGCCGAGTTCAGTGGGCGTCCCGAACGGATCGCGCGACCCTTGAACGAAGAGCATCGGGGCGCGCACGGCCGGGAGATGGGCGGCCCGGAGTTGCATCGGTTTGCCGGGGGGGTGGAGTGGATATCCGAGGAGCACGAGTCCGGCGAGTTCGACGTCCTCCCGTGTCGCAACTTGCGTGGCGATTCGGCCTCCCATCGATTTGCCGCCGATGAACATGCGCCGGGCCGCGTGGTCGCTCCGCCCGCGAACCGCGTCGATCGCTGCTCGCCAAGTGGATTCGAGCACATCGTTCTTGTCTGGGACGCGGCGCCCTTCCTCGGCGTAAGGAAAGTTGAACGTCACGACGTGAACGCCGCGCTCGGAAAGCGCACCTGCGACGAAAACCATCCACGGGTGCGTCTGAGGCGCGCCGGCGCCCGGCGCCAAGACGAGCACCGAACTCGAGTCTCGAGGGCCGTAGTCGAGCCCCGTCGTTCGGGCTTTTCCGGCGGGAAAGACAAAGCTCGTGGAAGGCACCGTCGTCTGGCATTAGTAGGATCGCTCAAAAATCGGAAGAGTTCCGGCCTCCCGGAACCAGCCCCTCGTCATGTCACACGCCGACAGCCGTAAGGTCGTTTTGGCGGCCCTCGCCGGCAACGTCGCGATCGCCGCGTGCAAGCTCGCGGTAGCGCTTCTTACACGATCGACGGCCACCCTGGCCGAGGCCGTGCACTCGTTCGCCGACACGGGCAACCAGGCGCTGCTCCTCGTGGGGATGGGACTCGCGGCGCGGCCCGCCGACGACCGTTATCCCTTCGGGCGCGCGAGCGAGAGGTATTTTTGGCCTTTCGTGGTCGCACTGCTCCTCTTCAGTGTCGGCGGGGCATTCGCGGTCTTCGAAGGGGTCGAGCACATCGTACATCCCCCCCACGACCCTCACGGCCCTCTGTGGAGCCTGGCCGTACTCACCGTCTCGCTTGGCATCGAAGCGTTGAGCTTTCGGGTCGCGTTGGGCGAATTCCGAAGGTTGGCCGCCGGTCGCTCCCTTCGCGCGACGATCCGTGATGCACGCGACCCTACGATCCCGCTGGTCTTGGCGGAGGATGCGACTGCGATGGCAGGCTTGGTCCTCGCGATGCTGGCCGTCACGGCAAGCGCTTGGACCGGACAGGCCTTCTGGGACCCGCTCGGTAGTGTGATCATCGGCGTCCTCCTCTGTGCCGTAGCGCTCGTCATCGCCTGGGTCACGCACGGCCTCTTGATCGGCGAGAGCGCCACGGCGGAGGACCGGGCACGCGTGCGGGAGCTGACCGAACAAGTGGAAGGGGTCAAGCGAGTGACCCAGCTCCTCACGATGTATCTCGGGCCCGACGTGGTCGTGCTCGCGATGAAAGTCGCGTTCGAGCCGACCCTCACGGTCCAAGAGCTGGAGGATGTGACGAATCGGGTCGAAGCGTCGATCCGCGGGGCGATGCCGCAGATGAGAAAGATCTTCGTCGAGGCCGACTCGCGGGGCGACATGCGGGGGATCGCGACTCGGGCATGACGTCGGCACGATGGACTGCCGCCCTCGTCGTCGCGGCCGTGGCGGCTACGTTCCTGCCAAAACGTCACCCGACGAGGCCCGAGTCCAGCCCTGCTGCGAGGGGACCACGCGTCGGGCTCGTTTTCGACGTCGGAGGTCGGGGGGACAAGAGCTTCAACGATGCCGCCTACGAAGGGGTGGCGCGAGCACAAAGGGAGCTGGGCGTCGCGATGGAGCTGCTCGAACCCGCGCAAAGCGAGGACCGCGAAGCGGGCATGCGGCTGTTCGCGACGCGCGGCTTCGATCTCGTCATCGCGGTCGGGTTCATCTTCTCGACGGACGTCGATCAAGTCGCCCACGATTTTCCGGAAGTACGGTTCGCGTGCATCGACTACGAGCCTTCGGCGGCGGGTCCCCCACCGAATGTCGCCGGCCTCGTCTTCCGCGAGGAAGAAGGGTCGTATCTCGTCGGAGCGGTGGCGGGACTGGTGACCGCCACGAAGCACGTCGGCTTCGTCGGTGGCATGCTGAACCCGGTCGTCCGCAAATTCGAGGCGGGCTACCGGGCGGGCGTGCACGCGGTCTGCGCCGAGTGCGTCGTACACGCCGCCTACGCCGGGACGACGCCCGACGCATTCAAGGACCCGGCGAAAGGCAAAGCGCTCGCGATCACCGAAATGTCCGAAGGCGCCGACATCGTGTACCACGCTGCCGGCGCGACCGGCCACGGGGTCTTCGAAGCAGCCCACGACGCGCGTCGCTTTGCGATCGGAGTCGACTCGGACCAACACGACGAAATGCCCGACACAATCCTGACGAGCATGGTGAAGCGAGGCGACGTAGCGGTGTTCGATACGATTCAGGCTGTCGCGCAGAGACGTTTCGCGGGCGGACTGCACCCGCTGGGTCTGCGCGAAGAAGCCATCGACTACGTGCACGAAGGCCCCCATGCGGCCCTCCTGCCTCCAGGTGTCGTCGCCCGCGTCGAAGTCCTTCGTCAGGGGATCATCGCGGGCCGAATCGTCGTGCCTCGCGATTGACCCGTTCTTTTGGAACTAGGCTGTCCAGGTCCCGCAGAACACGCACTGCGTGTCGCCGAGAGCCACGCATTGAGTCCGCTCGAGCACCAGAGCCGTGTAGCCTACGGCCGTCAACGAACTCTCGAGCATGGCCTGCATCGTTCGGCACACGCTGGGATGGTGGCGCGACCAGCCGCGTATGCGCGCTACGAAGGATCCCGGAGCATGCGGGTGCACGGACAAGGTTCCTTCATCGACGTAGGTTCGCCAGACTCGCTGCGAATTGGCCTCGAGCAACGACGGCGAGGCAACGAGGCGGAAGAGCGCTCGGTGAACGCCGCCGACGTTTTCGTGCGCGATTGCTTCTCCGAGGGAGGACCGAAATGCGACTGGACTCGCAGGAGCGGCCACGCGCTCGATGATCTCGATGAGTTCGCCGACGACCTGCGTGTCGTACCAGCCCGATGGGATGAGGCCGAAGACAGGAAGGTCGGGGCGCAAGAGCGCGCGGAGCTCCGGCGAGGCCAAATCGATCACGCGCCCGAGCGCCGACGCGCCGTACGCCTCGGCGAACCATGCGACGCCGGCTCGCACCGCAGCCCCTTTGACTCGACCTCGAGCCGCGGCCATGCGCGTCGCACTCGACGGGGGTCGCGCGGTCGCGACCGTCGAGATGCGCCCGGACGACGCGCGAAACGGCATGGAGGGGAGCCGGGGCGGAGGCGGAATGGTCCCGGAAGCCAGGATGACGGAACTCGAAATCAACCGCGAACTTCGCTCCGAAGCAGGTGCGGGGCCCGACCGCCCCTGTCCGAGCGCGTCCCGGAGAAGGACGAGAAGCTCGCGCGACGTCGCCACGCGGGCGAAGGAGTTCTTCCGGATGCAAGCGTTCACGATGTGCACGATTGCGGGGGGCACTTGCCCCGGGAACGATGGCTCGTCGCGCAGGATTGCGGCCGCGCGGATCGCCCCTCCTCGGCCGAACGGTGGAGCGCCGGCCACCATCTCGAAGAGGAGGCAGCCGAGAGCCCAAACGTCGCTCCGTTCGTCGGCAAGGCCGTGCTCGATCTGTTCGGGCGCCGCATATGCGCTCGAAACTGAAGACCCATCACCGGGACTCGCCAGCGTACCCGTCTCGCCGCGCGGCCTGATGCCGAAGCCGACGACAACGATTCGGCCCTCGGGCGTCACGAGTAGCTTCGACGGTTCGACTTCGCGGTGGACGACGCCGGCGTCGTGGGCGGCCGCGAGCGCCTCTGCGACCTCGATCGCTTGACGGAGCGCCACTTCGGCGGAGAGCGGCCCGCGCTCGGCGAGCGAGAGCTCGAGGGGCGTCCCGCGCACGAACTCCGACGCGATGAAGAACGCGCCCTCGTGATTGCCGATGCCGTGCACGCGCTCCAACCCAGGGTGACAAACGCTCGCAAGCGCACGAGCTTCGCGCTTCATCCGCGAAAGAAGCGCCGGCGTGATCGCTTCCGACCAGACCAGCCGGAGTACCGTTCTTTCTCCGCTCGAATGCCGCGCGAGGTAGGCTGCGCCCGTCCGCGTCTGCCCGAGCTGTCGCTCGAGGAGATAGGGACCCACGCGGACCCCGGCATCGATCTGGAGAGAGGCGTTCAAGGACAGGCGCGGCTATTGTGCTCGCCCTTTGCGTTTCAATCCAGTTGTCGCGCGTCCGGGTTTGGGACCGTTGGGGGGCGAGGCCACCAGCCGGGCGCGTGACCGCTGCGGATTGTCCTGTAAGCTGGACATCCTCCCCCCACCTGGGGTGGCGCCGAGCGCCAACGTTTCCGGAGTCAGGATCGCCATGCCCCACATCCCGTTTCTCGCACCGATCATCGGCGGACTCCTTATCGGAGCGGCCTCGTCTTTGCTCTTCTGGTTCAACGGCCGCATCTGCGGGGTGAGCGGGATCGTCGGCGATTTGCCGTCCGCCGCCGCCGGCGATCGCGCGTGGCGACTCGCTTTCGTTGCGGGTCTGCTCGCTGGCGGCGCGGGACTCGCGTTCTTCCGGTACGATCTGCTGGCGGTCGCTTCGGAACAGACCGTCGAGGCTTCCGTCGTTGCGGGTTTGCTGGTTGGCGTCGGAACGCGCATGAGCCGAGGTTGCACGAGCGGACATGGACTTTGTGGAATCGCGCGTCTCTCGAGACGGTCCTCCGTGGCCACGGTCGTGTTCATCGCCGCCGGGATGGCGACCGTCTTCATCACGAAGCACGTACTCGCCGGAGGGCATTCGTAGTGCGACCGGCGATCATTCGGTCCATCGTCGCCTTCGCCGTGGGGGTCCTCTTCGCGGTCGGACTCGGAGTGTCCGGCATGACGCATCCCAGCAAGGTGCTGGCGTTTCTCGACGTGACCGGCAATTGGGACCCAAGCCTTGCGTTCGTCATGGCCGGCGGCGTCCTCGTCAACTTCACCGTATTTCGTCGCGCGTTGCGGCGTGGGGCGCCGATCGTCGCACGTTCGTTTGCCATGCCCACGAAGACCGAAGTGAACGCTCCTTTAATCGCAGGCGCCGCCATATTCGGCATTGGCTGGGGTATCGGCGGCTTTTGCCCCGGTCCGGCAATCGTGTCGCTCGCCGGAAGGTCGACCCCCGTAGTCGGATTCGTCGCAGCGATGCTCGGGGCAATGCTCGCGACCGACCTGGCCGCGCGCTACGGCCGCCGTCGGCCATCGCTCCCGGCCGTTGCCCGACCGGAGTATCCGTCGGACTAGGCCGTGTCTTGGCGGAAGTGGTCTCCGCGCCCATGGCGCAATGAGCCGCGCCGGAGCACCTCTGATTCTGGCGGCGCTGCTGCTCTATGGGCGCGAGGCCCGCGCGTATCGTCCATTCGACGGCACGGACGCGGACGTCGCCTCGCTAGGCGAGTTCGAACTCGAACTCGGGCCGGCGAGTTTCTACGCAGAGGGCGGGAACCGGTACCTCGTCGCGCCCTCGACGGTCCTCAACCTCGGTATCGTCAAAGACGTGGAGCTCGTCGTCGATTTTCAGCAATTCGTAGGACTCCAGCCGGTTTTGGACGAATCGCGGGTGCGCTTGCTCGATACCGACGTCCTTCTGAAGTGGGTGCTCCGGCGCGGCGCTCTACAGGGCGAGACCGGTCCGAGCATCGCGCTGGAGAGCGGGCCCCTTCTGCCCGAGATTGGGGCCGAAACCGGCTTCGGGGCCCAAGCCAACTTCATCTTTTCGTATCGCTGGGCGGCAGGCAGTGTGCACTTCAACGAACTGGGGGCATATTCGCGCCGGGGCAATCTCGATCTTTTCAGCAGCGTCATTCTCGAAGGACCAATCGATTGGGCCGTCCGTCCCGTCAGCGAAGTGTTCTTCGAGCACGAGTTCGGCGAGGGGTCGACCTATTCGGTACTCGTCGGCGCCATCTGGTCGGTCCGCGATTCGTTGGCGCTCGACGTAGGGTTCCGAGGGGCTCTGCTCGAGGGCGTACGGGTGGAAGAGGTGCGGTTCGGCTTCAGCTGGGCGATTCCGATTTGGGAACCCGATGACTCGAGCGCGAAAAGCGCGCGATTCAGTCCGAGCTACCCACCACGGTAAGCGCTCATTCTGCTGGCGGTGGTGGAAAGCTGAAGCCTCGCAAAAGGGCATCTAGCGGATGGTCAACTGCGCCCGAAGCTCGCCGGAAGCGTAACTCGGGGTCTTGACGTTCAAGTACGCGCCGCCCGAAAGTAGAATTTGCACGATCGTGGGCGTCATGTTCAGGCTCCCGAGCGCTCCCTGCTGATCGAGCGTGAGCTGATCGAGCAGCGGACCGTTCTGCCCTGGCTGGCCCTGATCGATCTCTGCTCCGATTGGAATGACCCCACTCACCTCAGCCTCGTACTTCAGGGTCGACTGGTCGGCGCTGAGAATCGATTGGGCTCCGCCGTTCGCCTGCGACACAATCGGCGGAACTTCGTTCGCTCCCGAAAGTACGCCGGTGAAGAGCGACTCACCGGCATGAATGAGCTGTCCCCGCAGTTCGCCGGCGGGGTTCTGCTGGGTGACGATGTTCAAGTAGAAACGGCCGTTCTCGAGATCCGTCGGGTCGCTGTTCCCGGTGGTGCCGCCGATCTGCAGCGTTCCTTCCAAGGGAAGGCCGTTGCCGAGCGGCAAATCGTAAGCGACCTGGCCGTTGATGCCGCCGATTCCGCGATGCAAACGAATGTCCGTCGGAGCCGCGGTGGTCACGACATGATAGACGAGCGAACCTTGATCGGGGCTCATGACGAATGACGCGTGCGCGGAGTAAACGCTCGCCGTGGCCGGTACCTCTTGCGCGGCCGTCGGAAGGGCCACGAAGATCTCGGCCCCCACGAGGACGATTTGCCCGCGCAGCTCGCCGTTCGGGTACGCTTGCGTTGGCGCGTCGACGTAAAGATGGTCGCTCACGATGGCCGCCTGCTCGTCGACGGTGAGGGCGATTTGCCCAGTCATGTTGGTGGAGACAGGCGTGAGCTGGTGTGTAGTGCCCGTGTTCTCACCAATCGCACCCAAGTGAACGTTCACCGAAGTCGGCGCGAAGTCGGCCGGAGAAAAGGATATTTGATAGCCGAGAGTCGTTCCGTCGGGAGAGAGCGCGAACGAGCCTTTGCCGCTCGCGGCCGTCTTGACTCCGGGGACGACCTGCACGCCGCTCAGATCCGCTTCGTACTGTATGGCACCGCTGCTGCCGTCGTCGCCGGTGTTGTCCCCTGCGTCGTCGCTCGCCGCGGCTCCGAAGGGTCCGTCGAAATCGCCAGCGTCGGACTCGGCCGACTGCACGGGTGCGGTGGCGCTGCTGCTCGAGCAGCCGCTCAATGCTGCGATGAAGGGCACAATCGCCATGGAGGAAATTCGGTTCATTTTGTTTTGGACTCCTGCGATGGAGCCGTGCATCGCAAGAGGTGCGCCCGCGACCCAGGCGCGCTCGTGTACGCGATTCGTCCAGAGATCCGGGCCCTCCCCGGTCATACGTCACTGCCAGCGAACGCTCGGCTGCCACGCCCCGTGCGCGGAGTCGCGAGCGCGGCCGCGTTCATCGGCGGCCGCGAACGGATCGTCCCGACGGCATGTTCACGCGAGCCAAACGACGGTCACGCCCTCCCCGCCCCGGTCGGCTTCCGCAGCGGAGAGCTTGGCAACGTAGGGCGAGCGGGCGAGCTCCTTGCGAAGTGCATCGCGCAAGGCACCCGTGCCGTGGCCGTGGAGTAGAAATACCACGCGTCGTCGGTCGCTCAGTGCGCGGTCCAGAAAGCTCGTCGCCATGGCGATCGCGTCGTCGACACGCAGGCCGCGGAGGTCGCACGTGGCGTCGCGCGTCGGCAGCGGGGCATGGTCGGCGGCCGGGGCCGCGTGCGAAGACGAGCGCGTCGCCGGCGGGACCGACTCCGGGGGCGGCGCCGCTACGCGTAGCTCGCCGGCGGGCACGGTCAGTTTCAACGGGCCGGCCGCAACGCGAACCTGGTCGCCGGCCATCACTTCGATGACCTCGGCCGCGGCCCGTAGTCGTGGCACCCAAACCGAGGAGCCTTTGCGCAGATCCGTCCTCCTCACCGGCTCGCGCGGTCCTTCCACCAAGTCTTTGCCGGGCTCCAGCGCTCCGCCGATGGCCACCTCACCCGCCACACGCTCGATTGCGCGCTCCGACTCCCGCAGCGCCTCCGGGTCGATCTTCTTGGCACGGAGCCGCGCCTGCGCCTCGCGAAGCTCCTCACGCGCTCGGCGCAGCCGGTCCACGAGCTCGCGGGCCTCGTCGGAGAGCATGCGCTTTTCGCGGTTCTTCGCCGCCGCCAGCTCCGCGTCGAGCCTCGCCGCGGTCGCCTCCGCCTCGCGTTCGCGCCGCTCGGCAGCGGCTCGCGCCAACTCGAGCGCGGCACGCTCGTCGTGGAGCTTTCTCACGACGGCCTCGAAGCTGTGATCTTCTCGCCTCAGGAAGCGCTCTGCGCGTTCGATGACAGTCGCCGGCATGCCGAAACGACGCGCGACCGAGAGCGCGCTCGAGCTTCCAGGAATGCCCATGACGAGCTGAAAAGTCGGCGCCATCGTCCTCAAGTCGAACCCGACGCTGGCGTTGACGAAACGTTCGTCCGCGAGCGCCAGCACCTTCAACCCCTCGTAGTGCGTCGTCGCCGCAACCGCCCCACCACGCGCGCAGAGGCTGTCGAGGACGCCGGCGGCGAGGGCCTCGCCTTCGCGCGGGTCGGTGCCGCCCGCGAGCTCGTCGAGGAGAACGAGGACGCCGGGGGTCGTTTCTTGCAGGATGGCTGCGAGATTGGAAACGTGGGCGCTGAACGTGGACAGGTTCTTCTGGAGGCTCTGATCGTCTCCGACGTCCGTCAGCACCACATCGAAGAGGCCGACGATGCTCTCCTCGCCGCACGGGACGGGGATTCCGGCGCGCACCATCAGCGCCGCCAGTCCCATCGTCTTCAGCGCGACGGTCTTCCCACCTGCGTTGGGACCGCTGACGATCATCGCGCGTCCGGCTTGCAGGGCGAGGTCGCTCGGCACGACCTGGGGCAGGTCGAGGGCCAGTAAGAGGTGGCGCGCGCTCCTCAGGTCCAGACGCGGCTCGTCCGCAATGGCGGGGAAAACGAGGCTCGCATCGCGCGTGAGTTTCGCGGTAGCGGCGCGTACGTCGGCCAGCGCGAGAGCCCGTACGGCCGCGTCCACGCTCGGAAGAGCATCGGCGACCATCGCGCTGAGGCGGGCGTAGAGGGCCTCTTCCTCGCGCTTCACCTCCGCCTCGAGCACCTTGAGCCTGTTGCCCATGGGCACGACCGCGCGCGGCTCGACGAACAGCGTCGCGCCGCTCGAGCTCGTTGCGTGGACGATTCCAGGAAACCGTTCGTGGGCGTCGCTCCGGACGGGCAGCACCCATCGGCCCTCGCGCTCGGTGATGAAACCGTCTTGCACCACCCCGGCGTATCGGGAAAGCAATTCCTCCATGCGGGCCAGCATCCGCTGCCGCGCGGCGTGCCACTCGCCTCGGAGCTCGCGCAGCCTGGGGCTGGCGCGGTCGGCCAAGGTGCCGTCCGCGTCGAAGCTGCGGTCGATCTCGTCGCTCAGCGAGTCCAGCGTCGGATCGGTCGAGCAGGCCTCGAAGAGCGCGGGCAGCTCGACGCGGCTGCCGGCGAGAAACCGCCTGAGGACCCGGGCGGCACCGAGCATGCGCCCGATTGCCCGCAGCTCGCCTGGCGCCAGGACCGCTCCGATCCGCGCTCGTTCGACCGCGTCGACTACGTCGTCGACCTGGCCGACCGGGAGCGGGCGCGCTTGCTCGAGCAATGCAGCCGCCTCCGCTGCCTGCCGAAGATTGGCGCGAGCCTCTTCGCGCGAGGCGGCAAACGGGAGGTCGAGTGCGAGCCGGCGGCCGAGCGGCCCGGCGCACCGGTCCGCCAGGGACGAAAGGACGGCGTCCCATTGGAGGTCGGAGCGGGTCTTCGGCGGGCAGGGGTCAGGCCTGAGGGGATGCACGCAGCGCCCGACAATACTTGCACGGGGACGCTGCCCGCGTTGATGATTGCTGGGAATGGCCGTCACCGCCTCAGCCCAGGCACGCGAAGCCGCCTCTCGAGTCGCCAAGTTGCTGCTCGACAAGGGCCGGCGCGACGACGCGGTCGCTCTGCTCGCGGCCTGGGCGGCCAACGGGGCGAACGACGCCGAGGGCCAGAACCTGCTGGCAGAAGCGCTCCGAGTCGACCCGGCTTCGCGTCTCGCAAAGCTCGCGTTCGAGCGGATGGAGGGCGTTTCCGGAGACCACGCCCTGCTCGAAGAGGCCATCACGCGCTGGTCGCTGGAGGAGCTCCGCAAGCTCGAGCGAGAGATCGGTCGTCCCTCATTTTTGCGCGCTCAAGTCGGCTTCAACAACAACGTGAAATACAAGGAGCAGACGTTTCACATCCAGACGGAGGACAGCGGCTTGGACAAGCCGCACGTCATCACACACCTTTTTGCCGATGGCGGCCGCGTCATCAAGAGCCACAAGCGGTCGTACGCGGAGCACGTTCGTCGTCCCGACGTCGCGCAATTCGTTCGCCAGCTCATGAAGGGCCAGCAGCTCGAGATGGCAGTTTCGCTTCGCGACGGCAAGTTCGACGAGGTGATCGCCGGGCGCGCGGTCGGGGGCATGCAGCTACTCGACTACCCTCCGAAAGTCGACGTTCAGAAGCTCGCCACCCAGAAGAAATCTCGCGTGCAAGCCGACGGCGAGAACGCTCCGACACTCGAGGTCGTATCTCCCGCGGCGCCGGAAAAGCGGGCTCACTTTCGCTTGACCGTTGCGCCGACTCCAAGCACGGGGCCGATCGTTTTCGAGCCCGTCGGCCACGAGGCGATCATCGGGAGGCAGGGAGCCATCGCTCTCCCGAACGAGCGGTTTTGCCACCCGCGCGAGGCGACCATTCGCTTCCGTGCGGGGCGGTTGTGGCTTCACGATTTCGAGGCTGGAAATGGCGTGTTCCTGCGCGTTCGGGCCCGCGTCGAGCTGGGCCCCGGCGACGAATTCGTCGTCGGTGATCAGCTGCTGCGCATCGAGCGGAACCCGATTCCGAAAGACGGGCCGGGCCAGGGACCGACGTACTTCTATTCATCGCCCAAATGGCTCTCGTCGTTCCGAGTCGTGCAGATCTTCGAAGGCGGAGCGCTCGGCGCATGCGTCCTCGCCCGCGGGACGACGCTCCAGATCGGCTCGACGTACGGCGACTTCGTGTTCCCCGCCGATCCGCTCGTCGGCGACCAACACTGCCTCGTCGAAGAGCAGGCGGGGGCTATCTTGCTCAGCGACTTGGGTTCGCAGACGGGGGTCTTCGTGCGCATCAAGGGCGAACAAGAGCTCATCGCCGGCGACGAGCTTCTGGTCGGACGAACGA
>Ga0265313_10001398_pt1 | contig 22627 bp, 19 predicted proteins | sample 4123metaG_FD_203122 | JGI IMG/M metagenome (GOLD analysis project Ga0265313, IMG submission 203122) | Rhizosphere microbial communities from Carex aquatilis grown in University of Washington, Seatle, WA, United States - 4-1-23 metaG | ecosystem: Host-associated > Plants > Roots > Rhizosphere >...
GTGCGCCGCATGCGCCATGCCGACCCGGAAGATCCGCTGCTGCGTCAGGTGCTGCCAGGGGCCGCTGAGCTCATCGAGCAGCCTGGGTTCGGCCCCGACCCGCTCGCCGAACACCGCTACCATCAGGTGCCCGGGCTGCTGCACAAGTACCGGGGTCGCGCGCTGCTGATCACCACCGGTGCCTGTGCCGTGCACTGCCGCTACTGCTTCCGGCGCGAGTTCCCGTACGGGCAGGCGGCCGCCGAGGGTGGACGCTGGAGCGCGGCGCTCGCGGCGATCGCAGCCGACCCGTCGATCGAGGAAGTCATCCTGTCAGGCGGCGATCCGCTCACACTCCGGACGGCGCGGCTGGAGCAGCTCAGCGCCGGGCTCGCCGGGATCTCGCACCTGCGCCGGTTGCGATTGCACACGCGCACGCCGATCGTGCTGCCCGAACGTGTGGACGATGCCCTGCTGCGCTGGCTGTCGGAGCTGCGCTGGCCCTGCGTGATCGTCCTGCACGCCAATCACGGCAGCGAGATAGACGATGCGGTACGCGCGGCCGCAAGGCGGCTGCGCGCCACCGGCGCCACGCTGCTGAACCAGTCGGTGCTGCTCGCGGGCGTCAACGACTCCGTGTCCGCGCTCGAGGGCCTGTCGCTGGCACTGTGGTCGGCAGGCGTGCTGCCCTACTACCTGAACCTGCTCGACCGGGTGCGTGGCAGCGCGCATTTCGAAGTGACGGAGGCCCGGGCCCGCGCACTGATGGCGGAGCTGGCCGGGAGACTCCCCGGCTACCTGGTGCCACGACTGGTACGCGACCTTGCCGGATCGGCGTCCAAGACGGTGCTCGGCGCCTGAAACTTTGCCAATACGCGTGCGATGCGCTTCACAGCCGGGCGAGGGCCGGGTGCTAGAATCGTGCACATCTGGGAGAGCTGATTGAACGAAAATACCGCGGTCCCGCTGATCGTGCACAGTGCCTCGCGGGACCCCGTCGAGACGCTCAATGGCCTGTTGCGGCGCTCGGGTCTGGCTGCCCACTGCACCTGGATCCCGGCACTGCAGGACATCGCCGATGCACTCGAGCAGCTCAATCCCGAGCTGCTGATCTGCTGCGCAAAACCCGGCGTTGAAGTCACGGAGCTGGCGGCGGTGCGCGATCAGGTGGCAGGCATCGTGCCGCTGATCGTGGTACGCGAGCAGCTGGATGAGGTGCGCATCGCCGCCGACATGGCTCAGGGCGCACGCGACACCGTCACTCTTCGTCACGCGGACCGCCTGCAGGCGGTGATCGCTCGCGAGCTGCGCGCCTATCGCCTCGAGCGCGCGCTCAACAACACGCTGCGCGCCTCGCAGGACTATCGCAGCCAGCTCGAAGTCGTACTGCAGCGCTCGAATGACGCGATCGCCCAGGTACAGGAAGGCATCCTGGTGGACGCGAACTCCGCCTGGCTCGAACTGTTCGGCTTCGCCGACGCGGCCGCGCTGATCGGCCAGCCGGTCATGGATCTGTTCGAGGAGCCGACGCACACGGCGCTCAAGGCCGCTCTGACCGCGTGCCAGATGGGCCGCTGGAACGATCACCTGCTCAAGGCCGGCGCGATCCTCGGCGATGGCTCGATCGTTCCGCTCGAACTCGTGCTGACCCTCGGGGAATTCGACGGCGACCCGAGCGTGCGGCTGATCGTGCCGGCGCACAAGCGCGATGATCGCGCGCTGGCGCAGGAACTCGAGTCCGCGGTCCAGAACGATCCGGGCACCGGACTGCCGACGCGCCGCCACCTGCTGGCCGCGATCCGTCAGCGCCTGGAGCACTCGGTCGCGGGCGGCCTGCGCTACCTGGCGTGCGTCAAACCCGACAAGTTCGCGGCGATCGAGCGCGACCTCGGAATCGAGGACAGCGAGCATTTCCTGCTCGCGTTCGCCGGCATCGTGCGTTCACTGCTCGGCCCGAACGATATTGCCGGGCACTTCAGCGGCACCACGCTGCTGGTGCTGCTTGAGCGCGGCAACCCACGCGACGTGGAAGCGTGGTGCGAGAGCCTGATCGATCGCGTGACCAAGCACCTGTTCCAGACCGCCAGCCACAGCCTGCGGGCGACCTGCAGCATCGGCCTCGGGGTCGTGCCTCTCGCCAAGCCGGATCTCAACGGCGCCGTCATGGACGCGCTCGAGGCGCTGCGCCGCGCCCGCGAGCACGGCGGCGGCCAGGTGACCACGGTCGATCGTGCCGACAACGACACGCGCGTTCAGGCCTACGACCAGATCTGGGTGCGCCACATCAAGGCGGCACTGATGGAAAACCGCTTCCGACTGGTGCAGCAGCCGATCGCGGCGCTGGCCGGCGGCGATGAAAAGATGTTCGACGTCGCGATCCGCATGCTCGATGCGCAGGGCAAGGAAGTACTGCCATCCGAGTTCATGCCCGCCGCGGCGCGCAACGATCTGCTCAAGAACATCGACCGCTGGGTGCTCGGTGCGGCGCTGTCCTTCATTGGCAAGCGCAAGCCCAATTCGCTGTTCGTGCGACTGTCGCGCGAGAGCGTGCTGGACGGCAGCCTGCCGCAGTGGCTCGAGCTGCAGCTCAAGTCGACGCTGACCGACGCACACCGCCTGGTGCTGCAGATCACCGAGGAAGTCGCGTCCAAGCATCTGCAGCAGGCCACGCAGCTGCTGATGAGCCTGCGCCTGCTCGGCGTGCGCTTCGCGCTCGAGCACGTCGGCACGGGACGGGATACCGAGAGCCTGATTGGCGCGCTACGGCTGGATTTCGTCAAGATCGACGGCTCGCTGATGCAGGGCCTCGCCGGCAGTCCGGAGCAGCAGCAGCGCGTGCGCACCATTGCCGAAGCCTCGGCGCGCCACGGCATCGCGACCGTCGCGGAGCGCATCGAGGATGCCAACACGATGGCCGTGGTCTGGCAGCTCGGTATACAGTACATCCAGGGTTACTTCGTGCACGCGCCCGAAGAGGTCGTGTACAAGTCGTGACCAACTGGCGCTGCGCCGCACCGCCCCTGCTCGCAGCGCTCGCGCTCGGCGGCTGCAACGCCTCGCGCGAAGGCGCGGGTACGGCCGCCGCCACGATCCGGGTCGGGACGCAACCTGCGGCCGAGCAGATTCTCTACCGGGCGCTCGACTCGGCCCCGCAAATCCTCGATCCCTCGCTGGCGACCGATGTCCAGACCCAGGACATCATGGACGACCTGTTCGAGGGCCTGACCACGCTCGATCCGGCCGGCCACGTCGTGCCGGGCATCGCAAGCACCTGGGAGAGCAGCCCTGACGGGCTGACCTGGATCTTTCACCTGCGGCCGGAGGCGCGCTGGTCCAATGGCGAGCCGCTGACCGCGGGCGATTTCGTCTATGCGTGGCGCCGGACCACGAATCCGGCCACCCGCGCCGAGTACGCGCAGGCGCTTGCACCGCTGCTCAATGGCATGGAAGTGGCGACCGGCAAGAAGCCTCCTTCCGAGCTGGGAGTAACCGCGCTCGATGCGCATACCCTGAAGGTAGTGTTGGCCGCGCCGACCCCGTACCTGCCGCAGCTGCTGACCAACATGTACCTGCAGCCGTTGTACGAGCCCGTGATCCGCCGCTACGGCGACGACTGGGTGCGCGCCGGCAACCTGGTGTCCGATGGGCCATTCGTGCTGGCCGAGAACGTGATCGGCAACCGCCTGACGCTCGAGAAGAACCCGCAGTACTGGGACGCGTCCCACGTGAAGTTGCAGCGCGTCGTCTACTACGTGGTCGAGGACCGCGCCGCGCAGGCGCAACGCTTCCTGGCCGGCCAGGTGCAATACATCCAGACATTCCCGACCACCGATCTGCCGTTCCTGCGCGCCCGCCTCGGCACCCAGGTCGTCACCGCGCCGTATTTCGGGACCTTCAAGATCGGCATCAACCTGACGCGCCCGCCGTTCAAAGGCAACCGCGCGCTGCGCCTGGCGCTCGATCTGGCGGTCGACCGCGAGATGCTGGCCGAGCATGTGCTCAATGGCGCGGGCTTCCCGGCCTACAGCCTGATCCCGCCGCTCGAAGGTTATACCCCGCAGCTGCCGGACTGGGCGCAGCTCACGACCGCGGCGCGCCATGCGCTGGCGCAGCGCTATTACCGCGAGGCCGGCTACTCGGCCGCGCATCCGCTGCGGGTCGAAATGAGCTTTCCGAGCGGCGATCCGGTCAGCGTGCTGACCTTCGAGGCGGTAGCCGCGATGTGGCGCGAGACCCTTGGCGCCGAGGTCAGCCTGCACGTGATGGAGTTCAAGGTGCTGCTGCAGGAGCGCCGGCTCAAGAAGACGATCCTGTTCCACGACGCATGGATCGGGGACTACCTGGATCCGTTCACCTTCCTGGAGCTCTACAAGACCGGGTTCGAGCTCAACAACACCGGCTATGAAAATCCCGCCTTCGATGCGCTGCTCGAACAGGCGCGTACCCAACCCCAGGTCGCCGAGCGCTACCGGTACTTCGAGCAGGCCGAGCGCCTGCTCAATGATGACGCCGCGTCTATCTCGCTCTATTTCTATTCCGTGCGCCACCTGGTTCAACCCTACCTGGCCGGCTGGGCACCGAACATCGTCGACCGCAATTTCTCGCGCTACATGTTCCTGCTCGAACACGAGGGGAACTAGCGCCGATGCTGCGCTACACGCTGCGACGCCTGCTCGGCGCGATCCCGACGCTGCTGCTGATCGCGACCCTTGCGTTCGCGATGCTGCACGCCGCGCCGGGCGGCCCCTTCGATTCAGAGAAGCAGATGCTGCCGGAGATCCAGAAGAGCATCGAGGCGCAGTACCACCTGGACGAGCCGCTGTGGCGGCAGTACCTGCGCTACCTGGGCAATCTTGCGCATGGGGACCTGGGGCCCTCGTTCCAGTACCGCGACACTTCGGTCAATGAACTGATCGCGCAGGGCTTTCCGGTCGACCTGGCCGTCGGCGGCACGGCGATCCTGATCGCACTGCTGCTCGGCGGCACGATCGGCGTGTTCGCGGCGCTGCATCGCAACTCCTGGTGGGATCACGGCTTGATGGCCGCCGCGGTGCTCGGCATATCGGTGCCCTTGTTCGTGATCGCGCCGCTGCTGATCCTGGTGTTCGCGATCGGTCTGCACTGGCTCCCGCCCGGGGACTGGGGCGGAATCTCCCACCTGCTGCTGCCGGCGGCGGCGCTGGCCTTTCCGTACACCGCCTACATCGCGCGGCTGATGCGCGGCTCGACGCTGGAGGTGCTCGGCAGCCGCTTCATCCTGACCGCGCGTGCGAAAGGACTGCCGCTGCGTACGATCATGCTGCGCCACGCACTCAAGCCCGCGCTGCTGCCCCTGGTCTCCTTCCTCGGGCCCGCGCTTGCCGGTGTGATCACCGGTTCGATCGTGATCGAGACCACCTTCGGGCTGCCCGGCATCGGACGCTACTTCACGACCGGCGCGCTGAACCGCGACTACACGTTGGTGATGGGCATCACGATTCTGTACGGCGCGCTGATCCTGGGTCTGAACCTGCTGGTGGACCTGTGCTACGCGGCACTCGATCCACGCGTGAGGTACGCGCGGTGAGCGGCTCGCTATGGAGCGAGGCGTGGCGGCGGCTGCGGGCCAATCGTGCCGCGATCGGTGGCGGCGGCCTGCTGCTGCTGATCGTGCTCGCCGCGCTGCTGCTGCCGCTGCTCTCGCCGTACGACTACTACACGCTCGACTGGCAGCATCTGTACCTGCCGCCCGGCGCGCACGGCTGGCACCTGCTCGGCACCGATGCGCTCGGGCGCGACCTGCTGGTGCGCACGATGTGGGGCTGCCGAGTCTCGCTGCTGGTGGGCATCGCCGCGAGCATCGTGAGCGTGCTGATCGGCGTGCTCTGGGGGACGACCGCCGGTTACATCGGCGGGCGCACCGATGCACTGCTGATGCGCGCGGTCGATGTACTGTATTCGGTACCGTTCATTCCATTCGTGATCGTGCTGACCGTGCTGTTCGGTCGCGAGCTGCTGCTGATCTTCGTGGCCATCGGCGCGGTCTCGTGGCTCGACATCGCGCGCATCGTGCGCGGCCAGACCCTCGCGCTCAAGAGCCGTGAGTTCATCGAGGCGGCGCGGGTTGCCGGATTGCGCGCCCCGGCGATGATCCTGCGCCACCTGGTGCCGAACCTGCTCGGCATCGTCGTGATCTACGCGACGCTGACGATACCGACCGTGATCCTGTTCGAAGCCTTCCTGAGCTTCTTAGGGCTCGGCGTGCAGTCGCCGATGACTTCGCTCGGCTCGCTGGTCGCCGAAGGGGCCGGCCGCATGCAGTCCTTTCCGCATCTGCTGCTGGTGCCGGCGGTGCTACTGGCCGCGATCATTTTCTGCTTCAACTTCCTGGGCGACGGACTGCGAGATGCCCTCGATCCGCGCGACCGCTGACGTGCCAGCCACCGTACTGCAGATCCGTGGCCTCAACGTCCGCTACCTCACGCCCGGCGGCAGCGTGACCGCGGTGGATGGCGTGGACCTGGACGTCCATGCCGGGGAATGTCTCGGCATAGTCGGGGAATCCGGTTCCGGCAAGACCCAGCTGCTGCTCTCGATCCTCGGCCTGCTGCCGCCGCAGGCGCGAATCGGCGGCAGCGTGCGCTACCGCGGCACGGAGCTGCTCGCACTGCCGGCCGATCAGCTCAACCGCGTCCGTGGCGCGCGCATCGCAATGATCTTCCAGGATCCGATGACCGCGCTGAACCCGTACATGCGCGTGCTCGACCAGCTCCGCGAAGTGGCATGCCTGCACGACGGGCTGACGCGCAAGGCCGCCGAGGAGCGCGCGCTCGCAATGATCGAGGGGGTGCACATCGGCGAGCCGGCGCGGCGCGCGCGCCAGTACCCGCACGAGCTGTCCGGCGGAATGCGCCAGCGCATCATGGTTGCAATGGCCCTGATGGCCGAGCCGGAGATCATCCTGGCCGATGAACCGACCACCGCGCTCGACGTGACGGTGCAGGCCCAGGTGCTCGCACTGCTGCAGGAGGTACGCGAGCGCACCGGCGCGGCGCTGGTGCTGGTCACGCACGACTTGGGCGTAGTGGCGCAGCTCGCCGACCGGATCGGCGTGATGCGGGCCGGCAAGCTGGTCGAACTGGCCGGCTGCGAGGAGCTGTTCGCGGCGCCCCGCCATCCCTATACCCAGTCCCTGCTGCGCGCGCTGCCAAGCCTGGACGGCATCCCGTGAGTGAAGCGCTGCTGCGCGTGCGCGCGCTCGACGTCAGCTATGCGGTGCAGCAGCGGGGGCGCAACGTGCGGCTGCGCGCGCTACGCGGTGTGAGTTTCGAGCTGCTGCGGGGCGAGGCCCTGGCGGTGATCGGGGAATCCGGCAGCGGCAAGTCCACGCTCGGCCGGGCGGTGCTGCGGCTGATCGACGTCGATGCGGGGGAGATCGTGTTCCGCGGCCAGGACCTGCTGCGACTGCGCGGCGAGGCATTGCGGCGCATGCGCGCGCACCTGCAGATGATTTTCCAGGATGGCCTGTCGGCGCTCGACCCGCGCATGCAGATCGGTGCGATCCTCGGGGAACCGCTGCAGGTGTTCCGGCCTGAGCTCACGCGCGCCGAGCGCCATGCCGCGGCCGGCGCGATGCTCGAGCGCGTGGGCCTGACCCGCGCGCAGCTCGGGCGCTATCCGCATGAATTCTCAGGCGGGCAGGCGCAGCGCATCGGCATCGCGCGCGCGCTGATCGTCGGCCCCGAACTGATCGTCTGCGACGAGCCGCTCTCGGCGCTCGACGTGTCGATCAAGGCGCAGATCGCCGCGCTGCTCAAGAGCGCGCAGCAGGAAACGCACGTGGCGTTGCTGTTCATCGCGCACGACCTGCCGGCAGTGCGTCAGCTCTGCGACCGCGTGCTGGTGCTGTACCTCGGACGCGTGATGGAAATCGCGCCGACCGAGGCGCTGTTCCGCGCGCCCGTGCACCCGTACACGCGCGCGCTACTGGCCGCAGTCCCTGTTCCGGACCCGCGGCGCGCGCGTGCGCGTCGCATCGCCCCGCTGGCCGGCGAAGTTCCCTCGGCGCTCGCACCACCCTCGGGCTGCGTCTTCCGCACGCGCTGCGCTCATGCGGTGGATCGCTGTGCGCAGGAAGTGCCCGAGCTGCGCGCCATCGGGCACAGTCTGGTGGCCTGTCATCGTGCCGAGGAATTGATCGGGAGCGCTCCGGGCTGAGGGGGCGCGCACGGTGCCGGTGGGCTTGCGCGGCTAGCGCCGTACCAGGCCGATCAGGCCGACCAGCAACCGCAACGCCTGCAGCGGCCGGTGGGCCAGCAGGCGCATGGTCTGACTGCGCGGAAAGTCCCGCCCCGTCACGGGCGCGGCTCCGAGCTGCTGTGCGATCACGGCCCGCTGGGCCTGCAGCTTCCGGCACAGCGCCGAGCGCTGCTCGAGCAACTCGAGCCCGCGTCGCTCGTTCACAGCCTGCTCCGCAGCAGCTCCAGGTCTGCGGCAAGTTCGGTACGCGTGGCCATGAAGCTTTGCCTGCCCCGGGCGGCGACGGATCGGATACGCCGCCAGGCCAGCCCTGCGCCGAGCGCATACGCTCCCGGCACGGCCACCAGCGCAGCAATCCGATAGGGAGTCGCCCAGCACACCGCTATGACGACCGCGCCGGTGGCCAGCAGCAGGCACAGCAGGCACGCGAACCCCTGCAGCGCGGCGAGCATCAGCTGCAGCAGCCGGCTGCGCTCCTGCTCCCATTCGACCGCGAGCAGCTGGCGATACAGCGCGAGCTGCTCGATCAGCGCACCTCCCGCCGGCTGCAGCACGCGCAGCGCATGCAGAGGCTTGATCGCGCTCGCCGGCGTACTCATTGCGGCCTGCTCATACCCGAGGGCGCTGCTTCAGCGCCGACGGCCGAGCAGGAAGCCGATCAGCAGGCCCGCAGCAGCGGTAATTCCGATCGCACGCCAGGGCTGGGCGCGCACGTACGAATCGGCCGACTGCACGCCGCTGCGTGCCCGGTCGGTCATGTCGCCCGCGACGTCGCCCAGATAGCTGCGCGCCGCGCTGACCCGTGCCTGCAGCTTCAGTTTGGCACGCGCCAGCTCTTCGCCGGTCAGCGCGCCGGTGGCCTGCACCAGGTCCTCGACGTCCGCAACCAGGCTGTGGAACTCGCGCGTCAGAGACGACAGTGCGGCGTCGATCGCCGGACGGGCCTTGCCGGGGGCTGGTGCGGCGGCATGTCCGTTGGCGGTGGAATCGTTGGCGCTGAAGGTGGTGCTCATGGAGATCTCCTGGAGTGATCCGGGACTCTAGGAGTGCAGAGCGCCGCGGGTCTGTACGGCACGTCGCTTAGGGTGCCCGCCCCGGCTCGATCGTGGCGATGCGTTCGACCGTGCGCCAGCCGCGGGGCAGCATGGCTCCGCGCTGCGCGCGTGCGCCGCGGTAGTCCTTCAGGTCCGCCGGAGTCAGCGTCATCTGCCGCTCGCCGCAATACACGGCGAGCGACTGCGTGGCACGCAGCGTCGCAGCCGCGACCAGGCGCTCCTCCTGCGCCTGCGCCTTCCGGGTCAGAATGCCGAACAGCTTGTTGCCCTTGCCGCGTGGCAGCTCCGGCACTTCGCTGGCCGGGAACAGCAGCAACCGGCCCTCGGAGTTCACGAGCGCGACGCGTGCATCGCCTGCGCTCTGTGTGCCCTCCAGCGGAATCGGCAGCGGCGGCAGCAGCTGCGCGTCCCCGGTGAGCCGGAGCACCGCCTTGCCGGCGCGGTTGCGCGAATGCAGCTCCTTGAGCCGCACCGTGAATCCATAGCCGTCATCCGTCACGAGCAGCCATAGATCCTCGGGCTCGCCGATCAGCACTCCGGCGAAACGTGCCCCATCCGGCGGATCCAGTCGGCCGGAGAGCGGCTCGCCCTGCCCGCGGGCCGAGGGCAGGCTGGCTGCGAGCAGACTGTAGGCGCGCCCGGTGCTGTCCATGAACACGGCCAGCTGCGTGCTGCGGCCGCGGGCCGCGGAATGGAACGCATCGCCGGTCTTGTAGGAGAGCGTACCCGGATCGATCTCGTGCCCCTTGGCCGAGCGCACCCAGCCGCCGGTGGACAGCACCACCGTCACCGGCTCGTTGACCAGCAGCTCGCTCTCCTCGATCGCCTGCGCCGCGGCGCGCTCGACCATACGGCTACGGCGCTCATCACCGTACTGCAGCGCGTCCGCCTCGATCTCCTCGCGCACCAGCCGCTGCAGCTTGGCCGCACTGCCGAGCAGCTCCTCGAGCCGGGCGCGCTCCTGGCTCAGCTCCTGCTGCTCCTCGCGGATCTTCATCTCCTCGAGTTTCGCGAGGTGGCGCAGGCGCGTCTCCAGGATTGCCTCGGCCTGCTCGTCCGAGAGCTTGAAGCGGCGCATCAGCACCGGCTTGGGCTCCTCCTCGCGTCGGATGATCCGGATCACCTCATCGAGATTCAGGTACGCGATCAGCAGCCCGTCGAGCAGGTGCAGCCGGCGCAGCACCTTCTCCAGCCGGTGCTGCAGCCGCCGGCGCACGGTGTGCTTGCGGAAGCTGAGCCACTCGGTGAGCAGCGCCTTCAGGCCCATCACCCGCGGGCGGCCATCGAGCGCGATCACGTTCAGGTTCACGCGATAGTTGCGCTCCAGGTCGGTGGTCGCGAACAGGTGCGCCATCAGCTGCTGCACGTCCACGCGATTCGAGCGCGGCTCGATCACCAGCCGGGTCGGATTCTCGTGATCGGATTCATCGCGCAGATCCTCGACCATCGGCAGCTTCTTCTGCCGCATCTGCTCGGCGATCTGCTCCAGCACGCGGCTGCCCGAAACCTGGTAGGGCAGCGCAGTGATCACGATCGCCCCGGCGTCATCGACCTCATAGGTCGCACGGGCGCGGAAGCTGCCGCTGCCGGTGTCGTACAGCGCCACCAGTTCCGCGCGCGGCGTGATGATCTCGCCGCCGGTCGGCAGATCCGGACCCTTCACGTGCTTCATCAGCGCACGGGTGGTGGCGTCCGGCTGATCGAGCAGCAGGATGCAGGCGGCAGCAATTTCGCGCAGGTTGTGCGGCGGAATGTCGGTCGCCATCCCGACCGCGATGCCGGAGGCGCCATTGAGCAGCAGGTTCGGCAGGCGCGCCGGCAGCATGGTCGGCTCGTCCATCGTCCCGTCGAAGTTCGCGGTCCAGTCGACCGTGCCCGCTTCGAGTTCCTCGAGCAGCAGGTCCGCATAGCGCGTCAGGCGCGCCTCGGTGTAGCGCATCGCGGCGAAGGACTTCGGATCGTCGGCCGACCCCCAGTTGCCTTGGCCGTCGACGATCGGATAGCGGTACGCGAACTCCTGGGCCATGTGCACCATGGCCTCGTAGCACGCCGAGTCCCCGTGCGGGTGGAACTTGCCGATCACGTCGCCGACCGTGCGCGCGGACTTCTTGTGCTTGGAGGCGGCCGACAGGCCGAGCTCACTCATCGCATAGACGATGCGCCGCTGCACCGGCTTGAGTCCGTCGCCGAGCGCGGGCAGCGCGCGGTCGAGGATCACATACATCGAATAGTCGAGGTAGGCCTTCTCGGTGAACACGCCCAGCGCGCGCCGCTCGACACCCCCGAAATCCAGCTTCTGCTCCGCCATCAGACCTGGCTCCCGGCCTGGTTGCCGTTGCGCTCGAGCCATTCGCGCCGGTCCCCGGCGCGCTTCTTCGCCAGCAGCATGTCGAGCATGCGGTCGGTCTCGTCGCGCGCCTCGATCGTCAGCTGCAGCAGCCGGCGCGTGCGCGGATCGATCGTGGTCTCGCGCAGCTGCGGCGGATTCATCTCGCCCAGGCCCTTGAAGCGGGTCACGACCGGCTTGACTCGCGCATGCTCGGCGGTGAGGCGCGCGAGCGTGACGTCGCGCTCCTTATCATCGAGTGCATACAGCACCTGCTTGCCGGCATCGATGCGGTAGAGCGGCGGCATCGCCACGTACACGTGGCCGCCCAGCACCAGCGGGCGAAAATGGCGCAGGAACAGCGCGCACAGCAGGGTCGCGATGTGCTGCCCGTCGCTGTCGGCGTCGGCGAGGATGCAGATCTTGTGGTAGCGCAGCTCGGACAGGTCGGCGGCTCCCGGATCGACGCCGAGCGCGACGCTGATGTCGTGCACCTCCTGTGAGGAGCCGATCTCACCCGGCTCGAGCTCCCAGGTGTTCAGGATCTTGCCCCGAAGCGGCATGATCGCCTGGAACTCGCGGTCGCGCGCCTGCTTCGCCGAGCCGCCGGCCGAGTCCCCTTCGACCAGGAACAGCTCGGAGCGGGCCGGGTCCTGGCAGGTGCAGTCCGCGAGCTTGCCCGGCAACGCCGGTCCGTTCACGGCGCGTTTGCGCACCACCCGCGCGGCCGCGCGCAGCCGTTCCTGCGCATTGGCGATCGCAAAGGCCGCGATGCGCTCACCGGCGTCCGGATGCTGGTTGAGCCACAGTGCCGCGGCATCGCGGGCATGCGTCTCGACCAGCGTGGCGGCTTCGCGCGAACTGAGCTTCTCCTTGGTCTGGCCCGCGAACTGCGGATCGCGCAGCTTGACCGACAGCACGAAGCAGGCGCGATTCCAGATGTCCTCGGCGCTGAGCTTCACGCCGCGAGGCAGCAGGTTGCGAAACTCACAGAACTCCCGCACCGCCTCGACCACGCCGGCGCGCAGCCCGTTCACGTGCGTGCCACCGGCCGTGGTCGGGATCAGGTTCACGTAGCTCTCGGCGATCAGCGCTTCGGCATCGCTGGACCAGAGCAGCGCCCACTCGACCACGTCCTGCTCGCTCTCGTGCCGGCCGGTGATCGGTTCGGGGGGCAGCAGCTGCGCGCCCCGGAGCTGCTCGAGCAGGTAGGCGCCGAGGTCACCGGTGTAGAACCACTCTTCGCGCTCCCCGGTGCCCTCGTTCAGGAAGCCGACCCGCAGCCCGGCGCACAGCACAGCCTTGGCCTTGAGCACGCGCTTCAGGTCGGGTACCGAGAAGCGGTCTGAGTCGAAGAACTTCGGGTCCGGCCAGAATCGCACCGTGGTGCCGGTGTTGCGTGCGCCGACCGTGCCGACCTGACTCAAGGCCGCGTATACGCGCCCGTCGCGAAAGCCGATGTGATACTCGCGTCCCCCGCGCCGCACGTTGCACTCGAGCTGCCGCGAGAGCGCGTTGACGACCGAGACCCCGACCCCGTGCAGGCCGCCCGAGAATTTGTAGGACCCCTCGGTGAATTTGCCGCCGGCGTGCAGCCGGGTAAGGATCAGCTCCACGCCGCTGACCTTCTCCTTCGGGTGAATGTCGATCGGCATCCCGCGCCCGTCGTCTGCGACCTCGAGCGAGTGGTCACGGTAGAGCGTGACCTGGATCGATCGGCAGTGACCTGCGATGGCCTCATCGACGCTGTTGTCGATGACCTCGTGGGCGAGGTGATTGGGCCGCGTGGTGTCGGTGTACATGCCCGGCCGCCGGCGCACCGGGTCCAGGCCACTCAATACTTCGATATCGGAGGCGGTGTATGACTCTGCCATTCTGTTCCAAGCCGTGGTGCGGCGCGGATTCTAGCAGCGATGAGTTTTTAGATTAGTTCTAATAAAGCCGGCTCGCAGCCCAAGGGGTCCCGCCCGAGGGCGCATATGCTAGGGTTTGCCGATGAGTGAGCATCCCCAGTCCGGGCCGCCGACCGACCTGCAACCCGGGTTCGAACAGGCGCTCGCAGAGCTCGAGCGCCTCGTCGCCGAACTGGAGTCGGGCGACCTGCCGCTGGACGCGGCGCTGCGCACCTTCGAGCAGGGCGTGCGCCTGACCCGAGAGTGCCAGACGGCGCTCGCCGCCGCGCAGCAGAAGGTTCAGATCCTGTTGCAGCGGGGCGACGCGGTCGCACTCGAGGATTTCGATGCCGGCGGCCAGGAGCCACGCGCGGCACCATGAGTATTGAGCAAGCGGGCGTGCTGCAGGCACGCATCGCCGGATACCAGGCGCGCATCGAGCGCGTGCTCGAGGCCAGTCTGCCGGCCGACGGCGCGATCGCGCGGCTGTGCGAGGCGATGCGCTACAGCGTCCTGGGCGGAGGCAAGCGGCTGCGCCCGGTGCTGGTCTACACGACCGGGGAGGCCTTCGGGGCGCCGCTGGAGCGGCTCGACGCGCCGGCCGCGGCGGTCGAACTGATCCATGCCTACAGCCTGATCCACGACGACCTGCCATCGATGGATGACGACGATCTGCGCCGTGGCAAGCCAAGCTGCCACCGCGCCTTCGATGAGGGCACCGCGATCCTGGCCGGCGATGCGCTGCAGGCGCTGGCCTTCGAGGTGCTCGCAGGTGATGAGCCGGACGCGGCGATCCCGGCTCGCGCAGGCGAAATCGTAATGATGCAGAAGACGCTCGCCCACGGGATCGGCCCACAGGGCATGGCCGGTGGCCAGGCGATCGACCTGGCAGCAATCGGCACACAGCTCACCGAGCATGAGATCGAGCGCATGCACCGGCGCAAGACCGGCGCCCTGATCCAGGCCAGCATCGACCTCGGTGCGATCGCCGCCGGGCTCGCTCACGATCCGGTGCGCTCGGCGCTGCGGCTGTTCGGCACCGAGATCGGACTCGCATTCCAGATCCATGATGACATCCTCGATGTCACCGGCGAGACCGGCACGATCGGCAAACAGCAGGGTGCGGATGCCGCTCATGGCAAGCCGACCTACCCGAGCGTGTTCGGACTCGCCGCAGCGCGCAATCTCGCCGCACAGCACCGTGACCGGGCCCTGGCGGCCCTGGAGCCCCTTGGACCGCGGGTATTGCCGCTGCGGGAGCTGGCGCGTTATGTCATCGAGCGGGCCCACTGAGCCCCGCCAGAAGCGTGTAGACTGGAGGCCACGATGCCCGACGAACGGACGCCAACCTACCCGCTGCTGGGCGCCATCGAGTCCCCGGCGGACCTGCGCGCACTGCCCGAGCACCAGCTGCCGGCCCTGGCCGATGAGCTACGGCAGTTCCTGATCCACACGGTCAGCACGCGCGGTGGCCATTTTGCTGCGGGCTTGGGCACCGTCGAGCTGACCATTGCGCTGCATTATGTCTTCAACACACCGGAAGATCGCCTGGTGTGGGACGTCGGTCATCAGGCCTACCCGCACAAGGTGCTGACCGGCCGTCGCAACCGGCTCCACACCATCAAGCAGACCGGCGGGCTGGCGCCATTCCCGTGCCGCAGCGAGAGCCCCTACGACGCCTTCGGAGTCGGCCATTCGAGCACCTCGGTCAGTGCGGCGCTCGGCATGGCAATTGCTGCAGCGCGGCGTGGCGAAGGGCGGCGTGCGGTCGCGATCATCGGCGATGGAGCGATGAGTTCCGGGATGGCCTTCGAGGCCCTGAATCACGCCGGCAGCCTGCCTGAGGACCTGCTCGTAGTACTCAACGACAACGAGATGTCGATCTCGGAGAACGTCGGGGCGCTGTCGAACTACCTGGCACGCGTGATCTCCGGAAAGCTGTATTCCAAGTTGCGGGTCGGCGGCAAGAAGGCGCTGCAGCAGATGCCCGCGGTGCGCGAGCTGGTGCGCCGCTCGGAAGAGCACGTCAAGGGCATGGTGCTGCCCGGAACGCTGTTCCACGAACTCGGTTTCAACTACGTCGGTCCGATCGACGGTCACGACCTGTCTGCGCTGGTGCGCGCGTTGCGCAACCAGAAGTCTGTCCACGACGGCCCGCAGTTGCTGCACATCGTGACCTGCAAGGGCAAGGGCTACGCCCCCGCCGAGGCCGACCCGATCACGTGGCATGGTCCGGGCCCGTTCGACCCGGCCAGCGGCACGATCCACAAGGAGAAGGCTGCGACCCTGAGCTACTCGCAGATCTTCGGGCAGTGGCTGTGCGACATGGCCGCGCGCGATCCGCAGGTCGTCGGCATCACCCCGGCGATGCGCGAAGGCTCCGGCATGGTCGAGTTCTCGCGCCGCTTTCCGAGTCAGTATTTCGATGTCGCGATCGCCGAGCAGCATGCGGTGACGTTCGCGGCCGGCCTTGCCTGCGAGGGGTTCAAGCCGGTGGTGGCGATCTATTCGAGCTTCCTGCAGCGCGCCTATGACCAGCTGATCCACGACGTCGCGCTGCAGAACCTGCCGGTCGTGTTCGCGCTCGATCGCGCCGGCGTGGTCGGCAGCGATGGGGCGACGCACAATGGCAGCTTCGACCTGAGCTTCCTGCGCTGTGTGCCGAACATGGTCGTGATGGCGCCCGCAGATGAGAACGAGTGCCGCCAGATGCTCTACACCGCGACCACGCTGCCGGGCCCGGCGGCCGTACGCTATCCGCGTGGCACCGGACCGGGCGTGCCGATCGCGGCCGAGATGAGCGCGTTGCCGGTCGGCCGCGCGGAGCTGCGCCGCCGCGGCGGCAGCGGGCTCGCGCTGCTGTCCTTCGGCACCCTGCTGGCCACGGCGCTCTCGCTCGGGGAACGCCTCGATGCGACCGTGGTCAACATGCGTTTTGTCAAACCGCTGGACCTCGCGCTGCTGCGCGAGATCGCAGGCAGTCATAGCGCGCTCGTGACCCTCGAGGAGAACGTCGTGGCCGGAGGCGCCGGCAGCGCCTGCGCCGAGGCCCTCGACGCCGAGGGGATCACGACGCCGCGCCTGCACATCGGCATCCCTGATCGCTTCATCGAGCATGGCAGCCGCGAGCACTGCCTCGCCGAGGCCGGCCTGGATCCGGCCGGCATTGCCAGCCAGATCGACCGCTGGCGCGCGCTGGTCCCCGGCTTGAAACCCTCCCGGGCCGCCCCCAAACTGACCGCTGCGGGCGGCGCGAGCCCGCTGTAACGGCCGGTCCGATCCTCGTCCGACCCGCGCCAAGTACCGAGGCCTGAAGGGGATTTCATGAACATTGCCCTGCAAGCGCGGCCGCCGAAGGTCGCGACCGTCGAGGACGTGCAGTCCCGGGCCGACACGCGCCAGATTCCGATCAACCGCGTGGGCATCAAGGACGTGCGCCATCCGGTCCGGGTCAAGGACCGCTCCGCGGGCGAGCAGCACACGGTGGCGACCTTCAACATGTACGTGAACCTGCCGCACGATTTCAAGGGCACGCACATGTCGCGCTTCGTCGAAGTGCTGCATCACGAGCGCGAGATCTCGGTCGAGTCGTTCCGGGTCATGCTGTCCGAGATGACGACGCGCCTGGACGCGGTGGCCGGGCACATCGATATGAACTTTCCGTATTTCGTGATGAAGCGCGCGCCGATCTCCGGCGTGGAGAGCTTCATGGATTACCAGGCGTCGCTGGTCGGGGAGATCTGCCACGGCGAGGCGGTGATGTGGATCAAGGTCGTGGTGCCGGTCACGAGCCTGTGCCCATGCTCGAAGCGGATCTCCGAGCGCGGCGCGCACAATCAGCGCTCGCACGTGACGATCAAGGCGCGGCTGCGGGACCACATGTGGATCGAGGAGCTGATCGACATCGCGGAGAGCGAAGCGTCGTGCGAACTCTACGGGATTCTGAAGCGGCCGGACGAGAAGTATGTGACCGAGCGGGCCTACGACAACCCCAAGTTCGTCGAGGACATGGTGCGCGACGTGGCAGCCCGCCTGAACAGCGAGCCCCGTATCGCCGCCTACGTCGTCGAGAGTGAGAATTTCGAATCCATTCACAATCATTCCGCGTATGCGCTGATAGAGCGCAACAAGGAATCGGAAAGCATCGCCGGCGCCGTCGCGCCGGCTTCGACTTGAGGAGACTGCTGCCATGGCCTTCGAGAACCGCAATAGCCTGCCGGTAAAATCCGGCAACCCCGGCCTGAACGACCGCACCTTCGCTGGCCTGCCGCGCCCGGCGCTGGCCACCGAGCGCATGACGCTGCAGGGCACGGTCAACAAGTCCTTCCTGCTGCTGGTCGTACTGCTGGCCTCGGCGCTGTGGCCATGGTCCCAGTACCTCGCGACCGGCGATATCGCGACGGTCAGCGTCCCGGCCATGGTGGGCTCGATCGGCGGCCTGATCCTGGCCCTCGTGATCAGCTTCAAGATGACGCTCGCGCCGTACCTCGCGCTGCCCTATGCGGCGCTCGAAGGCCTCGCGATCGGCGGTATCTCGGCGCTGCTCGAGCGCAAGTACCCAGGCATCGCGATCCAGGCCGTGGGCCTCACCTTCGGGGTGCTGGCCTCGCTGCTGGTGGCCTACTCGATGCGGCTGATCCGTGCGACCGCGCGCATGCGCGCGATCGTGATTGGCGCTACCGGCGCGATCTTCCTGCTATACCTGGTCACGATGGTGCTCGGGCTGTTTCACGTCGCGACACCGTTCATGAACGACTCGAGCCCGCTGAGCATCGGCATCTCGCTGGTGATCGTGGGGGTCGCGGCACTCAACCTGGTGCTGGACTTCGACATGATCGAATCGGGCGTCGCCCAGGGCGCCCCGCGCTACATGGAGTGGTACGCGGCGTTCGGCCTGCTGGTCACGTTGGTGTGGCTGTACATGGAGATGCTGCGCCTGCTCTCCAAGCTCCGCGACCGCTGAGCCTCGACGAGCGGCCCGACCACACCCGTCGCATGCGCCCGCGTGCGGCGGGTGCTGGTGTGTACGCCGCCGCACCGACTGCGGTGAGATTCCCCGGCATGCTCGCTGCCGTTCATCCTGTTCGGGGAATCCAGCATGGCCCATCGACGTTTCGGCCGAACGGCCAGTATCCTGCTTTCCGTGTCCGTACCGGCCTTCGGCCTGCTGCCCGCCTTGGCCTGCGCGCAGATCGGCATCGGAGTCTCGATCACACTCGCGCCCCCGGAAATTCCGGTCTACGCGCAACCTGAGATACCGGGTCCCGGATACCTGTGGACTCCGGGCTACTGGGCCTGGGCGGATCAGGACTATTACTGGGTGCCAGGAACCTGGGTGCTCGCGCCCCAGCCCGGATACCTGTGGACCCCGGGTTACTGGGGCTGGGCCAATGGCGCGTATCTCTGGCATGGCGGCTACTGGGGCACGCACGTGGGCTACTACGGTGGCGTGAACTATGGCTACGGCTATGGCGGTTCCGGATACCAGGGCGGTTACTGGGCGCAGGACCACTTTTTCTACAATCGCTCGGTCAACAACGTGCGCGGCAACACCCGGATCACGAACGTCTACAACAGGACCGTGATCAATCAGAATTCGACGCGCATCAGTTACAACGGCGGTCATGGCGGCGTCTCGGCGCAGCCGACCACCGATGAGCGCGCCGCGGCGAGTGAGGCGCACCTGAACCCGGTCCGCGAACAGGTCCAACATGAACAGGTCGCGCACGCGATGCCGGAATTGCGCGCGGGCTCCAACCACGGTCGGCCACCGATCGCGGCGACGGCACACGCCGGCGTGCTCGCCGGGCCGGACGTCGTTCCTGCGACGCCTCGGGCCCCGATGGTGCATGCGGGCCCGATGCGACCGAATGCGCCGCAGGCGGCCCCGCGTGAAGCGCCGGCCCCGCGTGAAGCGCCGGCCCCGCGCGAAGCGGCGGCGCAGCGTGCGGCGCCACCCGCGCCCCGCCCGGCGCCTGCACGGATCGCTGAGCGAGCCCCGGATCAAGCCCCACCGCACGCCAACGGGCCCCGGCCCGGGGCCGCCCCGCGCGTCCAGGAACAGCGCCCGCAGCAGCAGGAACAGCACCCGCAGCAGCAGGGTCGGGGCGACAACGCGCACGATCGCTAGCGCATCCGACTCCCCCTGGCCGGACGTATACAGGGCATGGAGTTCCCATGCCCCTGATCGTCCGCCGGTACGCGCAGCGCCAACTACTTTTGCTCTGCTGCGCGCTGCCGGGACTGGCCGCGGCCGCCGCCGCCGCACCGGCCAACGTGGCTGACGGCTATGTGAGCTATTCCGGCACGGCCCATGTCCGGCATGCCTCCGAGTTCCTGTATGGGGAGCGCCATGTGCTGCACTATCGCGGCGGACAGCTGCGCGAACGCGTAGTGCTCTACACCTGCAGCGATGGCAGCGCGTTCGCGCGCAAGACCGTGTCCTACGTGGATCCGCTCGCGCCCGATTTCCTGCTCGAGGACTTCGGTACTGGACTGCGCGAGGGCATCCGCTCGGGGCCCGACGGCCGGTTCGTTTTCTTCAAACCAAACGCATCCGATGCGGAGCAGAGCGGAACACTGCCGCGTGTGATGGGACTGGTCGCCGATGCCGGCTTTGATGAATTCGTACGCAGCAATTGGCAGCGCCTGGTAGCGGGCGACGCGGTGCAGATGCCGTTCCTGGTGCCGAGCCGGCTCGAGGATTACCGCTTCCAGGTGCAGCACCTGCGCAGTGAGGACCTCGCGGGCACGCCGACCGAGGTGTTCAGGCTGCGGCTGTCCGGATTCTGGGGCTGGTTCCTGCGCGGTATCGACGTCTACTACAGCACTGGCGCGCGCGTGCTGGTGCACTACGACGGACTGTCGGATCTGCGCGATCCCGCGGGCGATCCGTTCAAGGCCGAGATCGACTTCCCCGGCGCGGCGCGCGGCCCGGCCAGCGAGCAGGACATGCAGGCTGCGCGCGAGGCGCCGCTGCATTCCTGCCGCTAGAGCGGTCCGATGGGTGCCGCTACTTCAGAACGGGAAATGCCCTGGCAGCGTCTCGATCGTGATCCAGCGCAGCTCCGTGAACTGCTCGATGCCAGCCTTGCCGCCGAAGCGGCCGTAACCCGACGCGCCAACGCCACCAAAGGGCATTTGCGCCTCGTCGTGTACGGTCGGCCCGTTGATATGACACATGCCCGAGCGGATCTGGCGCGCGACGCGCAACCCGCGCGCGGTATCGCGCGTGAACACAGCCGCCGACAGGCCGTAGTCGCTGTCGTTGGCCAGCCGTATCGCGTCCTGCTCGTCGCGCGCGCGGATCACCGCGACCACGGGTCCGAAGCTCTCGTCACGATACAGTTTCATCTCGGCGGTAACGCCGTCCACCACAGTGGCCGGCATCAGCACGCCGATGGCCGGACCGCCGGCGAGAATCCGTGCGCCGTGCGCGCGGGCGTCCTCGATCAGCGCATTGACATGCGTGACGGCCTTGCGATCCACCACCGCACCGAGCGGCGCCTTGCCTTCGCGCGGGTCCCCGGTCGCGAGCGACTGCGCGCGGGCCGCGAAGCGACGCGCGAATTCATCGGCGATGGCGGCCACGACGATGATGCGCTCGGTGGACATGCAGATCTGGCCCTGGTTCATGAAGGCGCCGAAGATGGCCGCCTTGACCGCTTCGTCCACGTCCGCGTCATCGAGCACGATCAGCGGTGCCTTGCCGCCGAGCTCCAGCAGGCAGGGCTTGAGATGCTCGGCACAGCGCTTCGCGATGATCCGCCCGACGGCGGTCGAACCGGTGAAGTTCACGCGCCGCACCGCCGGATGGTCGATCAGAGCGCCGACCACCTGCGCGGCATCCTGCGGCGCATTGGTCACGACATTGACGACTCCCGGCGGAAAGCCGGCCTCCGCGAACGCCTCGATGATCAGCTCGTGGGTGCGCGGGCAGATCTCCGAGGCCTTCAGGATCACCGCATTGCCGCAGGCCAGTGGCGTGGCGATGGCCCGCACGCCGAGGATGATCGGTGCATTCCACGGCGCGATACCGAGTATCACGCCGACCGGCTCGCGCAGCGCGAGCGCGATGCAGCCGGGCTTGTCCGAGGGGATCACTTCTCCGCTGATCTGCGTGGTGATGGCCGCGGCTTCGCGCGTCATGCTGGCCGCAAGCATCAGATTGAACATCGCCCAGCCGGCCGTGGCGCCAGTCTCGCTCATCATTGCCTTGACGAAATCATCCTTGCGCGCCTCGAGCGCCGATGCGGCCTTGTTCAGTACCGCGCGGCGCGCGTTCGGTCCGAGCGCGGCCCAGGCGGGGAACCCGGCGGCCGCCCGGTCCGCGACCGCGCGCGCTTCCTCGACCGTCATCGCCGGAGCGCTGCTGGCCGGTTCATTCGTGATCGGACTGATACGTTCAAAACGCATGAGGGTTCCCCCGGCTCTGTTTGTATTGGTCCCAACAGTATCCCACTGGCTGCATCCGGCTGGCAACGCGCGCCCCGGAGCGCGGCACGGGTAGACTTGCCGGCATGAGCGCAACAGGACTGTACCTGGAGGGACTCGCCGCGGCGGCGGCGCTGGGGCTGCTGACTTGGGGCTTGAGCCTGAAGCTGCGCAACGTATCGATCGTCGACAGCCTGTGGTCACTGATGTTCCTGCTACAGGCATGGATCTACGCGACCGGCGCCGGCACCGCGGCGGCGCACGGGACGCGAACCGGGCTGGTGCTCGTGCTGGTGACCCTCTGGGCGCTGCGCCTCTCGGGCTACATCACCTGGCGCAACTGGGGTCACGGAGAGGACCGGCGCTACCAGGCGATCCGGGCGCGCAATGAGCCGGGATTCGCGTTCAAGAGCCTGTACCTGGTGTTCCTGCTGCAGGCCGTGCTGGCGTGGATCATCGCACTGCCGCTGTTCGGCGCGATGCGTCCGGCGGCGGAGGCAGCCGGACCCGGCCCGATCGGCGCGCTCGATATCGCCGGCGCGGCGCTGTGGCTGCTCGGCTTCCTGTTCGAAGCCGGAGGGGACTGGCAGCTCTCCCGCTTCAAGGCCCAGAGCGCGAACCAGGGCAAGGTCATGGACCGGGGATTCTGGCGCCTGACGCGCCATCCGAACTATTTCGGGGAATTCTGCACCTGGTGGGGGTTC